>Ga0265299_10000123_pt1 | contig 105284 bp, 96 predicted proteins | sample AusTroGonzalo_MG_4_FD_193485 | JGI IMG/M metagenome (GOLD analysis project Ga0265299, IMG submission 193485) | Bovine rumen microbial communities from tropical cattle in Woodstock, Queensland, Australia - Gonzalo_02 | ecosystem: Host-associated > Mammals > Digestive system > Stomach > Rumen ... | reverse complement strand
GCAACCAGCTCTGGTTGCATACGAATCAAGTCAACCATAAGTCAACCTATAGCAGTAATAAGAATAACCAGAGTCAACTTCTATCAGGAATAAGACAATCCGAGTCAACCTTTTTTAGGGAAACGCAGATTGCAACGTTTTTGCAACGCTTTTTTCTTGTATTAGAGTTTACTGGAGTGATATCTTTGCTGCAGAAACAGACTTGTAAGATGAAAACTGTAAAAGCGTTATTGGTTCTGCTTATCCCGATTGTGGTATGCCAATGCTCGGGTAATTATAATCTTGTGGATTATAAGGAGTATCATCATGGTAAGTTGGATGAGCATATTTCATATAATTACAATGATGCCGGTGAACTTAAAAGCAAGACGCGGTTATTTTTTGGGCATCAGAATACGTTGACATTGTATGATGTGAAAAAATATGAGAATGGCATAGATACCATTGAAACCACTTATGAGATTTATGTCAGGGACAGCACTGATTATGATCATTTGGCTTACAAGTATGTTAATTCATACACTCTTGATGGGGTCAAACGTTCATCTACGTATTATTGGATAAAGGATGGCCAATGGATAGAAGATACTCACATTTTTTATGATGATAAGGGTAGGAAGATTGAAAGTAACTGGGAGGATAAGGAGATTCATTATATCTACTATGATTCACTGGGCAGGTGCATTGGAGCAAGGACAATAATTAATGGCGATACTCCAGAAGATGGGTATTGTCGCACGGATACTGTCATTTTCTCTAAAGACGGAAGTTTGGCTACCAGGACAGAAAGCACACACTATCATATGGACAGCATCCGGGGGAGCAAATTTGTGTATCTGTATGAGATTGATAAACAAGGAAGAATAACATCCTTCAGCTATCCTTCTTCTTTACATAAAACGACATACCAGTATAACCGAAAGGGACGCTTGAAACGTGAAATTGATTACCATCAATATGATTCTGTATCACCCCCTCAAAAAAGTACAGAGACTATAAACAGATATCTGTTAGGCTATAAAATCTGGAGTGTGAAATATAATTATGATGACAAATGGGGTAAAAATGTGGTTCTTTTTACTGTTTACAAATACGATTTCCGTCACAAGCTTTTGCTTGAGGAAAAGATGTATGATGACATCTTTGACAGAAGATTGCTGAGCCGTAAAATATGGACCTATGACAAAGCTAAATGATTCAAAAACAATAAAACTTATGAAGACTTCCAGAATCTTGTCTATTGCATTGTTGCTGTCAGTACAAGCAGTTGCAACCACAGTGTATGCCCAAAAGGCCGGTGATATAATTACTGGTGTCGTTACCGATAATGAGGGTCCCATGATGATGGTAAATGTTACGGAGCGTGACGCCGATGACCGTATTGTAGCTCACTCCATTACTGATATGGAGGGCAAATTCTCCTTTAAACTGGTTAATCCCAAGGACAGACTTAAGATTACATATGTCGGATACGAAACTGTAGAAGTTCCGATTAGGAAGAATCATTTTGAAATCAAAATGCAAGATAATGCACGGGTGATAGGCACAAAGGAGGTTTATCCCCTTGACCGCGGAATGGTGGGAACCAAGACAGATTTTCTAGAAAAGTTAAAGCAATATGCACCGGAGGGTTTTGTGTGCGGTTATATAATGCGGAATGCATGGAACAAGAACCTTTGGGGCGTATTCCTTGTCAAAGAAGGCAGAAAGTACAGTGTGGTTTACAAGGAGGCCGATAAAACAGAGACAAGAAGCATAAAGTCCGATTTAGCTAAGGAGTTGGAGACATCGGTCAACAAAAAGATAGCCGAAATTGAAAAAGCTGTGAGTACTCCTATTACCGTAAATGTATATGATGGACTTCCGGAGGTGGATATTATTTATGATGGTGATATAGCCTTTGCCGTCACTCCCGATAAGGCGGCTCATTTCTGGGCTGAGGGTTTAAAGGACTATTTGGGAATAAATGATGATATCTGGCAGCAGGAAGTTGATAAGTTCAAGCAGGAGAAAGAGTAGGCTGATGCGTGTCATTTAAGTTATATTATGTATTTTGTTCTTTAACTGGAGACGCATTTCAAACATATATCAGTTTAGATAATAGATTAATTAATTGAATTATGAGAAATAAAGTCCTATTGCTTGCATTGGCATCAATAATGATGTCGCTCTACAGCCCTGTCTGTGCACAAGAATCCCAAAGCGCATTGAAGGCTGGTGATGTGTTTACCGGAACTGTGACGGGACGTTTTGGACCGTTGGCCGGTGTCAACATAAGGGAATATGGTGATGATGGATATATTATCAATATTGAAGTGGCCGATTCTTTAGGGCGCTTTTCAATGCAGATAGACAATCCGGAGCACAGGTTTACGGTGTTTACTTTTCTGTATGAGGAGTTGGACATAACACCTATTAAGTCTCACATGGAGATTAAACTGGAACTGGCTCGCCCAAGATCCGGTAAAATGGTTCCTGCAGATGGTGCTGGAGGGAACTATATAAAAGCGGATAATAATTACGTTCTGCGCCAGCCTGTTATTCCCAAAGAGTTTATTTGTGGATATGCGGTACAACCCATCAATTTCTCGGAACAGAGGAGTTGGTATGGTGTGTTCCTGCATAAAGATGATAAAGGCTACATGGTAGTGCTTCATTACTGCGGCGGAGGTTGCGCCGATACTATACGCATTGATGATAAACTGGCTGAAAGACTGTCCGGATCAGTTGAACTGGCTATAGACAGGGCTCCAAGTGAGCAGTTCCAGGAGGATAATGGTATCATGGTTGTTCATCTCCACGAAGGCAGTAATGTATATGCCGTAATGCCCGGCAAAACGGCTGTCATATGGCGTGAAGAGATACCGGATAGAGTCTGGAACAGGCTTTATCATCAGTTCGGCAAGGATCTTGGGTTCAAACAGGTTGAGAGCAAGTGGATAGGTAGTTATGATTATCCTGACGGAACGCATATTACGTACCCCCGTTTCTATGATGACGGACGTGCTTTGACATCACATGTAAACCAATTGAGATATCGTTATGATGTGGAAACCAATCAGGCCGTTGTAGAACGTAGCGGCAGTCTGCTGTCTGGTGATCTGGTCATAGAGTCCAGCATCACTGTGGAACGCAAGACATGGCCGGTTACTTCAATTGCGGATGGTGCGTTGGATAACTGCACCGGCGTTGTATCGGTCTCAATTCCAAGTAGTATAACATCGATAGGAGAACTTGCATTCAGGTACTGTGAACTTGATTCCGTCAAATTAGGCTCAATAAATCCGATTGTCTGCCCGGTTAATGCGTTTGATGAGTCAGTTTATGAGAACGCCGTGCTGATCGTTCCCAAAGGCTGGAAACAGAAAAAGGCCGCAAAGGTAGGTCAAGCCTGGGGAAAATTCAAGAACATCAGATTTTATTAGAAAAACAAGGCTTTGGCAAGACGCATTTTGCGTACTTTGCAGTTTAGTTATCAGAAAGGCCTTAAAAAGTAATGGGTAAAGCCATTCTTACTGAACAAGAACTTGCATTAGGGTGTGCCCGTAAAGAACGGGATGCACAGGGGGAGTTGTATGCCAGATATGCAACTAGGCTCTATGCGCTCTGCCTTAGGTATATTGATAATCGTGAGGAGGCCCGGGACCTTATGCATGATGCCATGATTAAGGCAATGGATAACTTCCGTTCTTTCAAATATGTGAGTGAAGGTTCAATATGGGCTTGGTTAAGTAGAATTACCGTTAATCTGGCCGTTGACAGGCTTAAGGATAAAAGCCGATTCAAGCAGATTCCGCTCGATTTGGTTAGTGGCGATGAGATTGAGAATGCTTTGGAACCCGATGCGGAATCGGTCCGCAGAATTCCGGATGATGTTCTGGATGAAATGATATCCGGCCTACCTACGGTTAAGCGAACGGTGTTCAATATGTACTGTATAGACGGATTCAGCCATAAGGATATAGCCAAAGCGTTGGGGATATCGGAGAGAGGATCCACATCCATACTGGCAAAGGCTCGTGCCAGCCTCAAGAAGGTTCTTACGGATTATATAAAACAAACAGGACTATGAAGGATTGGGAAGACATAATAAAAGAACGTCAGGCTGGCCGCAAGGCCGATCTGCCGGAGTCTGACTGGAATGATTTCCTTTCCAGACGTGCAGCTCATGAGCGTGCTACAAAAAAGCGCCGTAGGATTCTTGCTGCAGCAATATCAATCCCTGCCGCTGCTGCTGTATTGTTGCTGATATTCTTGATACCCTTAAGAACAGTCGCTCCTGATAATCAGGTATCTCAGAATAATCAGTCAGAACAGCCGATAATTACAGACAGCGTAGTATTTAATCCCGTTGACAGTGTAATGATTCCAACTAATCCGCAACCTGAGAAGACAGTAATTATAGAACCCAAGCCGATTAAAAATTTATATGCACAGGATAAGCAGCTGGATCCACAGGTTGAATGGGTTGAACTTGGAGATGTTGCATGGGATAAGCATTTGGAAGCACAGAATCATTCAGTTACAGGTTCAATCTATGATTTTGATTCTGCAGAGCCTCTTTATTCTGCTGCTGTAATGATTTATCAGGTTAACGGTGCTGATACTACTTATATAGGTGGTGGTCCTACCGATGATAACGGGGAGTTCATAATCAACAATCTTGAGCCGGGCAACTATATAGCAAGCGCCAGATTCGTTGGTTTTGATGACGCGTACAGGAATTTTACAATCAGTCCGGTTGATTCTATGACTGATCTTGGTAAAATTGCCATGAGAGGTGATCAGGGCAGGTTGCTATCGGATCTTGCAGTATCGGCAGTTGTGGCAAAGGTTCAGATGATAAATGATACCGCAAAGTTTAACAGTGCTGCCTACAGGCTGCCTGAGGGTGCATCGGTTGAGGATTTAATCCATAAGCTTCCTGGCGTAGAGATAGACAGTGCCGGCAACGTCACGGTAAACGGTAAGGCCGTATCGAAAATTCTTGTAAACGGTAAGGAGTTCTTTAGTGATGACAAGCAATGGGAACTGACGCAACTCACTGCTGAAATGATTGAGAAGGTCAAGGCGTACGAGAAGCAGAGTGACTTGTCACAATATACCGGTATTGATATTGTCCATGAGTATGTTGACTTGGGAGTATCGGTGAAATGGGCTACATGCAACGTTGGGGCCAGTAAACCGGAAGAAGTTGGCGGTTTGTACGCTTGGGGTGAGATTGAGACAAAATTGAACTACAGTTACTCTACCTACAAGTTTAGTGTAGACGGAGTTCGGGGTAATTATACCAAGTATTGCAGTGACGACAATAAGACTGTGCTGGACTTGGATGATGATGTGGCTCATGTCAAGTGGGGCGGCAGCTGGCGAATGCCAACCGGAGCAGAGATGGATGAACTGCGTAAAGAATGCAAATGGACCTGGACCGAAGAGAACGGTGTTAACGGTTATCGTGTATCGGGCAAGAAAGAGGGTTTTGAGGATAACTCTATCTTCCTCCCTGTAAACGCTTTTAACGACTCGACCGCAATAGCAAGGGGGCAGTACCCTGAATTTGGTATATACTGGTCAAGCTCACTGAGTCATGATGCCGCCAGTTTCTTAATGGGCGGTTGGGATCACGCTAATGGGTGGTGGTTCTGCCGGGATGCACCAATGGGTAACGGCAGTTACCGCAATGAAGGCCGATCTGTCCGTCCTGTTTGCCCGTAAATAACGTAAATAAAATGGAGGCCCCGTCAAAAGCGGGGCCTCCTCACATTGTTTAGATAAGTAGGATTGTCTATTTATTTGAACGATTCAATCTGCTTTTTCATTGAACGCTCTGCAAGCCTTATTGCCAGCATGGCAACGGGTAGGGTGATTATCAGTACGACAATCAGCATGGGTATATTTTCAATAACAGGAATCATAAGTTGATCATAACCTGCAGGCATCTCTTCTACAGCTGCGGCAAGTGAGCCTTGGGTATCGGTCCACCAATGGGCGGTGTAGGCAAAGAAGGAGTAGGCGAATGGCAGGAAACTCAGGCGGATGCCTTTAATGGTATCGTATCCCTGGCGGCACCTGATGGTCTCAGAGAGTGCTGAAAGAACGATAAAGCCTACAACAAGTGCCCAATCGGCCTCTCCTGCAATAAGCAAAAGGAGCAGAAGGATTCCGTTCAGTACGGTTGCAACGCCGAAACTACGCATAAATGATGAAGTGTAGAGATAAATGAATGCGAACAGAAACGGCAGCAGAGCACCGACATATGCATAGCACATGGGGTGAATCAATCCGGTTAATGAACCGAGTACAAACGCTACAAGATAGGCAATTGCCATAAGCAAAACTTTGAATACAGGTTTCATACTTTTATCAATTAATGGTTTAACTGCCGCAAAAGTACTCCAGTATAAAAGTCTGCACAATCACTAAAAGTGAGGATTTGGCACAAAATGATACCAAAGGGGTCAGACCCCTTTGGCCCATTTTTTTTATATTTGCGAGTGATATTTAAAAGGATATAATGGAGTACCAAAAGATAGACTTGAACGAGTATGACCGTACCGGTGAGGGCGGAACAGCGGTTTCATATACGCACAAGGCCCGCAATACTCTGGCCAAGCTTTATAACCCTGGTTTTGAGGCCGACAGGGCGAAAGAGGAATTCCTGATTGCACGTTCGGTATTTGATATGGGTATTTCCACTCCGGAACCTATCCGCTTGGTTACAGATGGAGAAAGGTTCGGTGCAGAATACGAGCTTATCCCTGGAAAACGTTCATTCACACGCATTATTTCACAAGAACCTGAACGACTTGAAGAGATATCCATTGAGTTTGCCCGTTTAGCGCGTAAGTTACATGAAACAAAAGCTGATACTACAAAGCTAAACTCTTACAAACAAAGGATGCAGCGATTCTATATGGAAAAGAATCTTGTTCCAGATGAATATAAACGTCGCGCTCTGGCTTTCCTTGAACACGTGCCCGATACTCCCACATGCGTTCACGGAGACCTTCAGATTGGCAATATCATCACAGATGGCAAACGCACCCTGTGGATTGATGTTGGTGAATTCGGATATGGAGTCCCAGAATGGGATTTGGGCGTAATGTGGACCATATGTAACAATATGAACAAGGAAAGGACTGATAACTTGTTCCACCTTACGCCCGATGCTCTTAAAGCCCATTGGAATATTTTCCTTTCGGCTTATGTAGGAACCACTAACCGTGAGGCTTTAGGCGAATATACCAAAAGGATACTTCCTTTTTATGCTGTCAAGCTTCCATATATCTATGACATGGCATATCACGCACCCCTTCCGGAAGTTGCATTCCAGAAGGTAATCAATATGTTACCGTAAAATATTACATAGAAAATGAAACGTATTACACTGGTTTATTTAGCAGCTACATTAATTTGTGGCTCAACTATGCTTTCATCCTGCAAGAATGGCAATGCCAACAATTCCGAACAGCCTCAGCAGGTAGTATCAACAGAACTTATCCGTACATCACAGAGTTGGGACGGTGTTGAACTTCCGGATTATCTTGAAGGTCGTCCGGAGTTGGTGGCCGTAAAATATGAATTTCCTGCCGGCCAGAAACTGGGCTGGCATCATCATCCGGTAATGAACTACGGTGTTCTGGTACAGGGAGAGCTTACAATCATCGGCCTGGACGGCAAGGAAAAGACCGTACATGAGGGAGAAGCTGTAGTTGAAATGGTAGGCACCATCCATCATGGCGAGAACCGCGGTGACAAGCCCGTCATCCTTTATATGTTCTACCTCTCTCAAGAGGATATGCCTTTGGCAGTCCAGCACCCGGAGATACCTCTTGATGAAGAATGATAGTCTAAATGGACATTGAGCATTACTACAAAGAAAAGGGACAGGGTGAACCATTAATTCTGTTGCACGGGAACGGTGAGAACTGTGACTATTTCAAAGGACAGATTGATGAGTTTGCCCGATATTATCATGTTTATGCTCTGGATACTCGCGGACATGGAAAAACTCCGCGAGGTAACGCTCCGTTCACCATCCATCAGTTTGCCGATGACCTGCTGGGATTTATGGATTCTCACAGCATAGATAAGGCGCACCTACTTGGTTTTTCCGATGGCGGAAACATTGCTATGGTATTTGCAATCAAGTATCCTGACCGTGTGAATCGCCTGATTCTTAACGGTGCGAATCTTAATGCTAAAGGAGTAAAGCCTTCTATACAAATCCCTATAGAGATTGGCTACAAGTTCGCCAGTATGTTTGCCGGTAAAAGCTCTGAAGCCAAACAGAATGCTGAAATGCTTGGGCTTATGGTGAATGATCCCAATGTCCTGCCTGCGGAATTATCGGCCATTAAAGCAAAGACCCTTGTCATTGCAGGCACCAATGATATGATAAAGGATGCACACACCCGTCTTATCGCTCAAAGCATACCTGATTCGCAATTGGTACTTATCAAAGGGAATCACTTCATTGCAAACAAATGCCCGGAAGCATTCAACCGGGCTGTGTTGGAGTTTTTAAACTCCTGATACTTATTTGTATCCCTTGGGGCGGAACTGTTTCTGATCCTCATCATAAACAAAACCCTGTTCTTTCAGGTAGCTTTTTATTTCTTCCGGCTCCTTGTCGTAGTAGCAGCACAGCGACTCCAATGTATCAAATTCCTCATCTCTGAGCAGCATATTAACTGCCGATACTAACATTCCGGGATCTTTAGGCAGGTATTCCATGTTTTTCTTTTTTCTGCCGCAAAGGTACAAAAATGATACAAAAGGGGTCTGACCCCTTTTGTACCATTTTGGGTCAAATCCTCACTTTTAGTGATTGTGGAACCTTTCAGGTGGGAGTACTTTTGCGGCACGATAAAACATAAAAGTAAGGATTATGGAAAAGAAAAACAGAATCATTCTCTTTTGGATACTGACAATTGTTGGTTTCCTGACACATTCATTGACCGATGCTCTGCCTGCTTTCTGGGGAGAAAGCATTGCTGCAGCCGAGGGACCGGCTCCTGTCGGCATGATATCATTCATGGTATGCATGACCTATCTTATTCCTGTTGTAGGCATACTGCTTGTTGTATATGGCGGTAAGGCCGCAAAGGTTATCAATGCAGTCCTGGCTTGCATCATGGCTCTGTTTACTCTGCTTCACATGAGCGAACTTATTGATGAATTCAATGTCGCACAATTGTTTATCATGCCTATGATGTTCGTTCTGGCACTGCTGATGGCCATTGATTCCATCAAAATCTGTAAGGAATAAAACTTTGCTATAGTAGTCAGCACATCGGCAGGCCGTTTTGAGATATCGGTCTGCCGATGTATCTTTACCGGAACATTATGAATGAGATTTGGAATCTGATAAACGAGATGTCGCCGTACCTGTTGCTGGGATTCGGCTTTGCTGGTATTCTGCACGCATTTGTGCCGGCACGGATATACCGCCGATATCTTGGTAAGGCCGATTTCCGATCGGTGCTTTGGGCTGCTCTGATTGGCGTTCCTCTGCCGTTGTGCTCGTGCGGAGTTATACCAACTGCAATGTCACTGCGTAAGGAGGGCGCATCACGTGGAGCAACCACATCGTTCCTTATATCAACTCCTCAGACCGGTCTTGATTCCATTCTTGCAACAGCAGCATTGCTGGGCATTCCGTTTGCTATTATGCGGCCTGTTGCAGCTCTTGTTACAGGTGTTCTGGGAGGCCTGCTGGTTAACACCTTGACCAAGCGTGAACCGGATGAGAACGTCTGCTCCAGTCAGTGTGCATCGGAACAGACCGCGCAAAGAGGATTTGGTGGTAGAATGCTTGAGGCACTGCGTTACGGCTTTGTGGATATGATCCAGGATATAGGCCGATGGCTCATAATCGGTCTTGTAATAGCAGGTCTGATAACCGTATTTGTGCCCGATGATTTCTTCCTGAAATATGCAGGTACTCCATTGGCCAGTATGGCTGTAGTCTTGGCCATATCAATACCCATGTATGTGTGTGCCACAGGTTCAATTCCAATTGCCGCAGCTTTGATGCTCAAGGGTATAACGCCCGGTGCAGCGCTTGTGCTGCTTATGGCCGGTCCTGCATCAAATATGGCCTCAATGCTGGTTATACGCAAGGTTATGGGTAGAAAAACGATGTGGATATATCTGCTGTCCATAACGTTAGGTGCAATAGGGTTCGGTCTGATTATTGACTATCTGCTGCCGGTGGAGTGGTTTACGCAGAGCATAGTTCAGAGTCATGCATGCTGTCATGAACAGCCGGCAATATTCAAGGTTATCTGCAGCGTTGTATTAGGACTTCTGTTGATATACGCGCTCATCAAGCGCTTTACGACAAAAAAGGAAACAACTATGGATAAGAGAGAATTCAAAGTGGACGGCATGATGTGCAACCACTGTCGCGCAAATGTAGAGAACGCCATCAAGAGTGTCGAAGGTGTAACTGATGTGACCGTTGACCTTGCATCGGGCATAGCATCAGTACAGGGTAGTGCTTCGGATGAAAGCATAATAAGTGTTATAACTGAGCGTGGTTACGCTGCCAAACGGAAATAAAGGCGTACCTTCGCGGCCATGAATTGGAGTGGAATTATTGTTGGTTCAGCCGTGTTCCTGAGCATCGGCATGTGTCATCCTGCCGTCATTAAGATGGAGTATTATTTCGGTAAGAAAAGTTGGTGGGTATGGCTCGTGGTAGGCCTTATCTGCTGCACGCTGTCGCTGATAATCAAGAACCAGACCGTATCAACCATCATAGGCGGTTTTGCATTCTCGTGTCTTTGGGGAATAGGAGAGATGTTCCAGCAGGAAAAGCGTGTGCTCAGAGGCTGGTTCCCTGAGAATCCTGCGCGCCACGAATACTACGAATCCATCCGAAACAAGATGTAAATGGAAGATTTTATTCTGAGAGAAATAGACAGGATAGGTGAGCTTTTGCTTCAGATAGCCATCCGCTTAGGACTTTTCAAAGACGGTGATCCCAAATGTACTTTGGCCGATGTAAAGGCCGAGTTCGGAAAGGCGGAGATAGATTATAATCTTGATGAGATACTCTCTCAGGACAATCCGATAGCGTATTTTGTCGAGCAGAAGGGTGCAAGTGACAAATGCCTTGAACTGCTTACGGATATCCTGATTCACTCTGATATTGATGAGGCTCGCAGGAGGTCAATCCTTGACGATGCCTTGAGATATCTTGATCACCGGGGCTATTATTCGTTCAGACTACATTCATTAAGCATATAACACAAAGGGGACTGTCCCCTTTGTGTCCTTTTGCAACCCGATTGCAAACTATTTCTTTTACTTTTGCTGTGAATTAAAGAGAAAAATATATGAATCCGGTATTGACAGCATTGATGATTCCGTTCCTGGGCACGGCTCTTGGATCGGCGTTCGTGTTCTTTATGAAAAAGGATATGCCCGATTTGTTGCAGAAGGTTCTTCTTGGATTTGCATCGGGCGTGATGGTGGCTGCATCGGTATGGTCACTGCTTATACCGGCTATCGGCATGGGAGCCGGCACAAAAGCTGTCGTGTCACCCACAATAGGCCTGCTTGCAGGTTTTGCTTTCCTACTATTGATTGACTACATTACCCCTCATATTCACCCGGTAGGTGGACCTGAAGGCCCTGAAAGCCGATTATCACGCACTGCAAAGCTGGCTCTTGCCGTCACTATCCATAACTTCCCGGAAGGTATGGCAGTGGGCGTAGCTATAGCCGGAGCGCTCACGGCTGATTTCAATATGGCAGGTGCATTGGCTCTGTCACTCGGTATAGCTATTCAGAATGTCCCTGAGGGTGCAATCATATCAATGCCTCTAAGAGCCGAGGGCAACAGCCGTTTGAAAGCATTCGGAATAGGCGCATTGAGCGGAATAGTAGAGCCCATAGGCGGTGCGCTGGTGCTATTGCTGGCTTCGTCAATAATAGGTATCATGCCGTTCATGCTGGCATTTGCAGCAGGCGCAATGCTCTATGTGGTTATAGAAGAACTTGTCCCTGAGACATCAAAAGGGGATCACTCCAACATAGGAACTGTTGGGTTTGCGCTAGGCTTTGCTCTTATGATGGTATTGGATGTGGTCTTGGGTTAATCCTGATCTGCAGGGATTGCCACGCCGTGGGTGTTCTTTGTCTCGGCCATGACAAAGACACTGTGAAGGCTACCTAAGCAACTCATTGCTCCCAGTTTGTGCTGCATAAACTGCTGATATGCGTGCATGTCGCGTGCATACACTTTTATCATAAAATCATAGTCGCCGCTGGTGTTGAAACACTCCGTGATTTCGTCAATATCCTGAACGGCATCAATAAACTGCTGTATCATCTCCTCGGAGTGCTGCTTGAGGCGGATGTTGCACAGGACCATAATTCCATTGCCGACTTTCTGAGAATCTACAACGGCCATATAACGGGTAATGAATCCTTCACGTTCCAAGCGTTTCTGTCGCTCAAATGTGGGTGAGGGAGAAAGATGAATTTTTTCGGCCAGTTCCTTAACCGTGAGTTGTGAGTTCTTTTGAAGTTCACGTAGAATCCTTTTGTCTGTATTGTCTAGTTTGTATCCGTTTGCCATTTCTGAGATGTTTAAAAATGCAGGATATTATACCTGTGTAATCGTTCTTTTTTCTGCAAAAAAAGCATATTTTCCTGAATCAACCAAAATATTTTTATAGTTGATGGCTGCGCCATAACTTTGCGCCGCAAATGAGTTAAGAAACGGATAAAAACAATTGGAATATGGCGATTAGAACAAACATTTTGGGCTACCCGCGTGTGGGGGCCAACCGTGAGCTTAAGAAAGCCGAGGAAGCTTACTGGGCAGGAAAAATATCCAAACAGGAATTGTTAGAAACAGCTGCTCAAATACGTAAAGGTAACTGGCAGATGCAGAAGAATTCAGGGATCGACCTGATCCCCTGCAATGACTTCTCTTTCTATGACCAGATGCTTGACCTTAGTCTGTGCGTGGGAGCCATTCCCGGACGATACAACAATCTCAAAAAAGAGAGACTGGAGCTCTATTTTGCAATGGCTCACGGCTTTCAGAAAGACGACATAGACGTTACCGCCATGGAGATGACCAAGTGGTTTGACACCAACTATCATTACATCGTACCTGAATTTGTCAAAGACCAGCAGTTTGAACTTACATTCAACAAGGCTGCCGCTGAATTTAAGGAGGCGCTTGAACTTGGTGTTAAGACAAAGCCTGTCCTGATAGGACCGGTTACATACCTGCTGCTTGGTAAGGAAAAGGAAGCTGGTTTCAATCGGATAGAACTTATTGACAGACTACTACCCGTTTATATTGAGATACTGAAAGAACTGGAGAGTCTTGGCGCCGAATACGTACAGATAGATGAGCCGTTCCTCAATACAGACTTAAGTGATGAAATTAAGGATGTATACCGTAAGGCATTTGCCCAAATCAACAGCAATACAACACTAAAGATCATTCTTACCACCTACTTTGGTGGACTGGCCGACAATGCAAGCCTTGCAGCCGAGCTTAAACCCAACGTATTGCATATAGACCTTGTGCGTGCCCCCGAAGGATGGAAAGACGTGGTTAGGCTTCTGCCAAATGACACATCATTGAGCCTGGGCGTGGTTGACGGACGAAATATATGGAAGAACGATTTCAGCCGTTCACTTGACACTATAGACAAAGTAAAGGGCATAATTGGCGCAGACCGTGTCATAATTGCTACAAGTTGCTCATTGCTCCATTCTCCAATAGACCTTGAAAATGAGAAGAATGAGAAATCCCTTCCGGCCGAGGTAAAACGTTGGCTTGCTTTTGCCCGTCAGAAAGTGGACGAGGTGGTTACTCTGGCAAATCTTGCCGGTAATTCTCTGTCATATTTCTCCAAAGCCGCCCTTCAAAGCAACAAAGCCGATATTGAGGACCGACGCACATCGACACTGACCAACAATAAGGAGGTACAAAAACGTATGGCTGATGTAACGCCTGATTTTGCCAAGCGCAAGAGTCCGTTCCGCGAGCGTATTGTGGAACAGCACAGGGAACTGTATTTGCCGCTGTTTCCCACAACTACTATCGGATCGTTTCCTCAAACCACCGAAGTCCGCTCATGGCGCAGCAAGTTCAAGAAGGGTGAGATTACAAAAGACCAGTATGTTGCTTTGCTAAAGAGTGAGATAGAGAGAACCATCCGTAAGCAGGAGGAGATAGGGTTGGATGTGCTGGTTCACGGTGAGGCTGAACGTAATGACATGGTTGAATACTTCGGTGAGCAACTGAACGGTTTCGCGTTCACTCAGAACGGTTGGGTACAGAGCTACGGAAGCCGTTGCGTAAAGCCACCGGTGATTTACGGAGATGTATCACGTCCCAACCCAATGACGGTTGATTGGGCGACCTATGCCCAAAGCCTTACTGACAAACCTGTAAAAGGTATGCTTACAGGACCTGTCACAATACTTCAATGGAGTTTTGTCCGTGACGATCAACCTCGCGCTGTTACAATGAAACAGATTTCACTTGCCATACGTGATGAGGTACAGGACCTTGAAAAGGCGGGCATAAAAGTAATCCAAATTGACGAACCGGCTATACGTGAAGGACTCCCGCTCCGCAAAGCTGACCGTGACGAATATCTGGAAAAAGCCGTTGAGGCATTCCGCATATCATCATCGGGAGTAAAAGACAGCACACAAATACATACTCACATGTGCTACAGCCAGTTCAATGATATAATTAAGCACATAGCTGCAATGGATGCCGATGTCATCACTATAGAGTGTGCACGCAGCCAGATGAACCTGCTTGGAGCATTCGCCGATTTCAAATATCCCAATGAGATAGGACCGGGTGTGTATGATATTCACTCACCTCGAGTTCCGTCAGTTGAAGAGATGGTTGTGCTTCTACGCAAAGCAGCCCAGGTAATAAGCCCAGGGCAACTTTGGGTGAATCCAGATTGCGGACTCAAGACACGTGGTTGGACCGAGACCGAAGCCTCTCTCCGTAACATGGTCGAGGCAGCTCGGATAATGCGTAAGTGACAAATGATATTTATAAAAACAAAGAGCCACTGTGAATCACTCACAATGGCTCTTCCTATTAATGGAGAAAAAATATTTCAGAATCTGAAATAGACCTCTGCCCAGAACTCATTCCAGTTCGATGAGGTGGGGTTGTTGTCTACGAAGTTGTACTGAAGTTGGAGCATCAGGTTCTTGTGAATCTGAAAGTTTGGAGCAACAGAGTACATGGACTTCATGGTTTCCGATGAAGCCTGGCTGCGATATACATCGTACTTGGCATACACCTTGAACCAGTCATTTACTGGAACACCTACGGCTGCGTACCAACCATCGGCCTTGCCTGCACCTGAGAATGTACCATCGGCATTGTACTCACTGATCTTATGACCTTTTGAGTTGACATATTCGGCGCGTGCGCTCCAGGCGTTGTGCTCGTACTTGGCGGCAACTGCCCAACGGTTGCGATCAACGGTAACGCCGTTGGCTGTATAGTCACCTAACCAACCGAAAGCTCCAATGTAAAGATCTTTGATGGGCTGAACCTGAATGGTTCCGATAAAATCTTTCTTGCTGTTGGCATCGGCGGCATTGATTCCCTGTCCGTTCATCATCTGCAGCTGATAGTGGATGAGACGATGGCCGTCACCTGACATGGGGAACAAATCACCCTGAATCTGGATACCCTGGTCGCGGCCGCCGTTTGAGCTGGCCTCGCCGCAGTAGTCACCCATACCTGCGAACATCTTTGTTACCTGTGAGTAATCACCGAAACCTACATCCCAGGGATTGTAAGGGTTCTCAAACAGGAATGCGCGCTTGTACTGACCAACCTTTACTGCAAACTCTTTCCAGTGTGCCCACTCCACGAAATAGTCTTTCATGTGGAATGATGCGTTGTTGGCTTGAATCTGTACACGATATTTGAAATCGTTCAGGATGGTTCCGTCAAGATATACACGGAACAGGCGCTGGCTCAAACCGTTATTTTTGTTCTGGCCATCCTGGTCTGTGAGTGCGTATTTTGCGATAACATAGCCGCCTACCTTAGGACCGGTTGTGTAATCAGTTATTTTACGTCCGTACTGAACGTCCTGTGACATTACGGGCAGGACTGTGATAGAAGCTAAAACTGCAAATAAGAGTTTTTTCATTTTTGAGGTATATAAGTGTGTTATTAAACGGTTGCAAACGGGAACAGCTTAGTGAGCCAGAAGAATCCCAGCACAAAGCCTATGGCTCCTATGATAATGCCTACTTTGGTCATATCCTTGGTCTGAACCAGACCGGTGCTTGATGCGATGGCATTGGGAGGAGTTGATATGGGGAACAACATGGCTATTGATGCGCAGACTGCGATAAATGAGATCATTGCGTGTGTGCCGCCAAGAGCAACGAATGATGCGTTGTTCGATGCAGCGGGATCGGCCATGCCCTCGGCTACTACAATCAGAATCGGGATAAGCAGGGCTGCTGTTGCTGAGTTGCTGATGAAGTTTGAGAGGAAGTAGCAGACCAGACCTGCAATGATGAGTACCAGAAGTACGCTCATTGATCCGAACGGAATGGCATTGATGAGAACCTTAGCCAGACCTGTACCTTGCAGTGCGGTACCCAGAGCAAAACCTCCGGCAACCAACCACAGAACCGTCCAGTTGATCTCCTTGATATCTTCCTTGGTGAAAATTCCGGTCATGGTGAGAACGCCCAGCGGAATAAGTGCAACTACGTTTGAGTTGATTCCGGTAAGGCTTTCGGTTGCCCACAGAAGGATGGTACCAATGAATGTGATCCATACCACGTATGTTTTCCAGTCTACGGGACGCTTGTTGGCGGGAATGTCAAGTACCAGTTTCTTGGTCTTGAAGGGGAACAGTAACTGAAGTAAAACCCAAGCGACAAGAATCATTATCAGCACGTAAGGAATCATTCTCATTGACCAGTCTGAGAAACTTACATCATATCCGGCCTCAGTCAGGAAACGTACAGCTGTAGCATTGGGAGGGGTGCCGATAGGTGTGCCGATACCACCGATGTTGGCTGCTACGGGTATAGCCAGTGAAAGACCTATCTTACCCTTGTCGTCCGACGGCAATACTGACAGTACCGGGGCTAAGAATGCCAGCATCATGGCTGCAGTGGCGGTGTTTGACATGAACATTGAGAATATTGCAATCACGACAAGGAATCCCAGCAGAACCATATTTGGCTTTGTACCGAAAGGCTTGAGAAGGACTCTGGCCAGTGTAACGTCGAGTCCGTATTTCTCGGCCATGATAGCCAGTACGAAACCACCCATGAAAAGCATCACAACAGGATCGGCAAATGAAGCCATAAGGCTCTTGTAACTTACCAATGTGCCGAATTTGGGATCACAGAACAGGCCGATACCCTTGTCGGATATGGTCAGCAGTGTAAGTACAATCAGCAACAGTGATGTTGTCCAGTTGGGGATGATCTCAAACATCCACATCAAGGCTGCAAATACAAACAGTGCGATGACACGCTGCTGGACTACTGTAAGGGCCTCGATACCGTAGAAACTAACGGGAACTGCCCACAAGAAGATGGTCACTGCCAGTACGATAGGCAGGAGGACACACATTTTGACATTGATTTTCTTGTCGCTCATATTAATATTTTTAGTATATATATACTTTGAAAAGCGTGCAAAATTAATCATTACGTGTACCTTATTTTATCGGCATTAGATTTTATTTTCGATATGATTATTCGATATAATCGATAAATTGGACTATATTTGCAGTAATTAATTGATATGTCATGGAATTAAGGCAATTGAGATATTTCGTAGAAGTAGCCAGACTCAAGAGTTACTCGTTGGCTTCAAAAACCCTTTTCATTACTCAGAGTACCATCTCGCAGCAGATTCGCAAGCTTGAGGAGGAGCTTGGAGTAGAGCTGCTTACGCGTGATACAAGACATGTTATCCTTAGCGATTATGGCGAGCAGTTCTATCCGTGTGCGTTGCAGGTCCTTGAGGATGCCAGGGCAGGTAAGGACCGCATACGTGATGTTGTTAACTTACATGTGGGTACGCTGAGCGTGGGCTCTACATATGCATTCAGTCTTCTTCTCAAACAGACTGTCCTTGATTTTTACCGTGAGTATCCGCATATACGACTCAATATCATAATCACATCCAAGGAAGAATTGCGTCAGAAACTCTTGGACAGAGAGTTGGATCTGGCACTTACATATAAGTCGCCTATAGGCGAAGACCGTATTGAGTCACATCTCCTTTTCCAAAGCCGTCTTTGTCTGATTGGGCGTAAGAGCACGCTGAAAGGAGTTGGCAGTGAGGTGAGGGTGCAGGATCTTTCCCGGTTCCCGCTTGCACTTGCCTCAAAGGGACTTCAGGCTCGAGACACGTTGGAGTCAATACTTTATGCCGAGGATGTAAATCTGGATATCCGCTTGGAAATAAACAGTGTACGTTCTCTTTTGGATCTTGTGGCCAACAGCTCGCTGGCAACTATGCTGTCTGAGGAATCCATTCATGATTATCCCGGTTTGGAGGCAGTTCCGATTGTCCATCCTGACGGCAGAATGGATGGATGCTACCACTACCTTAAAGGCTCATATCATAAGATGGCTGCACAGAAGTTTGTGGAAATGCTTATGCAGCGTAATACGTCAAACCGCAACTTCGGTCTTTTCTGACAATCCGGAATGTTTCCTGAATTTATATTCGTCCCGAATATAGTTTTATTTATCGTTTTTATCTAACAATTCTATAGAAACAAACTAAAATCATCGATAAAAATCGATTTTCTTTCTGTGTACCTTCGCCCCGAATTTAGCAAAAAGACGGTTATGCAGAAAACATTCTTAGGTTCGGAACTGGTCAAGGAGAAGGATAAAAAGAAGGCTCAGAAGAAGGCTGTAATGCCGATTTCTGTACGTGTCGTCAAGGTTCTTCTGGGTGTTCTTGTGGGACTTATAGTCTGGAATCTCCCTTCAAGTGTCTTTGGGATAGAAAACCTCACGGTTATTGAGCAGCGTGTCATCGCGTTGTTCTGCTTTGCAACCATAATGTGGATTACTGAAGGCATTCCGTCATGGGCTACATCGGTGGCAATCATAGTGGTGCTTCTTTTTACGGCAAGTGACAACAGTTTAGTGCTTTTCCGGCTGCATGCCGATGACAATCCGCTTTTCGGTACGCTGATGTCAAGCAAAAAGATCATGGCATGTTTTGCCGATCCCGTCATAATGCTGTTTATTGGCGGTTTCATGCTGGCGTTTGCTGCGACCAAGGCAGGATTGGACATTAAACTGGCCAAGGCGCTACTCAAACCGTTCGGAACCAAGTCAGAAAACGTCCTTTTGGGATTCATACTGGTAACAGGCGTGTTCTCCATGTTCCTGTCAAACACCGCCACTGCAGCCATGATGCTCACATTCCTTACCCCGGTCATCAAATCCCTGCCCACCAACGGAAAGGGCCGTCTCGCTTTGGCACTCGCCATTCCTGTGGGTGCAAACCTGGGTGGTATAGCAACGCCGATAGGAACTCCTCCCAACGCCATTGCAATCAAGTTCCTGAATGACCCTAATGGGATGGGCATGAACATAGGTTTCAGCGATTGGATGATGATAATGCTTCCACTCACTATTATTCTCCTGGTTATAGCATGGCTTGTAATAAGACTTCTTTTCCCGTTTACTCAGAAGAGAATAGAACTCAAGATCGAGGAGAATCCTGAGCGTGTTCTCAAACCATGGCAGGAGATAACCGTGTATGTTACTTTTGCACTGACGGTGCTGCTTTGGATGAGCGATAAATGGACACATGTAGATGCCAACGTGGTGGCAATGCTTCCTGTGGGTGTGTTCTGCGTGACGCGTATCATCACCAAGTATGACCTTGCCGAGATCAACTGGTGCATTCTGTGGATGGTAGCCGGCGGATTTGCGCTTGGACTCGCATTGCAGGATTCCGGTCTTGCCAAACATCTGGTTGAATCCATACCTTTCAACGAATGGCCGCCTGTTGTAATGATAATAGGTTCCGGACTTATATGCTATGCTTTGGCTAATTTTATATCACATACAGCCACGGCCAACCTTCTAATTCCCATACTTGCACTGGCCGGAATGTCGGCTGCAGAGAATCTGGAGCCCTACGGTGGTGTAACTACACTACTGGCTGGTGTTGCTCTCGGATCATCGCTCTCAATGATATTACCCATCTCGACACCCCCGAATGCATTGGCGCATTCTACCGGCTTTATTGAACAGAAGGATATGGCCAAGATTGGCGTTATTATGGGTGTGATAGGTCTTGTGCTTGGTTATACGGTACTTGTATTCGTAGGCAAGTGGGGGTTGTTATGATTGTAAAAAGATCAAAATATTCAGTCATATGAAAAGAAATCTGATTCTGATTATAGTTGCACTGACTGCTATGGCATCATGCAACAAAACACCCAAATCACAATTCAACCGCAAGGTTGCTGATTATGCATTGGTTACCCTTGAGACTCCTGACCTGAGCGGCATCACCGACAACGGTAAGGAGGTTCTCAATCTGTATCGCTTCATCGCCGATGAAATTGACGCCATCTACTGGGAACAGTATTTCGGTCAGAAAGACTCTCTTTTGAACGCTATCGCTGATCCGTATCAGAAGACGTATGCTCAGATCAATTACGGCCCTTGGGACCGATTCACGGGCAAATCTTTCGTGGATGGTTATGCTGACTGTCTTCCAGGTGCGCACTTCTATCCGGCCGATATGACCCGTGCCGAATTTGATGCATGGGATAATCCCGATAAGAACAACCCATATACGCTTGTTCGTCGCAATTCCGACGGTTCCCTTAAAACAGTCTGGTATCATGAAGAGTACAAGGAGCACATTGATAAGATCGTCAATTATCTAACTGCGGCTGCGGATATTACGATAAAGCCCAGCGTAAAGAAATACCTGCTGGCCAAGGCCGATGCTCTTCGCACTGACAATTACTATGAGAGTGCAATTGCTTGGTTGGATATGGATGACAGCAAGATGGACCTCGTGGTTGGACCCAATGAGGCGGCCGATGACCAGTTGCTTGGTATCAAACGTTCCTATGAGGCTTTTGTCCTGCTCAAGAACCAGTCCCGTACTGATGAACTGATGAAGTATGTGTCAAGGATCGGGGAGTTCCAGCAGGATCTGCCCGGCGATCCGGCATTCAAGGCATTCCAGCCCGGTGCAGGTTCAAATATTTTCTCCTGTGACGCTCTTTATTATGCAGGAAAGGCCAATGCCGGTGTCAAGGTCATTGCTCTTAATCTCCCGTTTGATGCTGATGTACAGCGTGACCGCGGCACCCGTACCATTCTGCTTGAGAATATCATCAGGGCCAAGTATAATTACATCGTCAATCCCACAGGAGAGGTTCTGCTTGAGTCCGATGCAACTGAGCATCTCTCATCGGATGCCTTCTTCTGGAACATAGTGTTCCGTGAGGTGGCGCATGGATTGGGCGTAAAAGAGACCGTCAACGGCAAGGGTAGTGTCGAGAAAGCTTTGGGCAGTTCGGCTCTTACTTTTGAGGAGATCAAGGCAAATGCGGCAGGAGTCCTTCTTGTATGCAAACTCCAGAATCATTACGACATCCGCAACATATTCACAAAAGAGGATGCGCTCACGACTTTTTTTGCATCTCTGATGCGCTCTGAGCGTTTTGGAGAGGGTTCTGCACTGGGCCGTGCCAATATCATAATCTATAATTATCTGCAGGAGGCGGGAGCTTTCCAGCGCAAGGCTTCCGGTCACTATTATCTTGATTACGCAAAGATGGAGGGCGCACTTTCTGACCTTACGGCGCTTGTTCTCAAGACTCAGGCAACAGGTGACGGAGCGTTTGCCGCCGATTTTGAGAAACGCTACTCAAAGCGCAGTGAAAGTTACAAGGAGGACCTGATGAACCTGGGATTGGAGAATATTCCGGCCGATATCCGATTCAAGTAAGGCTTAGGCCGACAGCCAGTATTCGTGGTCGGTGGATTTTGCAACCTCTACGACACCATCTTTGTACAATAAAAGGATAGGCAGCCCTGTCTGAAGCTGAACGTCGCTGCCGTTATGGCGTACATGTGGCTGTTTGAAGGTGAGGCGAAAAACGTCAAATCCGTCCTTGCTTTGTACGAATGATACGTTCTCGGCGTTGAGTTTCTCGGCTTTTGCCAATACTTGTCCAGGTATGATCATAATATAAACACTCCCGTTGCGAAATAATTGAACGCGTAAAGATAGTGTTTTACTTGCAAATAAGAGCCGGATGGACTATTTTTGGGTTCTGATATGAATGCAGAACTCAAAGAGCTTTTCGGACTATACGCAGGGGCCGATGCTCAATCCGTCGTGCGCTTGACTGCGGCCGGTTCCAATCGTGTCTATTACCGTCTGAGCCTATCGGACGGTAAGACTTTTGTGGGGGTTGAAGGAACCAATCCTGATGAGAACAAGGCGTTTGTTGTGATAGACCGCCATTTGCGTGAGGCCGGTCTGCCGGTACCCGAAGTGCTGGCTGTATCGGATTCCGGAATGTGCTATCTTCTGCAGGATTTGGGTGACGAGTCATTATTCGGACTTATGGAAAGCGCACGTACAGGCGGTTCATACAGTCCGGAGCAGACTTCCCTGCTTGAAAAAGTGATGCGTGTGCTGCCTGATATTCAATTCAAGGGCGGTGTCGGGTTGGATTACAGCGTTTGTTTCCCATGTGAGTCATTTGACCGTCGCAGCATATTCTGGGATCTGAACTATTTCAAGTACTCATTTCTCAAGGCAACCGGACTTGAGTTTCACGAGGCCAGGTTGGAGGATGATTTTGACCGCTTGGCTTCTGTGTTGCTCTCCGATGCGCCATATGATACCTTTATGTATCGTGATTTTCAAGCCCGCAACGTTATGGTTAAGGAGGGTGAGCCCTGGTTCATAGATTTTCAGGGAGGTAGGCGTGGACCGGTTGAGTATGATGTGGCATCGTTCCTATGGCAGGCACGTGCCGCATATCCGGCTTCGTTGCGTGAACATCTTATAGACACATACATCGAATCGCTATGCCGCTATCGCAAAACGGATGGCAGTACGTTCCGTAGTGGACTGATGCATTTTGTGCTTTTCCGTACCCTGCAGGTTCTGGGCGCATACGGATTCCGCGGCTATTTTGAGCGCAAGCAGCATTTCATAGAGAGTATCCCGCAGGCAATAGGCAACCTTAAGGATCTGTTGAATGCAGGGGTAGGGGCAAAAGAGTATCCATATCTGTTTCAGGTACTTGGTGATATGGTCAGGTTGCCGCAGTTTGCTCCGGCATCCGCGCCGGCAGACGGCAAACTAACAGTACGAGTAATGAGTTTCAGCTACCGCAAGGGCGGTATACCGGAAGATGACAGCGGTAACGGCGGAGGATTCGTGTTTGACTGCCGCGCCATGCATAACCCCGGCAAGTATGAGCAGTACAAGAAAATAACCGGGGCCGATGCGCCGGTAATAGATTTCCTGGAGAGTCAGGGTGAAGTTCAACATTATCTGGAGCATGTCTATGGATTGGTTGACCCTGCCGTGGATAAGTATATTGAGCGCGGATTCCTTAACCTGATGGTAGCGTTCGGCTGTACAGGAGGTCAGCACCGCTCACTCTATTGCGCCAATCATCTGGCAGAGCATCTCAAGGAAAAATACGGTGACAGGATAAATATCGTCCTTGAACACCGCGAACAGAAAAAACGCATTGAGCTATGAATGCTCTGATTCTTGCTGCAGGACTTGGTACACGGCTTGGTGAGCTTACATCGGACCGCCCAAAGGCTCTTGTTGAGGTGGCCGGATGTACCATGCTGGAGCATCAGTTGAGACATCTGTCAGCCGCCGGATTTGACCGTTTTGTAATCAATATCCACCACTTTGCGCCTAAGGTTAGGGCTTTCCTTGAGGAGCATAAGAACTTTGGTCTGGACATACGTCTGTCTGATGAGAGCAACCTGTTGCTGGATACTGGCGGCGGCATCCGCCGGGCGATGCGTCTGTTTGACAATGATCAGCCGGTACTGGTGCATAATGTCGATATTTTTTCAGATACGGACCTAAAAGCTTTATACCGCGGACACATCGAAAGCGGGGCTGATTCGACACTGCTTGTGGCAGAACGCAATACTTCGAGATATCTTTATTTTGATTCTGAAGGTATGCTTCGCGGATGGAGCAACGAGAAGACCGGACAGGTGCGTTCTCCGTATTCCGGATTTGATAAGACCAGGTACACTCCATGCGCATTTCAGGGTGCTCATGTGCTGTCATCGGCCTTGCTACCGTTCCTTGATGAGATCCCGGAGCAGAGATTTTCAATAACGGATTTCTACGTCGATAATGCTGCCCGTCTTAGATTGCGTTCGGTTATATCGGACACAAAAGAGTGGGTCGATGCAGGTAAACCCGATGCTCTGGCACGTGCTGCGCAGATAATAAAGGATTATTATGAATAAGCTGCTTCAAGAAATGATGCGGCATGCAGACCCTTCTCAGGTGGAGGGCCTGATGCGTTTCTTCAAGACCGCTCCCGGTCAGTACGGCTATGGTGACCAGTTCCTGGGAATCAAAGTTCCGGTAACACGTTCTGTTGTCAAGGAGTGTTGGAAAGATGTAAGTTTTGAGGAACTTGAGGAGTGTGTTACAAGTAAGTTTCATGAAGTCCGTTTGGCTGCTTTGCTTACTGTAGTTGAGATATTCAATCACAATAAAAAGGATTCTATTTTGCAGAAACAGTGTGTGGATTTCTATCTCTCACACACAGAATACATAAACAATTGGGACCTTGTGGATCTCTCATGCTACCCTTTGCTGGGCTCGTGGCTATTAGACAAGGACCGTAGCTTGTTGTATGATCTGGCTCGCAATGGAAAGACCATTTGGGAGCAGCGCATAGGAATGGTAAGCACCATTCAGTTTATCCGTCACGGACAGACGGTCGATACATATGCTATTGCCGAAATTCTTCTTTACCACAAGCATGACCTTATCCAAAAGGCCGTAGGCTGGTTGCTTCGCGAAGCCGGCAAGCGCAATGCCGATGAGCTTCGCCATTGGCTCGAACCTCGAGCTCACACCATGCCCCGCACCGCCTTGCGCTACGCCATCGAGAAATTCCCCGACTCCGAACGCCGCGCCTGGCTAAGCACACAGTAGGGACAGTCCCCTTTGTGTGCTTTTAATAGAAACGTCCTAATGTAGTTTGAGGATAGTAGTGTTGGAGAATTTCGCGGTAGGTGTAGCCCTTAGCTGCCATTACTGCGGCACCAATCTGGCACAGACCTGCTCCGTGGCCCCAACCTGCTCCGTGCAGAACAAAACCTTTAAAGTTGCCGTTTTCATCGGTGGTTTTCTCTACTACGAACGCACTGCTGAACAAATGTGATTCTGACAGCGTGCGGCGTATCTCCAGCTCCTTGCCGATGGTTACGGTGCTCTTTGTACCTTCAATCTCCAGCTCATAGATACGGCCCGATGGTCCACGTTTAATTGGCCTAAGGTCAACTATGTCGCCAATATCCAAACCTGATTTGCGGCGGAATATGTCCGATATCTGATCTATCGTATATTCAACTGTCCAGCGGTAATAATCGGGTGTTTCCAAGTCGTAACCGTTGAGGGATTCTGAAAGGATGTTTGCATCGGCCGAGTTGCAGAACGATTTGGGCTCGGAGAGTATCCATTCGCGAGCGTTCTCTTCAATGGTCAGGTCGGGCAGGGCACCTTCGTTAATGCTGCTGTCACGCAGGGCTACCAGATAGGGCTTGTGCTCATCCTGCCAGCAGGTTTCAAACTGCTCTGTTATTCCTCCGCAACATTTGCTGAATCTGGCATCACAAAGATGGCCGTCATAGACTAATGTCTGTCCGAATGTGTCTTTAACTGCGGCTTCGGCTGCGGCGCTTATTATTCGGGTGCGACCCTGATAACGCTGACAGTGGTCATCGGCACAGACATCAAACAGGGTATGCTGGTCGTGGTCGTACCACTTGATTATTCGGTTGAGGATATGGTCATTCACGATGGGTGCAGTCTCAGCTTGAAGGACCTTGTGATAGGGTGAGCGTAGTTGCGCAAGTACCCAGCTGCGTGATATTACGGCGTGGGCACGTAGGAACTCGCGGCTTGCGGTGGGCTTCATCTCCGATGATATCACACTTGTGAGATATTCCTCTACAGGCAGTATGTTTATGGCGCGAACCAGCCCATCCTCAACTATGAATTTGAGCTGGCCCGAGAATGTCTGCTCTTCACGGCGCTCCCAATGAAAACCTATTCCTATAGTTACATCATGCAGCGTGAACGTGCTGCCGTGCTCGTTAGGCTTTAGCGTAAGGCTGTCTATCAGTATGCCGTTCCAGTTGAGACGTCCGTTTGATGCGCTTATCTTCATCTCGCCCTCGAAACTGCTGCGGCCGTCGGTGTAGCTCTCGTTAAGGCAGAATCTTATCTCCTTTGCGGCCATTATTCCAACTCTTATCTTGGGCTGTTGCGGTGTTACCTGGCGGTATATATCCAGAACCTGCTTCTCGGTGAGTGATTCAAAGTCCTGCTTGCGCGGAGTTATTACCAGTCCAAACATATCAACTGCTCCCGGACTGACCATGATTTTGCCCATTTCATCGGCATAATAGCAATCCGGGCGGTGCTTGCTGCGGGGAATTATTGCAGTTATTACCAGACCATCACGGTTGAAAGAAAGCACATTCATTCGTGGCTCGTTTTCACCATCGTAAACGGTCATTCCGCTTATGTAATCCCACAGTTTTGAGGGATCATTTCCCTTGATTACTATGACGGGGAATCCAAACGGCTGTATGGTTATTGGCTCATCGGTTTGGGGAGGCTCGTTAAGGCGTAGCTTGTCCACAAGTGGAATGCCTTCGGACCGTCCAATCTGCATATGCAGATGATCAGGGGCTGATGCTCCGCTTCGCGGGCCGTTATAGAATATCATGTAACCGGGTTCAAGTTCCTGTGCCACTTGCAGCATTTTCTTATAGCAGTCCTTGAAAATTTGGGGCCTATGCTCTCGGCTTACCACGCAGAAGTGTTCACGGAGTATGGGGTATGGGTTCAAAAGCAAGTCAAATCCGTCCCCTGCATCATAGGCAATCTGCTCCTGAGGCCTGTTTTCGCCGCAAAGGAAACAGCTTCGGTTTGCGGTCTCGGCCGGTTTCACCTTGGCTGTTGTTGATATGATTCGTGCGGGATTGTGTTGCAACGCAAGTCCTGACGATGATAGGACACGGGTCTGTACCTGCTCCAGATTATTGAAAGCCTCCCGTGCGGCGGGCCATTTCTGCAATTGCTCTTGGAGTATGGTATCCAGATGCTTGAATATATCTTCCATTATTGCTATATCTTACGGTGAATACGGCGTTTTAGCTCCTCGGTGCGGAGCGAATCCTTGTACAGATTATTGGCATTTACCTTTTCGGGACTCAGTGCGGCATCGCTGTTGCCTTCCCAGCGGCGGCACAGGTAGAGTTCGTCAAAGATGCGTCCTATACGGTACTCTCCGGCTATGCGTATGGCTACTGCGTAGTCCTCTCCGTAACTTACGTTGGGGAACCCTATCTGTCTGACTACGGGTGTGTAGAATGCGCGCGGAGCACCCAGTCCGTTTATCCTCAAGGCGTTGTTTGGCCCGTTTTCATCGGTCCATTCGCGGTGGTCGATGATTCCGGGAGGCAGCGTTTCAAGGTCAAAGTTACACATGCGGTAGCTGCCTATCACCATTGAGTAGCCACCCTCGCGGAACTTGTCAACAATTTTCTGTAATGTATCGGGACTGCTGTACAGGTCATCGCTGTCCAGCTGTACTGCAAACCGTCCGCAGCGGCTGTCGTTGATTCCCAGATTCCAGCACCCTCCTATACCCAGATCCGTGCGTTCCGGAATTATGTGAACCAGCCGCGGATCCTTGTTTGCCATATCGTTCAGAATCTGGGTTGATCCATCGGTGGAATGGTTGTTTATTACAATAACATTGTAACTACCGTCCAGTTTCTGGCTCAGTGCCGATTTCACTGCATCGGCTATGGTACGTGCACGGTTCTTTACCGGAATAATTACCGATGCCAGTACCGGAAAACTACCCTCATTAACATTGACCGCGGCTCCTGCTCCCGGCTCAATGTATCCGTTTATAAGCTTTAGATGCTCGGTGCAGGCGGCCTCCATTTCTATCTGAACATCGCGGTTACGCGGATTTACGTAATCAAACTGTTTCTGGCCCGATGTGCGGAAATCCGTTTCGGCAACGGTGTACAGCGGTTGCGCCAATCTGACGATGGGAAGGCTACGCTGAATGGCCAGACGCAACTGGTAGAAACCTGCGGTCTTGTATTCCGCTCCCTCAAAAGCCAGATATGCGTCAATGGCTGCGGGTGTAATCAGCACCAGCGCACCGAAGTCAAAGTCATCCCTGAGGCTACCCTCCTGGATGTCAATCAGTGGGGCGGGCACGATGGCATCGGGCCCCATGGTCTTGAGGTAATCGGAGTATACAAGTCCGGCTCCTGTTGTGCGGGCACAATCAAGCAGGCGCTCTGCGGCTTCATCGGTTATGGTAACTTCACTACTACTCAGGTTGAGCAGGATATTCTGGTTACGGCATGCTTTCAGTGTCTCCCTTACGTACTGTGTAGAACTGCCGTATTGCGGTAAGCTAATAGTCTGTATCATATTCAGCGAAGATAAGGAATTATTTCGTAACTTCGCGTGTTATTCAGACGTATTGTAAGTATAGTCCCGTTTATAGGATAAAAGCGTAAAGAATGGCACTCAGGAATCTGGTTGGAATGACGTTGGCGCAGCTGCAGCAGGTAGCTGTTGAGAACGGTATGCCGCTGTTTACTGCCAAGCAGATGGCCGACTGGCTCTACGTTAAGCAGGTTGATTCCATTGACGCCATGACCAACCTTTCGCTAAAGTATAGAGCCAAGCTTAAGGAGGGCTATGAAGTGGGCCTTGCGGCTCCGTCTCATAAGGCTGCTTCCGCAGACGGTACGGTAAAGTATCTTTTCCCTGTTCAAAACGGCCATTTTGTGGAGGCGGTGTATATCCCGGATGATGACCGCGCTACTCTATGTATATCCAGCCAGGTTGGCTGCAAGATGGGGTGCGTGTTCTGCATGACAGGACGCCAGCACTATACCGCCAGCCTTACTGCAGGTGAGATATTAAATCAGATACTTTCGCTACCCGGCAAGGAGACACTTACCAATGTGGTCTTCATGGGCATGGGTGAGCCACTTGACAATCTTGAGAATGTGCTTGCCGTACAGGAGATAATGACATCGGCATGGGGATTCGGTTGGAGCCCCAAACGCATTACTATATCAACTGTGGGCCTGCGCCGTGAACTCAAGCAGCTTATTGAGGGCTGTGAGTGCCACATTGCAGTGAGCCTGCATGCACCTACACCGGAGAAACGTCGCGAACTGATTCCGGCCGAGAAGGCATTTTCAATGACTGAGATGCTTGAGGTATTGCGTCGTTATGACTTCAGTCATCAGCGTCGCTTGTCATTTGAATACACAATGTTTGATGGAGTGAATGACTCCATAGATGATGCCCGCCAGTTGGTCAAAACATTAGGCGGACTTAGTTGCAGGGTTAACCTGATTCGTTTCCACGCCATTCCGGACAGCCCGTTGCGTCCGGTATCGGAAGAGAAGATGATAGAGTTTCGCGACTGGCTCACAGGTCACGGCGTATTTGCAACGATACGTGCATCACGCGGTGAGGATATCTGGGCTGCTTGCGGAATGTTGAGTACAGCAAAAAATGAACATCCTAATCCCTAAAGCATAAGATTATGAAAAGGTATTTGCTTAAAGTTTGCATGATGCTGCTGGCGGTAATGGTTACCGTCTCTTGCGGCAATTCCCGCAAAGGGGGAGAACAGTCTCAGAAGGAAGGTACCCAGGCTGAAGCTAAGGCTCAGGTCAAGTCGGGTAATGGAAAGAGTGCCAAAAAGTCCAAGAAAGGTAATGCCAAGAAAGCTGGTCGTAAGAGCAGGAAATCTGTCTTTACTCCTACATCGGCAGGCTCTCCCTATGAGGTGCTGCTGGTGGCCGGTGCCGAGGATTTCAAGAGCGGCGCGGTTGATTCGCTGTATGCGGTCCTTACGGATGATATGGCCGGTGTGGCTCAGTCTGAGCCATGCTTCAAAGTGTCCCGCATCAATCAGGGTGATCTTTCCAAGACATTGCGTCTGTGCCGTAACATAATTCAGATCAAGATTGATCCGGCACAGTACTCAACAGCCAAGTTCAAGTATAAAAGGGATGTCTACGCGGCTCCCCAGCTATACGTGACCATTCAGGCACATGATGCAAACCAGTTCAAGGAGTTTGTGTCCGATAACCACGACATGATAATAGACTTCTTTACCCGTGCCGAGCTGAATCGTCAGATTGAGATCCTTAGGGAAGACCATCAGCCTCACGTCAATGAAGCCGTCAAGAAGACTTTCGGATGTGAGATATGGGCTCCTGTCGAGTTGACCAAGGTCATTACGGGGCGCAATTTCGTATGGGCACGCTGCGAGAGATTTGTCAAGAAGGTTGAACAGGAACTTAATATCGTGGTTTACTCTTATCCGTACCGTGATGTAAATACGTTTACCGAGAAGTATTTCACGCACAAGCGTGACTCTGTAATGAAGGCCAACGTTCCGGGTCCCAGAGAAGGTCAGTATATGATGACTACCAAAGGATTCAATATCGTATCGGACGAGACGGTTCATAAGCACTACGCACAGGTGGTACGAGGCTTGTGGAACATCAAGGACTATGACATGGGAGGTTCGTTCGTATCGGTATCACGTGTCGATGAAGAGCATCAGCGGGTAATAGTAGCCGAGGCGTTCGTATATTATCCCAATCATCCCAAGAGGGACGTGCTTAAAAAACTGGAAGCGGCTCTGTATACGTTGCGTCTGCCGGATGAGTTACATTTGCAGAAATTCAGTTATGATCTGGATGAAATCATTATAACCCCCGATAATTAAGAAACCCATAATATGAGTGAAAGAATAGTTGTAGGCATCACCCAGGGTGATGTGAACGGTATAGGATACGAGGTTATACTCAAGACGTTTGAGGACCCGACCATGTTTGAATTCTGTACGCCGGTAGTGTATGGCTCGCCCAAGGTTATGACCTATCATCGCAAGGCAATAGATTCGCCTACCAATTTCAACGTGGTAGACAGTGCTCAGGATGCACAGCCGGATCGCCTGAATGTGGTTAACTGCAATAAGGAGGATGTCAAAGTCGATTTTGGTCTGCCTACAGAGGAGAGTGGCCAGGCTGCTTTCCAGGCATTGGAGCGTGCCGTCAAAGAGTATCGCGATGGCATGATTGACGTGCTGGTTACAGCTCCTATCAACAAGAAGACCATTCACTCGGATGCATTCCATTTTCCGGGACACACCGAGTATATCGAGGCTCAGCTGGGTGAAGGCAATAAAGCACTTATGATTCTTATGAACAGCTCCATGAGGGTTGCTCTGGCTACGGTTCACGAGCCGATTGCCAAGGTGGCCTCACTGTTGAGCAAGGACCTTATCAAGGAGAAACTACGTATACTGTATAAATCTCTCAAGCAGGATTTCGGTATAGAGATTCCGCGCATTGCAGTGCTTGCTCTGAATCCTCATGCCAGCGATGACGGGCTCATTGGCAAGGAAGAAAATGAGATCATCAAACCCGCCATTGATGATATGGTGGCCGATAAGATACAGTGCTTTGGTCCCTTCTCGGCCGACGGATTCTTTGGCAGTGGCGAGTACCGCAAGTTTGATGCTGTCCTGGCTATGTACCATGACCAGGGACTCATTCCGCTCAAGGCTCTTGACATGGAGTGTGGCGTGAACTTTACTGCAGGTTTGCCTGTAGTACGTACGTCTCCCGACCATGGTACTGCTTATGATATTGCAGGACAGGGCGTGGCCAGCGAAGAGTCAATGCGTCAGGCAATATTTGCCGCCATCGACATTTACCGTTCGCGTCAGAATGAGGAGGAGATACATGCCAATCCTCTTAAGAAACTCTATTTTGACCGTCGCGATGACAGCGACAAACTTAAGCATCTGCCAACCGATAAAGAGTAATCCCCATTATACAGAATGCGATTTGGCATAATATCAGCAGGTGAGGGCAGCCGTCTGGCATCCGAAGGATTCAGTCAGCCCAAACCTCTGGTGCCTATATGCGGCGTTCCCATGATAGAGCGTCTTGCACGTATCTTTATGGATTGCGGTGCCGAGCGTATTGCTGTGATTGTTAACGGCCAGAATCCTGAGACGGTTGACCTGATGGAACGTCTGGCCGGAGAGATGCCTATTGACCTCGTGGTAAAAAAGACGCCCACTCCCATGCATAGCATGATGGAGCTTGCACAATATCTGGGCGATGACCGTTTTTGCGTGACCACGGTCGATACGGTTTTTTCCGAGAGCCGTTTCCGTGCGATGATGGACGAGTTTTCGGACAGTTCTTTTGACGGACTGATGGGAGTTACTTCACTTATTGATGATGAGAAACCCCTCTATGTTGATGTGGATTCCGATATGATGATTCGCGGTTTTCATGATTCACAGGATGGCTGCGGGTTTGTATCGGCCGGAATATATGCCCTCAAGATATCCGCACTGGATGTATTGAAAGAGTGCGTGGAGAGCGGACAGACCAGAATGCGTTATTTTCAGCGCAGGCTACTTGAATCTGGAATGCGTTTGAAAGCCTTCGATATGGGACAGGTGGTAGATGTGGATCATATAAGTGATGTCAGTAGGGCACAGGAGATAGCAAAGCTATGAGATATCTTGGAGTAAGTCGTGCAGAAAAGTTTTCGCCCAACCGTGTAGGGGGCGATACTGCCGTATTCCGTGCCGTTGCAGCTGAATTGGAACGTCGTGGGAATGATGTGGTATGCATGACCGAGCAGGAACTTGTGGCAAAAGGAATACCTTGCGGCATAGACGGCATATTCCAGATGGCAAGGAGCCGTGAAGCTCTGACTGTTCTTGAAAAGGCTGATGTTTCAGTAACCAACACTGTTCAGGCTGTTTTGAACTGTGGGCGTGCCCGTCAGACGGCGATACTCAAAGACTCGGAACTGATTCCTGAAAGTCTGATATGCAAAGCCGTTGGCGTTCCGTTGGAGTGGAATTCTTTTCCGTGCTGGATTAAACGTGCCGACAGCCATGCTGTTGACCGTGATGATGTACAGTTTATCCAGGATAGCGGAGAGTGCAATAACGCTATGCTGGGATTCTGTGAACGTGGTATGAAGGAGTGCGTGCTGCAGGCTCATGTCCGTGGATGGTTGGTCAAATTTTACGGAGTAAGAGGCATGGGGCTGTTAGATTGTTATGCCGCTTCGGAAAAGGAAGGCAAATTCGGATTGGAGCGTTATAACGATCAGCCTGATCAAGCCAGCGTTGATATGGATGCGTTGACTTTTGTGGCTGATCGCGCATCGGACCTTTTGGGGGTCGATGTGTTTGGCGGTGATGCAATTGTAGGAGATGACGGAAAGATAACTATTATAGATTTCAATGACTGGCCCAGTTTCCGTACCTGCACTGTCGGTGCGGCACAGAAAATTGCGCAGTTGATAATGAATAAGAGATGACAGAGAAGAAGAAAAGAGCGGTTGAGGCTACCTTTAAATCTAAAGATACCGAGGAGTGGCTGGATATTTGGTTTACACGTCCTATCGGTTTGCTGTTTGCCAAGGCATTCGGAGCCTTTGGGATACATCCCAATGTAATCACCATTATCTCTATTTTCCTTGGTGCGTTTGCCGGTTTCTGCTGGTGGCATCCCACTATGGACTGGACGATTCTGGGCATTCTGATGCTCATGCTGGCCAATTTTCTGGACAGCGCCGATGGCCAGTTGGCCCGTATGACAGGCAAGAAAACCCTGTGGGGCCGTCTGCTTGACGGGTTTGCCGGCGATGTGTGGTTTTTCTTCATCTATGTATTTATAGCGTGGCGTCTCACTTTTGAGCTGATTCCCTGTGGTAACGGCCGATTCTGGGGCATCTGGATCTGGGTGATAATGCTGATAAGCATGGTATTCCACTCGCGTCAAGCCGGTCTGGCGGATTATTACCGCAACATATATCTGCTGTTCCATGGTGACCATTCGGAACTTAATGATAGCCGTGAGCTTGCAGCCGAACAAAAATCGACTCCATGGCGTGAGCGCTGGTTCTGGAAGATTTGGTTATTCTTTTATCAGGGATACACCCGTACTCAGGAGAGTATGACTCCCCGGTTCCAGAAGTTTCGTGAGGCTGTGCGTAACAAGTATGGCAATGAGATTCCTTCTGAATTTGGAAAGGAGTTCTGTCGTCGCACATACCACATCCTCAAATGGACCAATATATCCACTTTCAATACACGTGCCATCGTGCTCTATATCTCCCTGCTCTTGGGTATGCCGTGGATGTACTTTGTGTTTGAGATTGTTGTGATGAATATCATATTCCTGTATATGAAAGGCTCACACGAGCGTGTGTGCCGTGACATGATGGACAAGATATGAAGAAACGTTGGCGTACCATATTCTTTGTATTTGGTCTGGCGGCAGTCGTACTGATGCTGCTCACCTTTGATGCGGACTGGAACCGCGTCAAGGAGGTACTGTCCGAGGCTGGAATATGGTTCCCGGTAATAGTTGTTCTTTGGGGGTTTATTTACCTGATGAACGCATGCTCGTTCGGACTCATAATAAATGATGGAACGGGTAGGAGAGTTTCTTTCGGGAAAGTGTTCCAACTTACTGTTTCAGGATATGCGCTCAACTATGTCACTCCTCTTGGCCTTATGGGCGGCGAGCCTTACCGAATCCTCGAACTGCAGGGTTATGTGGGCGGCAAGAAAGCAACATCGGCCGTAATACTGTACTCCATGATGCATATCTGCTCCCATTTCTGCTTCTGGCTTTCGGCTGTGGTGCTTTATGTGGTGCTGCATTTTGCTGTGGGCGGTTACGTGCTGAATTTGTGGATGAGCATAATGCTGGGTGTGATGACGGTTGTCTTTGTGGCTGTTCTGTGGTTCTTTTCGCTTGGTTACAGGAAGGGATTCGTGGTCAAGGTATTCGGACTTTTGAGTCATATTCCATTGGTAAGGAAGTGGGCTGCAGGTTTTCTTGACAAGCGTCGTGAGGATCTTGAGGAGGTGGACCGCCAGATTGCTTTCCTGCACACCCAGCGCCGTGCACCGTTCTGGTGGTCACTGTTTCTGGAGTATGCAGCCCGTGTTGTCTCGTGTCTGGAGTACTGGCTTCTGATAGGTATGCTGGTACCCGGGTTTACATTCTGGGACAGCATCCTGGTTATGGCATTCTCATCACTGTTCAGCAACATAATCTTCTTCTCACCCATGCAGATGGGCGGATTTGAAGGAGGTATGGCACTTGCTGCCGGAGGTGTTCAGGTACCCAGCGCATACGGACTCTATACCGCACTTGTGGCCCGCCTGCGCCAAATTGTATGGACACTGATAGGTATTGCAATAATGAAAATAGGTTGCAAGGATGATTAAGGGAGTGCTCATAGACTTTGGCGGAACCATTGACTCCGACGGTATCCACTGGTTCGATGCTTTCCAAGAGGCATACGCTCTTGTTACCGATGTCCCTCATGACCTGTTATGGGATGCATATGTCAACACTGAACGCAAACTTGGTACCAATCCCATAATCACTCCTGATTTCACATTCCGCCAGACTCTTCAGGTAAAGATATTCCTGCAGTGCGAGTATCTGCAATCTAAGGATATCACGATATCAACTGATGCGCAGGATACTATCCTGAACTACTGTTACAACAAGGTTGTTCATCATATATCGGCCGTTTCCAAACCAGTGCTTGAAAAGATAAAGCTTCCTATGGTACTTGTGACCAATTTCTATGGTAACATGCACGCCGTCCTTGAAGAATTCGGCTTAAGCCATATTTTCAAGGATGTGGTAGAATCGGCTGTAGTAGGGGTGCGCAAGCCTGACCCTGAAATTTTCCGCCTGGGCGTAAAGGCTCTTGGTCTGGAACCTCAGGAAACAATAATGATAGGTGACAGCCTCGACAAGGACATCATTCCTGCCCAAGCCATAGGCTGTCACACTATTCAAATTACTCCTTCCAATCCGTTATTTAAACAGCATCGGAGCGAACTGATGCAGTGAGCGGCGCCATGTGAGCCACTCATGACCGGTGCCCGGTGATTCGTAGTAGATGTGGTTGATGCCCAGATCTTCCAGCGCTACATGCAGATCATGAATACCTTGATACATGCCTGAAGGCTCATCGGTACCAATGCTTATGTAAAGCAGATGGTACTGGTCATTAATTGACTTGGGATACATCTCGGCATCACGGCGGTCATTGGGACCACGGCCCGAACCGCTGAATCCGCCAATCCAACCAAACAGGTCGGGATGGTTAAGGCCGATGTAATATGACTGGAAACCACCCAGTGAAAGTCCGCATATGGCGCGGTTGTCGCGGTCGGTAAGAGTGCGGTAGTGTGCATCGAAGTAGGGAACTATATCCTGTACCATCACCTTGTCAAAGAAGGTAAAATCAAACATGTTCTGGCGACCTGTGGCATTGGGATCGGTTGCAACTGCATGCTCCATAACAACGATCATGGGCTCGGCCTCACCGGCGGCAATCAGGTTGTCCATGATGTCGCGCATCATACCCTGTGTGCCCCATCCGGTCTCATCCTCACCGGCTCCGTGGAACAGATAAAGTACGGGGAACTTGCGGTTTGCCTCTTTTTTATACTGAGGTGGCAGATATACCCAGGTGGTGCGCTCTGCATTGGTCAGGTCAGAGTGGTACTTTACAATTTCAATTTCACCATGCGGAACCTTCTTCTCCAGATAGTAGTCTACACCGGCTTCAGGGACTTCAATTCCGCTCTGCCACATACTTGAACCGTAGAACTGTTTACTGTTGGGGTCCGAAATGCGCTTGCCGTCAACATTCATTGTGTAGTAGTGGAAACCCACCACCAGAGGATCGGTGGTCACCTCCCACATTCCGTCCTCACCCTTGACTAGGGGATAGTTCTTACCGCCCACATTGACGGTTACGGTCTTGGCATCGGGAAAATTGTTACGGAATGTTGCCGAAAGGTCCGGGTTTATTTTGGGATACTCGTGGCCTTCAAGATTGGTTGTGGCACTTGTGGGTTTGGTAATGACACCCACCTGGCTGTTTGCCTTGCAGGAAAACAGCATTGCAGCTGCAATAAGCAGTGATGAACTGATGATTCTCATATCAATTGGTTTTTACTTTAGATAATCTTCAAAATAGTCGGTAACTTTCTGCATAAGGTGTACGCGGTCACGTCCACTTACGTTATGCTCATGTGTGGGATAGGGGAAATAGTCCAACTGGACGCCGGCCTTGATGCAAGACTCAACAAAACTAAGGCTGTGCTCCCATACAACGGTGTTGTCAATGGCTCCCTGGCATATCAGTAACTTGCCCTTAAGATCCTTGGCACGGGGTATAAGGCTGGTGCTCTCAAAGCCTTCGGGGTTGGTCTCCTGGGTCTCCATGTAACGTTCGCCATACATTACCTCATACCATTTCCAGTCAATCACAGGGCCTCCGGCCACACCAACCTTGAATACGTCAGGATAGTTTACCATAAGTGATATTGTCATGAATCCGCCGTAGCTCCAGCCGTGAACTCCTATTCGGTCCTTATCGACCCAATCGTTGCTCATCAGCCACGCCATGCCTTTCATCTGGTCCTCCATCTCGGCCTTTCCGCACTGCTTGTGGATAGCTTTCTCATAATCTGTCCCGTGGTGCTGGGTTCCGCGATTGTCCATCACGAATACCACATATCCGTGTTGAGCCATATACATCTCCCAGCGGCGCAACAGTGCCTGGAAGGAGTTGTTGACCATCTGTGAATGCGGGCCTCCGTAAACATACAGGATTACGGGGTATTTCTTTGCCGGATCAAAGTCAATAGGTTTGATAAGGCGGTAATGGTTGTCATACTTGCCGTCAGCGCTCTTGATGGAGCCTAACTCAATGGGGCAGTAATTGAGTTCTGCCGTGGGGTCATCGGCCCGGAATATCTCGCGCGGTTTCTTGCCGTCGGTCTGAACTATACTTACCACACGGGGTGTGTTCAGATTGGACCATGTGTCAATGAAATACTTTCCGTCCGGACTGATCTGGCATGTGTGCCATCCCGGCTCTTTGGTCAGACGCCTTACGGTATTCACCCTTATGTCCACACCGTACCTTACATCGATGCTATACAGATGACGCTCAGCCGGCGATACATCAAACGAATAATAATAGATGTAATGACCTTTTATGTCAACCAACTCAACGTCGGCATTGGTAAGGCCGATGCGCTTGGGCTCGCCTCCTTTCACACTGCAGTAATAGAGATTCCAGTAGCCGTCACGAACGTTGGTCTGGTAGATGAAATGCTCCGGGTCATTGGGCATGAATGTGAGCGGATACAGGGGCTCTACATATCGGTCGTCATGTTCGGTGAACAGTGTGCCCAGGCATTTTCCGTCTGTTATGTCGTATACGTTCAGATGCATGTTCTTTTGAGCACGGTCCAGCACTTGAATATAGATGCGGTCACTGCCCGGTCCCCAGGTTATGTTGGTCAGATAACGCTCCTGGTCAAAATCGGTCACATCCATCCATACTGTCGTGCCTTTATCAATATCGTAAACTCCCAGGGTAATGATCTCGGAAGTCATACCGTTCATTGGATAGCGAATCTCCTTGAGCGTTCCGGTACGGGTGGTTATGTCAAGCAGGGGGAATAGTGTTACATTGCTTTCATCCTTCTTGTAGAAAGCAATCTTTCGGCGGTCGGGCGAAACGAATATGCCACCGTCTATGCCGAACTCGTTGCGGCTTACGGTCTCGCCGCATACAATGCCTTTCTGATTGAAAGCAGTTACCTGATGCTCTACGCTGTCCTTGTCAAGATACCATACCTCGCCATCCCTGGTAAAAGCCTTGAAATGGTCCTTCTTGGCCGATCCCTGCTTGACGGTGGGCTCTGCCACTTCCTTGCCGGTACGGGCGTTGACATGATGCCACTGCTTGTCTTTGTAGTACTTATAGACCGAACCGCCCTCATCCCAGGAGCAATAGATGTTTTCAACCTGAATTCCGGTTCCCAGCACTGCCTCCTCCATAGTGAGAAGTCTGCGCTCTTCCTGTGCCTGCACTCCGGCAACTACCAAAACCGCTGCTGCAAACAGTAATAACCTTTTCATATCTTTAGTTTATTCGTTCCACTTCCCGTACCCCCTTAATCTGCTTTAGCTTTTTTACCAGTCTGTCCAATGAAGAAAGATCGCTTACCAGTACAGTAAGATGTCCCTGGAACAATCCTCCGTTGGAGTCAATGCTGATGGAGCGTAGCAGAGTATCGGGCTCCTTGTTTATAATTGATGAAATATTTGAAACAATACCTATATCGTCCTGTCCCACCACGTTCAGAGTGATGCTGTATTGGCTTCCGCTCTTGCCTGACCAGCGTGCTTTGACGATGCGGTAGGGGTAGCGTTCTTTCATGCGCTGTAAGTTGGGACAGCCTGTACGGTGAATTCTTATTCCTCCGTTAATGCTTACGAATCCCGTCACATCATCTCCGTATATAGGATGGCAACATCCTGCCATCTTGAAATCAATACCGGTAAGATTGTCGCCTATAACCAGTACATCACTCTCCTGCGATGCTTTCTTTTCGGTCTCGACAAATGTTTTCTCAATGTCAAAATCCTGTGCGCTGTGAACCTCCTGCTCGGCCTGAGCGTGCATCTCTTCATATACTTTGAGCACGTCATCGACCGTAATCTCATCCTCCATCAAGGCGTGGAAGAAAGGTGTCTGTCCCTTGAATCCCATACGGACAATCAGACGGGACATATCGCTTTCGGATATATCTATCTTGCGGTTCTTGAAACGGCGCTGAAGAAGCTCGCGTCCGGCCTGAGCCTCACGGTTACGTATCTCATTGATGCCCTGGCGTATACGCATGCGGGCACGCGATGTCACTGCTATGTTGAGCCAATCCTGCTTTGGTGTCTGAGTGGTTGATGTCAGTACCTCAACGGTATCACCGCTTTGAAGTTTATGGCTTATGCGCACATTACGGCCTCCCACACGTGCACCTACGCAGGTCAGACCCAGACGGCTGTGAATGGAGAACGCAAAGTCCAGAACAGTGGCCCCCTTGGGTAACTGCCGGACTTCACCATTCGGAGTGAATACGAATATCTCCTCCTGGTACATATCCAGGGCAAAGTCCTTGCGTAACTCGTCAGGACTGGTGTTATGTTCCAGTATCTCGCGAATGCCGGCCATAATATTGTCGGCAGCCCCCTCGCTTTTGATACCCTTGTAAGACCAGTGTGCAGCCAGGCCCCGCTCGGCAATATCATCCATGCGGCGGGTGCGTATCTGAATCTCAACCCAGCGGTTCTCGGGTCCGTTCACGGTAATATGCAGAGACTCATATCCATTGCTCTTGGGTACGCTCAGCCAGTCGCGCAGACGCTTAGGGTTGGGCTGGTACATATCGGTTACAATGCTGTATACCTGCCAGCACTGAGCCTTCTCCTTATCAGCAGGCGAATCCAATATGATGCGTATGGCAAACAGGTCATATATATGGTCCAGAGTGGTGTTCTGGGCCTTCATCTTGTTCCATATGCTGGATATGGACTTGGTGCGTCCCTTTATGGTGAATTTCAATCCTGCTTCCTCCAGACGCTGCTTTACCGGACCGATAAACGATTTTATGTATGCCTCGCGGGCACTCTTGGTCTCATTAAGTTGCCGGGCTATATCATCATACACATCACGGTGCTCATATTTGACCACCATATCCTCCATCTCGCTCTTGATGGCGTATAGACCCAGACGGTGGGCCATGGGGATGTAAAGCAGCCGGCATTCTTCGGTCACATGCAGCCTGTAATCATTATCCGGATTGCCTGACAGCATTTGCATAAGCACATAGCGATCGGCAATAAGGCAAATGATAACGCGAACATCCTCGGCAAAAGATACAAGCAGTTTGCGGAAGTTCTCATCAGCAATGGAGTCATGCTTGGAGTATAGCTCCTTTACGCGGCACATGCCCTGAATAAGCTGAGCCGCATCTTCTCCGAACTGCTTCTTGAACTCATCCGGAGCAATCAGCCCCTGCTGAACCATCGGGTCAAACAGGGCTGTGAGCAGTGAAGCCTTCTTAAGTCCGGTCTTCTCCACAATCACGATACCGGTACGGATGCACCGCTCCAGCATGGGAATTCCGTGAGCATCAGTTCCGTATGCTCCCTTGGCAATACCCTCGCGGAGCAGCCCTTTAAGTCTGCTCCAATCCTCAGCCTCAAACAGCGGTCTCGCTGCCCGCACCAGCTCCCTATACACTCCAAACTCCATACTTTGCAAATATAGGCAAATGTTTCCATTTGCAGGAGCAGGAATTTAACAAGAAATAATCTGCCAAAATTTCCGTATAAGAGGTAAAGTGTGTATTTTTGTCAGTCTATTTAAAGATAGGTATGAATATAGAAGAGATACAGAGAATGAAGCAGAGATTCCGCATCATCGGAAACTCTCCTGAAATGAACCGAGCCATAGATGTAGCCATACAGGTTGCACCTACAGACCTGACGGTTCTGATAACAGGTGAGAGTGGTGCCGGAAAGGATGTCTTCCCCAGAATAATACACGAGAACAGCCTGCGCAAGACCAAGAAGTTCCTGGCCGTGAACTGCGGTGCAATACCCGAGGGCACAATAGACTCAGAACTGTTTGGTCACATAAAAGGAGCATTTACCAACGCCATCAGCGACCGCAAAGGTTACTTCGGTGAGGCCGACGGCGGAACAATATTCCTGGATGAGGTAGCCGAGCTCCCGTTGGCAACCCAGGCCCGCCTGCTCCGCGTTCTGGAGTCAGGTGAGTTTATCCGCGTGGGCTCCAGCACGGTTGAGAAGACCGATGTCCGCATAGTGGCCGCAACTAACGTTGACCTGCTTAAGGCAATTGAACAGGGTCGTTTCCGCGAGGACCTGTTCTATCGTCTGAGTACAATCCCCATCAAGGTGCCGCCATTGCGTGAGCGCGGGGCTGATGTACAGTTGCTGTTCCGCAAGTTCGCGGCTGATTGTGCAGAGAAGTACCGCATGCCCGCCATCCAGCTCTCGGAAGATGCCAAGCAGATGCTTATGACCTACCACTGGCCGGGTAATGTGCGCCAGCTCAAGAACATAACCGAGCAGATATCCATCATGGCTACTCAGCGTATCATAACCGCCGATATGCTGCAGGAGTATCTGCCTGACCGTCGCACATCCATGTTGCCCATGCTTGCGGGAGGCCAGCGTCAGGAAAACTCGTTTGAGAATGAGCGTGAGATACTTTACAAAGTGCTGTTTGATATGCGTAGGGATATTACTGACCTCAAGGCTCAGGTAAACAGCATGTCACAGAACCAGCAGCCCATGCAGCAGCCGGTTTCAATAATCACTCCCGATGAGGGTACTACCGTACAGAACGTTTCGTCACGTAAGAGTACGCCTGTTGATGACGACATACAGGATACCGAAGTGTATGTTGAGGAAACCCTCTCGCTTGACGAGGTCGAGAAGGATATGATCAAACGTGCTCTTGCCAAACACGGAGGCAAACGTCGCGGAGCAGCGGCCGACCTGAATATATCGGAGCGTACGCTTTACCGCAAAATAAAGGAGTACAATCTGGAATGAAGCGCGGAATACTTAAAACAGCCCTTTTTCTGCTGACATCGGTTTTGCTGATGTCTGGTTGCAGGATATCGTATAGTCTGAATGGTGCGTCAATTGACTATAACACCATCAAGACCATAACGATAGAGACATTCTCAAATCGCGCCGCTTACCAGTGGGCACCTATGGCTCCCATGTTCAATACGTCGCTAAGTGACAAATATGAGAATCAGACCAAGTTGCGTCAGGTCAAACGTGACGGCGATCTTGCTTTGTCGGGAGAGATAACGTCGTATGATCAGACCAACAAATCCATCGCTGCCGATGGCTATTCGTCTATGGTACAGCTTAAAATGACGGTCAAGGTCAAGTTCACCAACAACAAGAAGCATGATGATGATTTTGACCGCTCGTTCAGCGCCAGCCGTGAGTATGATTCATCACAACAGCTCACTGCCGTTCAGGAGGAGCTTGTGCAGCAGATGATTGATGATATCGTCGATCAGGTGTTCAACGCAACCGTAGCCAACTGGTAATGAGTCAGACAAAGGATGAACGCATGATGTTCCTGATGGATTCATTCCTTGAGGGCAGGGGAGAGCGTGTCGATGATATTGTGGAACTGGGAGCTGTTCCGGTGGATTATGTTGAGGCTTATCTGAATACTCCGTCAACATCCGTGGAAAGCGTGACAGACAAGGCCATACGCTCCAAAACGGAAACATTGCTGGATGCTTTTCTCTCATCAGATCACACCAGACCTTCTTTCCAACCGGTATCCGCCCAAGAGCAGGAACCCGTCTCTGCGGATGATGCCGATGACAATGCCGAACCGCTTGAAGATTCGTATTTTACTGAGACCTTGGCACGCATATACCTGAAACAGCGCAGATATGACAAGGCATTGGAAATTATTAGGTCTCTTTATTTGAATTTTCCGAATAAAAGCATTTACTTTGCGGACCAAATCCGATATTTGGAGAAATTAGTCAGGATAAATCAAAATTAGAATAGAAAATGTTTAAGGTTTTACTCGTCATTATTGTGATTCTGGCAGTGTTCCTTTGCTTCATTGTCACAATCCAGAATTCAAAAGGCGGCGGTCTGGCTGCCGGTTTTGCTTCATCAAACCAGATAATGGGTGTTCGCAAGACTACCGATATCCTTGAAAAGACCACTTGGACCCTGATAGCAGGTATTGCAGTTCTGAGCATCATCACTGCATATGTGGCCAAGCCTAAGGCCATCAACTCAACTTCTGTTATGGAGGGTGAGGCAATAGAGACCCAGATTGTAAATCCGGAGTCATCAACCACTACGTTTGATTCTCCGATTGAGATTCAGGATCTTCCCGAGGAGTAATAAACCCTATTCAGGTATAAAAAGTGGAGGCGGTTATCAAATCGCCTCCACTTTTGTTATATCAGTGTCTGATATACATTCATCAGCCGCTCGGCCAGCACTTTCGAACTGAAGCTCTCCATCGCATATCTGTATCCCTTCTCTTTCATTGATAGTTGCAGTATGTCATCGGTCAGGACTGCCTCAATCTTATTCGCGATATCTGCGGGATTGGCGGGATCGACCAACAGTGACCCTGGACCTGCAGCTTCGGGCAACGATGATATATTGCTGGTTATTACGGGACAGTTGGACAATAGGGCTTCCACAACAGGCAGTCCGAATCCCTCATAGAATGACGGATAAACCAGTAGCGATGCATTGGAGTATAGATAGCGTAGTCCTGCGGTATCAACCTTTTCGGGCGTAAAGATTATAAGATCCTGCAGCTTATGTGACGAGATATAATCCAATACTTTCTTTTTGTATTCCCTTCCGTCACCAATTACCACAAGAGGAATAAGCAGGTCTTTTTGTAGCAGCTCCATGGCTTTGACTATTCCAAGCAGATTCTTGCGGGAGTTGATGGAACCTACATACAGCATATAAGGTTTGCCGCTTACATGTGGAGCAAGGCTTGCGGGGCAGATTCCCTTATCGTCGGTGTAGTATATTTGGTTTACGGGTTGATATACTACATCAATCCTGTTTGGCTCCACATTGTAGAAGCGTATTATGTCGTGTTTTGTGGATTCGCTTATTGCTATGATGCGGTCTGCGGTTTTGCATGCATGACGCCACTTGATATCATACATGAACCGGTCTGCGGCATGGTACATATCGGTAAATGTCTTGAATGCCACATCATGTATGGTTACCACTGACGGTATTACAGGTCGTGCAGGTAACTCGTTCGATAATCCGTGAAAGATATCAACCTTGTCTTTCAGCGCGGTCTGTGCAAGTGAGAACGTTCTCCATGCGCTGCCTCTCAAAGCGCCGTGAGGCAGAACCGTTCGGCAGCAATTCCTGTTTAGGTATTGGTTTGTAACGCTGTTGTGTCTGATTTTTGGAGTATAGAGCAGATACTCATTATCCGGATAGTACTCAGTAAGGATATCAACGGTAGTCCGACTGTAGTTACCCAGGCCGGTAAAGTTGTTGAACAGGCGTTTGGCGTCGAATCCTATCCTCATTCTTTCACCGGCCAAACCATTGAACTTGCGCCCAAAATAGCGGCGTCGGACTCCTTAAGCGAGGAGTATAGTATCTGGATATTGTCCTTCCAGATTTGCATCAGGTTATCGTTCATGGCACGGACCATCTCATCATGGAAGAACTCGCGTGATTTTGTCAGACCTCCAAACAGTACTATTGCCTCAGGTGAGCTGAACTTTACAAAATCGCCCAGTGCGCGTCCCAGAATACGGCCTGTAAAAACAAAGATATCCTTTGCCAACTGATCACCTTGGACAGCTGCATCATAAATATCTTTTGATGAGATCTTTTCCGGGTCAAGTTTGCGCAACAAACTCTCTCTGTTGTCATTCTGTAGGAACTCACGTGCTGTACGTGCCACTCCGGTCGCACTTGCATAGGTCTCAAGACATCCTTTCAGTCCGCAATTGCATTGACGTCCGTCCTGGACTACGCAGACGTGTCCCAGTTCACCCGCAAATCCGTCATGTCCGTAGACCAGACGTCCGTGCGATATGATTCCGCTGCCTACACCTGTTCCCAGGGTTATCATTATGAAATCATTAATGCCGCGCGCTACTCCATACGTGTGCTCACCGCGTGCTGCAGCATTGGCGTCATTGGTTATGCGTACATGAAGTCCTGTCGCGGCCTTAAGTCTTTCTGCAAGATATACGACACATGGTTTGCCTTCGGCATCACGCGCCCAGGTCAAGTTGGGGGCATAGCGTATTGTTCCGTCCAAACGGTTCGCGTTTGGGGCACCTATGCCAATTCCTATCACCGTGCCTTGGTTTGCGGTCTTGCGGACAAGTTCCTTAACAGTACTTGTCAGTAGTTCCAGATACTCGTCAAAGTTGTCAATCAACGATGTGACCACACTCTGGCAGAGTATGGTCCCATCTTGTGTCACAACTCCACATTTGGAGGATTGACCGCCTATGTCAATACCAATGGCAAGTCTTTGCATACGGATTAGTTGCCGGTAAGTTCAGCTCTGATTCTGGTCCACTTGTTCAGGATGTCACGGTAGTATTTCTCAACTTTGTCCCATTCGTAGAAATAGGGATACTCAACACCCTTGGCATCCTTGTAGCACTGAACCGGCAGTTTTGCCTCCTTCTCGTCAAGCAGAGCTCTTACCAGGATCTTTCCCTTCTTGTCCTTGAAGAAAATCAACTGCAGGTTGCTGGCCATGTGTACTATATCATAGTTGACCCACTTGTTTGCCAGATCCTCAATATCGTTGGGAGCGTATGCGCAATCGTTAACCTCCATCAGACAGAGCAGGGGATAGAGTGCTGTGTCATGTCCGTAACGCAGGTTTGCGCTGGGTGTACCTTTTGCAATGGCCTCATCAGCCTTGTCCAGAAAATCCTGAAGCAGGGTGGCATGGCCGTAAGGTACAACATTCTGTGTCAGGTCGTGATAACCCGAAACAGAGAACCAATAGAGGTTGTTCTGGAGCCAGCAGTCATACCATTCCTCGTATGTGAATACATCATCCAGATCAAATCCCAGATATGAATGGCTGCCCATATTGGCTGCTATGTCATATATCTTGGTATAAAGGTCGTCAGAACGGTCTGTTGTCTGGGTGCTGGTTGATGTTGTCTCCTGACCGCCACCTGCCATGCCTGAGCGTGAGGTGGTTGTTTGTCTTGCGTATCTGGTTATGAATGTGGTGTCAGTAAACAGGGCGCACATCAGGCGCTCAGGGTTGTTGTGTTTGGCGTTGAAAGCATTGACTGCAGCATTTCTCTCACGGCTGTTCTTGGCGCTTCGGATAGCGTTGTCCTCATAGTTCATGTAGCCGCGGTCAAAATCGCTGTCATTGTAATCAATGTTCATCTTGGGCAGTATGCTTGAGAACTCCATCAAAGCTGCTGTCATACTGGCCATTACGCGATGTGATGTAGTGGAACGCGCAACAATGGTTGTTTTGCTGTTGAATATCTCAGGGTAATTGCGTACCATGCGGCGTGCAATCCCGCGATGCTGCTGCTGGCCTACGATTGTCAGGTCACCCAGATGACCGTCGGCATCTTTTGCCATTATCTCGATGCGCCTGAGCACGTCCTTTCCAAAATCTGTAAGTATGCCTTTGTCATCGGCCTGCTTCAGTATGGTGTAAGGATCATTGTATTGCGGTGTGTTGAGCAGATAACGTGAGCCGTGACGTCCGTAGTGGCTCATGTAGAACGGCTTGAATCCCTTGGGAGCCTTCGAATATGTAACGCCAGGATCCTCGTACTGAGTCATGCTTCCTCTGAATTTGTAGAGGTTATCCTTGTTGATGTCTTCTTTTTTTGTGATTTCGGCACAAAGTGCTAACGGGAGTAACAGCAATAAGCTGGCAATGATAGTTTTCTTCATTTTTATAGGTCAGTATTGTTATTGTTGAGTTGCAAAAGTAATGGAAAAAGCCTAAATTTGCAAGCTATCACGAATTAGAGTCGAAAGAAATACAATCAAAACAATAATCACAATGAACAGTAAAGAATTGATGAAGAAGGCAGCCGATAATATCCGTATTCTGGCTGCGTCAATGGTCGAGAAGGCCAAGTCAGGTCATCCGGGCGGCGCCATGGGCGGTGCTGATTTCATAAACGTACTTTTCAGCGAGTTCCTGGAGTATGATCCCCGCAACATGAAGTTCGAGGGTCGTGACCGTTTCTTCCTGGATCCCGGCCATATGGCTCCCATGCTCTATGCACAGCTTGCCCTTACAGGTAAGTTCTCAATGGAGGAGCTGGCTACACTGCGTCAGTGGGGTTCACCCGTAACCGGTCACCCCGAACTGGAGGTTGCCCGTGGTATTGAGAATACCTCAGGTCCCCTTGGTCAGGGACACGTGTTTGCAGTAGGTGCCGCTATTGCTGAGAAGCATCTGGCAGCCGTACTGGGCAATGAGGTAATGAACCACAAGATCTATGCCTACATCTCTGACGGTGGTATCCAGGAGGAGATCTCACAGGGCGCCGGTCGTATTGCAGGTACTTTGGGTCTTGACAACCTCATCATGTTCTATGATTCAAACGATATCCAGCTCTCAACCGAGTGCAAGGTGGTAACCGCCGAGGATACAGCCGCCAAGTATCGTGCATGGGGTTGGAACGTATATGAGATAAACGGTAACTGCGTTGACCAGATCCGCGGTGCTTTGACCATGGCTCAGAACACCAACGGCAAACCGACCCTTATAATCGGTAAGTGCATCATGGGTAAGGGTGCCCTTAAGGCCGATGGTACCAGTTATGAGCGTAACTGCAAGACTCACGGTGCTCCTCTGGGTGGTGATGCTTACATCAACACAATCAAGGCTCTGGGTGGTGATCCCGAGAATCCTTTCCAGATCTTCCCCGAGGTCAAGAAGCTCTATGCTGACCGCGCCAAGGAGCTTCGCAAGATCATGGATGCCAAGTATGCCCGCAAGGCTGCTTGGGAGAAGGCAAATCCTGAGAAGGCCGCCCTCCTCAAGGAGTGGTTCAGCGGCAAGGCTCCCAAGGTTGACTGGAGCAAGGTTGAGCAGAAGCCGGATGATGCTACACGTTCAGCATCAGCAGCTGTTCTGAGCCAGTTGGCACAGCAGGTTCCCAACATGATCTGCGCCAGCGCTGACCTGAGCAACTCAGATAAGACAGACGGTTTTCTCAAGTATACAACCAACATGGTTAAGGGTGACTTCAGCGGTGCATTCTTCCAGGCAGGTGTTGCCGAGCTTACAATGGCTTGCTGCTGCATCGGTATGGCTTTGCACGGTGGTGTTATCCCCGCTTGCGGTACATTCTTTGTATTCTCAGACTACATGAAACCCGCCGTACGTATGGCTGCACTCATGGAGCTCCCCGTCAAGTTCATCTGGACTCACGATGCATTCCGCGTTGGTGAGGACGGTCCTACACATGAGCCCGTTGAGCAGGAGGCTCAAATCCGTCTCATGGAGAAGCTCAAGACTCACAAGGGCAAGAACTCAATGCTTGTTCTGCGTCCCGCTGACAGCGACGAGACCACTCAGGCTTGGAAACTTGCTATGGAGAATACCACTTCACCCACAGGTCTCATCCTGAGCCGTCAGAACATCAAGACTCTGCCCGCAGGTAATGATTACAGCCAGGCTGCCAAGGGTGCTTACATCGTAGCAGGTTCAGATGCTGACTTTGACGTAATCCTTCTGGCTTCTGGTTCAGAGGTATCAACTCTGGTCGCAGGTGCTGAGCTCCTGCGCGCTGACGGTATCAAGTGCCGTATTGTAAGCGTTCCGTCAGAGGGCCTGTTCCGCAGTCAGTCTAAGGCTTACCAGCGCAGCATCCTGCCCGGTAACAAGAAGAAGTTCGGTCTCACTGCAGGTCTGCCTGTAACCCTTGAGGGTCTGGTGGGTGCCAGCGGTAAGGTATGGGGCCTGAGCTCATTCGGTTTCTCAGCTCCTTACAAGGTGCTCGATGAGAAGCTGGGCTTCACCGCCGAGAACGTATATGCACAGGTTAAGTCATTGCTTAAGTAATGATAGGAATAGCCAGTGATCACGCTGCTTTCCCGTTGAAGCAGTTCGTAATAGAATACTTGAAGGAGAAGGGGCTGGAGTTCAAGGACTACGGCACCTATACTCCCGATAGTTGCAACTATGCCGATTACGGCCATGCACTGGCCCGCGGCATAGAGAGTGGAGAGGTGGAGAAAGGTATAGCAATGTGTGGTAGCGGAGAGGGTATCTCCATGACTCTGAACAAACATCAGGGTATCCGCGCCGGACTGTGCTGGATACCAGAGATTGCTCACCTTATCCGCCAGCACAATGATGCCAACGTGCTTGTCATGCCCGGCCGTTTCATCGATACCGATATGGCTCGTAAGATCATGGACGAGTATCTGAACACCCCCTTTGAGGGAGGTCGCCATCAGGCTCGCGTTGACAGCATACCCGTTCGCTGATAACACAATAGGGACTGTCCCCTCTGTGTAAAAAAACAAAAGGCCGGAGCGTTCAAAGCTTCGGCCTTTTTTTACACTAGGGGGACTGTCCTTATTGTGTCACTTTTTGATGAACTTTCTTGGACTTTGATCTCTTTGACGAATAATGTATATGCCCGACGGCATTTGGTCGTATACGTCCTGCAAATTGACATCATTATACAATAGAGTACCACTCACTGTGTAGATTGACACACTGCTTTCATTACTGATGTCCGATACCTCGGTTTCGTTTGCCTGTATCGTCAGTTTACCTTTTACATAGGAGAAACTGTAGTTCTGTGCCGAGCCGCCGGAAACGATGATGTCGTATTCGCCTGGTCCACTGGCAGATGTGGCAGTAGTGCTGATTACCGGAACTTTGGTGAGAACTGTGGTATCCTCTCCGGTTATGAATCCGCTGAAAGTTATTTCGAATTCCGGTAAAGGTTCTCCCTGCTTTATCGTGTAACTCTCAGCGGTAACCGTGAGTTTCGCTTTTTTTATTGTAAGTGTTCCGTTTGTGACGTTGAATGAACTGTTAGTGACGCTTCCTTTACCGATACTGATAGTATAAGTACCAACCGGAGAGTTGTTTGTTGCCGGGCAGGTTATGGTAGGAGTTCCGCTAAGTGGCGCTCCTGTCAGAGAATAATCAAATGATGGTAGAGATTGCCCGTATTCTATAGTGTAACTTTTTGCTTTTGCAGTTACAGCATCAGTAATAATCCTGAATTCATTCCATCCCGATGCAGCTTGGTATTTTGATACAGTTCCAGCCGGTACATAGAGGTCTATCGTTGCCATTACTTGCTGTGAATAAGCATTGGTTGTATAAAATGCCTGATTTCCGACTACAGGCGGATTCTCTGCCCTTACCGTTACAGTGGTTATTTTCGATGATACATTATTGAATGCGAATTGACCTATGCTTTGAAGAGAAGACGGCAAATCAATTGTCTCGATATCGCAATCGACGAAAGCAGAATTCCCAATCTCTTTAATACCTTCCGGTATGACGAGGTCTTTACCTGTGTATGCATATTTCAAGAAACTATTGAAAGCATCTGCTTCAATTCCTATTACGGAGTACCTTGTTCCACTAATGGTTATTGTTGAAGGTATAGCAGAATTTGTGTTCTCTGTAGCTTCTATAATTGTTGCAGTTTTTGAGGCTGTATCAAATTTATATTTTAGGCCGTTTATGGTTGTCTTATTCATATCTTCTTCCGAAGTCATTTCTTTTATAGAACTGAAGTTTTTCCAGCCGTCAGTGTTTTGATATAAGGATACAGACCCTTTGGGTACATATAATACCGCATTTGTTGTAACTGAGCCAAATGTTTTTGTGGAGATAGCGTAGGGAGTGGCTATATATGTTGTGACAGTTGTCAAATAATAACCATCCACAATGTTTTCTCCTATACTGGTAAGTGTTGACGGCAATACAACGTTTTGTATTCCCACATATTTTGAGAAAGCTTTGTCGCTTATTGATGTAACACCTTCCGGAATGGTAAGAGTATTTACTGTATTGTTTTGCGGGTTGGTGTTAAATGTCGTTTCATCAATATCTATAGCAGTCACAGCATATTGCTGATTGTTGACGGTGATTGATGCAGGAATGGTAAGACTTGTGGCAGTGGTGTCACTGTCTATCATAATCATCTTTGCCTCAGCTGCTGGTGAATAATACAGATATGTAGTCTTATCAATCGTAGTTTGATGCACAGAACCCTCATAGAAATTAACAAACATATCCCAACCGGCGGTATTCTTATAATTGTTCAATGTTCCGACGGGGACGCATAATGTTACTCTGGAAGTGTTTGTAACTTCTCCGCTTCCGCTTCCCCACCAACCTCCGGTTCCGCCTCCGCCTGAGGAATAATAGTATTTGAATACATTATCGGTGATGGCAAATGGATTCTGCATACCTGCATTCACGTAACTCAATTGGTATATGTCATAGAAAGCATATTCACCAATTGATGTCAGAGTTGAGGGCAGGTCAACGAATGTAAGATTCGAACAGCTGCGGAATGTATTATTACCAATAGACTTTATACCTTCCGAGATCTTAAGGTAGAATATTGTGCTGTTATTTTTAAACACATCATCCTGAATGGATCTGACAGAGTATTCGTTACTGTTAAGGCTTATAGTGGAAGGTATTGTAAGTACCTGCGGCAGATTGTCCTTGTAAGCATGGACGATTGTTGCAGTATCGGCGTTGCTTAAGCATACGTAATCAATTCCATCAATCGTTTTCATATCAAAGAATCCTTCGTTGTAATGCGTAAACTGATCCCAGCCTGACAAATTCTCATATTTGTTTAAGGTGCCCACCGGAACACATAGAGTTGCCGGTGATGGTTGTTCGTGAATTGCTTCACCTGGAACGTACGAGTAAATTTTAAAAATAGGACCAGTCATGGCAAATGGATTCTCAAGTCTGGCGTTGACATATTTCAGATTAGGGCAGGCATCAAAAGCTCCCGAACCAATATTCGTGAGTGTTGAAGGTAAATCCAGTGTTATGATTTGGCAACCGTTAAAAGCACATTGGCGTATCGTTGTGATTCCCTCAGATATCTTAAGGAAAGCAAAGTCTTTCGAAATAAGGGCTTCATCATTTATTACTGTTACGGAATAATCGGTCCCGCTATGGGAGATGGTGGATGGTATTACAATGTTCTCAGGGACTAATGTATTATCAGAACCGATTATTATAGCCTTATGGGATTCCGGATAACAAGCGTATATGACTCCGTCTATCACTTCCCTTTCGGTTTCATACACATTGATATTGTATGTGTCTATTACGTTTTCTCCTTGGCTGTCGTCAGTGATTTTGATGCTATATGCGCCTAAAGTATTAAGTGTTACGGACTCTGTTTCGTATGTGGTAAAATCAGCATACTCGTCAAAATATAACCTGATTATATTTGTCCAGTCAGCTTCATTCTCAGCTTTTGCCCATAAATAGAGAGTATACATATCAAGATACTGTCCAATATCTTTAGTGTACCTATATTTTAATGTAAATGTGAACGGAACATTAACCGTTGGTTCTATCGACGTAGTTAAGTCTTTTGTTTCAAATTCTGGTCCTGCTTCATTAACAGTCACCTCGTATATGGTATCTGTATTGATTCCTATAATCTGAACTCTATAAATTCCGGTATTTGTGGGCGTAAAACTGGCTGTTATATCATCGGTTTCCCCAGGGTCGATATATGTGAGAGATGAATAATCTTTATATCCCATCAAACCTTTGCGGGATACACGAAGAGTAATCGTTTGTTTATGTGTCTCTCCGATATTGGTAAGGTTTAGATTGAGATATACCGGCCAATTTTTCTCTGGATAATTAACGGTACTTATACTGTTCAGTTGAAGATTGTGGGAATAATTGATTTTTTGCATAGTCATGCTATTTCCGGCAATAACTGCTGTGATGCATTCTTTTATGGAATTCTTGCAGAGAATCCATTCCGTATCACCAACCAATCTGTAAACCTGATAAATCCTGTATTCTCCGTCTTCAAGGTTGGCACCGAAAGAGATGGTCATGTTGTTGGACTGATAACTATCATTAGAGGCACTTACTGTGCGGGTCTCATAACCTAAGCACTTTACAAAAACGCCATTCTTGTAGAGAGCCCACCCCGTTTCTGTTTCAAACACATTTTTAGGTGTTATCTCGTAGTAAAACCAAATGTTTCCTTTTAGGTTGATGGTTGTGAAGTCGAGGTCTGTGGAAGCTCTTTGATAATTGGTTGTGTTTACTCCGACTCCATAGCCTTCTATTTGAGGTATTAGTTTTTCTTGGGCAGTCGGGGGCGCAAATCCCAAAAGGATTCCCTGGCCATCAGAAAAACCATCTGCACTACTGCCACCTCCTATGCCTCTTCCGTCAGGATTAAGGATAGATAAGAGGAAATAGCCATCGCAATAACCTCCCCATCCCCAATTTATATGAAATAACCCGTTGTTGTCATATCCGTCACAGATGAACTGATGTCCCATATTAGCGTCAGGCGCATTACCATCGTACAAGACGGGCCTGTTATGCGCTATTTCCTGATAGATCATTTCTTCCCACTGACTGCTTGAATAGTATTCACGTGTTGTATAATGCATATTGAGACTATAATTGAAATAATTATACAGGTTCTCAATATATGGAGCTAAATTAGTGCCAGAGGCATCCGATGAATAATCCATCTTAAGGATCTGACCGCAATAGCGCATAAGTTCTGCCACTGCATTAGCTGTATCTCCTACCGCGTTTCCCTTATATTCATTTCTCATCAGGTCCCATTTGAACGTAGTCGCCGGTAGGGCTTGTACTTGAATATTTTTGCTTGTTGTTGTATATGATGATATTTCTTCTGTCGTGGAGGCTGGCCACTTGTGATAATACATTACTTGTGCCAGGGCTGTTGCGACACATCCTGTTACGCTAAGATTGCTGCCATCCATCGGACACTGAAGATTATACGGTTTGTCTTGGTCCCACATTGTGGTTATCAAAGGCTCAATTGGAGCATACTGAGGCCTTTGTGGAGCAGTACGTACTGGTGCATCTCCTAATGAACGTATGGATTGTTCATAGTAATCAAACCACGCCTTGACGTTTGAAGGCATGTTGTCCTTATCAAAATTTCCGTTGTCGGCATATCCTAATATGGCTTCGGTGCGGTCATCGGCTGATACGATTACAAAACCGTCATTATTATCGGCGTTAAATACATAATATGTGGAACTTTCCGTTTGGTTTCCTCTCAGAGGAGCTTGGCTGGCATTTCTTTGCTGTTGTTTGAACGATTTATCCGGCATGAACTGCTTTGCTTTTTGCAAAGCTTCCTGCTGTGTTACCACATCTGCAAACATCATTACGGGTACAATGATACCCAATAATATCAGGCATAATCTTTTCATAATCCCTTTCCCTTAAGACAATGTTATGGGCAAATATATATATAAAAAAAGTAATACCGCAATAATGGTTGACCATTTATCGCGGTATTAATCAGTCAGATATGAAATATCGTTACTTATGCTCGGTGTAGTATTCGTACGCCGCTTTCATATTCTCGCGTACGGCTTTGCTGCTTATGGTTGCGCCCGATACGCAATCAACCGTTGCGTAGTCCTTGAACTTGACATCCTTGAATTTTGGCAGCATGTATTTCTTTACGCTTTCAAAAAAGCGGGGAGTCTCACGGTTAGGCAGAGCCTCAACATTTACTATTTTATCCTTCTTTACCGTGACCTTTACAGGCGTATTGCCGTGATATCCGCGGGCATTACAAAGGGTCTCCGTATTTATCGTATAGACTTTTCCCTGTTTCTGCATTACACCATCATCATAATCTTTTCCGCTGCATGCCGAAACCACGAACAGCGCTGCTACAAATAGTATCTTCTTCATTCAGTCTTTTCTTATTAGACTAAGAAAAAGTAAAAAGGTTTGACACTTATTTGAAAACAAAATCCAAAAGTGTGCAGAGTGATTTCCCTTGTGTTGTCGGTGTTAAGAATGTAAAGTATAAAGCGTGCTTGCCTTTAATTCCTGAAACACCGGGCATTTCGAGTACAAATTCTGTCGGAACAGAAGGCATATCAGCTTTAAGTTCTATGAAACCCACATATGTGCCACCCTGCGACTTCCATGGACGATCGGCCATAATTATTATCTGACCGTCAACACCCTCAGGAATAATATTAAGGTGAAGAGTCAACAAATGGTCAGATGCTTTGTCAAAATTGAAGTACTTGTAACCCACTATTGAGCCGTTGGTATTGTTGACCACCGGATTGGTATTATTGACCAGATCATACGGTTTGTCAAACTTGCTGTCAGTTCCGTAGGCCGATGCTACATAAGAGCCGCTGAATATATTGTTGGGCCAATCATGAATGGCAGGTGTTGGACCGGTGTACCAACACGCTATTCCGGCAGAGTGACGCTCAAGCGGATCCAATCCGTCAATTGAGAAACCTTCAGAAGTATATTCACCCTCCGATATCTCCACTTTGCCGCCTTTGCCCTCCTCAACCTTTACGGTGATGGGAGCAACCATTGCCTGGCGAGCATATTCATCGGTGCCGGTCTGACGGTGATAGAACACGTACCACTGGCCGTTTATTTCGCAGATGCTGCCATGCGTGTTACCGTCAATTGTGGCCGATGCAATAACATTACCCTGTTCATCAATTTCACGGCCGCGGGCATCGATTATGGTACCTCCGTAGGTCCAGGGACCCAGAGGGTTGTCGCTGTATGCGTATGCCAGCGTGTAATTTGATGAAGGCAGGCCAAACTCACCCTCCAGTGTAAATCGGCTGTATATGAATATGTACTTGTCCTGGATCTTGCGTATTGATGATGCCTCAAAGAACTTGAACTCACCGTCCATGTATCGGCCGGGAACCATATCCTCAACGATCTTGGTGCCGGGCTTTACGGTTGCCATTGTTGCGGGATCAAGCTCGGCTGCGTATGAACGCTCAAAGCCCCAGTAACCATAAATCTTGCCGTCGTCATCAACAAATACTGCCGGGTCAAATGCCAGCACACCTTCAGTCACGTTGGGGTTATTCTTGCTCCAGTTGCAGACCTCAAACGGACCGTCGGGACGGGAACTCTTACATACCATTCCGTTTCGGCCGCCTGCCTGATTGTTGGGATAGAGGTAGTATGTCTTGGTGCCGTCAGGTGCTGTAACAAGAGTTACATCGGGGGCATACAGAACATCGGCCACACCAAGACGGCTCAGCGGCTCTCCGTTTGCGTTCTTGCTCACTTTGAATATCTCGCCGTCGTAACGCCAATGGATCAGGTCATTCACTGAGGCTGACCAGACTACCAGCTCACGTCCGCAATAACCGGATATCATGCTGTCATGTGAACCGTATATATAAACACGGTACTGACCTGGATTGTCCGGATCCTCAAAAACATAAGGTTCGCCGTCGGGGATATGCTCCCATAAGGGCAAGTAAGGGTTTCCTACTGTCATAAGTTCTTTCTCTTGTTTTCCTGCCTGTCCGGCACAAGACATCATGGCAATGCAGCATGATAGAGCCACGCATATCCACGATAGTCCTCCATTAGGTTTTGTCATTTCGGTTAGGGTTATCTGTTATAGTTCACGAAGATACACAAAATAGTGCCAAAGGGGACAGACCCCAATGGTATCATTTCAGTTGCTGCTTGGTTTTTTCAAGGGCGGCTATTACGCGGTCGCACCAGGTATCAAACTCAGGATCTTCAATCTGGCACTCCTTGTGGGAAAGAACGTAATCAAGTGTACGGGCTATTCCCTGCTCGGGGGTGATTGTGGCGCAGAAACCAGGGACGGCACGTTTGAGCTTGCTGTTGTCAAACACTACTGTATGAGCTTTGTCTCCCCACAACTCGCCTGTGTAGTTGTACGGGGCTACGTCAATCAGATACTGCGATGAAACGTAGTATGGGTGGAGTTCCGCACCCAGATGCTTGGCCACTATCTGATAGATTTGGTTCCAGGTAATTGATACATCGGTTGTTATCTGGAACGCCTCGCCAATGGCGCGCCCATTACCCATAAGACCTATGAATCCCTTGGCAAAATCCTCATTGCAGGTTATGGTCCAGAGAGATGTTCCGTCGCCCTGGATGATGACAGGCTTTCCCTCCATAATTCTCTTTACTACCTGCCAGCTTCCCTTAGGACCGTGAACTGCCAATGGAACGGCACGTTCATCGTAGGTGTGGCTGGGACGTATGATGGTTATAGGGAAACCGTTCTCGCGATACATGCGCATCAGGAAATCCTCACATGCTATCTTGTTACGGGAGTAATCCCAGTAGGGATTGGCCAGCGCAGTGCCCTCAGTAATCACATAGTTTGCGGGCATCTTGTTGTAGGCCGATGCCGAACTGATGTACATATACTGCTTGGTCTTGCCCTTGAACAGACGGTAATCACGCTCCACCTGCTCGGGTACAAAGCCGATGAAATCACACACAACATCAAATGTCATGTCCTTGATGAGCGATGCAACCTGGGCCTCGTCGTTGATATCGGCCTTAATGAAATGGATTGAACTTGGGAGTCCGGCGTTGCGGTTGCCGCGGTTCAAAAGATAAAGTTCTGCGCCCTGAGCGGCCAGTTGCTTTGTTATTGCGGTACTTATTGTTCCCGTACCTCCTATAAATAAAGCTTTCATATGGTTAGTATTTAGGTTGTTGGTAAAGGCAAATGTAATCTTTTTCTATAAAAGGTTGGAATTTATGAGAATATACATTTACTTTGTAACGCAAAGTACTTTTTAAAACAAGAATCATTATGAAAGAACAGGAGATTAAGGAGACGCTGAGCGATATCAGGGATATGATGGAGCGGTCACAGAAAGTGATGTTCCTGAACGGGACATCGGGCATCATAGTTGCCATCTGGGCTTTTCTGGGAGCAACCCTGATAAGCAAACTCATGTACCATTCCATGTGGCCCATGTGGGGTTGCACACTTTTTCCTTTAAGGGAGGTCGATACCGGAGTACTTGTTTTTGCAATAATAATCTTTGTGTTCACGTTTCTGGCATCATACATCACAGTGCTGTATATGTCACGGCGCAGGGCCAAACGCAAAGGATTGAAAATTGAGCTGGATACCGCGGCCAAACAGTTGCTACGCAGTTTCTTTACAGTCATGGCAGTAGGCGGTCTGTTCTGTCTCACCCCTATAACAAACGGCCACTGGGAGATGGTACCCGGTTTTATGCTGGCATTCTACGGTCTGGCGCTTGTGGTGATATCACCTATGGCTTTCAAGATCTCAATAACCAAGTATTTCGGGTTCCTGCAGATAGCAGCTGGACTGGCAGCTCTCACCCTGCCACAATATGGAATGATGTTTTGGACGCTTGGCTTCTGCGTATTCCACCTTATATGGGGTGTATGGTTTCATTTTGTTTTTGACCGTAAGGACCGATGACAACCATTGAGAATCTTGACAAGGCATTTGAGAGCCGTGTAAGGCTTGGAATAATGTCGGTGCTTACCGGAGCAGGCCAGTCTGATTTCAATACCCTCAAGTCTATGCTGGGCGTATCGGACGGAAATCTGGCAAGTCACATCAAAGCACTGGAGGAATTGGGCTACATCGAGACCATCAAGCAGTTCATCGGCCGTAAACCCAATACCTCATACTCTGTTACCGATGCCGGAAAAAAGGCATTCAGTGCTCACATTGATGCGCTCACCTCATTGTTGGGAATCAAGAATGACTGATTATGGAAAAAAAGATGGACGGGACAGAGGTCACTGGCGAGCGAAAAGCGACGAAAGGATGCCGAATAGGATGCCTTTCAATGCTTGTACTCTTTACTGCACTGATTTATTGGATTGCCATCGGCCAATCCCCAAGCAACTATCTCACTTATAGAAAGTACAAGCCAGACAAGAAGAATAACAATATTGAGGAGGTTACAGGAATCAGATTTCCGTCATTCAAGCTCCTGAGCCAGAAAATCAGTGACAACTCAATAATCGGAGGATTGTATTATGATGCAAAACTGGAGTTTGATGAGGTTCCAAATGAAGAATTCTATCAAAAACTGGATTCACTTTGTGAATTGGGTATAATAACAGGACCGGCCAGACACGAGAATAAGAAAGTCTGGAAGCTCTATGACGTTTCTTATAATCCGGGATTAACTGATGAGTATTTCTTTAAGCTTATTCTAAGGGATAGAAGGAATATACACAGGATCATTGTTTATACTGTTGCAATTAACAGAGGACAAAAGGAATGGAGAATGAGAATATGCGACAGTTATGAGGGTTATTACTCTGAAACAGAATTAAAGATGGATTGAGATGAACAGTATTGCAGAAACTTTAAAACTGTATTTCCAATTTAAGGGCAGGTCCGGCCGCAGGGAGTTCTGGACATGGTTTTTGATGATACTAGCCGTATCGGTCACGGTCATCTGTACATTGGCATTGCTCGCATTTATTCTGGACCACTCCTACAGCCAGGTGTTGTCAAGTATCTACAAATGCATTCTCATAGCATTGGGGCTGTTCTGGCTTGCAGTGTTTTTCCCATCTCTGACGGTCTCTGTGCGCCGTCTGCGTGATGCAGGAATCTACCCATGGACGTTTCTTATTCCCGCCGCATTGGGCATCGTTACATTCTTTGTGCTCGCAGACATCGGCCTCTCAAATATGGACGGAACTCCCGCCAACTATTCCGATGCATTTGCATTCATCTTATCGGCAGTCACTGCAATGATAGGGTTCGTTTTCCTTATCCTATTCTGCCTACCCTCCAAAAAGTAGAGGATTCTGTCAAACCTTTTTACCCTTTTATAGTCTAATACTCAAAACTAGATAGATGAAAAAGATACTTATTGTGGCTGCGCTGGCGTTATTTGCAGCGTGCGGCGGGAAAGATTATGATGACGGAGTGATGCAGAAGAACGGTAAGATTTATACCATAAATACCGAGACAATCTGCAACGCAAGAGGATACCACGGAACAACTCCCGTCAAGGTGGTGGTCAAAAAGGATAAGATAGTCAATGTGGAGGCCCTGCCTAACCGTGAGACTCCCCGTTTTTTTGACAACGTCAAGAAATACATGCTTCCCAAGTTCAGGGATGTCAAATTCAAGGATTACGCCATGGTTGATTGCGTATCAGGCGCGACTATCAGTAGCAAGTGCGTTCGTGAGAACCTTAAAGCAGCTTACCAATATTACACCGATCATAAATGAATAACAAAAAAGCGTCCAGATTTTTCTGGACGCTTTTTTGTTGTCCCAAAGGGGACTGTCCCCAATTGTATCATTTTACAGAAAGCTTGTAAATGACAGTGTGCTGATACTTCTCGCCCGGACGCAGAGTTGTGCTGGGGAAGAATTCATGATTGGGAGAATCAGGATACATCTGTGACTCAAGTGCGATGGCGGTACGGGCACCGGTGTAAACCTGGAGTCCCGGATGGTTGTTCCAAACCTCCATGTAACGGCCCGATTTGGGTGAGTAGAGAGAAGCAACTTTCTCAACCTTGCCGTCCTGAGTGTGGATGAGGCAGAAGTTGTTGTCATAGTTACGAACCATACCCTCGGGAACCTGGCCTCCAAATCCGCCGAATCCGCCGCGGCCTCCCTGGCCGGGAGCAGGTGAATACTGACGGTCACCTATACGTACGGGCTTCTGGAAATCATAAGGAGTGTCATCAACCAGACCGTAATCACCGGTAGGAATGTTGCTGCGGTCAGTCTCGGTAATGAAACCGGCATTGATCATCAGCTCATGATCCATGATGTCACCGTTGCCTGCTCCGTCCAGATTGAAGTATGTGTGGTTGGAGAGATTCACTACTGTAGCCTTATCGGTTGTAGCCTCATAGCTTATCTGCAGGCCACCGTCCTTTGTTATGGAGTAGGTCAGAGTTGTGGTCAGAGTGCCGGGGAATCCGTCCAGTCCATCGGGAAGTACGCAGCTCAGAATCAGCTTGTCCTTCTTAGCCTTGACAACTGTCCAAACAGTATGGTCAAAACCCTTGGCTCCGCCGTGCAGAGTGTGCTGACCACTGTTCTTGGTTATGTTGTACTCAACTCCGTCAAGTGTGAACTTGCCGTTTGCGATACGGTTGGCATAACGACCCAGAGCCGGGCCTATCATACCCATATTGTAACGCATGTACTGGTGAATGTCATCATAATGGTTAACCAGATTAGCGTACTCACCGTTCTTGTCAGGTGAATACAGACCTACCACGAAACCTCCATAGTTGATAATCTGGGCAGCTACCTTACCTTTTTGGATTGTGTAAAGAGCTACTTTCTGTCCGTCTATGATAGTATCATACGGAGCCTTATCAAGAAGCGGGAACTTGGGCTTTGCAGCATTTGTAGACATGCAGCATACCAATACTGCAGCCAATGCAAACAGTTTTAATGATATCTTCTTCATATTGTTAGTTTTTAGGTTGTTTTTCAAAAATGGTACCATTGGGGTCTGACCCCAATGGTATCATTTCTTGTATTTAACTGCAGCTTCTTCAATCGGGAAGCACTGCTTGTAGTTCTCAATATAGGCGTTGAAACCTGCTACATCCTCGGGAGTGGGAGATACCGATGTACCTGTGTCGCCGGCAAATACCTCCTCGTCAAGGTACTCAGAGAGACTCTGGTTCTTCTTGCCATAGACAAGGTATGATGCCAGGATAGCCATACCCCAGGGACCGCCCTCACCGGCTGTCTTCATGCAGTAGATAGGTGAGTTCAGAGCAGCACCCAGTATACGCTGGCCTACGCCCGGAGTGGTGAACAGACCGCCGTGACCGGTAATACGGTCAACCTTGATCTTCTCCTCCTTGAACAGGATGTCATTACCAACCTTGAGTACACCTATAGCACCGCTTATTATGGCGCGCATGAAGTTTGACAGGTTGAACTTGTCATTGGCAGATCGTACAAACAGCGGACGGCCATCGGCAAAACCGGTAACAGGCTCGCCTGACACATAGTTGTAACTCATTATACCACCGCAGTCCGGATCACCCTTGAGGGCTGTGTTGAACAGGTTGGTAAAGATCTTGCCCATATCAACGGGAAGACCCATAACCTCCTCAAACTCCTTGAACAGGTTTACCCATGCGTTCAGGTCACTTGTGCAGTTGTTGCAGTGAACCATGGCAACGGGACTGCCATCGGGGGTAGTGACGATATCAATCACCTCATGAGGCTTCTTAAGATCCTTCTCAAGAACGATCATTGAGAATGATGATGTTCCGGCCGATACGTTACCGGTGCGCGGCTTAACGGAGTTGGTTGCAACCATACCCGTACCTGCATCGCCTTCAGGCGGGCAGAACGGAATACCGGCTTTCAGGTGACCGGATACATCCAGATGCTTGGCACCTGCTTCAGTAAGTGTACCTGCCTTCTCACCTGCCATAAGCACCTTGGGCAGAATCTCACCCAGCTTCCAGGGATAACCCTTGGGAGCCACGAGCTCGTCAAACTTCTGCACCATGTCGGCACGGTAGGTCTTGGTCTCGGGATCAACAGGAATCATACCTGATGCATCACCTATACCCAAAACCTTTTCACCTGTAAGTTTCCAGTGGATATAACCTGCAAGTGTGGTTAGGTAACCTATCTGCGGAACATGTGCTTCACCGTTCAGGATAGCCTGATAAAGGTGTGAGATACTCCAGCGAAGAGGTATATTGAACACAAAGAGTTTTGAAAGAGCTGCAGCAGCCTCACCTGTGTTGGTGTTACGCCAGGTGCGGAACGGTGCCAGCAGATGACCCTCACGGCTGAAAGCCATGTAACCGTGCATCATTGCGCTGATACCTATGCCGGCCAGGTCCTCAATCTCGATGTCATACTGACTGCGTACATCGGCACGCAGATTGGCATAGCAGTCCTGCAGACCATACCATATGGTCTCATTGCTGTAAGTCCACAGACCGTCAATCAACTGGTTCTCCCAGGTGTGACTGCCCTGGGCTATAGGCCTCTGGTCCTCATCGATCAGCACCGCCTTGATGCGGGTGCTTCCGAATTCGATACCCAGAACGGCGCGGCCCGACTCAATAGTTCTACGTGCGTTCATATTACTTCAGGGCTTTGTTAAGCATGTAATATACCTCGTTGTTACGAAGCTGCTGCTTGAAACCACTGATGGTGGTGTTCTTGTCTATGCCGATATACTCGATGTCGCACATCTCGGCAAAGTCCTCCCAATACTCAGCGGTGATATCATATGAGAATGCGCTGTGGTGTGTACCACCTGCCAGTATCCATGCGCCGGCACCGATCTCAAAAGTAGGCTGTGGAACCCACAGGGCCGATGCAACCGGCAGTTTGGGCATGGGCTTGGGCTCGATGCACTCAACCTCGCTGGTGATCAGACGGAAGCGGTTACCCAGGTCAACAACGGTTGCTTTGATACCACGGCCGGTCTTTGATGTGAATACCAGACGGGCGGTCTGCTGCTTGCGGATACCTATGCCAAGGAAATGAACCTCCAGCTTGGGTTTGCCGGTAGCAATGAGCGGGCAGATCTCCAGCATATGGCTCTGCAGGCTTGATGTGCAGTCGGCGGCAAAGTTCAGGGTGTAGTCCTCAAGGAATGAGCAACCCTTAGGCATACCCTGGTTCATAACCCAGAGAGTGCGCTGCAGGCAAGCTGTCTTCCAGTCACCCTCGGCACCGAAACCGTAACCCTCCTGCATCAGACGCTGTGATGCCAGACCCGGAATCTGATCGAATCCGCAGAAATCGGGAGCGTCGATATCGGCATCACCCAGGTCATCAAAGTTTGTGGTGAAGGCGGTAGCGTTCTCATCCTTAAGGACGCGGCGCAGAGCTATCTCAGCTTTTGCTGAGTTCTTCACCTTCTCCCAATATACCTTCTCACCGCTCTCATCAATCTTGATGGTGTAGAGCTTCTTGTATTCCTCAACAAGGGCGTCAGCCTCGGCATCGGTGACCTTCTTGTAGTACTCCATCAGTGATGATACGGGGTAGTAGTCAACATGGTAACCCATGCGCTGCTCAAACTCAACGCGGTCACCGTCGGTAACGGCCACGTTGTTCATGTTCATACCGAACATAAGGCAGCGTACGTTGTGTGCATCGGCACGGCCGGCAGCGGCGCGGGCCCAAACTGCAATCTGCTTCTGAGCAGCCTCACTCTTCCAGTGACCAACCACAACCTTGCGGGCTACACGCATACGGGTGCAGATATGACCGAACTCAATGTCGCCGTGGGCGCTCTGGTTCAGGTTCATGAAGTCCATGTCGATCGAATCCCATGGAATATCGGTGTTGAACTGGGTGTGGAAGTGGAGCAGAGGCTTCTCAAGTGCCTGCAGGCCCTTGATCCACATCTTGGCGGGGCTGAAGGTGTGCATCCAAGTGATGATACCTATGCACTTCTCATCGTTATTGGCGGCCTTCATTACGGTCTCAACCTCCTTACTGCTGTTGGCAGTACCTTTATAAACTATCTTGACGGGGATGTTGCCGCTTTTGTTCAGACCGTCAACCATCTCCTTTGAGTGACCGTCCACCTTAACGACTGCGTCACCTCCGTAAAGGAGCTGAGCACCTGTCACCCACCATATCTCATTGTTCTCAAACATAGTGTTTACTGTTTTAATTTATTTCTTCTTCTGGCCGTAATAAGCGTTAGGGCCATGTTTGCGCATGTAGTGCTTCTCTATAAGAAGCGGATTCATTGTCGTGTCAGGATTCAGGGTCAATGATATGTAAGCCATCTTGGCGCACTGCTCCATCACTTTGGCGTTGTATACGGCGTTGGCTGGGCTGGTACCCCATGAGAACGGACCGTGGTTCTTGACCAGAACGCCCGGTGTGTGGTCGGGGTTGATACCCTCAAAACGGCGTACAATCACATTACCTGTCTCCAGCTCATAGTCACCCTTTACCTCCTTCTCGGTCATATCCTCTGTGCAAGGAATGTCCTTGTAGAAATAGTCGGCGTGTGTAGTGCCTATGTTGGGAATGTCCATGCCGGCCTGTGCCCATGCGGTTGCATAAGTGGAGTGGGTGTGGACCACGCCCTGAATATTGGGGAACGCCCTGTAAAGCACAAGGTGTGTGGGAGTGTCCGATGAAGGGTTGAGATCCCCCTCGACAACCTTACCGGTCTCGAGGGAGACAACAACCATATCACTTGCCTTCATCTCGTCATAACTCACACCGCTGGGCTTAATCACTACAAGGCCCTTCTCGCGGTCAATGCCGGATACGTTGCCCCATGTGAATATTACCAACCCCTGCTTTACGAGATCCAGATTGGCACGGAATACTTTCTCTTTAAGTTCTTCGAGCATATTACCAGAGGAAGATATAGAGAATAGCCAGGATTACGATAACGCCAAGAGCACCCCAGTTGAAGGTCTTGTCGGTTTTGAAGAGCTCCAGGTCGATACCTACAGCCTTGGCATCCTGAACCTTATCCTTGGCGTTGGAACGCAGGTAAAGACCCAGAACAGCCAGGATAGCTGCCAGGAAGAACAGAGCCTCGAATCCCCATCCGCGAAGAACCGGGTTGATGACTCCGATGATAGCGGCAATAAGGCATACAGCTGCACATGCAAAGAGTATCTGTGACCACTTCATCTGAGCGTCAATTGTGTGCTGGTCAAGTTTCTCGGCCTCAACGATTCTGCTCTTGTTGTAGAGTGACATCGGGATGAAGATGGCAACCAGAACCATGAACACATAACCCATGCGGAGCATGAACGGAGTGTTAGGCATGATGAACTTGAACAGGATTGAGAATGCGAATGTACCGATAGCGGCTACAACGGCAGCAGGACCTGAGGCGCGCTTCCAAAGCAGACCCAGACCAAAGATGACTACGATACCGGGATATACGAATCCTGAATACTCCTGAATGAACTGGAATGCCTGGTCCATACTTCCAAGGATAGGATATACGCTGCAGAGAGCAATGATCAGGGCGCATACAGATGTGATACGGCCTACATTTACAAGGTTCTTCTCAGAAGCATCCTTTTTGAAGTACTGCTTGTAGATATCCATCGTGAAGATGGTTGATGTTGAGTTGAACATCGAAGCCAGTGATGAAATAACTGCTGCACTCAGAGCTGCGAATGACAGACCTTTGATGAATACCGGTGTGAAGTTGCGGATCAGGAAAGGATAAGCATCGTCAGATACTGTGATGCCGCCAGCCAGCTGAGCGAACATGTCGGGCTGCTGAGTCTTGATGTAGAATGCGCATACACCGGGGATACATACGATGAACGGGATCAAAATCTTCAGGAATGCGGCAAATACCATACCCTTCTTGGCCTCGTCCAGACTCTTGGCGGCAAGACCCTTCTGGATGATGTACTGGTTGAAACCCCAGTAACCCAGGTTGGTCAGCCACAGGGCACCTACTATAACGGCGATACCCGGAATGTCAAAGTATGCATCGGGAGTCTTGGCCTGGTTCACAACCAGATTGAAGTGGGAGTCTCCAGGCAGTGATTTGAGTTTGTGGTAAACTTCTCCAAGAGCGGCCATAGCACCACCGTTCAGATCCAGCTTGTCGGCAATAACGTCCAGAGCAGCATAAGCGGTGATAAGACCACCACCTACCAGGAAGGTAACCTGCATAACATCGGTCCATGCAACTGATGACAGACCGCCGTAGATTGAATATACACCGGCAATGATATACAGCAGCAGAATGATGATAAGACGAACGGGAATCTCGGTTGAACCAATCAGGAGAGCGCATCCGCGCAGACCCAGGATCTGCTCGATAGCCAGAGCACCCAGCCATGCAACAGAAGTCAGGTTAACGAATACATAAAGGAACAGCCAGAAGATTGAGAATGCCAGACCGGTACCCGGATTGTAACGCTCACGCAGGAACTGCGGGATGGTGAAAATCTTCTTCTCAATCATAACGGGGAGCAGGAACTTACCTACAACGATAAGTGTTGCTGCTGCCATAAGCTCATAAGCGGCAATTGCGATACCTGATGCGAATGCGGTACCTGACATTCCGATAAACTGCTCGGCACTGATGTTTGCGGCAATCAGTGAAGCACCTACTGCCCACCATGTCAAGGTGTTACCTGCCAGGAAGTAGTCTTTTGAGTCTTTTTCTTTACCGTCTTTACTGCGGGACAGGAAGAATCCCAGAAAAATAAGGATTGCCAGATAGGCAACGAATACTACATAGTCAATCGGTTTGAAACCGTTGTTTGACAATGCACCGATAATGTCTGTATTGTTCATTAGTTATTTAATTAGTTAGTTGATTTTTCGTGATTACTCTACACCAAACTGATAGATGCAGTGGCTGTAGTATTCTTGTCCGGGAACGAGCTCTGCGCTGTACCAACCGGGAAGATTTGACTTGTTGGGGCTGTCGGGGAACTTCTGTGTCTCCAGGCAGCAACCTGTACGCTGCTCCATTGTGTTGCCCTGCTTGTCAATACCTGAACCATCCAGGAAGTTGCCTGCATAGAACTGTACACCTGGCTCGTTGGTGTAAACCTCAACGTAGATACCGGTGATGGGGCTGTAGAGCTTGGCGGCGCACTTGGTATCATCGCCCTTGGTGTCAAGAACCCAGTTATGATCATAGCCGTTACCGTTCTTGAGCTGCTCATAGTCATAGTTGTTGATCTCCTTGCCAATTGCCTTACCCTTGGTGAAATCCATCGGTGTACCTGCTACCGGCAGAATCTCGCCTGTGGTCATGTATGTGCTGTCGCAGGGAGTGAAATAAGCGGCATTCAGGGTCAGGATGTGGTTGGTGATAGGAATTGAGTGGTCACCGTTCAGGTTGAAGTAACTGTGGTTGGTCATGTTGACCACGGTCTTCTTGTCGGTTGTAGCCTTCCAAACAATGTCAATGGCGTTCTTGTCATTGAGGGTATAGGTGGCTGTAGCAACTACGTTACCGGGGAAGCCGGCCTCACCGTCAGCTGAGTTCATAACCAGAGTGATGCTGTTCTTCTTAACCTCCTTGACGTCCCATACAAGGTTCTGCCAACCCAGCGGAATGGTTATGTCGCAACCTCCGTGCAGGCAGTGGCCGAAGTTGTTCTGCGGCAACTGATATGTTACGCCGTCCAGAGTAATCTGGCCCTGGTTGATACGGTTTGCATAACGACCTACTGTTGAGCCAAAGTCACTGGCCAGTGTGGTGTAGTCCTTTATGTTGCCGAATCCGATAACAGCGTCCTGCATCTTGCCGTCCCTGTCAGGAACCATGATAGCCACGATACGTGCGCCGAAATTGGTAACCCAAACCTCGCAACCGTTTTTGTTGCTCAGTTTGTACAGGTCAGTCTGCTTGCCTGTAAACTCCATCTGGAAGTCAGCCTTGTTGAGAACAGGAGCTTCCTTCTCTGAACAGGCTGTCAGTGCCAACATACCTGCCATGAGAGCGATAAAACTTGATTTTTTCATTTGTTTGGTTATTTAGTTGATTGTTGAATTATTGCAGTTTTCTTGAGCCGTCACCTATGTTGACGTTATAGATCTCGGGAATAATGCCGTATTTACGGGCATACTCGCGTTTTACTTTTGAGGTAAACTTGTCGGCAATGGTATCGCGCACCAGATTGATTGTGCATCCGCCGAAACCGCCGCCCATGACACGGCTTCCGGTAACACCGCACTCCTGTGCAGTCTCTACCAGGAAATCCAGTTCGGGACAACTTACAGTATAATCACGGCTAAGTCCCCAGTGCGTCTCGTACATTTTCTTGCCTACGGTCTCAAAATCACCTTCCTGAAGAGCCTCGCATACGGCCAGGACACGCTCTTTCTCGTCCAGGACATAACGGGCACGGCGATAATCGTCATCGGTCAGCCTGTCCTTGACGGCATCCAGCATCTGGTAGTTGGCATCACGCAGGGTCTCCACATCTCCGAACTCACGGTTCATCAAAGCCACTGCCTTCTCGCAGCTTTCACGTCGTTCGTTGTACTCGTTACCAAGTGAATGCTTGACCATTGAGTTGACAAGAATCAGTTTGTATCCCTTAGGGTCAAACGGAAAATACTCATACTCCAATGAACGGCAGTCCAGACGTATAAGGCAATCCTGTCTGCCGAACACCGATGCGAACTGGTCCATTATACCGCATTTTACGCCGCAATAGTTATGCTCGGTAGCTTGTCCTATCTTGGCCAGCTCGAACTTGTCCACGCGGCCGTCGGCAAACATTGTGTTGAGCGCGAAAGCGAATACGCTCTCGAGCGCTGCCGACGATGACATACCCGCGCCAAGCGGAACATCGCCGGTTATTGCGGCATTGAAACCACCTACCGATACGCCTCGCTTTTCCAACTCACGGCATACTCCATAAATGTAACACGCCCAATGTTCCTCAGGTTTTGAGGTGTCATCGAGCGTGAATTCAACGTATGGATGTTCTTTCTGGTCAAGTGCCAGCAGACATACCTTGCGTGAGCCGTTTCGGTATATTTCAATTGCAACACCCTTATCTACTGCACCAGGGAACACAAATCCGCCGTTATAGTCGGTGTGTTCGCCTATCAGGTTGATGCGACCGGGCGAAAAGTATAGGTCACCGCTCGTGCCGAATTGCTGGCGGAACCTGTTTCTCAGGGTGGTGGTATCCATATGTGAGGATTATTCCACTCCGAAACGATAGATTGTTGTCTGTGTATAAACCTCTCCAGGATTCAGAACCGTGGTGGGGAAATACGGGTGGTTGGGGCTGTCAGGGAAGTGTTCAGCCTCAAAGCATATGGCACAGCGTTTGGGCAGTGTTGAACCATGGGCGCAGGTGCTGCCGCTGCAGTAGTTGCCTGAATAGCACTGCACACCGGGCTCGGTAGTGTAGCACTCCAGGGTGCGGCCGCTTGCGGGGTCAACGCATTTGACGGCAAAACTCAGCTCGCCCGGCTCACGTTTGTTGAGCACCCAGCAATGGTCATAACCGTTGCCGTTCTTGGTCTGCTGGCCCTCTCCGATACGCTCACCCACCTTGTGCGGGGTGCGGAAATCGAACGGTGTTCCCTCAACTTTGTCAATCGTGCCCAGAGGAATTGCGGTATTGTCAATGGGAATATAGTGATCGGCGTTGATAGTCATGTCGTAATCCAGAACGGTGAGCGGGTTCTTCTTCATGCCGTTCAGGGTGAAGTAGGCATGCTGTGTCAGGCATACCACGGTCTTTTTGTCAGTTGTAGCCTCATATTCTATAGCCAACTCGTTGTCATCAGTGAGACGATATGTTACGTTTACGTCCAGATTGCCGGGGAATCCCTCCTCGCCATCCTTGCAAAGGTAGTGTAGCTTGATGGTCTGCTGATCAGTCTGCTCAGCGTCAAAAACACGCTTGTGGAATCCTGTGGGACCTCCGTGAAGGCTATTGGGATCATTGTTGATGGCCAGTGTGTACTGCTTGCCGTCCAGTGTGAACTTGCCGTTTGCGATGCGGTTGCCGTAGCGTCCTATAAGTACGCTCAGGAAAGTCTCCTCGCTCTCCATTACATGCTGGATGCTGTCGTGACCCCAGACCACGCTCTCCATCTTTCCGTTGCGGTCAGGCATCATGATGGCGCACAGTGCGCCGGCAAAATTTGTTACGGCTATCTCAGCTCCCTTCTTGTTGCGGAGTATGTATAGGTCTGTTTTCTTACCCTGGACTGTTGCTTGGAAATCCTCTCTCTTGAGGCCGGCCAGATTGTCTTTAACAAAGAAATTGCTCATATAGTATGATTGGCTTAATTGGTTATTAAAAATAAAACAACGCAAATTAAGCCAATTTCAGATACTATTGCAAGTGATTGAGCTAAAAAAATCAGCCCTGAATAAAGAATTCGGGCATGGTCAGCAGGTCGGCTACCACGAAGGTGCTGCCGCCCACAAATATCAGGTCCTCGGGTGATGCCTCGCGCTGTGCTGTGCTTACCGCCTGAGCCACCGTACGATAGACTCTGCCTGTAAGTCCGGCTTGCCGTGCCAGATCTCTCAGGGAACTGGCATCAAGCGCTCTCTGAACCGATGCCTGGGTAAAGTAATACCTTGCGTTCTTGGGCATCAGTGCAAGTACATCGGTGATATCCTTGTCGTTGACCATTCCCATTACGATGCGCAGCTGTCCGAATCCGGGTTTGGAGGATAGTTCTTCCAAATGCTGTGCAATGTATTTCAGTCCGTGGCTGTTGTGTCCGGTGTCGCAGATTATATCAGGCTTTTTGCCTACTCTCTGCCAGCGGCCGCGCAGTCCTGTCATACGGCACACGTCCTTGAAGCCCTTCCTGATGGCAGTTTCCGGGATGCTGAATTTATGTCGTTTCAGCTCCTCAACAGCTGTCAGAATGGTATTTGCATTCTTCTCCTGACATAATCCGGCCAGTCCGCTCTCAAGGGCGGGTAGGGTGGCGGTCTCGTATACGACCTTTGAAGGGTTTATGTATTTATGCGAAATAATTTTACAATTATCCTGCGCAAACACCACTTTCGTTCCCACTTCTTCGGCCTTACGCTCGAATACGTTGCGGGTAATATCGTTGTGTTCGCCAATGACCACCGGTACATTCTTCTTTATGATTCCTGCTTTCTCAAATGCAATCTGCTGCATTGTCTCGCCCAGGAACTTCATGTGGTCGTAGCCTATGTTGGTGATAATCGATAGTACGGGTTTGATGATGTTGGTGCAGTCCATGCGCCCACCCAATCCCGTTTCAATCACGGCTACATCGACCTCCTGTTCTGCAAACCAGCTGAAAGCCATTGCCGTTGTTACCTCAAAGAATGACGGATGCAGCGGCTCCAGGAACTCGCGGTTTTTCTCGATGAAACTGACTACGAATTCCGGGTTTACCGGCTTCCCGTTTACTCGTATGCGCTCGCGGAAATCAGTCAGATGGGGTGATGTGTATAGTCCGGTTTTCAGGCCTGAAGCCTGCAATATGGCAGCCAGAGTATGCGATACGCTGCCCTTGCCGTTGGTTCCGGCTATGTGTATGGTCTTGAAAAGTTTGTGGGGGCATCCCAGGTGGCGGTCAATCGTCACCGTGTTGTACAGGCCTTCTTTATATGCCTCCTGGCCTACGTTTTGGAAAAGGGGTGTCTGTGTGTAGAGATAATCTACAGCTTCTTGGTAGTTCACTATTGCTTAATCAAAATAACTTCGGAATTTTCGGAAAAGTTTCTCCTTTATGGATGGGGTGGGCTGGAAATGGTCCGATGTCTGGAACTTTTCCATGGCCTGTTTCTCCTCCTTGGAGAGCGTTTCCGGTATATAAACGCTTACGTTTACTATCATGTCGCCGCGACGGCTGGTGTTGACCTCAGGAAGGCCTTTACCGCGTAGACGCAGCATCTTGCCGGGTTGGGTGCCTGGCTCGATCTTGAGCTTTACTGCACCGTCCAGGGTGGGAATTTCAATGGCTCCGCCCAATGCGGCTTGCGGCACAGTGAGCAAAAGATTATAAACCAGGTCGTTCTCGTCGCGAACCAGGTCTTTATGAGGAATCTCTTCAATCTGTACCAGCAGGTTACCGTTGTAGCCGTTGTGCTTTCCGGCATTACCCTTGCCCTCGACAGAGAGCTGCATGCCCTCGGCTACACCAGCCGGTATATTGATTTCGACTATCTCTTCGCCATATACGACGCCGTCGCCACTGCAGTGCGGGCAACGATCCTTGATGATCTTGCCTTCACCACCGCAACGGGGGCATACCGTCTGCGTCTGAACCATGCCGAAGAAACTCTGCTGGGTGCGCATCACTACGCCTGAACCATGGCAGTCAGGGCAGGTTTCCGCTGCCGATCCGTCTTTTGCTCCGGTTCCTTTGCAGTGCTGACAGGGTACCAGTTTCTTGAGTTTGAATTTCTTGGTTACACCGGTGTTAATCTCCTCAAGTGTAAGTGCAACCTTTACTCTCAAGTCCGATCCGCGTGATTTGCGTTCTCCGCGCTGGCGTGTACGACTGCCGCCGAAACCGCCGAAACCGCCGAAACCGCCGCCACCGAATATGTCGCCGAACATTGAGAATATATCGTCCATTGACATTCCTGCGCCGCCGAATCCGCCACCTCCGCCGAATCCGCCTGCACCGTTCAGACCTTCAAATCCGAACTGGTCGTATTTGGCCCTCTTGTCGGGGTCGCTCAGCACGCTGTATGCCTCGGCCGCCTCTTTGAATTTCTCCTCGGCCTCCTTGTTGCCGGGGTTCTTGTCGGGGTGGTACTGAATGGCTTTCTTGCGGTAAGCCTTCTTTATCTCATCGGCAGTTGCGGTCTTGGGGACCTCAAGCACCTCGTAGTAGTCTCTTTTTGCCATATTATTACTCTCCTACAGCCACTTTTGCATGGCGCAGTACTTTGTCGTTAAGTTTATATCCGTCAATGGCACAGTCCATAACCATGCCCTTAAGGTCCTCGGTGGGAGCGGGTATCATGGCTATAGCCTCGTGAAAATCTGTATTGAACGGCTCGTTCTTAGGCGAAATCTTTTGCAGGCCCTTCTGCTCCAGAGTGTGCATAAGCTTGTTGTAGATAAGCTCTACGCCCTCTTTTAGAGCGTTGTAGTCCTCGGATTTCGCGGAGTTGGCTATAGCTCTTTCCAGGTCGTCTATTACGGGAAGGATGTCGGTCACTACGCCTGCGCTGCCGTTAAGGATAATCTCAGCTTTTTCCTTCATTGTGCGCTTACGGTAGTTGTCGAATTCGGCCATTTGGCGCAACAGGCGGTCCTTGAGATCGGCCACTTCGGCTTCACTCTTGGCCAGTTTGTCTTCTGTCGTCTCTTCCTGAGGGGTGTCTTGTCCGTCAGCGTTCTCATCCTGTGCCTGCCCGGTTTCCTGTGCAGCACCGTCCGGAATTACCTTCTCATCTTCCTTCTCTTGGAAATTTTCCGACATTTTATGCTTGTTTTTTCTACTCATTTCAATGTTTCTTTGAATACCACCTTATATGCAACAAAGATTGTGCCACGGCATATCGCGATGACACTGTGGCACATTAAAAAAATATAAACTTATTTCATTGAGTCGGCACCGAAGCAGAACGGAAGGATCGCATCGGTTCCTCCTTCGATTACCATAGCGCCTTCGGTCCCGTACAGAATAAAGCGTATAGGCTTGCCTCCGCGTTGTTCGGTCTCGGCCAGGACCTGACGGCAAGCTCCACACGGGGTAATGGGCTGTGCAGTATAACCGTTGTTGTTGCGGGCTGCAATGGCCAAAGCAGTAACTGCCTTTCCGGGATGGGTATGACCGGCTGCGAAAAGGGCAGTCCTCTCGGCGCAGAGTCCCGATGGATAGGCGGCGTTCTCCTGATTGCTTCCGGTTACAATGGTCCCGTCTTCAAGCAGCAGTGCCGCACCAACTTTGAATCCGGAGTAGGGTGACCAGCTTCCGGCGGTAGCCTCTTTCGCGGCGTTTACCAGCATAAGGTCATCACCCTTCAACTCATCTTGACTTAAAACTCTCCATTCAATGGTACGGCTAAGCTTCTTCATATGTCACGTTCAATTATCCGACTGCTAAATTACTCTATTTTCGTCATATTTCACTAACTTCGCATAACCATCCGAACAAAATGAAAAAACTCTGTTTCGCTACAATCGCATTGCTGTTGGCGTTGGTATCATGTACTGTCTCAAAACAGGTGGCTCCCGTGCATACGACAGCTAAGGATGCGTACTCAGACTATATTGCCCGTTATAGCGGAATGGCAGTGGAGCAGATGAAAAAATACGGGATTCCCGCCAGTATCACTCTTGCGCAGGGACTACTTGAATCTGATGCCGGACGCAGTACTTTGGCCACCAAATGCAACAACCATTTCGGCATAAAGTGCCATAATGACTGGACCGGTAAAAAGATGTATCACGATGATGACGAACGTCAGGAGTGTTTCCGCTGCTATCGCGATGCCGATGATTCATTCCGTGACCATTCCCTTTTTCTTGTTAACGGAGCACGTTACCAGTCTCTTTTTAAATTGGGCAGTACCGATTACAAGGGTTGGGCCAAGGGACTCAAGGCTGCCGGTTATGCCACTAGCCCCACATATGCAGATAAGCTGATTGAACTTATAGAACGATATGGGCTCGACCGGTATGACAATAAGAACGGCGTCCGTCTCAAACCCGGTCAGGTCCCGCATCAACCTCTTCTGGTCAACGGCCAGCGTTGCGTGCGCCTGCGTGAGGGTGAGACTCTCAAGGATATTGCCCGCGAATATGGTATGCAACTCAGTCTGCTTCGCCGCTTCAATGAAGCCGAGCGTAAGTTTGTTCCGCCGGCAGGAACACTTGTTTATCTGGAAAGAAAAAAGTCCCGTGCCGATCGTGAGCACAGGACCTATGTCGTAAAGAAGGGTGACAGCCTTTGGTCAATCTCGCAGCAGTTCGGGGTCAAGATGAGGCCGCTTGCCAATCGTAATCATCTCTCTGATGAGAACCCGCTTGCTGTGGGTATGACTCTCCTTCTTCGCTGATTATTCCATTTGTTGTGTTGCTTTAGCTATTGCCTTCTCAAGGTCGGCGCGGCTCATTGTGCCGTCCAGACAGATGAATGTGAATGCTCCATACTCGGATGCAGTCATTATGAACTGTGTGACGGTCTTCTCGTTGCCGGTAGTGTATATTCTTACAACCTCACCTTTGTCCTTGATTTCCATCAGCAGTTCAAAGTCATATTTGCTGATGAACTTTTTGACGTCTGATTTGATCTCATCGCAAAGGTCCGGGTCCTCGCAGTCCAGCAGATACATGGAATTCAGGTTCTTGATGATTGATCCCAAATTCATGGAATTACCTTCACCCAGGTCCATGTTAGGCACCTTGTTGCCCATGAGTTTGAACATGGATGATGAGATATACACTGCACTCACCTCATCGTTGTCGGAGTACTTGTTGTAGATTCCCTTGCCGTCCTGAGCCCAGGTGCCGGCAGTGAGCAGAAACATTGCTGCCACAAATGCTGCTATTCTTTTCATCTTAATGCGTTTATCGTTTTGTCAATTACCGGTTCGGCTGCATCAGCTATGTCCATACCGGTGCTCATTTTCTCTGATATGAATCCGAATACCTGCTCCATCTGTACGTATGCCATCATCGGATCGTCAAACGTATCCTTGGGAGTGGGAATCGAATCCTGGAATGACAGGCGCATACCTATTGTGATAATGGCTATTGCAGCTGCCGGGTAGGAGATCATTCTCAGAATATTCCTGTAATTTTTTCGGGATACTCTTTGCTCTTTTATCTCCTCTTCTTCCTTGGATGCCATCTCCAGGGCACGTGCCGTTACGGCAATGTCGTGCTTGAGCGTGGCGGGTACCTTGATGCTTTCGTCGGATGCAATCCGATCCAGGTTAAGAATACTCAGATTTTCAATATCTTCCAATCGTTTCATATCTGGCTCCTTAATGACTTCCGGGCGTTGCTTAACAGCACCCTTAAGGTCAGGTTAGACATTCCTGTTCTCTCTTCGATCTCGTCATATGACATCTCTTCCAGCACATACATCTTCATCACGTCACGTTGGCGGGCGGGTAACCGCTCAATTGCGGCTAGTACCCTTTCAAGTTTCTCGCGGGCATCGTAGTCCTCATCAACAAGTCTTGATTCGGCTATGTCCGGTCCGGGTTCCATTGCCTGCACTCTCTGTTCTCTGCGAAGCTTGTCAATGCACAGGTTTTTCATCAGCGTAGTGCAGTATGCTTTCAGGTTCAGTACGGTATCCAGTTGTTCACGGCTGTTCCACAGCTTGATAAACAGGTCCTGTACTGCATCTTCGGCATCGGTCTGAGATTCCAGAATATAGTACGCCACCCTGTAGAGCCCGTCGCTCAAAGACTTGTATGTTTCTGTCAGGACTTCTGGTGTCATCTGTTTTCTTGACCGTTTCCGACATAATGACGCAACAACACCGAAAGTGTTAATGCATCAACTAAGAAAAAATGAATAAAAAAAGGATTTAAAGAATTTCGTGTTCCTCCTTCATGTCAATCTCATTACCCTTAAGGTCAATGAATCTGTATGAGAGGAACGGCATGTTCTGGTCGGGGAGCAGGTTTATCCCGAAGCCGTAGCGCAGCTGCCATTTCAGTTTGATTGAGAACAGGCCTCTTGTAAGGTATGCATACACATACGGATGCACAAACAGAGTGAAGTGACTCATCTTCATCTGGTTCTTGAGACAGCTTACCTTGTTCTCCAGCTGGTCAGTGAATAGTATTGATGGTCTTATGGTGCCTGTACCGAAACATGTGGGACAGGTCTCGTCCACGGGTACATCCATCACCGGACGCACTCTCTGACGTGTTATCTGCATCAGACCGAATTTGCTTAACGGCAGGATGTTGTGCTTGGCGCGGTCACGCTCCATATTCTGGCACATGCGTTCGTAAAGCTTCTGGCGATCCTCGGCCAGTGCCATATCAATGAAATCAACCACAATGATTCCGCCCATATCGCGCAGACGAAGCTGGCGGGCCAGTTCATCGGCAGCACCCAGGTTTACCTCCAATGCGTTTTCCTCCTGTGTGCCTGCTTTTACGCGGTGCCCGCTGTTGACATCAACCACGTGGAGGGCTTCGGTATGCTCAATGATAAGGTATGCTCCGCTCTTGTACGATACTATTCGCCCGAATGATGACTTTATCTGTTTGGTGATGGCAAAGTTGTCAAATATAGGTAGCTCGCCCTTGTACAGCTTGACAATCTTTGTCTTCTCGGGGTCTATCAGCGATACATAATCGCGTATCTCCTGATAGGTTTTTTCGTCATTTACGTGAATTGACTCGTACGACGAGTTCAGCATGTCACGCAGTATCGCTATCGTGCGGCTGGTCTCCTCGAATATCAGTTCGGGGGCCTTTTCAACCTTCATTGCCCTGGTCAGGCAGTCCTCCCAGCGCTGGTAAAGGATTGACAACTCGTTGTCCAGCTCTGCCACACGCTTGCCCTCGGCTACGGTACGTACTATTACGCCGCAGTTTTTGGGTTTGATGCTGTGGATGAGCTGTTTGAGACGGGCACGCTCCTCGTTTGACTTAATCTTGGATGAAACCGATACCTTGTCGCCGAAGGGGATAAGAACCAGAAATCTTCCGGCAAAAGAGATTTCGCCTGTCAGTCGCGGCCCTTTGGTCGAGATAGGCTCCTTTGTAACTTGAACGATTATCTCATCGCCCTGCTCCAGAGCGGTGCTTATGTTTCCCTGTTTCTCATCAAACGGCACAAACTGCGCTTTGCCGAATGGTGCCAGTTTCTTGCGGTTGGACCTTACCTGCTTTACATACCTCTTCAATGACTCGAACTGAGGTCCCAGATCCTGATAATGCAGGAAGGCCTCTTTCTCGGACCCCACATCCACGAAGCAGGCGTTGAGTCCGGGCATGAGCTTCTTGACTCGTCCCAGATACAGATTTCCTACCGAAAAGGAAACTTCCTGAGCATCCTTCTGATACTCAACAAGGTTGTGGTCTTCGGTAATGGCTATCTGTATGCTGTCGGGCTGGACGTTTACTGTCAGTTCGCTTGTCATCGGTCGTATGTTATACTTGATTATAAAGCAAAGAACAAACCTGGCGAAAACATTTGCGGCAAGTTTGTTCTTTGAGGTTTTTCTTTACAGACAGGCTTATTTGCTCTTATGTCTGTTCTTTCTCAGTCTTTTTTTACGCTTGTGCGTAGACATCTTATGTCTTTTTTTCTTTTTACCGCTTGGCATAACTGTGATTATTTGAAGTTAACTATTACTTTCTTACAGCAAGAGCGAAGGTCTTGGCCGGCTTGAAAGCGGGAATCTTGTGCTCCGGAACAGTGATTGTGGTGTTCTTAAGGATGTCACGGGCAGCCTTGGCAGCTCTCTTCTTGGTGATGAAGCTTCCGAAACCTCTCAGATAAACGTTCTCATCGTTCTCGAGTGAATCCTTTACCACTTCCATGAAACCTTCTACGCATGCCAGAACGTCGGTCTTGTCAATGCCGGTCTTCTTGGCGATCTCGCTAACAACTTCTGCTTTTGTCATATTCTCAATTATTTAAGTCTAAAATGTCGCTTTTTGTTTTCGAGTTGCAAATGTAGCTCTTTTTGGTGATACAGAAAACATTTCATCATAATTTGTTATAAAAAAACTTTTGTATATTTGCCATTGAAATATTAATACCTAATTATTATGTCAGTTAACAAAGTAATTCTAATTGGAAATGTGGGTAAGGATCCGGATGTGAGATATCTGGACAACCATGTTTGTGTAGCTAACCTTACCCTGGCCACGACAGAACGTGGCTACACAGCTCAGAATGGCACCCAGGTGCCTGATCGTACCGAATGGCACAACCTCGTCTTCTGGCGTGGTCTGGCCGAGACCGTTGAGAAATACGTTCACAAAGGCGACAAGCTTTACATCGAAGGTAACATCCGTAACCGCAGTTACGATGATCAGAATGGTGTCAAGCGCTATGTCACCGAGATTTTTGTCGACTCAATGGAGATGCTTACACGTCCCCAGTCGAAGTCCGATGCGCCACAGCAGGCACAGTCTGCTGCCCCGCAGCCGGAATCCGGAGAATCCGGAATTCCGTTCTAACTTAAATTCTCGGCCTTATAGAACCTATCGGCTTTAATATTCCTACAGCGGGGTCCGTCATCGCTATGGTGACGGCCCTGCTTCTTTTGGTTCTCTCGGGTTTTGTTTCGGCCTCCGAGACTTCGTTCTTCTCGCTTTCTCCAGAGGAACTCAAGCATATATCCGATGATGACTCTCCGCGTTGTCGCAGAGCTGCATCGCTGCTTTCCGATTCGGAACGTCTCTTGGCCACAATCCTGACTGCCAATAATTTGGTCAATGTGGCTTTAATCCTTCTACTTGATCTGGCATTTTCGCAAATGCTTGTATTCGGTGCCGAATGGGTGGAGTTTCTGGTGCTAACGGTGATACTCACATTCATACTGCTTTTGTTCGGTGAGATAATACCAAAGTTGTACTCTGCTCACAATTCACTTTCGTTCAGTCTCAGAGCTGCACCTGTCCTTTCGGTGTTGGCCGTTGTACTCAGGCCGGTGTCATCGCTTCTGATGCGTTCCAAGGTCTTGTCGGACAAGGTTCAGTCTAAGAAAAATATTAACATATCGGTCGATCAACTTGAGCATGCGCTGGAGCTTACCGATTCCGAGGATATACAGGATGAGCATCAGCTGCTCGAAGGTGTCATCCGCTTCGGTGATGAGACGGTCGTGGATATCATGACATCCCGAATTGACATGATAATGCTGGATATAAAAGCCGGATATGGCGAGGTAATCCGGTGTATCAGGGAAAACTTCTATTCCCGTGTTCCGGTCTACTCCGGCACATCCGATAATATTAAGGGAATTCTTTACATAAAAGACCTGTTGCCTTATCTTGAGAAAGGTGACGGTTTCCGTTGGCAGTCACTTATACGTCCCGCTTTCTTTGTTCCCGAAACCCGTAAGATTGATGACCTGCTGCATGACTTCCAGACGGGCCGTATCCATATGGCCATCGTGGTCGATGAGTTTGGCGGCACATCAGGTCTGGTTACTCTGGAGGACGTCATTGAGGAGATTCTGGGTGAGATAAATGATGAGTTCGATGATGACTCTGTCAGCTACCGCAAGACCGGCCCCGATACATATGTCTTTGAGGGCAAGACCCTGCTGTCGGACTTTTTCCGTATCATCGGGCTTGACGAGGATGATTACACCCAGTATGTGGGTGAGGCCGATACTCTTGCCGGGTTCCTTCTGGAACTGAAGGGCGATTTTCCCAAGAAAGATGAGGAACTTGTTTGCAAGGATTTGATTCTCAAGGTGATGGAAAAGAAAGAGCGTCGCCTTTCCGGTATCCGCGTCACTGTGCTTCATAACGCCTGAACCGGCGGGAGAGATAATTTTTCACAATTTTTAATTTTTTGTCAGTGCACGCGCGTGTGTGTACTTGTAATTTAGTATCTTTGCCCCAAACAACAACCAATAACGTTTATGGAAAAAATTAAAAGATCATTGGCTTTGTGCGGCATTGCAGTCGCATTTTGCCTTGGCTCGTGTATTTCCACGACCGATGAACTTGATTTGGACAAGGAAATCAGTCTGGATATGCAGATCGGCCCCGGTGGACTGACCATTCCTCTGGGTAGCCTTAGCAGGATTTATCTGGATTCTCTCATTAATACAGGTGATGATTCTGTACTGGACACCCTTGACGGAGGTCTCTTCGGATTCACCATGGGCGATTCGATAGATAAAGTAAGCGTTTCAATTGATCAGGTAAGTATCAATGTTGACGATTTTTCCATTAATCCTATGGAGACTAAGTTCGAGAATGCCGAGGTTGAGGATGTGGAGATTCCCAACAAGGTCAACTCGTCAACCGTCAGGATTGACAAGATAGATCTTTCGGACCTGACACTACCTTCGTTCAGCAGCAGTACTCAGGCTGAAGGCCCGGAGGTAACCGGTTCAGGCTCACCTGAGAAGATAACTCTTCCCGCTTTCAACATCAGCGATGATATGGATTGTAAGTTTGTTTATGATCCTTTCCCGTCAGACTTGAAGAAGCTCAACAAGATAATGTTCGGCGAGGCTGGCACCACAACAGGTCAGAAACTCTATCTTAACGTCGACCTTAGCGGTGTGTTCACAGTTCTCAATAATCCTGAGATTCTGGTTTCGGACCTTACAATCACATTCCCGGAAAAGTTTGTCGTAGCTAAGGATCCTGCCCTAAGCACATACATTAGCGACAGTTATGTTACTGCTAGCAATAATGTCTTCAGTATCAAGATGACATCAGGTTATGTGCAGGGAATCAGTGCTGACAACAGTACTCTTCCTGTCTCATTCTTCCTCAAGGAGGGTGATTTCTCTGAATATGAAGAGGGCAAGATTGAGTTTGACAAGAAGGTCACTTATGATGTGGAGCTTGTTATAGCCGGTCAGCCTGCAGCTGCAGGAACACAGAACTTCAAGGTAAAGGTTACCATGGAGGAGCAGCTTAAGATGGCCGATATAGATGCTGAGACTGCCGCCAAGAAGATAGAACTTGATGCGGATACCATCTCATCATCATGCGTGGTTGCCGGATTGGACGGTGTAGCCAAGGTTGATAAGATCACATTCAATGCCGATAACAGTTTCCTCTATCTCACATTGTCAGATCTGGGTCTTGATCCTTACTTCGGACTCAAGAGCGGTTCTAGCGACATTGTACTCAAGTTCCCTGACAAGTATGAGTTTGACGAGACTTACTGTAAGGATGAGAATGGTGCTACAGTCGGTTCATGGGATGGCAGCACTCTTACTCTTGAGGCCGACAAGGCTGTCGGAGCCACAGTAGGCCTTAAGGTCAAGTCACTTCTTGTCAATGAGCAGGTTGATAAGGAAACCGCTTCAATAACCATTGTCACCGATGTAATCTACAACGGTACCGTATGGGTCGATAATGCCGAGCATGTTAATCTGGCAGCTCTTGACCTGCTTACCGACAAGACCCTTAACGTAGCAGTCAAGGGTAAGTTCGAGGTTGCGAATGCCGAGGTCGATATCGCCGAGATGAGGACCGAATTTGAGAATCATACCGATATCTCCATTAAAGAGAAGGTTGATGACCAGCTTGTCATGATCAAGCGAATTGATCTGGCCGATGCTTCCGATGTAGAGCTTAAACTTAAATTCGAAGGTGTACCTGAAGCCATCAAGGAACTTACATTCTCACGCTTTACTATTGAGTTCCCCGATTTCATGACAATTGAGTATCAGGGTACGGACAATAGTCGTATAAAGACTTCGGGCAACAAGCTTATCATTAACGGCAACATTAATGATGATGAGTTGCATAACGATCCCGGATTCGTGGTTTCAGGCCTCAAGATTACAGACCTTAGTTTCACTACACCTGTTGAGATAAAGAAAGGTTATCTTGAACTCAAGGACCAGAAAGTCAATATTACCGGTGCTGTTACTGTAAAGGAACAGGAGGGCTTGAATCAGAGTGACCTGGATGTAATAATCGTTTATCCTTCGGTTGATTTCTCGACAATGGTAGTAAAGTCCATTTACGGTAAGGTCAATCCGTCCATTACCGGTGTTCACGAGGCTGTGGCACTTCCTCTGGGCGATGACATGAGCTTCTTCAAGGATGAAAAGAATAATCTTTCGCTCAGTGATCCTCAGATAATGCTCAACCTCAAGAGCTCGGTTACCGTTCCTATCGATCTTGACCTGAAACTCTCTTCCAAGAATTCCAAGGGTGAGTATATCAAGAAAGATATGGCTCCAGATAAGGGTATTATCCATCTGCTGAAGTGCGACAGTCTTCAGGATAGCCGCAATACGACTCTTGTGTTCTGCAAGACCGAGAAGGCAGAGTCTGTTACCGGTGATACCTTATATGTGGTCATGAGCAACCTCTCCGATCTCATATCTACCGTGCCGGATACCATCATATTTGACCTGAAGGCAAGCGTCGATCAGTCTGTCGACCATTTCGTTGACCTTTCTCGTGACCTGGCGGTTTCAGGTGACTACAAGGTGACCATACCTCTGTCATTTGACAGCCTTTATATCGAGTATAACGATACTATCAAGGATCTGGGCAAGGACCTTGAGGATATAGCCGATATGATAGAGGGAGCAAACCTGCAGATACTTGCCGATGTGGTAAGCACCATTCCTCTGGGAATTTCACTTTCGGCCAAGGCTTATGACGTGAACTGGGAGGAAGTGCCTGGCATTGAAATATCAACCTTCAGCATCAATCCGGGATCAGAATCCGGTACTAAGTCAGAGATGGTACTTGGTCTCAATGTCAAGAGCGGCAGTCTGGCAAAACTTGAGAGTCTTATCCTGACTGCAGCGTGCCAGTCTGGTGAAGGCGCCTCAAGCATCCGCAAGGGACAGTGGCTTGAAATCACCAAGATGCGTCTAAAACTGCCGGAAGGTCTAAAGATTGACCTTACTGACAATGAGAAAGGCGATAAGAAGTAATAACCCTCAAAAAGAGATACAGTTATGAAAAAGCATATTATCAAAAAGTCAGTGCTTGCAGCATCGATGCTGCTTATGACTATTGCAGCTTCGTCACAGAGTGCAAGTTCTGCATATTTCCTTGAGGGTTTCAACCAGCGTTATCAGCTTAACCCTGCATTCGCTCCTGAACGTCGCGTGTACCTGGCTTTCCCCATCTTTACCAACCTTCAGTTTGAAGCTCAAAGCTCTGTGGGTTTGGCTAATTTCCTTTATGAGTCAAAATCCAAGCCCGGTATGTTGACCACATTCATGAGTCCCGATGTTGATACGGAGCAGTTCCTTAAGGCTTTGCCTAAGGCTGCTCAGTTTAATCTCGGCATGAATTTAGATATATTTACGTTGGGTATCGGTGGCAATAGCGGCTTCACTACGGTTAATCTCAAGATGAGGAATCAGGACCAGATTTCTCTGCCTAAGGAGCTGTTCGGATTCATGAAAGCCAGTCTTGCTCAGGGTGATTATCTGATAGAGAATCTCAATATCAACACGATCACATACGTGGAGTTGTCGGCCACTCACTCCCATAAGATAGGTGAGAACCTGACTGTAGGTGTCGGACTTAAGTTGCTTGAAGGTGTGGCTTATGCCGATATGACGGTTGATAAGATTGAGGCTAAGCTGAACGACGAGGAGTGGTCGGTTCGCTCCAACGGTTCAATCAAGGCTTCAATTCCGGGTGCTACATACGAACTTGAGGAGGACCCAGAAACTCACAGACAAAGATTTGACGGCATTGGGGATCCCAAATTCAGCTTCCCCAGCAGTTATGGTCTGGCTGTAGATCTTGGTGCTGAATACGATTTCAAGGACTTGGTTCCGGGGCTTAAGGTTTCTGCCGCTATCGCCGATCTGGGTTTCATAGGATGGGATAACATGTACTCATTCTCAACCGACAATAATGACTGGGTTGATTTTGACGGTTTCAACAATTATGATGTAAACGGCGACAACAATGACGATGCAATGGATCAGATGACTGATGATTTCAATGATATGGTTCAGATGTATGAGAATGGTTCGGGTAAGAAGGAGAATGTTGCACTTTCAGCTACATTCAGACTTGGCGCCGAGTATGCTCTGCCTTTTGCTGATTGGGTGTCATTCGGTGAATTGGTAACATACAAGACCGGACTTTGGCCGTATGCCGAGTCTCGTACATCCATTTGCCTGTCACCTTGCAACTGGTTTGATCTGAGCGGAAACATGGCGTTTACCACATTGGGCTCGTCAATGGGATTCCTGGTTAATCTGCATCCGGGAGGAATCAACTTCTTCCTTGCAATTGATCGTCTAAAGGCTGAGTTCAACCCGCAGTTTATACCTCTGCATGATTTCGGACTTAATTTCAGCGTAGGTCTAAACTTTGCATTCGGAGAGAAACGTAATTAATGAATGGAGTATCAGTCTTTGAGTTAATTCTCAAAGGCATGGCTATAGGATTTCTTGCAGCAGCCCCGACGGGTCCGTCGGGGGTGCTTGTCATTCAGAGAACACTTAACAAAGGCCGGTGGAAAGGATTTCTTACCGGCCTTGGAGTGTCAATAAGTGATGCTATCTACATCATGATTACCATGATGTGCCTGTCGTTGGTTCTGGGTTATCTCGAAGATCCTACGATAGCACTGGTGGTCAAACTGGTGGGGTGCGCCCTGCTGCTGATATTTGGCATCACTACCGTAAGGAATAATCCCCTTGCGGCATCAAAGGAGGTAAAGGTCAAGAAGGATTCTTTGTGGCAGATCATGATCACGGGAACCCTTGTGGCCATAGTGAATCCTCTAGTGGTCTTTTTCTACATGGGACTGTTTGCATTCTTTTCACTCCCGGTCGATGATTTCGACACATCGGTAAAGATGCAGACATACCTGTTTGTCCTTTTGGGCGATGTTTGCTGGTGGCTTACCTTGTCAACCCTGATCAACAAGCTGCGCAACCGTTTTGACCTGCGCGGTCTTTGGATAATAAACAGAGTCCTGGGAAGCATACTTATTGTGGCTGCGGTAGCGTGGTGCACATCAATACTATTGAAACTGTAAGATGTTTGTTCAGAAAGAACTTAGAGATAAGAATATAGCCGAATACCTGCTCTATATGTGGCAGGTTGAGGATATGATACGTGCTGCCGGACTTGACAGTGACAGGCTTTTTGATGCCGTCATCAAGAGTAGCGGTCGCAGCGATGATGAATGCCGTGAATGGAAAAAGTGGTACGATGACCTCATTGAGATGATGCGCACTGAGGGTAAGACTACCCAGGGGCATCTCCAGATCAACGAGAATGTACTCATTCTGTTGGAGGACCTTCATCAGCGTCTTCTGGATTCACATAAACAGCCTGAATACAGGGATCTGTACTATAAGGCTCTGCCGTTTATCGTTGAGTTCCGCGCTAAGAACCACAGCACTGAAAATGAGGAGTTGCGTGACTGTTTCAATATGCTGTACGGAGTATGGCTGCTTCGTGTTCAGGGTAAGGAAATCAGTTCGGCAACAGAGCAGGCTGTGAAAGCCGTGTCGGCTTTCATAGGGAAGCTTGCAGTGCTCTACCGTGAGGATAGGGAGGGCACACTTGAAATTGATTGATTAATTATGATTGAGGAAATAAACAGACGAAGAACATTTGCGATAGTATCGCACCCCGATGCCGGTAAGACAACACTTACCGAGAAATTCCTGTTGTTCGGCGGCCAGATTCAGGTTGCCGGCGCCGTCAAGTCAAACAAGATACGCAAGACCGCTACATCAGACTGGATGGATATTGAGAAACAGCGTGGTATCTCGGTTACTACATCGGTAATGGAATTTGATTATGAAGGTTACAAGATAAATATTCTGGATACCCCCGGTCACCAGGATTTTGCCGAGGATACGTTCCGTACACTCACGGCCGTTGACAGTGTCATTATCGTGATTGACAGCGCCAAGGGCGTTGAGCTGCAGACCCGCCGCCTTATGGAGGTGTGTCGTATGCGCAAGACTCCGGTGATTGTATTCGTGAACAAATTGGACCGTGAGGGTAATGACCCCTTTGATTTGCTCGATGAACTTGAGGAGGAGCTCCAGATTCATGTGCGCCCCTTAAGCTGGCCTATTGAGAAAGGTGCCCGTTTCAAGGGGGTGTACAATATATATGAGCAGAAACTTGACCTTTTCACTCCCGATAAGCAGAAGGTAACCGAGAAGGTTGAGGTTGATATAAACAGTTCTGACCTTGAGGCTCACGTAGGTGAGCGCGAGGCAGCCAAGCTTCGTTCCGATTTGGAGTTGATTGACGGTGTATACGAGCCGTTTGACCGCAGCCAGTACCTGAGCGGTGAACTTGCACCTGTGTTCTTCGGCTCAGCCCTGAACAACTTCGGTGTGCAGGAACTGCTCAACTGCTTTGTGCAGATTGCACCCAGTCCGCGTCCCACGCAGGCACTGGAGCGGATGGTTGAGCCCGAGGACAGTAAGTTTACCGGATTCATATTCAAGATAACAGCCAACATCGATCCCAACCATCGTTCATCGGTAGCGTTCTGTAAGGTTTGTTCGGGTAAGTTCCAGCGTAACGAGCCTTACTATCATGTAAGGTTGGACAAGACCTTCCGATTCTCGTCGCCCACCCAGTTCATGGCGCAGCGTAAGAGCACCATTGAAGAGGCCTGGCCGGGCGATATCATCGGCCTTCCCGATACCGGAAACTTTAAGATAGGCGATACGCTTACACAGGGTGAGAAACTTCATTTCAAGGGCCTGCCCAGTTTCTCGCCAGAGATGTTCAAATACATTGAGAACGCTGATCCCATGCGTGCCAAACAGCTTGCCAAAGGTATTGACCAGCTGATGGGTGAGGGCGTGGCCCAAATGTTTGTAAGCCAGTTCAACGGTCGTAAGCTAATAGGAACGGTGGGCCAACTTCAGTTTGAGGTTATCCAGTACCGTCTGGAACATGAGTATAACGCCTTGTGCCGCTGGGAGCCTGCAAGTTTGTACAAGGCCTGCTGGATTGAAAGTGACGATGAGGCCGAACTTGAGGCGTTCAAAAAACGCAAGTACCAGTTCATGGCTACCGATATGGAGGGTCGTGACGTGTTTCTGGCCGACAGCGGATATGTGCTGCAGATGGCCCAGATTGATTTCAAGCATATCAAGTTCCACTTTACAAGTGAGTTCTGATGAAGGAATATGTTGAAGATGTAAAGAAGGCCGTAGAGGTGATGCGTAGAGGCGGCATAATCCTTTATCCCACGGATACAATCTGGGGGATAGGGTGTGATGCCTCCAACTCCGCTGCCGTATGCCGCATCTTTGAACTCAAACGTCGCTCCGACAGCAAATCCATGCTTTCGCTTATTGATTCCGATGCCAAGCTTGGCTATTATGTTCCTGACATCCCTGATGTTGCTTATGACCTGATGGATTTAGCCGAGAAACCGCTCACCATCATCTATGACAACGTTCGTCATATGGCACCTGAACTGCTAGCTGAGGATGGCAGTGCAGGAATCCGGGTCACAAAAGAGGAGTTCTCTAAGGAACTTTGTCGGCGTATGGGTGGGGCAGTTGTCTCTACATCTGCTAACATAAGCGGAGAGCCTTCGGCCGCCAATTTCAGTGAAATATCCCAGCAGATACGCGATGGGGTGGATTATATTGTCGAATACCGCCGTAACGAGCAAACGCGTTCTGTCGCATCGGGCATAATCAAGCTTGGTTCCGGCGGATTGGTAAAAGTAATCAGAGAGTAATGAAAGAGAAAACGGATGAGATGGAGCGCCAGACCGAGTCGTTGCTCAACAAGTTCAATCTGTGGCGTAAGGATCATATAAGTGAGCGTCAGTTCATATTGCTGCTCAGCTTGGTGGTGGGCGTGTTTACCGCGTTTGCCGCACTGTTGCTCAAGTACCTGATATCGGTCATACACGGCTTCATCTCTGGCCATCTGTTCATCAGTCAGGAGAACTACAGCCTTCTTCTTTACCCGGTTATAGGTATTCTTGTATCCGGTCTGTTCATCCGTTATATAGTCCGTGATGACATCGGACACGGTGTAACCAAGATACTTTATGCGCTCTCCAAGAAAAACGGGCGCATCAAACCGCACAATATGTACTCATCGGTCATTGCCAGTGCCATCACCATCGGTATGGGTGGATCGGTCGGTGCCGAGTCACCTATCGTACTTACCGGTTCGGCCATCGGTTCCAACATAGGACGTATGTTTAAGATGGAACACCGTACGCTGATGCTGCTGGTGGGCTGCGGTTCGGCTGGCGCAATTGCTGGTATATTCAAGGCTCCTATCGCGGGTTTGGTGTTTGTACTCGAGGTGTTGATGTTTGACCTGAGCATGGGCTCACTGCTGCCTCTGCTGGTATCATCGGTCACCGCCGCTACGATATCGTACGTATTTACCGGGACCGATTCCATGTTCCACTTTGTCTCGGAGCACGGATTCGATTTGAACCGTATACCGCATGCTCTTCTTCTAGGTGTGGCCTGTGGATTGGTTTCGCTCTATTTTTCTCAGACTATGCACTGGTTTGAGACATGGTTCAAAAAATTCACTAACCCGTGGGTTAAGTTCGTGATAGGAGCGGTTGTTCTGAGTGTTCTCATATTCCTGTTCCCGTCACTGTTCGGTGAGGGCTATGATACTATCGGCATGCTGCTCAACGTGAACGAGAATCCCGAGAAGGTCATGGAAGGATCCCTCTTCTACGGTGGAAACATACTTCTCTATCTGGGACTTGTAGTGCTCATGAAGGTGTTTGCATCGACCGCAACCAATGCGGGAGGCGGCTGCGGCGGTATCTTTGCACCCAGTTTGTTCCTGGGCTGCCTTACGGGTTTCATATACGGAACTCTCATGAACCGCCTTTCCCCGGGGGCCGATATCTCCGTCCAGAACTTCGCATTGCTTGGTATGGCGGGCCTGATGTCGGGAGTCATGTTCGCTCCGCTTACGGGTGTGTTCCTGATTGCCGAGTTAACCGGCGGTTACTCCATGTTCCTTCCGCTCATGATGGTATCAATAATGTCATACCTTACCATCAAGCTCTTCCAGCCGCATTCAATATACTCTATGCGTCTGGCTCAGAAGGGCGAGCTCATGACTCATCATAAGGACCAGTCGGTGTTGCTGCTCATGAGCATGGATAACCTCATTGAGAAGGAATTCCTTCGCGTAAGCCCCGACATGGATTTGGGACAGCTTGTAAACATCATAGCACGCTCCAAACGCAACCTCTTCCCTGTGGTTGATGATAATGACTGTCTTGTGGGAGTGGTTAATATGGAGAGCATCCGCAACATAATGTTCCGTCAGGAGCTATACCACCGTTTCAATGTTCAGAAACTGATGGAGCTGCCGCCCGCGCGCTTATCGGTCAAAGATCCCATGGATACGGTCATGAAGAAATTTGATGAGACCGGAGCGTGGAACCTGCCGGTAGAAGATGAGGACGGCCATTACCTGGGATTCGTCTCCAAGTCCAAGATTTTCAACTCATACCGTAACGTATTGCTGGAACTCTCCGAAGAGTAATTTACAATGGATAAGAAAGACCTCAGAATAGTATTCATGGGCACTCCCGAATTCGCGGAGTTCACCCTGCGCCGCCTTGTCGAGGACGGTTATAATATAATAGGTGTTGTAACCATGCCCGATAAACCCATCGGTCGTCACGGCAGTGTTCTGCAGAGCAGTCCCGTCAAAAAGTATGCAGTGGAGCAGGGCATACCCGTTCTCCAGCCCGAAAAACTGAAGGATCCCGCTTTCATAGAGCAACTTTCAGCCCTCAAGGCCGATTTGCAGATAGTGGTTGCCTTCCGGATGCTTCCTGAGATAGTCTGGAATATGCCCCGTTTGGGTACTTTTAACCTTCACGGCTCGCTTTTGCCTCAGTACCGTGGAGCCGCCCCCATCAACTGGGCCATAATCAACGGTGATAAAGAGACCGGAGTTACTACATTCTTCCTCAAACATGAGATTGATACAGGCGATATAATCTATCAGGAGCGCATACCAATATTGCCCGATGACAATGCCGGCACCATGCACGACAAGCTGATGGAGCTGGGAGCCAATCTGACCGTCAAGACTCTTGATGACATCATTGCAGGAAACGTTAAGCAGATTCCCCAGGATCAGATTCCGACTGATGAGCTCCGTCCTGCTCCCAAAATATTTAAGGAGACCTGCCGAATAGACTGGAATCAGTCTACTGCAAAGATAAACGATTTCATCCGCGGTCTCTCTCCATACCCTGCTGCCTGGACCGTCCTGCACTCTGCCGACGGCACCGAGCAGGATTTCAAGATCTACGCTGCCCAGCCCGTTTCGAATACTCCTGTTTTTCCTGCTGGTACAATCACTACGGATGGCAAAAAAATGCTCATTGTATCTACCTCAGATGGTTCTCTGGAGTTATCGGAAGTACAATTGGCCGGAAAGAAAAGGATGTCAATTGCCAGTTTTCTTTGTGGAAACGATATGTCTGACTGTTCGTTTATTTGAAGATAATCCTAAATGAGCGGAAAATTAAGGTATTGGGGTCTAAAGACCGTCGCCACCCTCGGCGCGTCAGAGGGAGGGGCCCGCTCCGAAGGAGTGGGAGGGATAGGCCGTAAGGCCGTAGTCTTGGGACTCTAATACCTTAATTTTCCCTCTCCAAAGTGTTAAAAATGACATTTTGTTTGTGAATTAAGAAAAATTCACATTATCTTTGCCCCATCAATAACAAAAGTATCAACTAAATCGAACTGCCTATAGACCGAAACTTTACTCCTACAAACCAAGTAAAGAAGAAGTAATGCAGATTTTGAATCAGCTCACCGACGACCAGTTGGTAGCTCTTTACACAGACGGAAACACAAAGGCGTTCGATACCCTTTTATCACGTTATCAGGACAAGTTGTATTCGTACATCAATTTTGTTGTACGCAATCGTGACCTTGCCGATGACATATTCCAGGATACATTCGTAAAAGCAATAGTAACCCTTCAGAAAGGCAGTTACACCAGTACCGGCAAATTCGGTGCATGGCTTACCCGTATAGCCCATAACCTCATCATTGATTATTTCCGCCAGGATAAGAATGAGAACACCGTCAGTAACGATGCTCAGGAGTATGACTTGCTCAATGATGCCAGTCTGGCCGAGGCTAATGTCGAGGATACAATGATCAACGAGCAGACTCTGCGTGACGTACGCCGTCTGGTTGATGCTTTGCCCGACAATCAGCGTGAGGTGGTATTCATGCGCTACTATCAGGATCTCAGTTTCAAGGAGATAGCCGATATCACCGGAGTGTCTATCAATACAGCTCTGGGTCGTATGCGTTATGCCCTCATCAACATCCGTAAAATGTCGATGGATAACGGTATTGCGTTGTCTCTTGCCGTATAATCAAAAAAGTTTCAAAAAAACCGTAGGGTTACATACTATTTGTTGGAGGTCTGCGTTTTATAGGTGAACAAACTAAGGACGCCTATGGATCAGACCTCTACTACTTCTTCTTATCTTACTGAAAACCTAATTCGCGCAGCCGTCAAGAGCGGCTCATACGGCCAGCCTGCGCCTAAGACGCTCGATTTTATCCGCAATTTCGCTGCAGAGATGTGTTTTGTAGCATAATATTGACTACTTTTGTGACTGAATCCGGTTTGGATTCGATTCATACAACATAACTATGAGCACAATTGTAGCCCCATCGCTTCTGTCTGCCGATTTCGGTGACCTGCGCAAGGATCTTGAGATGATCAACCGCAGCCAGGCGGATTGGCTCCATCTTGATATCATGGACGGAGTTTTCGTACCGAACATATCGTTCGGTTTTCCTGTTTTGAAATATGTGGCCAAGTATTGCACCAAACCTCTTGACCTGCATCTTATGATAGTGGAACCCGAGAAGTTTATGGACCGTTTCCAGGAACTCGGCGTAGCTACATATAATGTACATTTCGAGGCTTGCCGCCATCTCAATCGCACCATATTCGAGATCAAGAACCGTGGAATGAAAGCTGCCGTTACATTGAATCCATCTACTCCGGTCAGTATGTTGGAAGATGTTATACGCGATGTTGACATGGTTCTGCTTATGACTGTAAACCCGGGTTTTGGAGGGCAAAAGTTCATTGAGCATTCCATTGAAAAGGTAAAGGAGTTACGCAAGCTTATAGCAGATACAGGTTCTCATGCTCTCATCGAGGTTGATGGAGGCGTAACATTCGAGACCGCCCCGCGTCTCGTCAAAGCCGGTGTTGATGTCCTGGTATCGGGCAACACCGTATTTTCTGCACCAGATCCGGAGCAGGCAATCATAGAACTCAAGAAACTCTAGGATAGCAGGTGAAGCTCTCGGACTGGCCCTCTCTAAGGCTGGTCATCCCCCTTATAGCTGGGATATACATATCGGATACCATTGATAACACCCGGGCACAAGTGCCGGTTTGGCTTGTTGTTGCCCTAGCCGGTCTGACAGCACTATTTTCATTGATATTCAGCGGTAGACGTCCCCGACTTTCAGGGTTATGCCTATCGCTTTCTTTTGTATTGGCCGGTGCCTCATCGTACATGCTTCAGATGAATCGTGTCAAGGTGGAGTGGCCTCCACATTATGCCATATATCATGGTGTGATCAAGTCTTATCCTTTGGAACGGGAACGAAGTTATCGTCTCGAGGTTACATTGACCGACAGTATGTACAATGGCGCAAATATCTATCTCTATCTTCCCAAAGACAGTGCTGTCACCGTTTTGGAACCCGGCCACAGGATTGTATTCGACGGTAAGATAAACAAGCCGTCCAGCGAGGGAGCAGGATTTGATTATGCCTCTTATCTTTTGAGTCATGGCATCTCGGGAACTCTTCGTGTCCAGGCCAAGGATTGGCATTCTCTACCAGCCGATGGAAATGATGGACTTCGGATCCGTGCAGTCCGGTTCAGACGCTCTGTCATTGGCAAATATAAGGAGTGGGGATTGAGTGGCAATGTCCTTGCTGTCGTGTCGGCAGTGACGCTAGGCGAAAAACGTGCCCTTAGCGACAGCCTCCGTGAAACATATTCAACATCGGGAGTGAGTCACGTACTTGCTGTGTCCGGACTCCACGTGGGTATTATGTGCTGGTTTTTGTATCTCATATTCCCTGCATTCCTGTTTCGCAAGTCCGAATGGTTGCGTCAGTTTATGGTTATGGGTATCCTGTGGGCATACGCCTTTGCAATAGGTTTGCCGGTTTCAATTACCCGTACTCTCATCATGTTTTCCATTGTGGCAGTCTGTCGTGCTGCCGAGCGCGAAACGTCCGCTCTCAATTCGCTTGGCATTGCGGCAGTAATCATGTTGGCTGCCGATCCTTCAGCTTTGTTTGACATGAGTTTCCAGCTCTCATTCAGTGCGGTTCTTTTTATTGTTATCCTAACTCCCATATTGCTTGAGTTATATGAGCCCCACAATCCCATCGGGCGTTATGTGTGGCGTGTGTCAGTTCTTTCATTCGCGGCACAGATAGGCACTGCCCCCATAGTCATGTATCATTTTTCGGGCTTCTCCACTTACGTCCTTCTTGCCAATCTGTTCGTCGTTCCGGCCATGTTCGTGGTCGTGTCACTCTCCATGTCACTCTGGATTCTGGGGTGGTTCCCCGCAATAAGAATCCTTGTTGTTGCTGTGCTTTCCTGGCTTATCGAAACCATGACTTCGCTGATTGCCTGGGTGGCATCTCTTCCTTATTCGCATCTTGAACTCAGTCTTGAAAACGGTTGGGTCATATTCGTAATTTATGCTGTCGTCATATACGTATGTCTGTGGTATCGCGAGAAACGTTCCCGTCGTCTTGTTCAGGCACTTGCCTGTATAGCGGCAGCAAGTGTTTTGGCAGCGCTTCAAAACTTTGTGATTTGAATCATATTGAGTACCTTTGCGGTGCTATGATAAAAAACATGTTATCCGGTATTGACGTAGCCGAGTTCCGCATCTGGATGGGGTGGGCCGACCGTTACGTTATACTGACCCACATGGGCCCTGACGGTGATGCCATCGGTTCTTCGCTGGCGCTTTGCCGCTACCTCAAAAGCAAGGGTAAGGATGCAGTGGTAATAGTTCCGGATTCCGCTCCGGATTTTCTTAAATGGCTTCCCGGTGCCGATGATATAAGGGTATTCACTGATGATCCCGATGCCAATGAGGATCTGGTTTATAAAGCCGATGTCCTTTGCTGTCTCGACTTCAATGTCGTAGGCCGTATCGGTAAAATTGCGGCCAGTTTCCTTTATTCAAAGGCAAAGAAGTTCCTGCTTGATCATCATCCCTTCCCCGGTGCCAACTTTACGGTTACTCTTTCTCACCCCGAGGCCTCATCAACATCAGAGTTGGTGTTCCATCTCATTTGCGCTCTCGGTGATTTTAGCATGATAGACCGTGAAATGGCACAGTGCATCTATACTGGAATTATGACCGACACGGGTGCTTTGTCATATAATAGCAACAACAGTAACCTCTTCCAGGCAATATCTCATCTCCTTGACAAGGGGGTTGACAAAGATGATATTTACCGTCGCGTCTATAACAACTATTCCGAATCGCGTTTGCGTCTTCAGGGTTTCGTGCTGAATGAGAAGATGCAGGTTTTTCCTGACAGTTCAACCTCTCTCATAACCCTGACCGATAAGGAACTCAAAAAGTTCAAATACAAGAAAGGAGATACAGAGGGGTTTGTCAATATGCCTCTCCAGATAAACGGAGTGCTCATGAGTGCATTTTTCCGTGAGGATGTTGAGCAGGGGCTTATCAAACTCTCGTTCCGCTCTGTGGGAACTGTGCCTTGTAACCGTTTCAGTAGTGATTTCTTTAACGGAGGCGGCCATCAGAATGCTGCGGGAGGAGAGTTTCGTGGTTCTATTGATGAGGCTGTGGCGCGTTTCCATAAAGGACTTGACGAGTGGTCACACTCTCAGGAGGATTGTATCAGACAATTATTCAGAAAATGATATGAAAAAGCTTATATATATAGCGTTGGGCTTTGCTGTTTTCTCATCGTTCCTTTCGTCATGCAAGGATGATGAGATAACCTATGCCGAACAGAAAGAGCGTGAAGCCAAACAGGTTCGTGAGTGGCTTGACAACCATGATATTGATGTCATTACTTTGGCTGATTTCCTTAAGGATACAATCACCAATAACCCTGAGACTGGGCCTGATAAGACTCGCAATGAGTATGTCCTGTTCGAGGATAATGGAGTCTATATGCAGATAGTCCGCAGGGGTGAGGGGCGTATGATCAATTCTGATGAGACATGGTACATGAATGCCCGTTACTCCGAGGTTTACGTGGGTACAGGCGATACCATGACCATGAATATTTATCAGCAGGATCCCGATGTGTTTTACGTTAAACGTACCGGTGGCAATTATACCGCCTCATTCAAAAGCGGCATCATGGCATTGTCATATGGCTATTCCGTGCCGAATGCATGGATCATGACTATGCCGTATATTAAGCCGGGTTTGCTTAATGGCAGTTCCGCTGCCAAGGTCCGTCTGATTGCGCCTCATAATCAGGGTACTCAGACAGCAGCCCAGAGCGTTTATCCTACATTTTATGAAATCATAATCACTACTCAGAAATGGCAATGGTAAAATCCATCTCCGGCATTCGCGGAGAGATAGGAGGACCGGCCGGCAATGGCCTTACTCCTCTTGATATAGTAAAGTTCGTATCGGCTTATGCCGTATGGGTTCGTGAGGGCAATCCGTCCGCCAGCCGTATAGTAGTCGGCCGCGATGCCCGCCTGTCTGGCGAGATGGTTCGTCAGGTTGTTTGCGGTACCCTTATGGGCATGGGTTTTGATGTGACCGATATAGGTTTGGCTACAACTCCCACTACTGAACTTGCTGTTACCTGGCTTAAGGCCGATGGTGGTATCATACTTACTGCCAGCCATAATCCTCGCCATTGGAACGCCCTTAAGCTTCTCAATCGTGAGGGCGAGTTTTTGAGTGCTGCCGATGGTAATCGCGTTCTCGAACTTGCCGATAAAGAAGAGTTTGTATATGCCGATGTCGACCATCTGGGCCATTATTCAACTGATAATACCATGAACCGCCGCCATATTGAGTCTGTTCTTGCACTTGACCTGGTTGATGTCGAGGCTATTCGCAAGGCCGGTTTCAAGGTAGCCATTGACTGCGTCAATTCGGTAGGTGGTGTTATTCTTCCTGACTTGCTCAGTGCGCTTGGCGTAAAGAGTGTTGATAAACTCTATTGTGATCCCACAGGTGATTTCCAGCATAATCCTGAACCGCTTGAGAAGAATCTGGGCGACATCATGAACCTAATGAAACAGGGCGGCCGTGACGTCGCATTCGTGGTTGATCCTGATGTTGATCGTCTTGCCTTTATTGACGAGAAAGGTCAGATGTACGGCGAGGAATATACACTTGTAACCGTAGCTGATTACGTGCTCAGGCATACTCCCGGAAACACAGTTTCCAACCTCAGCTCAACCCGCGCTCTGCGTGATGTAACCCGTAAGTATGGTGGCCAGTATAACGCTGCTGCCGTGGGTGAGGTTAATGTTACCACCAAGATGAAAGAGACCGGTGCTGTTATCGGAGGTGAGGGCAATGGCGGTGTCATCTATCCCGCGCTCCATTACGGCCGTGACGCACTCGTAGGCATCGCTCTTTTCCTCAGCCATCTGGCTCATGAGGGTAAAACTGTTAGTGAGCTTCGCAAAACCTATCCTCCATATTTCATTGCAAAGAACCGCATAGACCTTAAACCCGGAACTGATGTTGATGCTATTCTGGCAAAGGTTAAGGGCATCTATGCAAAAGAGGAAATCAATGATATTGACGGTGTCAAGATAGATTTCCCCGATAAATGGGTACACCTGCGTAAGAGTAATACCGAGCCCATTATCCGTGTCTATTCCGAGGCTTCCACAATGGATGCGGCCAACGCCATAGGCGAGGATGTGATGAGAGTCATCCAATCGATGATCTAAGAATCTGTTAAGTTCCAATGGCGGGCATATACGTACATATTCCGTTTTGCGCCCGTCGCTGTATATACTGCGGCTTCTTCTCCACCGTGCGTGAGGCAGAAGCCGCACGTTATGTAAATGCCCTTTGCTCCGAACTCGTTTCACGCCGCGACTATCTTGAAGGTGCACCTGTCGAGACCGTTTATTTCGGCGGTGGAACACCTTCGCGTCTCACTCCTGATCAGATAGGACAGGTTATAGATTGCATCCGCACCTCTTTTGGTCTGGATAATCTTCAGGAACTAACTGTAGAGTGTAATCCCGATGATATAACATCCGCGTACGTAACTGCTCTGCGCGCATCGGGCGTCAACCGCATCAGCATGGGGGTCCAAACCTTCAATGATGATCTGCTCCGGTTTATGGGGCGACGCCATACCGCCAGTCAGGCAATCGAAGCGGTAAAAACCTGCTTTGAATCGGGCATAACCAATATAAGTATAGATTTGATGTATGGCCTTCCCGGTCAGACACTTCAAATTCAGCAACACGATCTGGAAACAGCAACCGGTTTGGAAGTACAGCACATATCATCTTACTGCCTCTCTTATGAGGAGGGCTCCCCTTTGGAAAAGATGCGCAATGACGGCCATATAACAGCTACCGATGATGATACGTGCGCTCAGATGTATGACCGCATGTGCGGCCATCTGCACGATGCCGGTTTTGACCACTATGAGATCTCCAATTTCTGTCGTCCCGGCTACCATTCCCGACATAACAGCAGCTACTGGGACGGCACTCCGTATATGGGTATAGGAGCTGGAGCCCATTCCTATAACGGCTCTTCACGCCAGTGGAATCCCGATAATCTTGATACCTACATGTCGGGAGTTGAACAGGGTACGCCGAAGTTCGAGATAGAGAATCTATCCCAAGCAGACCTGTATAACGAACGCCTCATGCTGCGTCTCCGCACTGCCCAAGGCCTCAACCTCTCTTTGCTCAACCCCCAGGATCGTCTTTCTGTTTTACATTCCGCCGCTGCCCTCATAAAGGACGGTCTTCTGCTTTCAGAAAACGACACACTCCGCATCCCCGAGCCCAAAATGTTCATCAGCGACACCATTATCAGCTCCCTCTTCAGATAAGTATCCAAAATTTTCGTATGAAAAGAACTTGAAGGGTGTTGACAAGAAAAACCATCGACGCCCGTGTCGTGCGAACGGGAGGGGCCCGCGCCCAAAGGGCGTGGGAGGGGTAGGGCCTTCAGGCCCGTAGTTTTTCAGTCAACACCCTTAAGTTCCATATGAAAATTTTGGTATTTCCACCTTAATTAAATAAATTTGCGAGCCTTTGAAAAAGAAGGCCTTACCTAATTGATAAATCAATATTAGTAATATGAAGAATTATAAAACAGAAGACATCCGGAACATCGCCATACTTGGCGGAGCCGGATCGGGAAAAACCACTCTCACCGAGAGCATTCTTTTTGAGGCAGGCGTAATCAAGCGTCGTGGTTCAGTTAACTCCAAGAACACAGTCAGCGACACCGCAGCAGTTGAGCTCGAATATGGCTATTCAGTCTATTCAACTGTATTTGCTGTTGAGATGTTCGGCAAGAAGTTCAACTTCTTTGATTGCCCTGGTTCCGATGATTTCTCAGGTCAGGCTGTAACCGCCCTTAACATCTGCGACTCCGCCATTCTCGTTGTAAACGGTTCACGTGGCGTTGACGTTGGTCTTATCAATAGCTATCGTCTGGTTAAGAAACTCAATAAGCCCGCTTTCTTCGTTATCAACCATGTTGACAGCGACAAGTGCGAGTATGACAACGTTGTTGAGCAAATTCGTTCAACCTTTGGAACCACATGCGTTCCTATCCAGTTCCCCGAGCAGGCCGGTCCCGCTTTCAAGAGCGTAATCGATGTCCTTCTCAATCAGAAGCTCACATTCGCCGATGGTTCACCTGTTAAGGCCGAGGATATCCCCGGTGCAGTAGCTGATAAGGCTCAGACCATGCGTGACACTGTAACAGAGTCAGCTGCTGAGAATGATGAGGAGCTTATGGAGAAGTTCTTTGATCAGGGCGAGCTTTCAATCGATGAGATCCGTGCCGGATTCCGCAAAGGTATTGAGGCATGCGGTTTGTTCCCGATTGTCTGCACTGCTGCTGCTCCCAATATCGGTGTTAGCCGTCTTGTCGAATTCCTTGGCAATGTTGCTCCGTCACCTCTTCAGGGTAAGGAAGTTCAGGATACCAAGGGCAGTGTAGTTAAGCTTGATGCTTCCGGCACATCGCTCTTCTTCTTCAAGACCACCATTGAGCCCCATATCGGAGCCGTTTCATATTTCAAAGTTATGTGTGGTAAGGCTCACGAGGGCCAGGATATGATCAATGCTGATCGTGGTTCAAAGGAGCGTGTGGCTCAGATCTTTGTAAGTCAGGGTAATAACCGCGTTCAGGTTCCTGAGTTGCTCCCCGGCGATATAGGTTGCACCGTTAAGCTTAAGGATGTACGTACCGGCAATACTCTCAACGAGGGCGCTGACCGTTCATTCAACTTCATCAAATATCCTAACTCAAAGTATTCACGTGCTCTCAAGCCCGTCAATGAGGCCGATATGGAGAAGATGATGACCATCGTTAACCGTATGCGTGAGGAGGATCCCACACTCGTTATCGAGCAGTCCAAGGAGCTTCGTCAGGTTATCCTTTACGGTCAGGGTGAGTTCCATCTCCGTACCTTCAAATGGTGCATCGAGAACAATGATAAGATGATGATCAACTTTGAGGAGCCCAAGATTCCTTATCGTGAGACCATCACCAAGGCAGCCCGTGCTGATTATCGTCACAAGAAGCAGTCAGGTGGTGCCGGTCAGTTTGGTGAGGTTCACCTCATCGTTGAGCCTTATGAGGACGGCAAACCCATGCCCGATATGTTCAAGTTCGGCAACCAGGAGTTCAAGATGACCGTTAAGGGTGTTGAGGAATATCCGCTGGAGTGGGGTGGTAAACTCGTTTATGTAAACAGTATCGTCGGTGGTTCTATCGATGCCCGCTTTATGCCCGCTATCCTCAAGGGTATCATGCAGCGCATGGAGCAGGGACCTCTTACCGGTTCGTATGCACGCGACGTACGCGTAATTGTTTACGATGGTAAGATGCACCCCGTTGATTCAAATGAAATCTCCTTCCTGCTTGCAGGTCGTAACGCATTCAGCGCAGCCTTCAAGGAGGCAGGTCCTAAGATTCTTGAGCCCGTATATGATGTTGAGGTTCTCGTACCCGCAGAGTACATGGGTGATGTAATGAGTGACCTCCAGGGTCGTCGTGGTATGATCATGGGTATGGAGAGCGAGGGTAGCTATCAGGTGCTCCGCGCCAAAGTACCTCTCAAGGAGATGGCAACCTATTCAACCTCACTCAGCTCTATCACTGGTGGTAGCGGTTCATTCGTAATGAGTTTCAGTAGTTACGAACTTGTTCCTACCGATGTTCAGGATAAGCTCATCAAGGAGTTTGAAGCCAAGCAGAAGGAAGAGGAATAATATCGTAGTTATCATTTTGATAACTTCAAAAGGCGGAATTACCACAATTCCGCCTTTTTTATCTAAAAATCGCACAAAAAATTAAGTTAATTGTTTGCATATCCGAAAACCTCTGTATATTTGTCCGTATGAAAAAATCTATTGTTTGGATATTAAGCGCTGTAATGTGCGTCTCCTTCATCATTCTGCTCTTTTTGCAGTTCAGATATATTAAGGAGATGACTACCATGCGTCATCAGCATTTTGATGAGTCAGTTAAGCGCAGTCTGTACGAGGTGGCCCATAAACTCGAAGTCGATGAGGCGCAAAGGTATCTCGAAGAGGATATTCAGGAGATGGAAAGTAGATCCAATTTCGGAAATCTCTCCATAGATGGTTTCTACAGCCAGACATTCTCCTTCCAGAACGGAGCCTTCTCATTCAGCCAGACTATCCAATCTCCTACACAGACTCCTGGTTCATCTGATCAGACTCAGCCTGTACAGCCCAGCACTCCAACTATGCCGTCACTGCAGGTTCCACGTCCTCAATCTGACACCGGTAGTGGTATTTCTGAACGCTCCAGAGCTTTGCAGCAACGTCAGTTGGAACACTATTTGGCTAATAAGGATCTTGTGTATGAGGTTATTTACAGCATGCTCACCAATTCCAGTAACAGACCATTGGCTCAGCGTATCGATAATACCACTCTTGCTAATGAACTTACTGATCAGTTGGCCCTTAATGGAATAGAAATCCCGTTCCATTACATGCTAACTACAAATACCGGCCGTGTAATTTATACATGTTGTAAGGATGTAAATCCCAATACCTTTACAAACAGTTATTCTCAGGCAGTATTCCATAATGACAATCCCAATCGTATGGGAATCATTAGAGTGACTTTCCCTACGCTTGATGATTATATTGATAAGTCGGTGGGCTTCATGCTTCCCTCTCTTATATTTATAGCCATTCTTATGTTGACCTTCGCGGTTACTCTGTTCATCATTACACGCCAGCGTAAGATAACCGAGATGAAGAATGACTTCGTAAACAACATGACTCATGAGTTCAAGACTCCCATTTCAACTATCTCATTGGCCGCTCAGATGCTCAATGACCAGGCTGTCTCCAAGTCTCCTCAGATGTTCAAGCATATATCGGGCGTAATCAACGATGAGACCAAACGTCTCCGTTTCCAGGTTGAGAAGGTTCTCCAGATGTCTATGTTTGAGCGTCAGAGCAACACAATGAAACTAAAGGAGATGGATGTCGATGAACTCATCAACGGTGTTGTCAACACATTTAAACTCAAGGTCGAGAATATCGGTGGTACCATTGACGCTAACTTTGAGACTGAGGATCCCTTCGGCATGGTCGATGAGATGCACTTTACTAATGTGATCTTCAACCTCATGGATAATGCCGTCAAATATAAACGTGCTGATGTTCCTCTGCATCTTGAGGTCCGCACCTGGAATGAACCCGGTAAACTTATGGTGTCAGTAGCCGATAACGGCATTGGAATCAAGCGTGATGACCTCAAGAAGATATTTGATCGTTTCTATCGCGTGCACACCGGTAATCGCCATGATGTCAAGGGCTTCGGCCTGGGTCTGGCATACGTTAAGAAAGTGATAGTAAACCACAAGGGAACTATCAAAGCTGAGAGCGAGCTTGGCGCTGGAACCAAGTTTATAATAACATTACCTCAAAAGAACGAATAACCCAAAATTATAAAGATTATGGAAGACAAACTGAACATCCTGTTATGCGAGGACGATGAGAATCTGGGAATGCTCCTTCGTGAGTACCTCCAGGCCAAAGGTTACAATGCAGAATTGTGCCCCGACGGTGATGCCGGCTACAAGGCTTTCATCAAGAACAAGTATGACATCTGTGTTTTTGATGTCATGATGCCCAAGAAAGATGGTTTCACTCTTGCCAAGGAGATTCGTGCCATCAACTCTGATGTACCCATCATGTTTCTGACTGCCAAGAACCTCAAGGACGATATCTTCGAAGGATTCAAGATAGGTGCCGATGATTATATCACCAAACCCTTCAGTATGGAGGAGCTTACACTTCGCATGGAGGCTATCCTGCGTCGCGTTCATGGTAAGAAGAATCGTGAGGTTTCAGTCTATCAGATTGGTAAGTTTACTTTTGATGCCAAGAAGCAGATACTTTCCATTGGTGATAAATCTACCAAGCTCACTACAAAGGAGTCTGAACTTCTTAACCTCCTCTGTGCTCATCAGAACGAGATCCTTCAGCGTGATTTTGCTCTCAAATCCATCTGGATTGATGATAACTACTTCAACGCTCGTAGCATGGACGTTTATATTACCAAGCTTCGTAAGCATCTCAAGGATGATGACTCAGTTGAGATCATCAACATTCATGGCAAGGGTTACAAACTCATTGTTCCCGAGGCAGAGTAACTCTCGCGCGTACGCGTATATACGTATATATAAGAGGTGCAACCATCCGGTTGCACCTCTTATATTTTCAAAGCTTATTTCCTCTCGGGGATGGTTCTCTGTGTGCCCCAATAAGTTAGGAAAATTAACAAAAAAATATGACATAATGTTTGGTAGGAATATTGAGAAGCACTACCTTTGCATCCGCTTTCCGCAAGGAAGTGCGTTGACAGACGATCTTTGATACGATTTCATACAGACAAGTAGTACGACGGGCTACTCTTTTTCAAGAGTATGTCCAAGGGTAATACGAACCGTCAATTTTAAAACTTTAGACAAGGAAACTAGAGACGGACCTGAGCAAAAAAAAGACAAACGGTACGTCCCATTGAGATGCGTGCTTTGATGCACGTTTTT
>Ga0265299_10000122_pt1 | contig 105504 bp, 147 predicted proteins | sample AusTroGonzalo_MG_4_FD_193485 | JGI IMG/M metagenome (GOLD analysis project Ga0265299, IMG submission 193485) | Bovine rumen microbial communities from tropical cattle in Woodstock, Queensland, Australia - Gonzalo_02 | ecosystem: Host-associated > Mammals > Digestive system > Stomach > Rumen ... | reverse complement strand
AAACAAGATACCTCTTGTTGGGTCCGAATAATTATATGTTGTTGAAAATGGTGGCATAAAAACTCCTTTATAAGAATAATATTAACTTAAAAACAAATATAAATTTATTCTTTACTTCTTCATATTATTCCCTCCATTATAGTTCAAAAATTCGTTATTCTTCTCTGTAATCAACAACAATCCAAAGCCAATCTTTTTCGATAGCAGTTGATGTTGCTCCGATAGGAAGACCGCCGCCTGGGAGTGACTTTCCGTAAACTTCCTGCATTTTCAAGATGTCCATTGCAAAGTCTTTTGTCTGAACCTTGCCGTCTCCTGTCTTAACTGCGTGAATTGTGTAAATAGGAACAGGACGATGCATTTTCTGCTTTACAGGTACAATACCGACTGCCTTATAACGTTCCCATTCGTTATCTTTTGCAGTCATATCAAACTTCCAGCCTTTAGGCATTTTTTCGTTCAAGCCGGCTTTTTTGAGCTTTGCATCTTCTTCTTTTGTCACCAAGCAAACGTGGTAATAACGGTCCATAAACTCTTGTGCATTCTTATTTGAAATAAAGCGGTAATTGTCCTTTACGATATTTGCAAAAGCAGCACAAGGAACACAATGCTCCCAAGTCAGGTCTTTTCCGAAGAAAAGTTCTTTGCCGTTTGCTTCAGCGTCAAGAACTGCCTGTGACTTATATTCAACTGTAATCTTTGTAGATGGCACATCATTTGAAGTAGGTTTGATACCTTCAGGATGTGTAAGATAAGCTTTATCTCTTACGAGATTTGTAATGTTATCAAATATGTCAGACGACAAGTCCAACCATTCAAGAAATTTCTCTGCAGGCAATTCACCTGCGAGAGCTTTAGGATTGTATTTTCTTCCGCCCATTTTTATCTCCTTAAACGGTCGTAAGTAATGACATCAACAGCATCTCCAAGTTTGATGTTTTCCTGCCAAAACTTACTTTGATTATAAAGCATTTTCCAATATTCTTTTTTAACTTTGTGTGTTGTTAGGTCTCTTTCTCCCAAAGCTTCAGGCGAGACTTCCAAATAATCACAAAAACTGTGTATCCCGTCTTTATGCTTTATTGATACTGCAACCTTAGTCATAATAATCTGAAACCTCTTCGCCGTTCCACAACTGCATTGGTCCACACCAAGAACCTTTGTAATACCCAGGGATATAGAAACCGCCGTCCTTTGCAGGCTTTGCCATAATTCTTTTAGGCTGCAGGCATTCACGGTAGTTTGAAACAACTGTAAAGTCATCCCAGAAGTTTTCGTTATTTGCTTTTGCAAGTTTGTGGGCTTCGTCAAACTGTTCTCTTGAACCTTTGAGAACATCAAAACCATACTTTTTATTGCAAGCTTTGTAAGCAGCTTCAACATTTTTGAGTGTTTCTTCGTCAGGCATTTTGTAAGAATAACCTGTTCCGCCGCCTTCGTGGTCGAAGTGTGTTTGCTTTGACGGCATTTTGACTACAAGTACTGATTTCTTTGTAGTACCAATAACCTTAAAGAATGTTGATGAATTGCACCAATGCTGAACCATAATTGTTCCTGCAGGAATATCCTCAGGAGTGTTTAATGATTTAATATCAAGCTTTTCCATTTTAGTCTTCCTTTGGGTTAAGATAGTTTTCGATAAGTTCTTCACGAACCTGAGCAGGTGTCATACCATCGTGAGCAACAGCCCAGTCAGCCCATTCTGCACGGAAGTTTTCTGACTTAAGGTTGTTTGCGATATATTCCATACCCTTTTTGATTTCACCAACTGTTGGGAGGTAAACTCCGTTTGAACCACCTCTTGAAAGAACTTCGTGAACCCAAATACGATGCTTGTAAGAACTGTAGCCGTAGCGGCGATTTGCAAGTTCGTAGCGGTCGTAATCACGAATATCACAAGAAGCAAGTTTTGCCTCTTCCTTTGTATTGAAGATTGTTCCGCGGCCTGATCTCTGTGGGAAGAAAGTTCCGTGAGCAAGGCCTTCAGTAATCATATAGGCATATTCCCAATTTTTCTCTTCTTCCCAAGTTTTGCGAGAAGAGTCGAACGAGGTCTTAATAACTGCGTATCCAATAAAGTCAGAATAATCTTTCTTAGCCATAATTTACTCCTTACAATTATAATATAAAGCAAGTTTAAGGAAAGTTCATTTTGTTAATATATTTTTATGGGAAAAGATTTATATTCAAAAACGGACAAAAATGAGTTTTTCCCGACTCAGGAATTCCTTAAAAACGAACTTTATAGTGAACTCGACAAATACGACTTTAAGTTGATACTGGACCCTTGCTGCGGAGACGGCGGGCTTGAAAAGTTTGGTCAAGGTTATTGTTATGGGCTTTATGACATTGAAGATCGAGGCGTCAACGCAAAGATATGCGACTTCTTAAAAGCTAAAGTTGATAGAGTATATGACTGTGCAGTAATCAATCCGCCTTTTGGACTGACTGTTGAATTTGTAAATAAAGCAAAAGAGTTTACACAAGACATATTTTTGATTGCGCCTGTAAAGACAGTTATCAAAAACTTCGGTGAACAAATAAAATGGCATTCAGTCAAAGTTGATTATGGGTATAAGTGTTTCGGCATTATGACTACTGTCGGACTTTTCCATTTGCATTTCAAATCAAACAACTTTACTTTCGGGGCAATCAAAAAACCAACATACGCTGACTTCTTAGGCCCACAAATACCGATTGAAGATTCTTGGGAAACACATTTCTTTGAAGCAGATAAAGCTCCTGATAAGTTCTTTATTGTTGATAGGTTGACTAAAGCAAGAGTTGTAAGATACGAACAATTTATTAAAGATGATGACTTGTATCAGCCAAATGATGACTCAGCTTTTATTGCAGTTTGCGGAAATATCAACATTAAAGCAGGTGACAGAGTCAAAAGAAGAATACGTACTTTTGATACCTTTGAAGAAATGAAAGCTTGGCAGGAATTTTTCAACTCACACGAAGAAGAACTCCGCGATTATATGTATCGTTATGGAGATACAATCTTAAAGTATAAACAGAAACCTTTTATTACCGTTCAAAATATCGGCGAGATGCAGCAAATACTAAAGGGCGAATTGAAGGGATAAGTTCTTGAGCATCTCTTAAAGTTGTTCCTGTCGCAATAATGTTGTCCACAAAATAAATAGGTCCTTCAATATCTGCAAGAGCATCCTTCAATTTGATACCCGAAGAAAACTTTGTATCTTTAGTAATCTTTTTAACTTTCTTTTTCATATCATATAATGTATCTCTTGGGTCACAAGACATTACATCAAGAATTGTTATATTGTGTGGATTTATTTTTTCGATAAGTTTACAAACTTCGAGAGTGTACTCGGCTTTGCCTGTATGTTGCGGTGCAGGTACGAGAAAGCAGTCTTCATCAATCATATTTGAAAGTTCAGTTGCCATCTCTTTAATTGCTTCTGGGTCGTGATGCTTAACACCCATAGCGACATCATAAACATAACCTGCAGAATACACATACACCAATTTCCCGTCAAGCGATACTCTTGGTGCATTTTCTTTTGTGTATATATTTACTGCATTTTCAAAACTCATATAAAATTAGTTCAAAGCTATCGGCTTTTCTGCGACTGCAATTTGAACATTATACCCGTTTGTTTCAAGGAATGCCTTTAATGCAGTTTGTGCTTCAGAGTCACCGTGAACTAAAATAATCTTTTTAAGTTTTGATTTGTCAATGTCTCTCAACCAACGGAACATTTCATTGTAATCAGCGTGAGCAGAGAAACCGTCAATTGAAACAACTTCAGCTTTCAAATCGTAATCTTCATCTTCAATTTGAACTACAGGCTCTTGATTGAGGATGCGTCTTCCCAAAGTATTTTCAGCCATATAACCAACAACAACGATTGTGTTCTTAGGATTGCTCAAACCTGTCTTAAGGTGATTGATAACTCTTCCTGCTTCACACATACCGTTTGCAGCAATTACAATACAAGGCTTATCAGTTTTTGCAATTCTTTGTGAGTCCTTGAAGTCAGTAATACAGTGCAAAGATCGAACACTGAATGGATTTTTACCTTGACTTACAAACTGCTCAACAATCTTTTTATTAAAACACTCAGGGTGAATATTGAAAACACCTGTTGCTGCAGTTGCCATAGGAGAGTCAACATAAACAGGAACTTTTGGAATTTTCTTATCTCTCATCAAAAGTTTGATGTTGTAAATAATTTCCTGAGCTCTTTCAATTGCAAAAGATGGAATGATAACCTTTCCGCCTCTTTCGATTGTTTTATTGATAATCTCTTCAAGCTGTGTATAACAAACTTCAGATGACTGATGTGTACGGTTGCCGTAGGTACTTTCCATTACGATGTAGTCAGGCGCGGGCATACAAGTCTCAGGCTCATTTGTAATCGGATTTGATTTACGGCCTAAGTCACCCGTAAAAAGAATGTGCATCTTTTTGTTTTCTTTCTTAAGAAGTTTTCTCAACAATGACTTCTTTTTAGGAATCTCAATATCAATCATTGAAGAGCCTAAGATATGTCCTGCATCATAAAAAGTAAATGTAAGGTTGTCATTTACATACTTCTTCTTATGGTAATAATGACAACGGAAATAGTCCATTGTATTTACAACATCCTGTTCATTGTAAGCAGGAGCAGGCTTTTCATATTTTTGAATCTTTGCTGAGTCAAGTAAAATAATTGAAGCAAGGTCACGAGTTGCAGGTGTTGAATAGATTTTACCTTTGTACCCGTCCTTAACCAATTTTGGTAAAAGACCTGAATGGTCAAAGTGAGCGTGTGTTAAAAAGACTCCCGATAATTTATCAGTATCAGGTAATGTGAATTCTTTGTTTCTTTGATTAGCTTCCTGATTGCCTTGCCAAGCGCCGCAATCAATTAAATATTTTTCATCGTTGATAGACAATAAGTGTTTTGAGCCAGTGACTTCGCCAGCAGCACCATAAGATGTAAGAGATATACTCAAATAATCCTCCACGTTAAAGCATTTCTTCTAAGGCATCAACATCCTTCTTCAAAAGAACATCTTTAACTTTTTTATAAAAAGTTTTGCAAGTAGCAAACATTTCTTTTTCAGTCAATTCATTGTAAGGGAAATTTCTTGAAAGAATGATTTGACTATTTGCATCAAATACAATAACTGCCCACATAGAAGGTATTAAATCAAATATGTAAGCAGTACCAACAGTTGTTTCTTTCTTCGTGATAACACGACCAAAATCAGCTTCAACCATTTGCCATAATTAGTCTTCGTTTGAAAGAACTAATCTGACTTTTTCATTGTTGATAATTTGAGGTCTTATTGTTGGATTTTCGATAATAACATCAGCTTCCGAGTCAGGTGTCACGATATGGACTTCGAGGTCACACATAGCATAACCTTGATGAGCAATGTCCTGAAGCTGATTCACAAACTTTGTTAATTCCATATAGGTATATTAACAAAAAAAGGACAGGCGTAAACCTGTCCTGAAAAAGTCAACTTTAATTATTAGTCGTCAGCATATCCTAAAAGGCGCCCAACTTCAGTTAATCCACCACAACTACCATCTATAATAATCCTAACTCTTCTTCCAATTTCACAAGAGTGTGAAGAAGAATGACTAGACCAGCCACCACAGCCTGAAGAAGAATATCCTGAACCGCCGCAAGATGAACCTGAATAACTATAGCCACTACTTCCGCATTCGTGAAGCTTTATTGATTCCCTGAATCCACAACCTGAACCACCGCAGCTGCTGTTGTTTTCTTCTGATCTTCCGCAACCGCTATTACCACCACAATCTTCATTCATTTTGTATACTGACTCAAAAAGTTTGTCGTCATTAAAATAATTCTTAAGCATTCTTATCTCCTAGTCATCAATGTCCTTAGGAACATAACCAAGAAGTTCACCAATAACTTCTCCGTGTAAGCGGCTTTTTACAACAACAAACCTACCTACTTTACAATAGTTAACATATCCGAGTGCACCGCAGCCACCAATTGCGTATGAGTCAGAAGAATAATCATTTGATTCTTTCATTACTGATTCCTTGAATCCGCAGCCACCACCGCCACCGCAAGTCAATTTGTCTGCGCCACAGTGTCCGCTAGGAGCACCGCATTTGCCTTCGTTGTAAACTGACTCAAACAATTTATCATCATTGAAATAATTCTTAAGCATTTATATCCCCTTTTATGTTACGACCTATATCTCTGTTATGGTGTTGAGCTGCTAAGCTTTTGATACCATATTCATCTTTAAACTGTTTATTGTAATATGCTCGTTTAGCATTTGGTGAATCTGACAATGGATGATACTTTGGGAACTTCTCACTATGTGCACGATCTGTTTTATCGTAAACATAATCGAAGAAATCATCTTGATGTTCAAAACTTATTCTGTTACGAGCCTTATCATTCATCTTATTGAATACTTCTGGGCATTCTCTTTTCAATCTTGCAAGTACACCCCAAGTAAGTGTACCAAGAGAAACTTTGCCATTTACATATTTACTTTCAACAACTTCACCGATAATTTTATCAAGCTGAGCAATTTCCTCTTCGGTCAATTTGAACTCATCATTATTCAAAAAGTTGTCCTTAAGATCTTTAAGATACGCTTTTGCCTTTGTAAGTAAAGAGTCTGTTTTAACAACTTCAACATCTCCACTTTTTTCAGCTTCATCAATAGGCTCTCTAAGGTATTGATAAACTGAACGACCGAAACCAACAAGTGCAGCTGCCATTAAGCCAATATAAGCTGTTGCAGAAACTGCAACTACTGGGTCAACACTTTCCTGAAGTTTAGGGTTAAGAAGACTTTCAAACATTGCTTCTTTGCTTACCATAATACTTCTCAAGTCTTCCCACATATCTTCAGCATCATCATTCTCAAGAGGAACCATTTTCAAAAACATTTCGTGGTCGCCTTCAAGAACAAGTTTGCGTACATAAGATGCAGAAGCCTTTGTTGTCAAATCTTCAGAATTGTCGTCACGAGCACCTGCGCTTTCAAATCTGATTGTGTCAAACTTGTAATACATCGCAGGGTTCTTTGCTTCAAATCCATTATACTTTTCAATCATTTCAGTAATGTCGCCATCACCGCCAATACGATCTTCTCCGCCAACATAAATCAAATCAGTAAAGCCTTGTTCGTATATCTCGTGAAGAGCAAAGATAACAGTTTTTGCGTCTGATGCTTTTACACAATCACCGAAAGCTTTTTGTGCATATTTGATTTTCAATTCGTATGGGAGAGGATTTTTGTTTTCACCTTTTTTATCGACAGAATGAGATAAGTAAACAAAAGGCTCACCGTTATTGTCAATTGCCAAATCTTTTACAGTGTCAACTAACTTAAGATGTCCAATTGTTGGAGGATTCATTCTTCCCCAAGCAAGAACCGCTATCTTTCCCATTATTCTTCCTCGTCTGCTTCGTGATCTTCAATCTCTTCTTCAGAAGGATTTATAATCTCTCTTCCTTCGTGTTTTGCAATAAAGTCAACAGCCTTTCCTGTTGGGATGTATTCCCACTTATTTGTAATACGGAAGAAACCATCGTAATGCAAAGCTTTGAATACTGAACTCCACTGACCACGAGAAACATACTCGTGCCAAAGATTATCTAAAATTTCACGTCTCTTGCAGAATGGGTGTTCTACAATATATTTGATGATTGCATAATAGCCGTGCTTTGCATCAACGTTAGGTCTTGTGTATGATAATTTAGCCTGTGATGAAGAAGGCTCAGGCGTTGGTAAAACAGTTGTGTTTCCGATTGTAAAACCGTCAGCCTCTTTTAAGATACTTTCAAATAATTCTTCTTTCATATATATTTAGTTTACCTAAGTAATAAAAAGGTGGACTTGCGTCCACCTTTGCATTTATATCAAATCAACTTATATGTTAGTTGTCTGCCCAACGTTCTCGAATACGAGTACAACATATTCTGAGAATACGTTTACCTTTACTTTAACGTAAATGTAGAACTTCTTCATAGCTTTTGTTGTATCGTTGTTTACACCTGCAATATCGCAAACTGCTTTTGCCCAAATCTTGTTTGAACCAACAGTTCTCTTTGCGAGGATTGCCTCAACCTGTTCCTGACGAACACCCATCCAGTAATCATCAATAGGTTTCTTAATCTGCTGACGCATTACGTTGTCGCGGATTTCACGCTTACAGAGCAAGAATGCAAGTACGTGACCTACTTCAGACCAGTCTGTGACGTTGTTAGGGTCCTGAGTTGTCTTTGATGATACACACATCAAACCATCATCAGCGTTATAAACGATTGGGTTGATACCCTTTTCATCCATAATCTTTGTTGCTGAGTCAGAGAAGTTCCAACGAGCTTTGAGAATTGCACGAGGCAACTGACCACCCATATTGTTGTAATTGTACCAAGCAGGAGCCCAACCACCCATCTTCTTTTCGATGATACGGCAGTACATCAAACCAACATCACCAATAGGCATCATCCAGAATGACTTACCTGTGTAAGCATCGTAGAACTGGAATTCACCTGCATACTGAGCAGTTTGTTTAGAACGACCAGTAACAGTGAGTTTTGAAGGATTTGCGAACTCACCCTGAGTAATAAGCTTAGGTGAAATTGCCATTGCAAGCTTGTGTGTTTCAACAAGTGAAGCGTGCTGTGTATGTACGAATTCCTGTCCTGTAGGATCCATAAATACATATACGTCGTCGTACTGAGCATCGAATGCTTCAGTCCAACCCTGCTTAACAATCATCATAAACTCATCGCGCCAAGAACCACCAACTGTTCCTTCAGCAAGGTTTTTCTCAACTGCATAAGTAGCATAACGCTGACCTTTGAGCTTGAGTTTGTATGTCACAGGAACAATGTTTCCTTCTGCATCGTATGTCAATTTGTCATCAACGATACGTTTCTTTGTATAAATACCGTGTGAGTCAAGATCTTCGTCAAAAGTCTTGTCAGGATGGATTTCAATGAATGACATATCGTCATCGTTGAGTACGTTTGGCCAATAAATGTTTGCACCAAATCCGTCTTTACCCTTTTCATCGAACGAACCAGTGAACTCACCACCGCTCATCATTTCACCTGGGTAAACTTCCTCTTTTACGTTGAATGTCATTGTGTTGAAGTTGATGTCCTTAACCAATGGATAATTCTTATCATCCTCTGCTTCAAACTGGAAGTTTGAAGGAGATACAACGTAAACGATTTCGTGGTCAATCTGAAGTGTTGTTGTGTTGTCATCAAGCTGAGTTGCTGTTTCAGCGTTGTTGTTCAAAACCTTTACACCGTAAATCAAGATTGACTGTGTCAAGTAAGACTCACCAACATTTGCAGAAGCCTTAGCAGCTGTAGGATACTTTGTCTTATCCAAATCTGGGTTGTAAGAATACAACTTGATTTTCTTTGCAGCAGCAGCTTTTTCTGGAACGATAAGAGCGTTGCTTGAGTAAGAACCTTCAATGTTCAAGAACAAGTTGTCGTCATTGTTGTAGTTCAAATTGTCAAGAACTGAACGGTCAATTTTCTTAAGGTCACCAATGATAAGAGGAGCCGCGAAATCGTACTTCCATTTATCATAACCGATGCCTGTAATAGTAACTTCAGTTGTCACCTCAGCAGGAGACTTCTGAACGATATATCCGTATGTATCAGCCTTTACGTTGAGCAACCAAGTAATACCCTGATAGCGGTTCTTTGGAGAAACGTATGTAGAAGTTGTCTCATACATTGTCTTGCCCTGTTCGCTATCTACGATAATTTCAACACCAAGGAAGTTAGGGTCAACTGCAGCACCTGCAGCACCGAATGAGTTGCCATCTTCGAGGTAAGCAACAACATTATTCCAAGAGTATTTTGAAGACTGCATTGCACAAGCCAATTCAACATTTGGCAAGAGGTCTGTCAAAGTCAAAAGTGGAGCGTCTGAATTGTTGTAATCGTTTGTAGAAGTTGCTGTGATACCAAGTTCTGCAAGAGTATTGAGAGCAGTTGCCTGTCCTGTCTTGAATGATGAGTTGTTGATAACCCAAGAATTACCACCAATCATTACAGAATATGTACCATCTTCTGCCTTCCACCAAACACCACAATAGAAGTCTGTTACGACGTCTCCGTCTGCGTTTTCAACATAAAGTTTGTGGTCAGTTTTGTTTACAGAGTAGTAGTAAACACCTTCCTCAAATCCTGACTTTTCGTCTCCCCAATAGTTGAGACCAATTTCCTGAACATTTGCCCAAACTTTTGCAGTAATACCTGTGATGTAAACTGCGAGGTTGTCTTTTGTTCCGTCAGGAAGTGCACCTGTAGGATAACCTGATTCACCGCCAACGCCTTCTGGGTTAACGATAATGTTTACATTTGAATCTCTGTAGCCTTGAGCGTTTTCAAAGCCAACCTGAACCATTTGTGTATAGTCAACTACGTCCTTACCTGTGACATTGTAGAAGTCGATAAGACCTTTACTTGTGATGTAAGAACCGCCGAAGTATGAAGGATATGAAGCTGAAGAACCTGCAGGAGCAGAGATGTACAAACCGTACTCTTGGTTGAAAGCTTCTGCCTCATAAAGGTCAGGCCAATTTGATGTAGGAACACCAACCATAGCGTAAATAGCTTCCATATTACCTTTTTCAAAATAATAAGGATTCTTTTCACCCTTAGGAGCTCTTACAACCATATAGCCCTTGATTGTGCTTGCTTCAGTATTGATTGTGAATGAACTATCAATATCAATGAACTGCAAGCGCCAAGAATTTTTTGAACCCATTGAATATCTCCTTTACCCGAAGACTCTTCGGATAATTTTAATAATTAGTTTATGAGTTTAAAAAAGCTATAGTGCGGGCTGATGAAAAAATTTCCTACTAATTATGACTAATTATTTTAGGAGTTTATTATGAAGAAAAGGGACTTAATTTCAATACGCGAAATCGCAGACGACGACACAACAATTTCAAGTACAAGATGGGCTTTCGCTTCAGTTGTAAAAGCAGACCTTTATATTGTTGTTATCACAATTATCTCAGGTATAGTTGGCCACTTTTTAGGCAAACCTATTCCTAATGAGTTTTACGCTTCAGTAGCTTTATTGCTTGGAGTGATAACAGGTATAATTGGTGGAAATAAAGCATTGCAAGGTTTTGAAACAAAAAAGAATGATAAGCCTTCAATTGCTAACACAGAAGCTAAAGAAGAAGATGTAGAAGGAAAGTAATTATTTTATTTCGTTGAAAATATCAGAAACTTTTTTAACGAAGTTGTTTGAATTGTATTCGCCATCAGCTTTTGATGAATCTTCGCAATCATCGCCAAGTTTTTCTTCAAAAGCGGTGGCTTCTTTCTTTTTGATAAACCAATAAGTCTTATCGCCGATAGAAACTTTTGTTGAAAGACCCATAACCATATTTACAGCGGAAGCGAAGTTTGAGTCATTTACACCTGCTGCTTTTTTATCGCTACCTAAAGCATCCCACAATTCTTTTGCTAAGCTTTTATTGTTCAATCCTGCTAAAGTCGTAGTAGTCACAGGCCATTTTTGTTTAGGCTTTACTTGTCCGCCTTCTCCGCCGTGTACTTGAAGAGGGTCGTCATCTATTGGGTCTAATTTCAAATATTGATTTGCCATAAAAAATTAGTCGGCCTTTCGACCGACTTGCAATTTTTACTTCTTTATTTTTAATTGTTTAATATCATCTTTGACTTCGTAAAGGTCATCGTCCATCTTACAAAGTTTTGAATAGACCAACATAACCCATCCTGCTGCAAGCCTTCCCATATCTCCGTCTTTTATTCCGTCAATAATATAAAGAAAACCGCCAATAGCAATCAAAACGGAAATACCGAAGTTTACATAACGCATCCAAGTTTTCATTAAAGCCCTCCAAGATTAGCGTACCAATCTTTATCAGATAAGTACAAGTCCATTACTTCTTCAATAAGTTTGTTTCTTACAACTGTTGCAGAACAATCTTCGAAGCGGTCTCCCATATTGATTGGGAGAGCAGGTACTTCTTCCTGTGGCTTCCATTCGTTTGATTTCTGACAACGATTTGCAACTGCAAGTTCAACATATTCAAGGATTTCTCTCCAGCGTGTCCAAGTTCTGAACTCGTTGTAAGAGTCTTCACCAATAATCAAAATCAACTTATCTTTTGGGAACTTCTGACGGAAATACTGAACCAAATCAATTGTTCTCCAAGAGCCATCTTTGTCCTGCTCGATTGTGTCGATTTCGGTTGGGTATTTGAACCCAGTCATAAAGTCCCGAATAATTTTGAGCTTTTCATCGTAAGTGAAAAGATAGCGCTTATCGGAACGGTAGTAGTTGACTGTCGTAGGTACGATAATCAACTTATCAAGATTAAGCTGTTCGAAAGCTTTTGTAGAAACTGCGGCGTGCCCAGGAGTGAACGGGTCAAATGTGCCACCAAAAATACCAATTCTTGCCATTTTGTTTCTCCTTAGTCAAGATGATAACCTGCAGCAAAAAGTGCCGCAATACCCATCGCGTGTTCTGATATTTCAGAAGTATGGTCCAAAAGGCGGTCGTAAATTACTTCACAATCTTCGTTTTCGTCAAGATTCTGTTCGCCTTTCTTTGCAATCAATTCATCAAGGTTTGGTACGACGCAGCGATAAATTGACATTGTGTTGTTGAAGTAGGCAGGATTTGGGTTGAAAGTGATAAGATGTTTCAAGTCAATATCAACAACGTCCATTCCTGTTTCTTCTTTCAACTCACGGGCTGCAGCTTTCATTCTTCCGTCTGCAAGGATGTCCCGCTTTTCGTCATCGCTTATTCTTTTCCAAAGTTCTTCAAACTCTTCTTCGTTTTTTACAAGTGCAGCAGCGAAAAAGTCTTCGTCATCAACTGTGCCGCAAGGGAATTCAATTGTTTTATCTTCAAGACCCCAGCGAGTCTGTTTGATAAGAACTGCTTTTGCATCAGCTTCCCAACAAGGTTTATCGGTTATAATTACCATAACCCAATCGTGGCAATTAAGTCCTACTGGGTTGAACTTTGTGCCGTCAAAAGTCTTTTTGACAACTGTGAATACGGGAGTCTTAAGCAACTCTTCTTCTTTAATCTTTTTCATATTACCTCTTAAAAGAACTTACTTCGTACTTTCTTTGATACTGCACAGGCTACACAAAAGCCGATTGCAACACAACATACGATGAAAGCAAATCCGCTGCCATCAAACCACGTAAAAGCACCGTCTTCAATAAGCCAGTTAACAGCCTTTTCCATTTAAGCTCTCCAGAATCTTGGGTTCATATTGATGTCAATATTGAAAGTCTCAATATCCTCAGGCTTTGCACCATTTTCAATAAGATATGCAGCATAGTTGTTTGCATCCTGTTCACGGGCAAAACGCTCAACTTTGTTGTTGTATTTTACTGCAGGAATTGGACGAAGGTCTTCTTCGAAGTGAAGCTTCTGAGCCTTCTGAGCAGCTTCAAGTTTATCAGCTTCCTGTTTGAAAGCAAGAGCTGCCTGAAAGTACTGATTTGCGAGTTCACGCTTATCTTTGATTGCTTTTGCAAGGTCTTCCATTACATCTGGGCTAACCTTTCTGCGAGGTCCGAATTCTGCAGATTCCTGTTTAGGCTCCTGTGCAAGTGATGCGATAAGAGCATTCAAAAGTTCATTCATTTATAAACTCCTTAATTGAAATCTTCGTAAGCAACCGCATAACCGCGGAAGTTGATATGTAAGCCCTGCTTGTTGCTCCAATAAACTCTGCGGGTATATTCCTTTCCGCCAGTTTTGAAGGTAAACAAGCCGCCTTCAACAAACTTTCTTAAGTTATCTTTTGAAGTGGTAAGCTTAAAATTGTAGATTGTATCTGTTGTATATTCTTCCATACAAAAATAATATAAAGTTAAGGATGTAAAAGTTCAGTTTCTGTCAAAAGTTTGTGAAGTTTTACATAACTGTCAAACTCTTCTTTTGTCATTGAAGTCAGTTCTGCAGTCAAGTTTTGCAAATCCTTATCACAATACTGTTTGGCACAAGCAAAGCCTAAGTCAAAACCCTTATCAAAAACGGCGATGTATTCAATCTTTTTGTCCTTTGGCAGGTCAGAGTTTTCAATGCGTTTATGAAATTCAGCTCTGTCTTTTTCTGCCAAAGAAGCATAATATTCGCCGGTTTTATGTTCAAGTTTATTGTCAGCTGGCATTAGCTTATACTCCTACAAACGGAAACACCGCTTGCGTTTTTGGTTGTATGTTCTTCATACTTGTCTTCACCTGTGTAAGGCTCAAGAGAAGCTTCTGCAACATAGTTGTATTTGATAAGAAGATGCTTAAACCAATTTGATGTTGTTGATGGAATAAGCTGTCCTGCAACCTTAAACCAATAAGGCCAATCAGTTCCTTTGATTGCAAAAGGCTGCTGCTCTTTCTTTACAGCTTCGTACATAGCTTTGAGTTTTTCAAAATCAGTGTAATAGTGAGTATCGTTAGGCATACGACATTCAATAGCAGGAACTTCCTGTTTCAAGTCCCAAAGCATTCTGTAAGCAATCCAAGCATTGTTATTCTGACACCACTCATCAACTCTTGCAAGTTTGTACTTTTCGATTGTATCTTCTCTGAGTGAAAAGTTACGAATACGATGGTCGTATTCTCTCTTTACCCTGCCCTTTTCAACTCTTTCAGTAATAACATCAAGGCGGTAATATGGGACTGACATATTGTGATAATTCTGAACTCCAAAGCCGTTTATGTTTACATAATTGATTGCATCATCATAGTCGTCCATTTCCCATTCTCTTACAATTCTTTCTTCGTTGTTGAGGCCTTCAGGACCAAAACTTGTTGCTTCTCTGATAAGTGCAACATATTTCTTTTCTTTCTTAAACATTTAAAAACTCCTTGGGAGCCGAAGCTCCCAATTATTTTATTTGTCAGTTGCCATTCTCCAAGCAATCTCATTCTTAAGATGTTCGATTGCTGCAGGATTGCGGCACATATTCTTGCCTTCAGCATCACTGAGTTTTGCAACATCAAGGCCGTTTACAATTGCAACCTTACATACGATGTTCAAAGCATCAATTCCCTGAGGACCGCTCCAGTCTGTTCCGATACCGAACGCAACCTGAGCTTTACCTTTGAAGTATTCGTTAAGTTCTGTTGCTTTCTTCAAGTTCAAACCATCACTGAACATCAAAGTTTTTGTCATAGGGTCAATACCCAAGCTCTTGTAATGTGCAATGATTTTATCACCCCAAGCGTATGGGTCACCACTGTCGTGACGAACGCCGCTGAACACTGTTGCAAATGTTTTCTTGAAGTCGCGGAGGAACACATCAGTTCCGATTGTATCTGTAAGAGCGATACCGTTCATTGTACCGTATTCTTTTACCCAAGCATCAAGAGCGTACCAATTGCTGAATGCAGGATTGTGTTTGAGATAACCCTGTCCCACAGTCATAATAAACTCGTGAGCCATTGTACCTACTGACATAATTCCATACTTCATAGCAAGGAACATATTTGAAGTTCCGACAAACTTTGCATTTTTTGCAAAGTCTGGGTCCTTTGCAGCTTCAACAAGAGTCTTTACCAACCAATCCTGAAGTTCAAAACTTACACGACGACGAGCACCAAACTCAGAGAAAGCACCTGGGCGGAAAATGCCGCGCTTGATATAATCAATCTTTTCAAGTGTTTTTTCCTTGAAGTCTTTTACAAGCTGTTCGTAATCGTAGTGATTGCGGTAATATGTTTCTGCAGCAATTTCAAGAACAGGAATTTCGTAATCAGAAATTTTCCACTGAACGCCTTTTGTGTGAATTGCAAGGCCTGTCTTTTCATCTTCAAGAACTTCAAAGTCTTCAAGATGAGGACGCCAATCGCGTTCAACTTCAATGAAGTTGTTATGAATCCAAGGACGTTTTACTGGGTCACCAAGGAAGGCAAGTTCTGCTTCTGTGTAAACAAGAGCACAGTAAGCCATAATCTGTTTCTTAATTTCAATACGGTCTTCTTCCGTATACTTTTCGTGTTTTGTTCCATCACCAACATTGCGGGCTTTGAAATCCCAAGTTGCGTGGGCATCGCTAAACTGATGCAGATAAGTCTGTTTCATAGACTTTTTGTACTGGTCAGTATCAAGCGGTGATTTTACCATAGGCGGGTATTTCAAGTCAAAAGCCACCATTACGACATTTTCATCATCAGTCAATTTACCATTGATTAACCACATATAAGTGAACCTCCAATTATTCTTTTCTGCCGTTATCAATATATTCAACCCAGCCAAGTTTCTTGTTTGGGTTATTTGTTCTTACAACAACACAATCACGGGTAAACATTCTTTTCTTGTTTATCGTTATTTCGGAAATGATACTTTTAACTCTGTGTGCAGCGCCTTCCCAAACAACAATATCGCCAATCTCGACTTCAGTTCCGTATGCGTCTTTTGGCAATTTTGTAATTTTGCGAGGAGCCATTTTTCTGTATTCAATTGCATAATCGAGAGGATTTAATGCATCAAGAAGGTTTCTTACAAAGAAGTCATCTTCGGGAGCCATTATGCTGACGCACTCAATATCACCTTTTTGATAAAAAGGTTGCTGACTTTCAAAGTCCCAATCCCTTAAATCACTTTGACTGCCTACAATACCTTCGCCTTCAAAATGTTTTACGAAATCCTGAAGGTCGTTAAAGTACTTTTCTCTTTTGTCCCAATCGTAGCCGTGGCGGTCATCGCTGAATTCATATATGAGCATATATAAATTGATGTAATCAGTGCTTCTGCCGTTTTCAGTTGCCTTTGTTTTAAAGGCGTCTCTTACGTTATAGTCTATATATTCCATTTGTTTATAATATAAAAGGGTTTTGATTAAAGTTTATTTGAATCGTAAAAATTACAATTTCCGTGAAAAATATTTTTGAACTCAACTTCACGGTCAAGTTCATCACAATGAGTGACTTCGACTGTATATCTTTTGATATGATGCATTGCGACTTCTTCATCGCATCTCTTTTTCAAATCAGCCAAGTCAAGGTAATCGTAAAAGAAGTCGTGCTGCCATTCGTTGTACTGATTGATTTCAGTTGACTTATTAAGGTCACAATCAAGTTTGTGGCCAACAAAAGTATCAGAGCCGTGACGAGTAATATAAGGTCGTGTTACGAAATGAACATTTGCATCTTTCAAGTCGATGTATGATGGGAGTCCTGTATTTGAAGGTGTTGCTTCCTTATCATCAAATCCTTTATCGCCTAAAAGAAGTCCTTGTCCATTTTCGATAATAAAATGTTGTGACTGGAGTTTTGAAGCCAAGTTTAAGAATGATGGGCTAACTTTGCAACATTCAAACATTGACATAAAGTCTCTTATGAAATGCTCAATAAGAATATCAGAATACCAAGGTGTTCGGTATTTTGGGTTGACTTTGATCTTTCTTACACCTTCGTAATAGTCGCGAATCTTTTTGAGAAACTCAACTTGTTCATCGTGTGGACGAGCAGCAAAACTATCAAAGTCCATATACACGCCGTTACGATAACGAAGTACAGTTTCCCAGATACCCATACCGCAAGAGCCTGTCCAATTTTCTTTTTGCAACATTTGATTTGCCATTATGTCCCAAGGTGTCACCCACTTACAAGATGCAGAACGAATTGCTATAGGCTCAATACCGTAAACTTTTTTAAGTTCCTCTTTTTCAACATTGAACTGAATAGGGTCAAGAATAAAGTCTGGGCTGAAGAATGTTCGAACACCTAATGGAGTTGCAGAATTGAAATGTTTGAAGATATGTTGTTTTCCATCGTGTATTACAGAGTGTCCTCTTTGCGCACCGCCATTACCCATAATAACAAAAGTTTGTCTTGGGTCATACTGCTTTGCAATACGAGCAACTGTGAGGCCTTTGCCTTCATCTCCATAATTTGCGCCAATTACAACATCAATACTCATTTTCTACCAACTTATATAATTATCGTCATCAAGAGTTTCGTAAACTTTCCAAAAAGTGTTTTTATGTACTGGGTAAATTGAACCATCAACACCTTGAACAAGAAAGTCACCTTTCTTAAAGCCAATGCCCTGACCGTTTGGTAAAATCAATTCATACTCGTATGTTGCAAGATCAGATTCTACAATTGTCAACTTATCAGCCTTACGCTTTCTTTCTTCGATAAAACTTTTAACTTCATCAAGATTGCTGCCATCAAATTCAAGTGCTTCAACCATTATAGGCTTTTTAAGATACTTCTTTACCATTCAAGCTCCTTGACGCCGTCTCGTGTATAAAAGATTTCTTTTGGACTTTCATCATCAAGCTGTGGCAAATCAACATACTCGATTTCATCTTCTTTAGCATCTTCATAAAGTTTGTAAAAAGATGGGTAATCTGTAAAGCAAACATCATCTGCACTTTCTGCATCTGATTCTTCTTTCACCAACAACCAACTTTTGTAAAAGTCTTCATAATAGTTGCGGCTTCCTGGGCCTTCCCAGTTATCTCGATAAATATGCCACATTCTTCCGCCTGAAGTAATTACTGTATAAACATTCCAAGCGGGACCAAGGAACTCTTGTATAAGTTTGCAAACATAATCTTCGTTTCTTTTTGCCTCTTCTTTGTCAACATAGAAGGCGCGGACGTAATTAGGTTTATGCTTATAAAGAATTCCTTTAATCATTACCACTCAACCTCAGATTTATCTTTCTTTGATTTTGCAGGGGCTTCTTCAGTAAGTCTTTCGCGTTTCTTGTATGATTTTTCAATACATTTAACGATGTTCTTCTGAAGTCCGTTTACTGAAGATACAAGGTAATGGTCATCTCCGATAACATCTTTGAATGACTTATCAACCTGATCTTCGTAAGAAGTTCTGTCGCTGTTATAGTTTGTTCTGTCGTCTTCGACAGAAATGTGATAGATGTCAAACTTCTTTGAAGCTGCCTTGTAAAGTTTGTCTGTTTTTACTTCAGTCTGCTCTTCCAATCCAACGCCCAAGAAGTGCTCAACATCTCTTCTGTTTAATGCAGGATTGAGCGGCTCATCACCCATTGTAATAATAACGCCTTTTCTTCCCTGCTTGTCGAAACAATCCAATCTTGTATGGTAAAGACCAAAATACCAAGGAGCTGTATATGATTCATAACTATTTCCGCCACCACCCTTTTCAAGATAAATTTCCTGCATCTGTTTTGCAACACGAACATCAGACTCAAACTGAGAAACCTGAAGAGGCGAGCTATCACATTCAAGGTCACCTACACCCATTACACAAACTTCAACATCTTCAAACTTTTCATAAAGATCCTTCATCAAGTTTGCAACAGAAGCAGCGCATTCATCACAAGCTGAACCCATTGAACCTGTCACATCAAGAGCAAGGATAACAGGCATTGTATTAGGATGTTCCTCTGTATTACAACATTCACGAACACGACTCTTAGGGTCAAGTTCGCTATGTAAAGATGTCTGGGAATATTTCATATTGTTGAGACGAAGTGTTCTTACGCCATCAACTTCACAATTATCCATTACAGCGCCAACTGATTTTGCATAGCTGCTGAAAGAACTTTCACTGTAGCATCCGCCACCCATATTGTACCTCCATAACATTTAAACCTTCAAAATAACATCAGTGATGTTATAGTGAAGGCGTTTATGTTATTTTATTTTTTCTCTTCTTCAGCTTCAAGAGCAGCAAGTTCTGCCTTGAGGCGAGCTTTCTTTGCTTCAGGTGTTTCATCGCCGTTTACATCAACGTCTGGGATTTCAAGGTCGAACATACCTGAGAAGTCGAACAAATCATCGTCTCCGCCGCCGCCAAAAAGTCCGCCGCCGAAAAGAGCCATCATAGCCAAACCGTTAAGTCCGCCATTACCTTCACTGTCTCCGCTGCCGCCACCAAAGTTGAAACCTTTACCAGTAAATGCATTCATCAAAGCCATCTTTCCAAGAAGCTTACCGAACTTGTCAGTTCCTTTTGAACCTGCAAGGTCTCCGATTGGGATAAGAGAATGGATTTTGTTGTAGAAGAACATCTTTCCAAGGAAGAAATGACGCTCAGGCACGATTGTTTGAATTTCATTTGTTCTGTAGTCCATAACCTTGATTGTCTTGCCGTCTTCGAGAGCAGTAACACACTTAGGTGCAACTCCCTGAGGAGCGTCTGGGTCATCAAGAACAATGATGTCGCCAACTTTTACTTTTGCAGTTGGAACACAAATAAACAAATCCTGCCCAATATCGAAACAGAAATCCTGAACATTTACAAGCTGTTTTGTTTTAGCGTTGTAAGTTTTATAGCCTGAGCCACTTTTTACAGCAAGTTCACCATTAAGGCCAATTCTTACCATCCCAGGCTTGATTGGCTTAAGGAACTTTCCAAACATTCCATTTACGTCCATATTAACCTCCGTATTTTCTTCGACAACTTCCTCGTCATCGCTTTCTTCTTCAATATAAGGACTTATTTTGTCCCAAAGCTCGTTTTCACCCATTTCAATATAACCACAAAGAAACTTTATGTGGTACTGCATTTGCCCAAACGGTCGTTCAAAATGACCGCTGAAGCAATCAAAACTTTGTGTAGGTTGCTCGCAATTGATTTCAATCACGGGTCCCATATTTGCAAAAGCTTTAGGTAAAACATCTTGCAGTAATCTGAAATCCAACATAAAATAATATTAACATTCTGCTACTCTGTCGAAAGCATCAGGGATGAATTCTTCAAGAGCAGAAGGCATATCAATAAGTTTGTATTTTGTGTTAGGATTGTGATGCATTGTGACAATCTTTCTGAAAACTTCCTCAGACTTTGGAGGAAGTCCTGTCAAGATAAATGTATCAAGTGCTTCATAGGTAAAGCCCATATTGTCTTCATCACTCTTGCCGCACATACCATCTGAAGGTATTTTGTGTACAAGTTCATTTGGCAATTTCATATAATCGCCAAGTGCAACAACTTCAGTTTTTGTCAAACGATTGAGAAGTGAGAAGTCACCTGCAGCGTCGCCGTATTTTGTACTGTAGCCAACATAATCTTCAGACTTATTACAAGTGTTGCAAACAAGTCCGCCGTAAACTGCAGCAATTCCGTAAAGAGTCACCATACGAAGACGGGCAGGAGTGTTTGTTGTGAAAAGACTTGGTATTTCATCACCTTCGTACCAATCACCAATTCTTGATGTGATGTCTTTGTACATTCCATTGATGTTGATTTCAATTTCACGAATACCAAGAGTGCTGATAACTTTCTTTGAGTCAGAGATGTCCTTCTGCTCACCGTTTGGCATCATTACACCAATTACACGGTCTTTGCCAAGTGCTTCAGTAAGAAGAGCAGCACAGATTGTTGAATCTTTTCCGCCGCTGATACCAATTACTGCAGGACCTTTCTTGTCATTAAAAAAGTTCTTAATCCAAACGATAATCTTATCGTGAATGTCCTTCATTCTTTCTTCATTTGTAAAAGTATCAAAACTAGTCATTTTTCTTCTCCTGTCTGTTTCTCTTCCATCTGTCAATTGCATTTGTAATTTTAAGGTAAATCAATATAAGAGATACCTTGATAAACTTTATGAAGTTTTTCAATCCCAATCCTCCACGTGTTTGAACCCATAACAGTGTTCACCGTTAGGCCAATCTTCTTCAGTCTTTTCACAACCCGTTTCAACATAATCACTATGTTCACCTTCACGGTAGTAATAAGACTGTTTATAACGTACTTGAACTTTTCCGTTGTATTTGCAGTTTTCACAACAAGGCTTTCCAAACTCAGGAATAGGTTTTTCTTCAACCTCTTTAAGGTCTTCTTCAAGGCGTTCTATAAAGTTATCTTCTCCGTCGTCTCCTGAGAACAAATAATCAACTCGATGCAAACAAACCTGTGCTTTGCGAATTGTTTTAAGGCATTCACGAAGAGCTTTTTGAGTTTTCTCATCGAAAGCTCCACCTTGCCATCTCAATTCGTTTTCGAGTTGCTCAAGATTCATTGAAAGATTGTTGTTATAAAAATGTCCGCCGCTCATTTTCTTATTCCTAAGTCTTTTAAGCACTGAAGATAACCATCAAAGAAGCCTTCATCTCTTCCTTGTTCAAAACCGTTGTCGTATTCTTCTTCTGCTCGAATATCTTCTTCGTTATCGTAAACACCGTGAGCATCACTTTTATAACGGGTCTTCTGATATTGTTCAACTTTTCTGTTGATAAAATCGTCGTCATAAGTTGTGATGCTCATAATGTGTACCTCTTATACAATTTCGCACTGACACATTTTCATTGTTGTCAATGCAGCTTCGTTGCTTTCAGGAGTAAGGCCTGCGCAGCAATCAGCAATTACTTTTACTTCAACACCTTCAATCATTTTGAGAGCAAGGGCGTTGCTTACAACACAGATGTCAGTACAAGTTCCTACGATTGTAATTTCATCGTTAGGCTTGATGTAATTGCCCCAGTTGTCGTAGCCAAAGTGAAGCTTGTCAATGACTGTAGTTTTGTCATCAATCTCTTCTTTAAGTTCAGGAACAATTTCCCAGCCTTCTGTATTCTGAAGACAGTGCTTTACTGGGAGATGCTTACCTTCACCTGTTTCAAGATAACCGTCAAAGTGTGTATCACGAGTAAAGATGATGTTTGCGCTGTCTGCCTTTGCTGCCTGCAATTCCGCTTTAATGCGTGGTATAATTGCAACAGCGGCATCGTTTTTCAAAGCGCCTGTGCAGAAATCATTCTGCATATCAATTACGATAAAGTGTTTCATTTGTTTGCCTCCAATATTTCATCTAATGTTTTTGGCCCCCATTCCATATAAGGAACAGCAAAACCTACATTATACATATTCACTTTGAATGAATTGCCAGCCTGTCCTGTCATTTCTTTTTCGTATTCTTTCTTCCACTTTTCAATAAAAGCGTTATCTTTTGGGTTAACGTGGATGTGTCCGTAAAGATGGATGTTTCCACGCATTACGCCGTCAAACTGAATAATTGGGTAATGTGAAAGAATAAGTGTACGACCTTTGCTGTCGTGAAGCTTATGATAGCCTTCGTGGATTTCTTCAAAAAGATTTTTGATATGTCCGACTTTAAGCATTCGTCCATCGTGATTGCCTGTGACGAGATACTTTTTGCCGTTGAGAGATTTAAGTACATCTTCATTTTCTTTATTTGCAAACCAAAGAATATCACCAAGCATCCAAACGTGGTCTTCAGGCTTTACTCTTTTGTTCCAAATTTCAACCATTTTTTCATTCTGTTCTGCAAGGTCCTTAAAAGGACGGTTGTCAAATCTTAAACAGTTTTCGTGTCCTATATGTAAGTCACTAACAAAAAACTCTTTCATATAAAAGCTCCTTTTTTAATAATATTAACTGTCGCATTTTGTTTCAGTAATAGTGAACGGCTCGCTTGAACCACTTCTTTTGCAATCGTAATGTGCTCTGTCAACAAGTAATGCTTCTCCGTCAGGTCCGTCAGTTCCTCTAAAAAGCTGACAATCTACTACGATTCTAGCAGGTGCAGCATTTGGGCTACCCAAAAAAGTTGAAAGTCTTGAACAATCAATAAACCAAAAGTAGCCGTCTCCTGCACTTACTTTATATGTGCCTGTAGAATAGCGGTCAGTTAACTCAGGCTTAGATTTAACCTTTTCAATTGCGTTCGCTACCTCTAAAGGGTCGAAGCCTATGCTTTTACAAATGTCAACACAATATCTTTCAAAGTCAGAAAATGGTGTACGCATTATTCTCCCCGTAAAGGATTGACTTCTTCTATCGTTTTTTTATCAACATCGCCGTTTACAACATTGAAATAATAAACAATCTTATCAAGCAATTTTACTCCATCGTAAAGATTTGCAACAAACTTCCAACTATTTTCGTAAGCGTTTTTACAAATTAACTCCCACCACAGATTGGCATTCTTATCTTGCTGCATTACAAAATGCACGCTGCAATAATCTTCTCCGTTGTTGCCCCAAGCAAACCTGTTATTAAGCAACTCGTCTGCAAGGAGCTTTCCGTTGAAGTTCATCACATCCATTGCAATTGTCATAAAGTATTTTTCAGGAGCAAAAAATGTTGCCATTTTAATATTCCTTCAACTTTTCTTCCAAAGCTGACTTTGCTTTCAACTCTTCAAAGTTTTCCTCTGTGATGAATACACAATATGAACAGTGAGGAAGTGTTCCATCTTTTGAAGGGCTTGTGCAGTGGCGATTGCCGCTTGCAATCTGTTTCTGTGTTACGAAGCAGCGATGCTTTTCACAGTAGCAGGCAAGATTGCGTTTGTGACCAATTCCGTTATTCAAAGTAAGAACATATTCAGCTTTGAACTCAGGGTTGAACTTAAGATCGTTGAAATCCATTTTCTATTCCTCCCTGATTACGTGGAAACCGTAAACGTATTTAATATTGCCGTCGTATCTTGAAAGACCTACAGCACCGTCATAGTCATAAACAAAGTCTGCCATTTTGTCAAAGTCAAGTGCAGCACGAGGATAGCCGTCTTCAAAATAACAGTATTCATTTTCGAGCTTGTCAAGAATCTCTTCATCAGAGAGGTCTCCGAAAGTTTCGCTGTCTTCGATACGGAAATCGTTTACCCAAACTTCATCGTAGAACTCAGAAATTCCGCCCCACTTTTTTACCCATTCAGAATTGGCTTCGTCAGTTGACTCTTCGAAGATTTCCTTTGCATTTTCTTTTGCATCAGCTTCGAGTTCGTCATCGTCGCGGATTGAAAAAACTTCTCCGTCAACTGTAAAACGTGGTGGGTTGAATGACTCATCAAGTTCAACTGCTGGGCCATATTCCTTTTTGATAGCTTCAAGTTTATCCATTTCGTCCTCCTTTAGGATTTTTACAAATATAATATAAAGAAGTCAAGCAAAAAGTTTAATTTTATGCACCAATTTCATAACTTTTATAGTCATTTTTCGGGTAAACCGTAAAGCTAAAGTCGTCCAAACGGTTTGTTGACTTATACCAATTTTCTGCATACGGGTCGGGAGAATGAATTATCCTATGAAGTTGTCCGTATACATTATAATAAATATCAACTTCTGCAAACTTGAGTGCAACAATTGTCCATTCGTATTCATCATCACATAGGAATTTAATAACAGTACGGCCATCATTAAACTTCTCGCTGCCCCAAATATCAAGTTTACTTCCTGCGTGCAACTCTATTCCCATAAATTTTGATACTGCTGATAATAAAAGTCCGCCTTCAGTCATTCTTTCTAAAAACTGCCTTATCCTCTAAAGATATACCTAAGTCTGGGTCAACTAACCCATCATAAGTAGGGAAAGTTGAAACATCAATATTATTGTCTTCATCAAGAACTTTAACCTTATCATCTTCTCCAAGTTCATATCTTACTAAAAAAGCATCAGTTGCAAAATCACCATCATATAAGGTCATCATAAGGATGTGCTGTGCAGGGCTCTTAGGGTCAACAAGTGTTGCGACCCAATTCTGATCTCTTCCGATATTGATTGTCCAACCATCTTTGAAAATGCGTACTTGATGAGGCCGTATATCAAAGCCGTAAAGCTTTATCACTGGGAGAATATAATTTACAAAAATCAAATCTTCAGAGTGGCTTGGCGGTGTGGTCATTTTTCTTAAACTCCTTCATTCTTATAACTTCGCAAGTATTCAACATAACATCTTCTGATATACGAAGTTCAAAGCAATCACTTAATTTATGATTGTCATATAATACAGCAGCAACATCGTAAGTATGTAAACGAACAGCTTCAGGTCGTAAAGCATTTACTTTGAACACCCATTTAAGGTTGTTGTCAATCTTCATAATAAACTTGCCATCAAGCGCTGTATAATCTCCAAAAGGAGATGAACGTTCCCAAGTCATTGAACCTACATTTATCGTAAGACCAAATTTTGTAAGTGCTGGCGCGATATGATTATTGAAAGCTTTGATCTTAATTTGTTGTCGTAGCTGTTCTCTTTTTGCGTCTTCGAGAGCTTGTTCCTTTCGTCTTTTTGCTTGTTCAACCCAAGCATTATGCAATTCTTCTGATGTCATAGTTTACCCATTTGTATTAAATATCTTTCTTGTATTTTATGTATATCTGTCGGTATCTCTCTTACAAAAGTTATGTCATTACCATCAAATATAAATTCATACTTAAAGGAGTCAATAGGCTTCCATTTGCCATCAGGAAGTTTTTCTTTCAAAACGCCTTTGAATACTATTAAAGCCTTATTACTTGGGAGAGAATAGTTCCACCTTAAACTTTTTGTAAAATGAAATGACCATTTATGATCTATATCAACTACAAGACAGCAAAACTTTTGTTCGTTTTCTGGGTCGCTGAATATAGGGATGTTGTGTAGAGGTATTGTATAATTATCAAAAGGAAAGCCAACATACGCTATTGCCTTTTTTGCAAATGTTTGCCATTCTTTATCATCTAAATGCATCATCTTTGTACTATCCTATCAACGCCGCCTTCTTTATCAATATAAATTGTATAAGACACTTTATCTTTTATCTTCCTATCAATCTTCAATGTTAAGTCCGCATTTATTTCAATTACTTCCCCTGCAGCTTGAACAGTTGTCACCTGACAAAGCCAATACATATTGGGTTGGTCAGTCAATAAGCGAGCAGTTATATAATATGAATATGCACTGTAATCAAAGTTCTTTTTGTCAACCTCAAGGTTATCCCATTCGATTGCACCGAGAACTTGTGTTAAGTACATCTTTGCGTCTTTTCTATTCCACATCACTTTAACGTAAACAGCTTTGCTGCAATTTCAGGATTCTGCTCCTCAGCTTTTTCAAACTTCATATCTTTTGCATAAACTGTGTAAGCAGCTTTATCGAGCACCTTAAATGTCATACCGTGTTGTTCAGTAAGAACGCAATACATTGTCAACTTTGTAGGTTGAAAAGCTAAATTTAAAAAGTCTGTTTCAATATAACAAAGCCAAGATACATTAGGAGTTCCTGTGTGCAGTCTTAAAACAATCTGAGCGCCATACCCTTCCTCGTGTCCGCTTGTTGAAATAATCTCAGGAGTTGTTTCTCCGAAACCGAGTTCATCAAGTGCAGGAACTGCTATATCACCTATTATTGCATTGCGTGTATTTATATACATACTACCCCTTTGCTGCATCATTTGCTGCTAATATCATATGCTTTGCAACATCAACATCAATCTCATACATAGAAAGCAATTTACAATTCCAATTAAGCGTTCTGTTATATGCGATTTCATAATGTCCTATAAAGCCCATTTCATCTTCACCGCTGTCTAACTTACAACAGCAATAAAACCTTTGAATATTATTCTTAGGACCCTGTAAAGCCCCAAAGTCACTTACACTAAAAACCCACCGATGATCTTTTTCCCAAAATATCATACCGTGGCCTGTTCGATGTTGGGTAAAGTTTACAAACTCTTTTTCATATTTAAACCCAAGAGATTCTAAAATTTGTGTTCCAAGTATTCTGATATTCATATATAAAAGCTGTCTCCCACCGAAGCAGGAGACAGAGGATTAGCATCCTTTCACAATTTTGTAAATTGCCTCAGCATCAGTCATATCCTTGTCAATCTGCATCTTTAATGCAACATCTAAGATATGCTTAAACTTTGGCCCAGGAGTTCTGCCTTTGTCAATCAGGAACTGACCTGTAATAATTGGCTTAGGCATTGGCTTACCGATAACTGACTGAATGATAGGCTTCTCTAAAGATTTCTCAATACCAACCCAAGCATCGTCAACTGTCTTAACACAAGCTGACTCATCAGCCTTTGCTAACATAACCAGTTTATCGAAAATAGGGTTTGAAGTAATCTCCCAGATTGCCTTCTTTGATTTCATATCACCTAACTGATGAGCTCGCATATGTAAGCCAACCAGCTCGCGAACTGTCTCACTGTCATCGTTTGTCATACCGATACTTTTGCAAATATCGTATGCAATAGGAGCGCCAACAACATCGTGGTCAGAAACCTTAGGAATTGTCTCAGTAAACTCTTTGCTTCCAATTTTGAAAGTATTTGTTTTTAAGCCCAGCTTTGAATGAGCCTTACCGATGTCGTGTAAGAAAGCAGCCATCATCATTACGAAACGAGTGTGCTCGTCTAAGTCTTTTGATAACTCTGCCATTCTTTTCATAACTAACAGTGTATGGTCCCAAGCAGTTCCGTGGGTTGCAGGAACAAAACCGTCAAAATCTGTTATCTCGTCGCCTTTGAAATCCTTTCCGTCTTTTGTCCAAGTTGAACCCTCAGCGTGCCACATCCAAGACTGAACAATATTTCGCAGGTCAACCATAATCGAAGTTAATCCTAACGGAGTTAAAACTCTTGCTGCTAAAACAAACTCCCAAGTATCTGGGAATAAAAACTTACCTGCAAAAGTTTTCTCTAACTCTTTCAGCTGTCTTTCAGCAGATACTTCAGTAAAAGAAAAATTCCAATCAAGAACTTCTCTTTTTGTGTAAGCTGACTTGAAACCTTTTGAAGCAAGGAAACGAACAAAACGGAATATTCTTAATGGGTCTTCATCGATGCGGTCCTGAGCATTTCCAACAAAACGTAATGTTCTGTTTTTGATGTCCTGAGCGCCGCCAACCATATCAAAAATAAAACCGTCAATATCTTCGTAAAGGGCATTCACAGTAAAATCTCTGCGTTCTGCATCTTCTTTGATGTCACGAGTAAACTCGATTTTTGGATGTCGTCCTTTTGTAATATCCTTGCGGAGAGTTGCAATTTCAACTTCTTCAAGCTTTCCATCAATTTCAATCAGCGGCATCGTAACACCGAATGGCTCACTGTTTGCTGAAACATTTGAAAACTTATCAAAGATTTTGTGCAATTCTTCAGGGGTTGCAGTTGTGCAAATATCGTAATCGTGAGGCTCAACGCCCATCAAAAAGTCACGAACACAACCGCCTACAAAGTAAGCTTTGAAGCCTGCTTCATCAATAGGCTCGAGGACTTTTGCTTTGAACTGATCTTTAATTGTCATAGATAATCCTCCTTACAACAATAATATAAAGAGGATTTTAGTAAAGTTTATTATTGTTGTACCAAACTTGATGACGACCGTTATTTTTTGCTTTATAAAGATTTTCGTCTGCTAAGTTGATAAGCCTATGAGATTTGTCTGAAAAAGCTGCGCCTATTGAAACACTCAATTTTTCGCCTTGTCTTAAACAGAATGTAAGTTCAAGGTCTTCCCAAATCATATCAAGTCTTTCAAGAAAATCTTTTTCATCGCTGCGGCAAAGTATCAAAAACTCTTCTCCACCGTAACGATATACACGGAAGTCATCTGTCACATATCTTAATAACGATTGACTTAATTGCTGCAAAGCTCTATCACCTGCTTTGTGTCCATAAGTATCGTTAACTTTTTTGAACCAGTCAATATCAATCATAGCAGCATACTTATAAAGTTTTGACTTAATATCTTGGTCCATTTTGTATCTGTTGTAAACTGTTGTAAGTTGGTCGTGTTCAGCTTCTTTACTCAATCTTTTGTTTGTATCTCTGAAAGCTTTAAGTGTAAGTGATACAACAATTGCAGAGAATAAGAAAGTTGAAATAATTGCTCCGAAACAATTTATCCAATGTGATGCCCACCAATCATTATACAAACCAAGGTAATGTTTCAAGAAAATCATTGCTGTATCTTCTGCTAAAACAATCGAACCCCAAACAACTGACTTTTTCCAATTTTCAATTGAAAGCAAACCTATTGCTGTTCCCATCATAGGAAGATAGAACATAAATATATTACTTTGATTTGTCAAAAAAGTTATCGGAAAATTTACTGCTGCGGTAATTATAACGATTGCGCTTATGTACTTTGTATACTCTTTTCTCCTAAAAAAGATTGCTCCCAAGGCAATAATACAAAAAAGTGAAAAAGCTGTAGATGCGATGTTTACAAAATAAAGAAGACCGCCGTCAAAATAATTCAGCCTTGAGATGAGCCCAATTGTGTTTGCCAACATACCTGCCCCGCAAGTGGAAAATGCTAGGTACTTGTTTAACCTCTCTGTCATTTTAGTTAGTTGCAAAATCCTATTTTAGAACTGCCTTCATTTCCTAACTTTTCTTTCTTACAGAAATCAAGCAATTCATCTACACTCGGCTTTTTGCCGTAGAGTAGATAGTCGATTTCTGACTTGCGATAAATGTTGTCAATTTGTCCACCTGATAAGTCATAACGTTCTGCTAATTTGTTTGCATCATTGTCGTCAAGCCAGTCCAAACGGTCCTTCCAAATTTTTACCTTCACAGGTACGTTCGGATTTTCGAACTTCAATTTGAAAAGGAGTCTTCGGTCGAATGCAGAGTCAATGTCAGTGGCGCGGTTAGTCGTTGCAATAAAAATACCGTCAAACTTTTCGAGTTCCTCAAGAAGCAAGTTTTGAATTGCGTTCTCCATCTTTGTCACTGCTGCATTTGAGCCGTCTACTGATGTTCTTTTTGAAATAATGGCATCAGCTTCATTGAAAAGAAGTATAGGCTTAATCTTTGCTTTTGATGCGTAATAAGATTTGAAGATAGCCTTGATGTTCTTTTCAGATTCACCCACCCAACAACTTTTTATTTGTTCAATATTCAAATGATACACATCGCGTCCTGTCTTTTTTGCAAGCTGCATAACTGTTTCAGTTTTACCTGTCCCAGGTGCTCCGTATAAAAGTACTGTGAGGCCTTTTGGCAATCCCTTTTCGTCAAGACGCTTTCTCAACTGAAGGTAATTTTCTTCCTTCATAATACTTTCAAGACGTTCGATGTCTTTTTCATTAGATTCGTTATAATATAAGTTTTTTGGCTTAATGTCCTTAAACTCAATTTTCTGCAATTCTTTGCCTGAGCTTTCCTGAAGCAATAAGTCTTCGTAGCCTTCAAAAGCCTTGAGAACTCTAGGTCCCCATATTACTTCAATATTATCGGCAATATCAGTCTTGTCCAATTCAAAATATTCTTTCTGAATAAGAACAGACTTTCCTGTCTTTATCTGATTAAGTTCATAAATAATATCGTTTGTTGAAACATCGTAATCAGAGAACACACCTTTTACTGATGCTGTCTTTTCTGTCCACAACTCACGAGCAAGCATACAAAAGTGAAGGAAGTTTGTCCAAGATCCCATTGGGTCGACTATGATAATATCGCTATTATCAGCATCCTCACATTTCTTGCCTCTTCCGTCACCCATATCAACCAAATCGTTTACAAGCTTTTTAACCCAAGGGTCTTTCATATAAGGCGCAACGTGGTGAGACATACTGTATTTTGAACGCAACATTCTTTTTGGGAGATTGTAAATTGATGAAATGAAGTCAACCGCATTGTAAACTTTAGTTGAATAAGTTGGCTTATAATCTTCAATTGGCTTATTATAAGTAATCAAGTCAATAAGTTCTTCATCAACTGTGAAAGCTGTCCATCTGTCAACTTTCTGAACATTTGGGTCAAACTTTATTTTGTCTCTTAAGCAGAACAAACCTTTCTTAAGCAAGTTTTCGATTGTAGGAATATAAGAAAGTGTTTCTGTCATTGAAACATCAACGTCGCGGTTTAAGTCTTCAAGCGTAAAATAAGCACAACTTTCTTCAATCTTTCGATAAGTAAAATAAGCAAAGAGTATTGCTTCTTCCTTTTCAATATGAAAATACTCCATAAGCTGAGTAATCTCTTTTGAGTCAGGAATTTCTATTTTATTTTTGCGATACACAACCATACAAACTTTGTTTATCGCAGAGAAAGTTGTTGCACCCATTTTATTTTTTCCTTTTGTTAATTAGATATTCAAAGAGTAAGCTTAAAACTACCACAGTGATAACAGCAGCTGTACATACAACATCGTAATTCCAACCACAGCGTTCACATAACATTTCAAGTGGAGCCATTAATCAAGTTCCTTTTCAATAACAAGATCGTGTGACTTAAGAACATTAAGTACACCTTCAAGACAATATCTTTTCTTTTTGAACCAGTCTTCTTTTGGCAATTTGTCGCGATTGTGTGAGTACGCAGTCTTGCCATTGTCCCAAGAAGTCCATCCAATATAATCTTCGTAATTAGGTCCTAAAGTTTTCAAAAACTCTACAACTTCATCAAGTACCTCAACGAGCGGCGGCGCATAAAAAGTTGCGTGGCTTGCAGAGTACCAACTACTTGCAAAGAAATCAATAAGCCCATCTTTAAGAACATATTGTTTATATCCTTTCTTCTGTGCTTCTTGCCAAGAGACACCATAAATATGACAAGGATTTCCGCAATACTTCAAAGCTTCAGCTAAAACACTAAACTTTTTCGTGCCGCCGTAAAGCTTCTGAAGCTCCCTTGTCGATTTGTATACTTTTCTTACTCCGCCGATTTTTTCAATCTCGGCGAAGATTTGTGCTTCTGTCACTGTGTTCTCCTACCAAACGTACTTGCCGTTTTCTTTTTTGATTTTGCCTTCAGCGATTGAACCGCGAACAAGCTGTCCTGCATATTTTACAATCTTGCGGCGAAGGTAAATGTCCTGCTTGTCGGAAATAAAACCTTTTCTCTGATACTGCTTTGCAAGAGAAGTAAGGAACTTTGCGTCACTTCCTGTAAAGCCGATACCGTTGAAGCGGTTTGTCGACTCAGAAACCTGTTCGTCGCGTGTTTGATTTTCAAAGATACGAACCAGAGCGGCTCCACGATAGGCGCGGTATTTTGCCTCAAGAACAGGATCTTCGTCGTTGTGACGAACTAAAGCCTGTTTCATATGATTGATAAGCTGTGCTTCTGAAGTAAATACCATAAAGTCCTCCTTATTTTGACTTACAAATATAATATAAAGAGGACTTTTGGAAAGTTTAATTTTCGATAAATAAAAGTTCTACATCAACATCCTTGAAAGCATCTTTTATAATGTCTTCAATTTTGTCCCAATCTCTTTTGTCGTAGCTGCCGCAGCAAATATGTGGAAAAGCCAACTTTCTTGTAATAACAGAACCGCTTTCTCTAATTTCAGAAGCAAGAGTTGCAAGCGCCTTAGCAATATTAACGTACTCTGGGATTTGCTGAGGTAAAGCTTTTACAACCAAGGCGTGAAACTTTTCTCCGCCCTTTTCAAAAGATATACAATAACCATTGCCGCGCCACTTTGATGCTTCAACAGGAATTGCTTTCAAAGTTGACTCAATTCCGTATTTGTCATCAAACTGTTTGCAAATGCCAACATCACATTTGAAAGTTGAGTCGAGTGCAAAGACAAACTCATAACCAATCTGAGTAAAGATATCACCTTTAACATAGCTTACATTCATAAAACAACCTCTTTAGTAAATACTACCCAATCATTATAACAAGATGGGTTAAGTTTTGTATATTTCGGCTTATCAGCTGTGTAAATAAGTCGAGGAAGTTCACTTCCGTCATTATTTTCAAAGCCAACAAGTTTTAATTGATTTACATCAACATAAGGGATAGTTAAGAAAACCACGATATGAGGATGTTCCCTTACATTATCAATTCTCTCCCTTAAAGCTTTATAATGCTTTTCAGGAAATTGCCATATCCCAGGAGAAAGTCGACATAACGGCTGATAGTCTTTAACTTCTAATTCTCCGTTTTCATTAGGCTTTTTATATTTATACGAATAACCGTGTAGGTCATCACTTTTGATTGCAATAAAGTTGATGTCATACTTTTTTGCAGCTTTATTTATTTTGTGAAACCAAAACCATAACTTAAAGATTGAAGCTCTTTCTGATCTTGCCTCTTTTTCAATACGTCTTTGATTTGCAATCAAAACTTTTTTATCGGCTCTTGTCAGCTTTCTCATATTTGAATTCCATCTGTTTTTGAGGTGCTCTTCCGCAGCATTTTGTTTCAGTACAGAAACCTGAAACCTCACACTTTGGTCTAAAAAGATGTGCAGAGATAATTGCCCATTCCTCTGAATAGTTTTCCAAAGCATTTTTGATTTCTAATGAAAGGGCACGGATTTCCCAATACGCTCTTGAACACAAACGCATATTCATAAAATGAACAAGTGTTCGAAGATTAACCTTCCAAACCATTTTTGTTTTATACGCAAGTGGAAGCAAGTTTGTCAAGTCTTCATTTGGAATTCCATAATCCTTCAAAGCTTTCATTGCGTTTCTGATTGTATCAACAGTTGAATTCCATACAGCCAAAGCTTCTTGATTTTTTCCAATTGAAGGCGGTGTCACAACTTCAACACCTTTCTTTTCGTAATCAATATAACGAGTTGAAGCCTGCAATCTTGTAGGTGCTCCACCTATATGTGTATAAAGTTCACGAATACATTTTGCTGAATGGTCGCTAAGAACAAGATAAACATCAGGAAACTCTTCAGTTCTTTCGTGTCCTGAGACGATACAATCAATTGCCCGAGCAATATTCTTTTCAGCATCATTGATATTTGCACCCCAGCAAATACCTGCAAACTCGCCAATCATTTGAAGCGGAGTTTTTGTTGTACATTCTTTAACTTCAACTGGCATTACTCAACAACCTCATAAGTTGCTTCGAAGATGTCAGGTTTGCAGAAGTAGTATTCACCTTTAACACCACGAATAACAAAATCACCAACAGTTGCTGCGTGCTTTACTTTTCCGTCAACCCCGTCTTCCAAAGTTTTGATAATCAATTCACCGTTCTCAAGGTAAACATTATCGCCTGCAAACTTTTTCACTGCATCAAAGTTTTTACCATTCCAACCAATCGCTGCAATAGTCACAGGCTTCTTTCTGAAAATATGTTCTTCTTTTGTGCAATCGAAAGAAACTCCCATCTTATTCCTCCACCCAAATTTTCAATCTTTTCTCAAGAATACGAATATATTCTTTCTGAACGGCATACTGCTTTTTCAACAACTTTTTCTGTTCATTTGATAATGAATTCAAAAGCTTCTGATGTGCAACCCAGTTATCTGATTTTATTTTGCCGAGAAGGCAACCAAGTTTTTGATTTCTTGTTCGGAGTTCTTCAAGTTCTTGCTGAACTCTTCCCTTTGCTGTTCCATCGTTTGCCATAAAAACCTCTTTATTTTATATTAACAAAAAAGGCGGGCCGAAACCCGCCAAAACTTTTTTAACTATTTATTTTGTTATTCACTTTTTGGATTCTTTGTTGACTTTGTTGCAGCATCGAGAGCAGCGCCGAGTTCTTTGCCTGCAAGTTTACCTGCTAGCATTGATGATACTACACTTCCAAGGTCGATACCGAGGCTGTCTTTCAAGCCGCTTGCAACCTGTGTGATTGTCTTTGTGATGTTGCCTGTAAGCATTTCACCACTTGAACCGTCTTTTCCGCCACCATAGATTGTGACATTTCCAACTTTGCTCCAAGGTTCTGCTGCAGCTCTTGCCATCTCAGGCAACTGTGTAAAGAGAACTTTCAAAGTATCAAGTTCCATCTGCATCTTAGCAGCATCACCGTACTGCTTCATAGCTTCAGCTTTTTCCTTCAAACCTTCAGCCTCAGCAAGGGCCTTCTGTTTGATACCGTCTGCTTCAGCAAGGAGCTTTGCCTTTACAGCGGCAGCTTCAGCTTCACCCTTTGCCTGAATTGCTTCAGCAAGAGCTTTCTGACCTTCGGCTTCTGCAACCTTTGCTTTCTTTTCAGCATCAGCTTTTGCAATCAAAGCTTCAGCAGATTTTTCCTGTTCGTACTTTTCAGCTTCAGCTTTCTTCTGAAGAGCAATAAGATTTGCTTCCGCATTGCGTTCGCGTTCAATCTTTTCAGCCTCAGCAGCCTTTGTTCTTTCATAAAGTTCAGCATCAGCCTTTGTCTGTGCAGCATACTTTTCAGCATCAGCCTGCTTTTTGATTTCAGCATCAAGAGCCTTTTCCTTGATTGCGATTTCCTGTTCCTTCAACTCAGTCTCTTTTTCAAGACGGGCGATTTCGGCATTCTGCTTTGTGATTTCGATTGTCTTACGCTGTGTTTCCTTTTCGATAGCACCTGCAGCTTCAGACTTTGCAACTTCCTTCAAGCGGGCAGCTTCGAGTTCAGCTTTACGAACTTCAAGAGCGTTGTTCTTTTCAGCAATTGCTGTATCTGCTGCAACCTTTGCATCGTTTGCTTCCTCACGAGCTTTTGCTTCTGCAACAGCAACTTCCTTGTTAGCATTTGCCTTTGCAATAGAAGCATTCTTCTGAATTGTTGCGATATTGTCAATACCGAGGTTGTTGATTACACCCTGCTCGTCACTGAAGTTCTGAACATTGAAAGATACAATCTCGAGACCCATACGGTCCAAGTCAGGAACGGCATTCTGCTGAACGGCTTCCGCAAAAGTTTTACGGTCATTCATCATAGCCTTCAAAGACATTGTACCAACAATTTCACGCAAGTTTCCTTCAAGAACCTCACGGGCAGTTGCATTGATGTCACGAGCATCTTTATTTAAGAAGTGCTGTGCAGCTTTTGCCAAGGCTTCTTCAGAAGTACCAATCTTAATATTTGCAACAGCATCAACTGAAATATTGATACATTCAGCAGTAGGAACAGCTTCCTGTGTCTTTACATCGACTGAAATCAAATCGAGTGTAAGTTCATCTTTACGTTCAAGGAACGGAATACGGAAACCGGACTTACCGATAACTTTACGGGCTGTCTTTCTCAAACCTGAAATAACATAACACTTGTTTGTTGGAGCTTTGAAATAACCAACAAAGAACATAATCAAAAGGAGAACGAACAGTGTTGCTCCTCCCGCAATCGCAAATACCATCATCATTTGCAACCTCCAAAAAATAATTTAAAAATATTTTATCTCAGCTTTGAAACTGAAATTCTTTCCAATGTCTTCTGCTGAAAAGCCTTCTTCCTGTGTTAATGATATTAACATACCGTTTACGGCTTTTCCTAAAGATTTAAAAGTTTTGATATTTACAGGCATCATTTCGTGTGACTGCTTGTCAATATAATAAAAGATAAAATTGTGGTCAGCAGTCTCTGCAATCATAGGTATCTTTCTGGTCTTAAAAGCATCACCCATAATTCTTACAAAGCCATTATGATAACTATAAGAATTGTGTCTTGCTTCTTTAACTAATGAAATAATATAATTCCATCTTTGTTCAATTCTCTTATCAGAAAGAAGGCCTGCGCTCTTTGTCTTCCATTCTTTTGTAAGACATTTAGTCAAAATATCTGCAGGAACGACTTCACAAATTGAATTAAGTTTTCTTTCAACTTCTTTTATATGATTTCTTATTTGAATAACTTCAGTTGCCTGAGCTTTCCAAGCGTCTCTTATAATGTGATAAGAGTTTGTTGCAAGTCGGAGTTTTTCCAAAGTTGTTTCATTACGATTACTTTTGTACTCCATATAAGAATATGACAAATGCTTTTTCGCATCTTCGATTTCAATCTGCTTATGATGTGCTTCGCATTTTGCAGCAACATAGTCTTCCCGTAAACTGTACAACTTATTTTTGTAATCTTCAAGAATTGAATTGAAGTAAGAGTGAGATACATATTTGAACTTCTGCTGCGTATAATCAAAAATATACTTTGCAGGTTCTGATGTGTGAATATAATGTTTTTTCGCCAATCGTATCTTTTTGTCCATAAACAAATATTAACCTACATTTACTTCTATCTTATCGAAGTCTTCTTCTGAAACTTCTTCCCAATCACTCATATAAGGGATTGCAGGATTTCCATCAATATCTTCTGCCTTTCTGAACTTTACTGGGTCAGAAGTAAGAAGTTCGCGGAAAATCCAATCGCCTTCCTTTAAGATAAGTTGATAAGTATAAGTATTGTCTTTTTGAATTGAAAACCAATAAACTTCGCCTTCATACCAACCGTCTCTTTCAAGAATACGTTCAGGAGTCCATTTAGTCCATTTACCTTTATCACCCCACTGAGGCGCGTGAATCTTTTCCTGTTCTTTTTTAGGAAGGTCTTCAAAAGGTGTACCGTTTTCGTTGTCAATATAATATGTATAGTTGCCTTGGTCAATAAGCCACTGAGCGTGCTTATAAGCATCTGCTCTTGACTTTTCGCTGTCAATAACACCGCCGCAACCTTTTATGAAAGCACGAGCAACATTCAAGCTTTGGAGAGAAAACTTTATTGCAATTCCCTTAGGTCCGCAGCCGTTATAAAAGTTTGTGTTTTTGAAAAACTTCTGTTCCATTCCTACCATCTCCTGTAATGGAAACCTGCAGCGTAAGCACGGTTTGCAGCCTTAACGTTTTCAGTTGCCTGAAGTTCAAACTTTGAACAAAGTTCCTCGTAATGTGACTCAAGATATTCAAAACGAGCTGCCTTTTCTTTTTCACCGTCATTTTCGAGAGCTGACAGATCAGCCTCAGTCAAGAAACCGTTTTCAGAAAGGATACGCTGTATCTGAGCAAGCTGATTGTTTGAAACATAACCCTTTGTTTCAATCTGCTGAACAACTGAAGCTGTAAAGCCTGAAACGAAATTGTTCTTTTCGTTCTTTGCAAGAATATCGTTTGCAGCAACTACAAACTTATCCATAAGAGCGTTGCGAACATAATTGTATGGGTTAAGATAAGAAGGGCAGTCCTTTGAAAAAACAAACAAACGAATTGCTTCCTTGTGAACGCGGCCTGCAAACTTCTCTTCTCTTTCAGCTTTTGTCATAACGTCCTCCTTTAATTGAACTGACAATAATAATATAAAGATCAACTTACTGAAGTTTAGATTTGTCGAAAATATTTATATATTTTTTGTTTGCGTTGTAGCCTTCAGTCAGATAAGTTCTCTGAAGACCTTTTTTGCCGTTGCCTTCAATATAAAGTCCTGCACCGTTTTTCTGAACACGGAACTCAGGTCCGTAGTGATTATTCAAATCGGGCTGAACTTCAAACTCTGTTGAGGAAATTTTACTATAAGGCTTTACACCGACTGCCTGAACTGTTTCTGTTCTTTTCGTCAATTTTGTTGTTTCGTAAAATCTGAAATAAACACCTGCTGCTGTTTTAACTTCTGCAACGTAAATCATAACATCCTCCTTACGTCAAATATAATATAAAGAAGTCGACTGTAAAGTTTAATTTATCCTGACATTTTGACAGAAAGTGTCAATATAATTTTTGAACTATAATGGAGGGAATAAAAAAAGAATATGAAGGTAAATTTATTTAAAATAAAAAAGGACAAATCCTTGCGAATTTGTCCTTTCGGTTATTTAAGGTTTGATTACATCAATCCCATTTTTCTCATATTTTCGAGCTCGATTGCGTTGATTTCATCGATGTCCTCAGTCATCTTTTCCATACCTGCATCTTCGAGATTCTGCTGTCTCTCGCGGTATGTACCAACACCTTCATCCCAAGCAGCTGCTTCAGCCTGTCCTGCAGATTCGTCAATTCTTGGCAAATATTTCATAAATGCATCGAATGCTTCGCGGTATGTTTTTGCACCACGAATCTGGCGCTCGAATGGCTTAACTGCTTCGCCGTACTGTGATACGAGGTCATTCCAATAATTTTCAACTGCAAGGCCTTTGCTCTCGCGGATGTTGAGATATTTTGAAACAGCTTCAACCTGTGCAGGCTCAAAGTCAAGCTTTGGCTTGTTCATCTGTTTATACTCTTCAAACTTCTGTCTTTCAGCAGCAAGTGTTGCTTCGTTTTCTTTGATAGTTGTCTGTAAGCGGATAACCTTCTGACGATATGTGTTCTTGCTTTCGAGAAGTGTTGTGTTTTCTTTTGTGAGCTTTTCAATATTTTCGTTAGCAATCTTGAGGTTGCTCATAACGTGGTTGAGACGAGTTCTCAATACGCCGTTATCAGATTCCATCTTTTTGTTGCCTTTTGTAAGAGAAGCAACTTTCATTTCAGCTTCAGCAAGTTTTGACTCTGATTCTTCAAGTTTTGCTTTCAAATCAGCAACAGTCTTTTCCTCAGCCATCTTTTCATTTTTAACTGTTTCTTCAGTTTTTGCAATGTGGTTTTCTTTGAGTGCAAGTTTAGACTCAAGGATTGCATTCTGCTTTGCAAGTTCGCGGTTGCGAGTTGTCAAGCCTTCGCAGAGTTCCTTATAATCAGCAACCTGTTCGTTAAGAAGAACACCAATCTGAAGATTCTTCTTTGTGTTTTCAACCATTTCGTTGAGGTCACCAAACTCTTTTGTTGCAGCAGCAGCTGACTCAACAAGTGCTGTAAGTTCGGCGTGAGTCTTTTCAAGTTTTTCCTGAACTTTGTTGATAAGTTCTTCGTCGTTAGACTCTTTAACAAGTTTGAGAAGCTCGTTTACTTCTGTGAGCTTTTCCATTGGGTTAGCTGAGTTGTCAGCTTCATTCAACATCGACTCAACCTGCTTCTCAATTACTTTTCTTTCAAGCTTTGAGAGTGTAGCAGGTCCTACATTAGCAACTTTGCCTTCCTCGAGTTTTGTCTCAGGAGCAGCTGTCTTGCCTTCGTCCATATTTACTGCATCTACTTTCATATGTTTTTCCTTTCCTTCTATAATCTTTGATTTAGGTGAGACTTCAACAGACTCCCTAGTTTGCTTTGAATATTCAACATTCCCAGGGTTATATGACTGCTCTGAAGAAATGTCACCGAAAACTGACTGTGACGGATTTGTTACGATGTCTGCCACTCTTTCAATGATATATGTATCTGGGTCAACAGTTTTACCATCAGAAAGTGTTTCGCCAAATCCTGATGAACTGAAACCTACACGTCCACCTGCTTCAATGATTTCCTGAGCAAGACGACCATATTCGCCAACGAATGTACCGATAGCCCAGATAAGTTTGTTGGCAGTATCAATAATCATATCAAGCCAAACAATAGCTGATGTCTTGAACTGTCCTGGGTCAGCGTCGTCCATTGGGTGATCTGCAAGACCACAACCACCTTGCCAAGTATCTCTTTGATTGTTGATAACATTACGCCACAACTGTTCAGTATAAATACGACCGTTGCCGTTTACATTACCGAATCTTGATACTGGAAATTTCCAAAGCTTTCTTTCTGAAGAAATGCCTTCCTCACGGAGTTTCTTGATAACATTATCGAAAACTGCTCTTTCCTGAAGATTTGTTGTACCTTCACGAAGTTTGATAGCAGCTTTCAAAGCACCTGTAGTTTCAGACTCTGTAAAGCGTTTGCCTACATTTGCTTTATATGCTCTCGATTCTTTTAACTCTGTTGGGATTTCATTTTCATTAAGAAGCTTGTAATCATTGTTTGATAAACGCAAAGCACTTTCACGAATGTGATAAAGCTTATGGCCGTTTACCTCAATAAATCTTTCACTCATTCTGTTCTCCCATATAATGAAGCATATATTGCTCCCACGAAGTTATAATAATTAGTTAGTATTTATTTATACCAAACGTCCACATCGTGTATCTCGTGATAGAAACGATTGTTGTCAATTGTATGAGGATGTATATGAGAAAAGTAATTAAACTTAAACTTTCTTTCAGGATTAAGAACAGCCTCATAAGCAACTCGTCTATAAACCTGTGAATCGGGTGATTCATTATCAACAACAATAAAGCCATCATCACAATAAAGATTAGGGACTTTATAAGGGTCGAGACCAATATCGGCTGCATTTGCGTAAGAACTTTTAATGTTTGTTGGGAACCAAATTCTCCAATCTTTATTTTGATTAGGTGTATCATAGAAGATGTTGCCATAATTAGGATTTTCATTTAAGTAAAGATTTTCAATTTCAGTAAGATTATGACAGCCATCAAATACATTATCGTTATTACCAAAACGCAACAAAGCTAATTCTTTTACTGATTGAAGTCCGCTATCTTTGAAAAGACTGTGAATATCTTGAACACTATCTGGGAAATAGAAGTACCCATCTTTACTTGTAGGATTTACCCAGTCTTTTGTCCAAGAGTTTGTGTCCAAGTGATATGTATAGTTTTGGTAATGCATACTTGAGTTAGGCTGCAGCCAATTACCTTCAACATCAACAAGGTTTTCACAATCAGCAAAAGCTTCTGCAATTGTTTGTATTCCTTCTGGGAATACTGCATTTCTAAGACTTCCAACTTTTGAGTTCTTAAATAATTTATTACCGTTCAATACTGAAGACCAGCTTGTAAAGAATGTTGGGTCAACAACACCTGAGTTTTCAAAAGCACTTTCAGCATCAAGTGTATCAACAACAAAGTCTATATGTGGGTCTGTAATAAAAGCACCATCAAAAATATGTTTTGCACTTTCAACTTTAATACGTCCTTGATTTGCTATTGAACCGATTGCTGACTCAATATTTTTACAATTCATAAAGAGTTCATCAGCTTTTGTTATTTTATTGATAGAGAAATCAATTGTCTTAATATAAGGTACATCTTTGAAAATGCCGCTTATGTCTTGAGCAGGACAATCAGAGTCTTGTAATCTAACTTTCTTAGGTACTTGAATATTAAGAGGACGCGTTTTGTCAATATAATATGGGCGAGGCCAAGCTTCAACATAATTACGATAGTTGACTGTTCTTTCACTTCCTCTGATATACCAAGCGCTATTGTTGGGCGCGCCTGTAGGAGTCCAAGTAACTTTTTGATAAGGCCATTCATACTGCTGTGGGTTGCCTATTTCTTGTCCTTGATTATTATAAGTTCTTCTTACAAAATATGGGACTTCTTTCCATTCATCAATATCTTTTACCCAAAAGTAAGACCCTGTGTTATATTGCGTATTCGTAATACGATATTCATATACAGGTTCGTGTTTTGTCTGAATCCGTTTTGTTGCAATCCACCATCCCCGAAGTTCTTCATAATTGCCTTCAAGATGTGTGATAGTATCAATTATAACCCAGTTGTACCATCTTTCTGTATTTTCAGCGCCTTCAGGTATAAATAAATTGGCGTTAATCCAATTATTATTGTTTATTCTTTTATCATTATATGTATGAGGTCCATCCCAGTAATGCTCTTGAATTGTTTTAGTTTCTTTAATAGTATTTGAAATATCAAGTTCTTTAAGATGTAATCTGAAATTATCATCAGGGTCCCATATAGGAGATATTACATCATTAAGCTTTGGACCATTATGTTCCATATTAAGAACAACTGATGTATTGAGTTCAAGTGTTGGATCTTTTGTATTTTCAAAAGCGCCATAGTCCCATATATCTTTAAGGTTGTATAAAAGATTTTGAATGCCTTTTACTTTGTCCTCATAATTATCAGTCATACTTATATGAGGGTCCTGACGAACCCAGTTTGAAGGGTCAGTTCCGTTGATAGGCAGTTCAGTATCAAAAGACACACTATAATTGGTGTTATCAAAATGGAGATTAAGTAAGTTATCTTCTGAGTCATCAATAAAGTCAATTTCTGATTTTATATCTGGGTTAGGTGTGCTTGTTTCATTAAGCGTATCAAGCCTATTCTTCAACGGTACACTATTGATAGCTTTTAAGATAAGAATGTTTGGATTGAAATTATCTTGACTTTTTTGCCAATCATAATCAGCGCCGCTTTGTGCTTGATTTGCAAGCCATTCAGGTAAAGTTCCATTATAAGGGCAATCCCAGAAGTATGTTCTGTTTAAGCCGTCGTACCATTCAGGTCCGTGTCCTAAAACGTCGATTGTATCTTTAACGCCTTTCTTACCTAAAGTCTTTGCAAGTTTTTTATCTTTACTGAAAATATAATCAGCTGTTGTATTTACAAGTCTTTGAAAACCCGATATGTCCTCTAAAGATTCGCAGTTTGCAAACATTGAAGAAGCGTCTGAGACATTTACTGTTTCAATTCTTGCACCTTTTAAGTTGCTACAATTTGCAAACATTTCAACAGCATTTTCATTTTCACCTGACTTTACTGTCACATAACGAATTTTATTATCGCCTTTATAAAATCCATCTTCACAATGGTCAATGTATAAGTCAAGAGGCCCATTATAGCTTCTTAATTTACTTTTTGAAACACTGTTATCTTTAACCCAAATAGGCATAGGCATTGAAGGGTCTGCATCGTAAAATATATCAAGAGGAGAAAGTCTTCTGATATAAGTACCTATATCGCTGATGTTAACGCTGTCACTTACATTAAAGCTATAAGTAGCCTCACCGCCATACAAGCTAACGATAGTACCTGAGTTTAATTTATATATGCCTCTTCCGTGATAAACAATAGTACACTCAGCCATTAAATTCTCCAATGCATATTCATAATTGTTGCTTCATTATCAACTTTATCATCAACCCAACCAAAGTTCATATTATTGATACTTGAGTCAGATGTCTTATCTTCAACCCATTTAAGATTAAGATTATTTATACAACCATTTAAGCTTTCTTTTGTGAATGGGTCAGTAGCTGGCTCATTAGCAGGTTTTTCTGAGGCCTCAGGAAGATCGCCATCAAAAATAACTTCAACTTTCAAATAACATTCTGGGTCAGGTATCGAATTGCCATCTTCACCACTCAAATAAATTTCAACATTTTGCCCAGGAGGTAAATCACAATACTTAAATGTTATACGGTTATTATCAGAGCAGTCTGTTGTGTAATCATCTTCCCATCTCCATTCCATTCTTGTGCCCCAGTGTGTCTCTTCCCAGAACCACCAACCTGTTGTCCAAGAATAAGCTACTTCTACGTACCGATAATTTCTTTTGCAATGAATTCTTGCGTCAATATCACCATCACCACTGAAGTCGTACTCATAAGAACCGCTACTGCTACTGCTGCCGCTTGAATAACTTGTAAAAAAATAAGGACAATAGTTTCCGTTCCAATCGTAATAGCTTAATTCATTATTTTGAAAGTGGTCATAATAAGTAACGAAAACTTGTGCGGTTTGGTTTGTTTTGTTTGTATATTCAAACTTGTGAAGTACGGCATTGTTGCCTTTAGGGCGACCGCGTGCTCTCCAATATGCAAGTACAGTGTCGCGGTCACTATGATAATCGTAATTCTTTCCTGCCTCAAATACAATTCTTTTAATTCCTAAAGCGCTATTTTCTTCATAGCGCTCAAGATCATAGCCTTGAGGCTCGAAGAAACAATCGTCCATTGAGGCATATTTATTGTTTAATGTTTGACATAGGTCGAGCTGACCTTCAATGTAAGAGTTGTCACTAAACTTAAACATATAAATTTAGTTTAGTCGAACCCTTTTATCCTTTGTAAGAATTGCTTAGGAAGCCACTTTTCATATTTCGTTACCCAATAACGGAATGAAGAGTCAAGTATGAAAGTTGCAGAATGGTCTTCCGCTGAACGAGTTGAACGTCCACAAGCTTGAACCAAATTCTTCAACATCTGACAGGTATACCAATCAGAATTGATTTCAGACTTCTTTTTTGTTCTTGGGTCACCAAGTGAAGAGAATGGCATTTTGACAACAATTTGGAATCTTGATAAGTCATCTTTCAAATCAACACCCGTTGTCATTGAAGGCGAAAGGAGAACAGTGTTCTGTGATCTTTCGTGTATCTTCAACAAGTTTTGATTTGTCACATCTTCACTTGCTTTTATTAAGAAGCGGTCGTGATTGTGTTTATGTATGAGAATGCTATTCCATATTTTATCAGCAACTTTATAATTGCCTGTATGAATAATGCCTTTATCGTTTGGCTTCTTTTGCATAATAAAGTCGATTGCCTGACAAGCTTTAGGAAGAGACTCTTCAATGTTTTGATAACTCATACTTCCGCAAGGCATAAAATAAATAGGAGACTTACTTGGGTCAAAAGAAGATTCAACTTTTACGACAAGACACTGATTAGGGTCAATACCTAATTCTTTTATAAAGCCATCAGTGTCAAGAATTGTTGCAGACATAAAGATAAACTTTTCAGCCCAGTTATTACAGAACTTATGGAACAAAGAATTTACATTTAATGGAGTGAATGTCAAATGTCCTTCAGTATCGCAAGCAACAATCCAATCATCTTTCTTCTGAAAGTTGAATACTTCCATCTTTTTGTAAAGTTTATCAATATCGTAATAAAGCTTATGTGTTTTTGATAAGATGTCAAGAGTATCTTCGTCAAGGTCCTCAGGGTTGTCTTCTCCAAGTTCCTCTTTCATCATATCAAATAATTCATTTCTTTTGTTTACAACTGCAGCGTAAGTCACAGCAAATCTTGCTTTATTACTTTCTGTCCAACCATCTTCAGTGAAACGCTGAATGTGCATATCTCTATCGGGAAGATTGTCAAACAAGCCGTACATTTTATCAAGATGTTCTGGGTCAATTGTAAAAGAAGCAAAATTGATAAGTTGGTCTTCGATAAGATGGCACTCATCAAAAACCATCAACTTTCTTGGCTTCCATAAATTACTGCAATCGAAGGCGCGGAAAATATATGCATAAGATGTAAGTACAATTTGAGATGCAAGAGCTTTCTTTCGAAGAGAATAATACTTACAAGTGAACATACACTTAGGCGGCTCTGCACTTGCTTTTCTTAATGTACAAGGACCATTTTCACAGTTGAGGCGACCATTTCTATCACAAGGGTAATTTGCTTTACCTTTGATAGAAACCATATTTCTTTCGTGAGCAAAGTCATCAACATACTGCTGCTGAAGTTGTTTTGTTTCTGTAATGATAAAAGAGTTCTCACACCAATTTGCGGCTGTTTTTGCAATACCCGACTTACCTGTACCAACATCGCATTGCAAAATAAAATACTTCTTGTTATCCCAGTTCTTTACAATTTCAGACAACACTCTTTCCTGCTCAGGACGAATATTATCATACGGGAAATATTTTTTGTAGTCTATCATATTTTAAAATATTAACAACAGAAGAACAGTGCAAACGATTTTGATTGGGAATATTATTTTTATAAATTTAAATAACTTATAGTTGTCGATGTGTATCATTAAAGGCTCCTTAAGTTATTGATAAGTACTTTGGCATCTTTAGGCGAAATGACTTTGAAGTAATCTTGATACTTAGACCAATTCTTATCTCTTATAAAGAAGTCAACTTGAACATCAGAATAAAAATAAATATTGCGGATAGGACAACCGTAGAAAGTTGAAGAAAAGATTTTTGGCGGCAAGATTCTTTCAACAAAAATGTCAGTCAAAACCATACTGCCTTCAAAAGCTTTTTTGCCAATCTGTTCCAACGGATTTTGTATTTTGATATATCTTAAGCTTGAAGTTTGAAAAGCTTCATCTTCAATTTGTTCAACTTCATTTAAGTTGATTGATTTCAGATTAAGACAGCCTGCGAAACAATTACTTGGGATGTTTTTGATATTACTTGGGATGTCGATTGTTTCAAGGCCTGAATAAGCAAATGAACTTTCTGATAAGTTTGCAACATTTGAAAAATTGAAGTTCTTTAATCGTGAACAAAAAGAAAAAGCTTCCTTTGCAATAATTTCAGGAAACCCATCAAAACGAATTAAATTTTTGCAATTCGCAAAAGCTCTTTCACCAATGATTTTTGTTTGTTCGCCACATATCACACAAGATAAGCCAATCGAACCTTCAAAACTCTTAGGCATAATATTCCCATCGTAGCTCATCATTTCTGCTACATAAAGGACGTCATCGATTTTGCGACATTTCTTAATGTCTTTTTCTTTTTCAATTTTTATTGTTTTTGTGTTCATCTTTTAGATAAAGTTTCTAGGTCGTTAGCCCAACCCTTTTCGTAAAGGAACTCATTGAGCTTTCGAACATCATCCTCACAAACATACGCTTTAAGTTTGTAAATAACTTCGTCTCCGCTACCAAGTTTTTCAATCTTGACTTCGTAAACGAACTCTTTTGTTAGGATGTCCTCAACAGCATTAAGGACGTCTTTGACATTTGTTCTTTTGAACCAAGTACCCGTCATTTTGCTGCCTCCGTGTCTTCTGATTTCCTCCCATTTACCCAATAATAATATAAAAGGAAATTCCGACAAGTTTAATTTATATTAACACTTTCGAGTACAAATTCAAGGTCTTCCTTCTTTTTTCCTGAATTATAAACAAGTTCGAAAATGTCTTTGATTTTTGTAAATGTTTCCTGAAGGACAGGCAACTTTTCTGAAGCTTCTTTTGTCAAATATATAGGATATTTTGCAACTTCAAAACCATCGTCATCAACGATGATAATAAAAAGCATTCTTTCTTCGTCGCCTTTAACGTCCTTAAAAACTAATTTCATAAGTTTTCAAACTCCTTACGATGATGTGTCTCGATAACACAAGTAATAATCTTATGTGTATCAGCATCACAAACAATCGTAATCAATTTATCTTCAACTCTTAAAGTAAAATACTCGGAATGCCGTCCTTTGTTGTCATACTTTGTATGAGGTTCTGTTGTTTTCAAAACACTTAAGATGTAAGCTCTTGAGTCCTCATTCAATGGTACGCCAACTCTTTCAGCGTATACTTGATAAAAGTATTTTGTAAAAGAGTAATCCTTAGTAAGTTCCACTTTCAATTTTCTCCCTATTTTCAAAGAAGATTGAAAGTTGCTTTGGGTCCTGAGCAATTTGTGTACCCGCTATTAAACCCATATCATAAATGGCTTTTATGATACTTTTGAAATCTTCTTTGGCAACATCCTGATAACTCAAAATTAGTTTGCCGTCTCTTGTAATGTTGTCTATAAGAGATAAGAAGTATTCATACAAAGTATCATAATTCTTTTCAACGTAGAAGTCTGAAATGTTTTGATTTAAATTTTCAATCGCTTCAGACTTGCTCCCACTCTTCTTTGCGTTTGATTGAATTATTGAAACAACGCCATCAGAGAAAGCTCTCTGGGCTAAATTGACAATTTTTGATGAAACGTATTCATCGTTTGAAATCTTCTTTGCCTCATCCTTGTAATAAGGCAATCTTGAATTAACTGTCATAAAACCTCCGACATTTATATTATTTAGTTTATGCTCCTAAACCGCTCATAATTTTAGCAAAGTCACCGTTATTTGGCATAACGTCTGTTTGATCTTCAACGATTGGCCACATAGCATAAGCAGAAGCACCAACCAAAGCAACTGGGTTGTCTTTTGTTGATACGCCTTCCATACCAATACTTCCATCTGTTATCATTTCAAGTGTAAGTTGAGAACGATAACCGATTGCTCTAGGCAAAGCACTTTGAACTGGAATGATCCAATAGTCTGCTGCTTGCTTTGCACCACAAAGAAGTGCCTGTGGGTCAGTCTCACCACTTGCAGTCAAATCCTTGAGAGCAGAAGTATCAACGCCGCCATAATAATTGAAAAGGATTTGATTATCTTCAGCCATCTTACTCCAATCAATATTCCATTTTGCATCATCATAGTCGTATGTGATATATGGACCGTTTGGATTTTGAAGTTTCTTTGCAGCGTTATCTTCATCACGGTGCTTTTCAACTGAATACAATTTATAAACACCGTCTTCAGGTTTAACTGCGTACTTAATCTTACCTTTTCTAATTGCCCAGCCGTTTTCATTCCAAGTTTCATCAGCAGCAAGTTTATCACCGTTTGCTTTATTCTTGAAAGAACCGTCTCTTTTCTTAACGAAAGCAATAGGCTGAACAGGAACAACTCTTTCGTCAGTGCGCTTTAATGTACCGTCTTTGAGTTTTGCTTGACAAGCCAAGTATCTTTCATAAGAAACATATTTAACCTTGACATAAACTGTCTTAATTCTATCAGGCTCAAGTTCTGCATTTGAACCTTGTGCCTGCTTCTTAAGAACATCAGCTTTCATAGCAAGTGTATTTTGTATTTCATAGAATGAAACATCAATCTTTGAAGACTTACCTTGGAATGCTGTCATATCAACAGTACCTGCAGATGCAACAGCGGAACCGATAACCTGAGGAAGCATCTTCTCAAGGTGACGACACATCCATAAAGTACCGTCCTGTTTATTACATCTCTTATTGATAAAGTATCTTCTTGCTTCATACAATACGTTGAGGTAAGCAAGTAAGAATCTTTCAGGCTCTTCATTTGTTTTCAAATCAATAAATTCATTTACTGACTTCCAAGCTGTGTTCATACTGTTGTATGAATATGAACCCATATCCATATAAAGATAAGGCTCAAGCAAACGTTGTACTTTAAGAATTGTATTCTTTCTTTGGTCAAGTACTAAACCTAAGTCATCGTGCAATCTTTGATTTTCTGAAGGGCTGTTGCAGAACCATTCACGAGCTGTCTTAATCCAAGGATTATAGCCATAAATATCTTCACACCAAGAAGCTTTAATACAACCTGCAGGAAGAGTACCGTTGCTATTAAGAGAACTTTGAGAACCTGTTTTCTCATTGATAATTACATCACCATTAGGGTCCGCAATATAATTCTTTCTTGGGTCAGCAAGATAATAAGTTCTTGGTGAAATAAGCCCAGGAGATTTTGCAGTACCTTCAATCATTTTACGAATAAAGTCAAATGAAACAATGTACTGACCGTGTTCATCTTTACCGCAGATAAAGTCTTTTGCAAAGTTGAGATAACCTTCTTGTGTTGCAAGAATATTATACAAGAATCTTGGTGCGATGTCGAAAGAAGTAAAATAATACTTCAATGCAGACCAAGCATTCTTTAAGTAAACTGTGTCTACGATGTCGTGATTTTCAACGTACTCAACGCCATCTTTGCTTAATGTGACTAAACGTTTAACTGTTGTATAAGTTCTGATGTCACTTGCTTTAATCTTGAATGAACCTGCAGCAGATTGTACTGTACAGCCTCTTGACTCAATATAAGTAAGTGCATCAGCAAAGCTCTTTCCTTCAACATCAATACCGTACTGAAGAACCTTGAAGTTAACTCTTAAAGGACCGTTTGCATCGCCACGATAGAATGTGTTTCTCAACCCCATATTGAGAATCATTGCGTGCCACCAATCAGGAGGTGTTATTTCACTATAAATTGCAAAACCGTTTCCTTCAGGACGATAAGTGTTTCCGTTGATTGTGACTTCACCTTTGTTTATCCAACCTGAAATCTGCCACATTGGGAATCTTATATTTTTGAAAGCAACATCCATCCAAGAGCCGCCGTTCATATCAGCTGCTTTTTGTTTAGAACAACATTTATTTGAATATATTTCCGCGCCGTCATCTGCCTCAAAGTCAAGGCCTGGGATGTCACCGATAATACCTACACCTGAGATACCGTTATAAGATGCAATCATACGGTCAGCACCGACGATACCGTCTGCTACGATTGTTGTATCAAATAACGGAATTTCTCTTCCTGTAATTCCTGTGATAAGGTCGTAAGGTGTCTTTCTTGTTTCGCAACAATTTGTACCTGTGTAGCCTACGCCCATTACAGAAAGAATTGAGTTGTTTGCAGTTTCTGCAGTTACGTTTCCATCAATAGGAGGAGAAGATACACCGATAGATTCTTCACCGTTATTTACTGAACCATAGTTTGTAAATGTTGGCTTTGAAAGTCCCGCCCAGAATCTGTCAGTTGAGTACAACTTAACAGACATATAAGTTTTCCAACCACAGTGTCTTTCCCACCAATACTTTCGTTTATTTGAAGAATATGTTCTTGAGTGTAAACAGAAGTAATAAACTGGCTTTTGATTGTGGAATATTTCCGCACGGAACAAACAATCAGGACGACCCGCACCATCTCTTGTCAAGAAGAATGCTTTGTTGTGCGCACCAATCATACCGCCCCACCAGTCAACAATACTTGTCATAATATTGTGTTCAGCGTTAGTTTGGTAAACATTCAACACCTGTCCTGTTGCTTCATTGAGGATGCTCCAATTAGAATAATTGCCGCCTTGAGGTCCGTCTACAAATAATTCGTAATCCTCATTAGGTTGTGTTGCAAAGAGGTACGCATAATCTCTTGAATAGCCGAATAATGCCCTATAAGAATTATTCCAAGCGTTCTTAAATACGCTGCTTGAGTTGTTTGGCAAATAAGATTCGTAATGTCTTGTTTGAACAATTCTCCAAGGCGCATTTGGCTCTGAATGGAGTACATATCTTTTGAATGTTGTAAATTTCCATTCATAATGCCAAGCTCTTTGACAAGGCGCATAATAAGCAACAGACAAACGCCAACCCCACCAGTTGCCTGTCCATTCCCAACGGTAATACCAAGAGTAATTATAATATCTATTCCAATAGTAATCGTACCAACCGTGATTCCAACAACCGTACCACCACCAACTTGAAGTCAAGCCGAGGTCTTTGTGGAACCATTGCCACCAACCATAACCTTCGTAATGATAAGGCTCACCGTTTGAGAAATGTGTTGGACGAGTCCATCTCCATTCCCACCAACCCCAGTGCCAATAATTCCAACCCCAGTGCCACTGAAGCTGTGCATAGAACTCAACATCACTGTAAACTTTTACACGAAGATATGCAGGAACTTCACCTGTACTATGATGTCCTTTTTTAAGTCTTGCAAGACCTGCAGACCAAGATTGCTCATAAGCTTGTCTTTCACCGTTTACAACAGCTGAAACATTTGAACACCATTTTTCGTTTCCTTTGTAATAATAGTTATCCTGCCAGTTTGGAAGTGATGGCCAAGTAATACCATTATCTGCATCGTGGTCAAAGCTGTCAGGACACTTATCAATACGAGGAACATTTCTTAAGAAGATATTGTTTTCCTGATAGTAAGATTGATATGATTTTGGTGAACGGTAATAAGAGTGAGGTCCACCATAAAGTGTTGGGTTATACTGAGGTACACCAACACCGTTTGAATTATCTGTAAGACCTTTATCAGTACCTAACAAGTATGCGTGTTCAGCACCTTCATCAATAGCATTGTTTGAGCTCGCAGCTTTTGTTGCACCAAGAGAATCCTGAATGGTACCATATACATTTTTGTTTTCACTTACGCTTCCGTCACCGTTTGCGCCTGCTCTTGAAAGTGCTGACTCTTTTGACGAGTCTCTCTTATTGAACATATTTAAGAATGTCAACGCACCTTTGAAAACTGAGCCTGGGCAGTACTTATTACCACCCGAACCTTCTTCTGGGTCATTGAAAGAATAACCTGTGTTCTGACCATTACCTGAAGCATCGTTACCACCGACAATCATATCATAGCCATCATAAGGCTCACCGTTTCCACCTACTTGGTAATTGATTATCTGAACATCTTCAATTAAATCTCTTTTGTGATAAAGACCGATTGCAGTCTGCAAGAAAAGAATATCAACATCAGAGAAGCCATCGTCAGCAGACGTGTACAATGCTTTCCAAATTTTGTTGCCGTAATTCCATTCTTTATAACCTGAAAGAGCAGCACCTTCAAAATCTTGGAACATCAATCTGTTCTGAACTGAATCGCCTCTTACTCTTCCGTGATTATCTTTTCCTTCCAAGTAATTGCGTAAGCCTGCCTTTGCAATTCTATAATAGTTTGGTACATAAGCAGTTGTACCATCAGCAGCAGTAATCTTATCAAGCCAACCTGACATTGCAGTTGGGTCGGGATAAAGTGTATGCCATTGTGCATAAGGATAGGCGTTGATTATCCAAGACTTATGATTGTCACCGTATATTTTTGAAATGGCACAGTTGATAACACCCCAAGATGCAGCACGGTCATCAGGATTTCCTTCTGAATCTTTCCATCCGTATTGATTAGGATTGTCCTTATCCAAGCGGTGTGTCAACATAATAATGTTAGGCAAAGTGCTTTCAGTATTAGTCACTAAACCTTCCTGAAGATATATTGAAAGGTCCCACTCTGTAAGATATGTTGAAACGATACCTGACATACCTTCAAGAACCCACTGCAACATATTGATATTGTCATTGATTGCCTTAAACCCAGGCGCACGATATGTAAATGAAGAACGAGCAGCAAGACCACTTTCCATATCATAAGTATCGTAATACTTGTCTGTTTCGTTTTTGATTGCAAGGCGAGTGTCTTCAGCTTCTGTAACAGTTACCTCTTTTCCGTCATCACGCAACTCTTGATTCTTTTCATCAAGTTCTTTTTGTCTTTTATCTTTTGCTTGTGCAAGGTAATCTTTCATTGTCATTGTACTTACAGAAGAAGTTTCACCTTGTGACTTTCTGTAATACAATTTACCGTCTTCGCCTCTGTACTTAATACGCTGACCTGTTGCATCAAGAAGATAGCCGTTGTTATCAACTTCAAGACCTGTGGCTTTATCATACTTTTTTGTACTGATGCCTTTCCAAGAAGTAGGCTTAATATTTAATGGAGAATAAGGTGGGAACCAAATAACAGAATAATATTCTGTCTTATCTTTAAGAGAAGTTCCTTCCCATTCTTTATAATCAACTTTTGAATTGAAAAGCGCACGAGTTCTTAAACGGCCGAACTCATCAGTCTGATTATTTACAGTCCCCGGCTTTGCTTTACCTGTGACATCACCAAGACGATACTTTGCATCAGTTTCACCTACAGGAGATATGTACATATCATAAAAGTTTTGAATAACTTGTAAAGCAGCTTGAGTATTTATTTGATTGTTGAGCTTTTCACCTGCGTCATCGCCAAGTGATCTTAATGTCCAACCTTTGAGGTCAAGGTAAGATGCAAGTTCAGCACTATCTTCGCCAGCTTTTTGCAAATTCAAAAACTCAGATAAAGTCCATTCGTTTTTACCGTTTGCAACTGCGCCTGTGCCATTTGTATCAGAGATAGGAACATTTACATAATTTCCATAAGCATCTTTTACTGTGTTGTATCGAGGTGTCTTCCCAGCAGCATCGTACATCTTTTTGAAGAAGCTTTCGTTTACAGACTTCTTCTGTTTAATAGCACCTGTAAGGGATGTCCAATCTGTTGCGGTACCGTCAAAAAAGTTATCTAAATTCATCAATGACCTCTATAATTTAGTCTCATATTTTATTTTACGCTGAAAGGACCTAAGAATGAAGCAAGGTCGTTAAGTTTCTGCTGAACACCTGTCTTATCTTCAGTATCAACTTCTTTAACTGCGTTCTTTGTATTATCAACCACTTGTTTAGTACTGTTGATAACATTATTAAGTTTACTCTTAATATCTTGTGGGAGAGCTTTCGACATAAGATTTTCAAGTCCTGCGCCTGAGAAGCCTTCTCCACCAAAAAGTTGTTGATTGAATGCTTCTTTACCCTGATTCCAAGAATCTTCTTCAGCCCAAGACTTAACTGCATTTTTCCAGTTTTCAGCACCTTGCTCAAACTTGTCTTTACTAAACGCATCAGCAAGTTCATTTGCCAAAGCTTTACCTTGATTTGCAAAACTGATAGCAGCAGACTTTGTTGAACTGATTGAACTTGAAATACCTGAAAGAACTTCATTTATTTGGTCAAGTACTGACTGTACTTGTTCTGTCTTACAATCAAGTTCCAACATATTCCAAAGCATTTGCAAAATTTCACCGATTGCTGAAATAAGTAAAGCTGCAATTTTTTCTGCTACCATTTGAATAACTTGTCCTGCAGCAGGAGGGTTAATCCAACACTGAGCAGCAAAAGTAATCATCTTTACAATAGGAACAACAATTGTGAGAATTAAGAGAAGAACTTTCTTAAGAACATTTACAACTTTTAAGATTGCAAGAATAGCCGAAAGAATAGGAAGTTCTTTTGCAATACATTCAACAACTTCTTTTTCTCTTTCAGCAGCGGCAGCGTCTCTATTTGCGTTATTTTCACCTGCAGAATCGTCAGCAGCTTCAGCAGCACTTTTCTTTTTTGCTTCTCCACCGCCACTGCCACCGTCATCATCTTCGTTGCCACTGTCGTCATCTCCGTTTCCATCGGAATTAAGAGATGCGTTGATACCTTTTTTCAAATCGTCGAGAAGATTACTTTGGTCTTCAAACTCTTCATTGCCATCGTCATCGAAGTCATCACACCCAGGGTTGTATAATTGTGTTAAGTCACCACCACCCCCAGGGAATGGCCCAGGCCCAGGCTCAGGAGGAGAAACTGCAAGAACGTTTATAAGAATGTTTTCAAGTTCGCCTACCAAGAAGTCAACCTGAGAATCAAGTCCACCGCCTGGGAGCAATAAGTGAGTATCAGTTGGGTCACCACCCAAACTCAATTTCATTGCGAGTTCGTTTGCATTTACTTCTGGGTTTGGGTCAGGTCCTAAACCTGCACCTGAAGACTCTGTCTTGAAGTCATCGTTATCAATCTTTTCAGGAACTTTGTACTTTGGCAGAGATGTCGCCATTGCGTGAAGCTCACGAAGACGATTTGCAATTTTTTCCATAATTGCATCTTCTTCAAGCTCCAACTCTTCAAGATTAGTTTTTGAAATTTCTCTTTTTGGGTTTAAGTCAGAATCACCGAATTCATAATCAGAACCCAAGTAGCGGTCATATACTTTTTTAAGAAACTCTTCTGCCATAATAAAATTAGTTTTTTAAACTAAACGGCAAGAAGATTACTTTAAATCTTCCATTCTGATAATAAGATCTTTGGCAGGAATTTTTGGCCATACATTTGACATATCAAAACCAATACAACTCATTTTTTGTTTTGGGTCAAGTTCTTTTATGTATGTCAATTCAAGGCCTTCTTCTTTCATAATTTTATTTATCTTTTGATTGATAATGTTATCAACTGCTCTCTGATATGTTGTGCCATAATAAAATTCAAAAGCTTCGTGAATTACTGTTCTCCAACATTGTGCAAAAAAGTAGTCCCAATTCATATCGACAAAAGCGTATTCATCACATTTGAATTTTATTTTTTTAAGCAAATCAGTAACGTACTCTTGTTCTCTTAAATCAAGACACTCAGGTGAGTTTTGGTCCCACACATCTAATACAAATCCTAAAGGACTGTTTTCTGCGATTGAACCAATTGCTTCGTGAAACACAATAGGAATAACTTTATACCCACATTTTGCAAATCTTTTAACATCCTCATCAAACATTACAACTTCAGAGTTTGCGTCAAGACCATTGAAATATAAGTTGAGCATCCAATCATAAATAGGCTCAAGCTTATCAGGATTCTGTGTTAGGTAGCAACAAAACTCTGCTGTATTTTCAATTCTTTTTTGGATTTCATTTTCAGGAACGAAGTTCTTTTTGTATAAATCTTTAATATATGTGCTGCTCATCAATAGCCTCAAATCGGTAGATGTTTGTGTCGAAGATTGAATTAAGTACTAAGAATCTTCTCAATTTTTCAATTATATTAACATCTGACAGATTTACTGCTTGAAGTTTTGATTGAGACCAACGACACAAGCCTCTCTTCGAGGTATCATATCCTGCAAAATAAAAACGAGTTCTTGTTTTCTTTTCTATTACTGCGAAATACATTATTTGCCGTCATCCCCATAACACACATCAATATAATTCTTGTGTGCTTTCCAACCTTCTGAAAATACAAACCTTATAACTGCAGCGTTTGCAACATCAAAAAGTTCCTTATACTTTTTTGAAAATTCATCATAAGCAACTTCTATAGGTTTGTCATTTTCATAGTCTTCTTTTTCAAGCATTGAGGTGTCCTTCTTAAATCAATTAGTAAGAGAACACTGCCTTTGTTTCGATTGTTTTATTAAGCCATTCCTCGAGATAATCAATTTCAGGAACGAGAAAAGTTGTGATTGCAACAGGAGAGCATCTTTCTGTAAAAGTAACGATAAGACGTTCGTTGTCGAAAGAGTCTTCACTTATTTCAATCCAACAATCTTCATCTCCATCGCGGTCATAAGACCAACACTTTATTTTGCTTTCAATGTCTGGGTTATAATGAAAACCTTTAAGATTAAGTTTTGTCAAATCCATAGTGAACCTCCATTTAAAATATTAACGGCGGACCGAAGCCCGCCTTATTTTATTTCATAAACTTGTTGAACCCGCTTGGGATTGATTTCTTCGGCTTTGTTTTTGCCTCAGAGCAGAAGTCTTGGTCAACATTCTGTGTTTCTGCAATGTTAAGTTTTCCTTCAAGGAACTTCTTAACTTCATTACAGTAATACTGTGCTGTACATACAGGAACATTCTGACCAATCATACCCATCTTCTGTTTAGGTACTTCTGGGAAATCATCAGGCAAAGCCATCAATCTCATACATTCACGGATTGAATAACCACGCTCTTCAACTGGGTGCCAAATACGACCCATTGAACGACCGTACAAAGAAGGAAGTTTGTGTGTACCAAAATAAAGTGGAGCACCTGACATCCAACCTTTTCCCTGGGCTTTCTTTGAAATGAAGTAATCAATATCGTCTTTATCTTTCTGTCTTTCGAAGAAGTCCTTTACATTTGCAAGTTCACCACATTCGTCAGCACAGAAGTCAGCAGCAGCGTTGTGCTTTGCCCACTCTTCGCGATATTTATCACCCCATTTGCTCTTCAACCATTTTATCCAGCCGTCATCAGCTGAACGAACCTGACAAGCACCCTGCTGTTTTGGCAAGTCACCAATGATGTCCATAATTGCAGGAATAGGAGCAGGACCATCATATTCAAGATAAGGAGCGTTGCTGTCCTTTACACAAATCATAAATGTACGAGTTCTGTTCTGTGGGAGACCGTGATGCAAAGTATTTACTTTTACAAGGTTGACACCATAACCTGCCTCGTTTGCCATCTTTGTAAGCTTTTCTTTGATACCTGCTCCAAGAGGTGTTGCAAGTTTGTAAGCATTTTCAAAAATGTAAACTTTAGGCTTCAAATATTTCAAAACATTCGAAAGCATACCCAACATATTGTTGTTCTGCATAGCATCAGAACCACGACCCATCTTTGAGTTGCTGCCTGACTGAGTATTTGCTGAAGAAAGTCCTGCACAAATAGGAACACCTACAACAACATCAAGGTCCTTAAACTCAGGCATATCCCAATTCCAAACAACCTTTTCGTTTCCTTCTGCATCAACTTCCGGTTTGAAATCTTCAGCAAGAGAATAGGCTCCGCCATTCAAATAAAAATGTTTAAGCTTGTTGCCTTTTACCTCATTCATATAGTTGAGATACAACTCCGAATTTGCAATTCCATCGTAGTCAAGAACTGCAGTAGGTGGGCAGCCAAAAGCCTTTTCAGCTCCGATGTCCATTCCGCCGATAAGAGGCTGATATGCAAGCCATCTGATATTTTTCGACATTAAATTAAATCCTCCAATAATCTAGTTTAAAAATAAAAAATTGAGCTTTAAGGCTCCTCTGGGTGCTTGATGTAATAATCAGTTTCTGCAAATAATTCACCGCATTCCGTAGGCTTCTTTTCATCGTTGATTGGATAACCAAAACAACAACAAGGAACCCTTTCACCATTTTGTTTAGGAGGCGCAACTCTGTATCTGCAAAGTCGACATCCTTTAGGCTTTGGAGCAGTTTTTGTTTTCTCTGATTTAGGTGCAGCTTTAGTTGTCTTTTTTGTGCTCATAAATTGATATTAACATTTTATCTTCAACAGATGCACAAACATTTTCCCAAGACTCAGCTGCATCTTTTACAGTTTCATAAGCAGGAGTTGTCAAATTGCAACGCTTACATCTGATAAAGTATTTTGTTTTATGATACAATTCGTCTTCAACTGCATTTGCGCCTGCAGTTGCATTGTGTCTTTCAATTGAACAGTTTGGGCAATAAAAGCCGCAGTTATTTGCTCTTGCTAACTGCTGCAGTATCTTTAGGTGCTTCTTCAACTTTTGTAAACCATTCATTAAGATCATCTCCTATTTTATCAAGTACGGGTGCAGGAAGAGGTACTTGTTCTTTATTCTTCATCGCATCGCGAGTTGCCTGCAAAACTTTTATAAGGTAATAACTTCTCTTAGGACGAAAAAGATCAATCACTGTTTGATTGTAAGTGTGGTCCTTCAAATACTTTTCAACTTCTTTTAAGTTTTCATTATAGTGCTTACATTTTTCAAAAAGAGCATCAATTTCAAGGTCTTCTGCTTTAATTATTGCAGTAAGAAAAAATTGTGACCTTAAGTCAAGATTTTTATATTCATCTTTGAAAAAACCAACCAAAGACTTAAACTCTTTTTGCATTCTTTCACAAGCCATTGTTGTGTTTACAATGAAGTACTTTTCATACGGAACAGTTGCACGCAATTCTTTATCAGAAAGTTTTGAAAGGTCAATCTTTTTCCTAACAACTCTAAATCTTGGGATAGGTCCACCAAGAGCAATCCAATAAAGAAACATTGTAAAAAATGCAAACATTAAAGCTGTGCTTAAAGGGTCCATCATATAAAACTCCTAATATAAAGGTTCTTCTTTTTGGTCAATTTCAATTTGTTTAGCCAAGTCTTCAAAGAATTTTATATCTTTGTACTTGTCGTATATTTCCATACACTGTTCGATTGTTATTCTTGCAAACCCAGGGAGCCAAGGAGAACCGTCTCCTTTTTCACCTTTGCCGAAACGAATACTCCAACCGCCTGTACCGTCAGGTGATATTTCAACAACCCACTGCATTTTGCTTTTAAGGATTGAATTGCCGTTCACCCACCAATCATTTTCAATCTTCATTAAGCTTATCCTCAAACTTTTTAATAAGTATTTTGCAAGGCGTTATTATTGCAAGAACGATTGTTATAACTGCAGCCAATACACAAACTAAAGGAGCCATTCCAATATAAGGGAACCCAGACCAAAAGTCGTACTTGTCAGTCTGTTCATTCCAAAAGAATTCCTTCATCACTTTCCCGATTGAACTGAATTCTCCATAAGGCTCGATAAAAAGCCCGCAATCAATCCAAGTAAAGAATATGAATAAAAAGTATGACACAGGCCATAAAATTAAACAAAGAATAAAAAACTTAGCAATCATCAGGATGCTCCTTAAAGTATTTTCTATCTGCAAACCAAACTTTGATTCTTGTGAGCACATCGTGAATTCGGTAACTAGATTTTTCTCTCTCCCTTAAAAGAAATGGGCGAGGATTATAACCTGAACGACACATAATACGATACAAGTCATCACATACAGGACATCTTACAGCGTTCTTTGGATTTGTTCGATGATAACCAAGTGTCACAACTTTTTCAAAAGTTGGCTTACTTTCGTTAACTTTTTCCAAACAAGCATTGTTCATATCGTCTGCATTTGTAATTATTTCACCTGTTTCAATATGACGCCAAGCACCGCCTTTGATGTTGCCATTGTCAGCTATATCTTGCTGATGAAGTCGAACTTCCCAGATAGCATCAAACTTTTCGTGTTTGCCGCCGACTCTTGTACACTCTTCCCGATATTCACCTAAGTTGTAAAATACCAAGCGGTCGTACTCTGAACCCTCAATAGGCTCATAAAGTTTTCCTGCTTCTCCAAAAGAACTGTATTTGAAAACGCCGTCATTCCTATCACACTTAAAGCCTACAGGTCTTACATAACCAATATCAGGATTTGATACCCAAGAACGCCACTTGTGAACTGTTTGTCCAACTCTTACATTATTTGTTTCACAAGCTTTGCAATAGCAGTCATATTCGTGGAACTCTGGGTCCCAGTAAAATTTTGATACAAGATTATGTCTTTTGATATAATTGAACTGTTTCTTTGCTTCTGCAGGACTTGGGAACTGTTCCCATTCAAGAGCAATAGGCTCGTTGCTGCAAATTGAGGTACATCTTACTTTTTCAATATTTTCAGATTTATCTTCTTTGAATCTTTCAACTTTACAATTGCTACGAGCAGCAATAAAATAATAAACAGGAGTCCAATCACCTGTCTTAGGCAACTTTATTTTTATATCCTGTCTTTGATTTTTCTCAAGACACAATTCCAAACTTGCAATTACAACGCCGCAATTCTCGTCTTCTCTTGCAAGTCCGCGCCAATACCAAACGTTGATATGAAGAAGACTTCCGCGGCCGCCTACTCTGCAGATTTGCACAACAACTTTATGGCCTTTTCCTTTTTTGAAATCTTCGTCTCTTTCTTCGATAAAACGACAAGTGTTGAAATATTTTGTGTTGCACACTTCAATATCAACAAAGTCGTCTCTCAAATAAATTCTGCTATTCATATTGATTTATATTAACCTTCTTCCCAAGCTCGATCTTCCGCAGCTGAATCTCTGCCATAATCATAACCGAGGTCAAGAACCTCATCGTAAATTGTGTAGGCAATATCAACTCTTTTTGTAGGGTCTTTAATTGCTTCTTCGATGAGGCTGATTATCCAATCTCTGAACTTAACTTCACAGGCAGGTTGTAAACAACCCCAACGAATGTCGTGGTCAGGTGCTTTTGGTAAGTTTGGATTTTTTGCCATTTTAGTCCACCTTTATAAAGTTTTTGCAAGCCTGCTTTGAACCCTGATACAAAACATTGAACTGAGGAAGCAAAGCCTTTTCAGTTTCTGAAACAATCTTAATTCCATCAGGAGTTGCAACAAGGAAGAACAATTCGCCTACCTGAAAGTCGCAAAGGTCCCAGTCATCGTTTGCAAACTGTGCTGCCTTTTCTTCAGTAAGATCACGCCAAAAACCGCCGTCGCCGTGATCTTCAAAATACTGTAAATTTTTCTTATTTGCCTTCAAAACGTCAAGACGAGACTGAAGTTTGTCAAGAATAATATCAATGTTTTCAGTTGCCATAAAGTCCTCCTTTAATTTACAATAATAATATAAAGAGGACGGAGAGAAAGTTTAATTAGATGTGCAAATTTTGCCGAATTCGACTTTAAGTTCCATAACATAGGCTGTTCGCCAAAGTGGGTCAACCATTCGTCTTTTTCGGTCTTCGAGCGTTTTGTTTGCAAGAGTTTCAGTTTTGTAAAGTTTTACAGAAGTAAAGCTGTCAAACTTGGGCTTTGTTGAACCGCCCCAGAAAAGTAATTTATTGTTTCTTGAAGATACGATTGCAAAAGTCTGCTCCTTCAAACCAGTCATTTCATTTGCTTTATCTGCAAAATTGGCACCTGCAGTAAAATCTTGAACTACTTGTTTTCTCAACCAATCAGGCTCAGTTCTTCCTGTATCTTTTGCATATTTATTTGCTACTTCTGTATAGTCTCTCATTACTGACCTCCAAACTTTTTCTTAAGTCTTTCGTATTCTTCGCGCTCTTTCTTTTCAAGATATATAAGACGCTTTCTTTCTTCTTCCTCTTTTTCTTTTTCGTCAAGTTCATTGTATTTTGTTTGAAGAAGTCCGATTAAATCTTTTAATTCCTGAGGTGTAAAGAATTGTTCCATCTCAATTTCACGTCTCTTATTTCTGAAGTAAGAAAGCATTGGAAGAATACTTGCAGCGTTCTTTATAGGTATCTTTATTTCACCTTCACCTATAGGTCCTGTGCCTTCAACAACAAAAGTAAAGAACTGTGGATTTTCTTTCATCGCATCAATCAATTTATCAACAAGAAGTGATGCTGACTCATCAGAGTTGATAATATATCTTCTGCCCGACCAAGTGACATCTCCGTGTTTCTTTACAAAGTCAAGAAGAAACTTTTTAAGAAAAATATTTTGGTCAATTCTATCCAACATTATAACCCCATAGGAAGCATATCTCTTACTGATGTGATTGCAGTATAACCGTTGTTTCTTGCTTCCTGTGCAATCTTATCAATATTATCTTCGTACTGTAAACCCAGTGTTGTAAAAAGTTTAGCAACAAGAGTTCCTTCGCTATCATAAATACAAAGTGTTATGTGTCTCCAATTTAATGCACCCATTACGCATCCACCTTTTTTACTGGCTTATCAAGATATTTCCATTCTTCGACAGGCCAACTTTGGTCAGGCTCTCCATCAACTGCATTTTTGATAAACCAACCATAGCCGCCATCTTTGTAATATCCAATGAAAGTCTTTTCACAAATAGCCTTGCCGCCATAAGTTGTTGTCAATGTGCCGTGACAGAAAACTAATTCACCTGGGCGAGGATAATCTTTTTCCGATACATAATGCCATTCGTGATTGCTGCCATCTTTAAGGCCTTCATTATAACCTTCATTATAAACAGCCTTTAAGACGAATTCAATCTTTTTGGCATCTCTTCTTAAAACATCTGATAACTTCATAATTTTATATTAACTGTCACCCTTTATTCTCATATATTCCCATTGACCGTGTTCAATAAAATTATAAGCTTTTTCTTTTGGGAGGTCATCCCATATAGGAGGATTCTTATCTCTATTCCTACTATAACAATACTGTAGGGTTTTACCTTCTTTAAGTGCGGTTAGAAGTTCTTCTTCTGCCTTTAATCTTTTTGCCTCATAAGCTTTATAAGCTATCTTACGATCTTCTCTCCAAATCGGACTATTCATATCAGTTAACGCTTTTTCGATAAACTTATAATTTGTAAAGGGTTCCAACAATTTTGAGGCTTCCTTTATTGCATCACGGCATTCTTGACTAATCATTTTCAAACCCCCTAACAATATACTTCACCTTTCTTAGGTTTGAAAGTTAAACGACCATCTGACATAGGTAATGCTTTTAGGTGTGGATTTCCTTCAGTCCCTGGGAACCACATATTGCTGTAATGTTCATTTTCTTCTTTAACCCATTCTTTGAATATTTCATAGGCTTCTTTTTTCGATTTTGCCTGAATCTTTTTATGCTTGGTCTCTTCTTTACAGGTATGACAATTGCGCCAAGGGTTATAACCTTTCTGAGTTTTATTATAATAAAACTCATAAGTATTCAACATTTCAATTGGGTCAATCTTCATAAAAGTTTTGCAAAAACTTTTGTAAGACTTTTCAGATGGCGCATAACTGCCGTGTGAGAACGTATGTTCTGAGTTGCCGCACATAACTTCCCAGCTATTTACGCGGTCCATTGAATTTCGTAATGCAAGTTTGATAATTTCAAAACAATTACTTCTTGTTTCTTCGTCTGTATACATAAGAAGATCGTGGGTGTCGTGATAACTGCCTGGGCCGTGTTTTGCTACTGGTGCAAATCCTATCTTATCATCTTTTTTCCAAAGTTCAATCTTTGCCCAAGCGCTGTCCGTGCCCCAAGAGTTTTCGTGTCCGCGTATCATAAGAGCTGGGTACTCGTATTCAGATAAATTGTTGTCTGGGCTTCTTAAAGCAATTTTCAATGCAGCAAGGAACATAGCAGCGTTCTCTTCACAAGGTTCTTTTTCAAGAGCATCAATTGCTTCACGAACATTTCTTGGAAGCGGAGCATACCAATCGAAAACAGCTTTACCAATAACTTCAGCAGGAGCATCCCAATAGCAATCACAATTACTTACACGGAACTTTCCTTCAACGTCTCTTTTAATATCTTCGACATAAGTATGTTTCAATGTGTCTTTAATTGCTTCATACTGTTCGAGTGTATAATACTTATACACTGACTTTTTGAATTCTTTTCCATCAATAATTATACATCCTTCTTCTTTCAATTTGGTCTGCCTCCACTGCTTCTTTATATTCTTTTTTGATATACTCATTCCAAGGTACATCAATAAGCACAAGCTTTGCGCCTAAAAACCTATCAGGAATTCTTGTCTTACCAAAATTATTCAATGCTTTTTCAACCTGCTTTTCAGCAGACTCTTTGCTTTTTCTTTTTACAACCCAATAGTTGTTGCAATAAGCATAACTTTCCCATTCACCTGCAGCGTTCTTTCTATGTTTGATTTGAACTTCTTCACAATAGGCGCGGAAATATTTTGCTTTATTGTAATAGCGTTTTACTTCAAGTGCAAGATAGCCGTTATTACATTTGACAACATAATAAGGCTCAACATATTTATATCTTTTTCTTTTGGGTGTTTCAGGCTTTTGAATATATAAGTCAAGGTTTCTTTTACGCTTTTTGAAAAACATAATCAACTCCTAGGCGAATGACATTCCATTCCGCCAATTGCTGAGCCTTTATGTCTTACATATTTTGTTTCGTATTCTCTAAGAACGCCTTGTCCTTCAACAGATAAGAGGAAAGTATAAAACATAGATTGTGCAGCTTCTAAAGTTTTACAATATCGAACACGAACAAGAAGCTCTCTTGCGTATTCATCTGGGTTATCACGAACATATCTTGCAAGTGCAACACATACTTCGTGAACATCTTTTGCATTATTAACTTCTGCAGAGATTTTTGAAATGTCCGATGTACGAACTTGAGTCGGTCGTTTCATCGCTTCATTTATTGTTATAACTGCCATATTACAATATAATATAAAAAGACTTTAGGTAAAGTTTAATCTTGTATACCTACAACCCACTTTTCAGGATCTTCATCATAATTTGATATATTCACAAATATGTTATCAAGTATTTTTGTATCATTTTCAATATGTCGGCCTTCATCTTCTAACCATAAGTCAAAACTTTTCATCGGGGACTCAAGTAAAGTACAAATTAAAGTTAGGTTATGATTAAGCTCGAGCTTGGGATTGATATACCACCAAGTTTTTGTATCACGAAGAATGTCAGTATGAACTTCGTAATAAAAGCCGTCTTCTACGGGGTGAATATAATCTGTTTCAACTTGTAAGAATGCTTTAGCAATAATGTCTCTTATTCTCATAGTCACATCTCGTAATAAACATATTCAACTTTCCAATCTTCTTCTGGGTTTTGAACCTTTCGTCCTACGCTATACATATTTCGTATAAAAATATTTACTTTATCAATTGCGGAAGTATCGCTGTAGTCCCAATCTGCTGGGTACTTCTTCCATCGTATAAAGTCACCTTCAAATAGATTGCAAGAAATTTCTAAATCTTTGCCGCTAGTGCTGACGTCAAAAAACCACCACATATCACATTTGTTATGAAAGTCAGGACGCAACATAAAAAAGAAATCTGAACCTATAGAATGTACATCTTGAGGAGCAACGCCTTCTAAAAAGTATCTACAAATAAGTTCTTGTATTGTCACCATTTTAGTTCCTCAACTTTTATAACCCATTGAGAAGGATCTTTTTCTTTATAAATATCATCATCTTCAAAGAAGTTGTGAACGTGGATGAACAATTTTTCTTTACAATGTGGTCTTGATATATTTTCTGTCCAACCCTGATAATTGCCTTCATAGAGCCAACATTTCAAAACAGGACCAAGTGTATCAAAGTAAAAGTCAAAATGCCACCAAGTTGCATTGCCCTCTATATCTTCAGGTACAACTTTATAAATAAGTCCTTTTGGAGCCGACAGCCTGTGAAGGTCAATAAGTTCACTAGGATTTACATCAGTTAAAAATGCAGTACATATCAAATCTTTTGCATTCATATTTTCCAAGGCTCCTCTTCAATTTTTATAACCCACTCTTCAGGATCATTATATTGTCTTATGTCATTCGTTAGCATTGTGAAAGTGTTGTCGACTATAATACTGAAAGCATCTCGTCTAATATAACTATCTCCTGTCTCGAGCCACTTATCAAGCTTACCTGCATTTAAAACACATTTCAAAACTTTTCGAGGACCATCATAAAGTACAGACACATACCACCAAAGTCCCCAATCTGTGCAATCACGAGTAAGCTCATAATAATAACCGTTACCGCAGCAGCCAATTTTATCAAGAGGAACATCTAAAAATACTCTCTGAACAAACTCTTTTTCGGTCATTTTGCAAATCTTATCCACGGCCCATTAGGATAATCATAATCAATTTTCCCAATCTGGTGATTCTCTGGGTTCCAATGATGAAGCTCACAATATCTTAATGTTTTTGGTCCATCAATCCAATATAAGTATTCAGCATCCCAATTTTCTTTACACCAAACGTCAAAGTCCAATCGTTCTTTGAATGTATAAGGAACTGGGTTGCCAACAAATTCGTCTCCTCTAATATCTCTTCGATTTCCAAGAAGTGGAAATGCTTCCCAAGATAATATAGTGTTATAAAGATGGTTAAGAATCCCTGGGTCATCTTGCAACACATCTTCAAGTTTAGGATAACCATCGTAATATACTTTTGAAGCAACTATGTCGCCTGCAAAGAAATCAACATCAAATACCTCATCAGTCCCACTCTTTGTTCGCTGTCGGTATTGTCTGTGAATATCAATTGTAAGCTTCATTGCGATAATTGCTACTGTACTCATTCGTGCTTCCTAGGTGTTAGCTTTTTCAATCTAAAGTAATTTTGGCAAGTATCTTCATTGGGAGGGTTGGTAAAGTCATAGTAAACTTCTCCTGTTGGAAACTCTCTTTCTCTTCCTTTATCGTACTGACCCATCATTAACATCGCAGCAATCCAACCCTCTTGATACTGTCCTAAGTCTTTGTTTGTCATAACACATATACCGTCAGAGGAGGTGACATAAAAAATACGAAATATATAACCGCTGTGTACCATAGCTACCATAGCAATATCGTTAAGAGGAAGGTCATCTAATTCTGGGATTTCTACAATATAATCGAGGGCTTGATACTGTTCTTGATGAAATTGATTTTTGCCGTTAAAGAATTGAGCCATATAAAAGCCACCGTAAAAAGATAGAGGGTTGACATACATCAACCCTCGGGGATTAGCGCATCGCGCTTTGTTCCTCCACCACTTGCTTTTTAGGAAAGCAAGAAAACCGAGGGTGTCCCGATTGCTCGAAACAACTTATCCACCACCAATTTTTGAGAAAAATTGGAAAACATCGGTAAGGAGTAAACCATCAACTCCTTATGCCCGACCATCAGTTTTCTGTCAAAACTGCAAACTCTCAAAGGGATCCTGAACCTTGAGAAGTTTCACTTTCACTTTCAGTTGTCCGAACTCAACTAAAGCAGGGAGGGAAACCGAAAGCAATCCCTATGGGGAAGTTCTCCACCACCAAGTTTTCGTCTGACTTGAAACTTGGAAACCGTATAGAGTGGACCTGCCGAGAATTGAACTCGGGTCCCATACAGCAACTGCATAACACTTCTTTACAAGCTTAAGGTTGTATCTTGGGCGGGAACAACCAAAACCACTGCTGGGTTTTTATTTCGCCTTACAAGGAAAACATCCACCGAAACCTTTGCAAGGTTATCCGTTGGTCGATACGAACATTCCGCTAACGGAATCACGAAAGTCGCAGTTGGTCTTCAATGAGTCCAACTAGGATTTGCCTTAGGCAGCAGCGCGAGCGAAAACTGCGCGTGAACCACGAGCAAAAACTGAACGTTTAGTTGCAGTTATTTTGTTTCGTATTATATGGGTCGACACCCTGCTTGATGTTATTAAGTTCTCTGTAGGTCGAAACCTGTACAGGCCCTTATCTTAATTTATATTAACAACAAATTAGTTGTTAAGCTTCCATTATTGCTGCAGCTGCATCAACAGTGCGGCGCTGCCAAACTTTGCCATCTTTTTCAATAATGATAATCTTTCCGACATAAGGGTTGTCAAGAAGTTTTGCTTTATAACCGTTGTTTTCAACAGAAAGAGCTCTGCCTGCAACCAAGTCGTTAAGAATCTGTTTCAGCATATTGAAATGTGACATAAAATACCTCCTGCCTTCTTAGGCAATATAACTTGTATATTCTGTCCCGAAGTCCCTTTCTTTGCGAAGGACAACGAGTGTAATTCCTGTATCTGAGCCGTCATCAGCCTGCAAAGTACTTACACGACGAATTGTACCGTCAGGGAGTTCTTGTTCTGAACCGAAGTTGACTCCTGCAATTCCAAACTTTTTATGAAGTTCGTCAAACATTTTTGAATACTGACCGTCTCCCATTACACCGTTTCCGTAATCAGCAACAACGTCAGCGATTTCATCAACAAGTTTGCTCAATTTGAACTCCTTAAAAAGAATTGGCAGCTTCCTCTCCTGGGTCAACTGCCGAACCCGAAACCCCTGAGGAACTTCCTCAGTTCAAAGCAGGCTGTCAAGCAACCTGACAATAATAATATAAAAACAAACTTTCAAAAGTTTAATTTTTATTCATATTTTCCTTCAGGTGGGTACAAAACGCCGCATCTTACGCATTCGCTGTACCATTTGCCATCAACTTTGTGGCCTGTGAAAACTTCTCCACCGCAGTTAGGACAAGGTCCTTCATATCCGTTTGGAAGAGGATTTGAACCATAAATGCCAATACGCTTCTTTTTTGTTTCTGAGCTTTTGCAATATTTATCATAATCTTCCTGTGAAACAAAAAGTTCACGGTCTTCGATTGTATAAGCGTCTTGAACATAGAAGTTTCCGTTGCTCTGACCGATTGCTTTATCAAGAACAATAACGTCTTCTTCACCGTTGTCTTCCAAGAGGTCTTCTTTATCGCCGTCATATTCGCTAAGCCAATCGCCGTCAAATGACAAGAAATTTTTATCACAGTTGTTCAACTTTCCGAAGTAAATAACAACTGCACCTTCGTTTTCTCCGAAAGGACCTGTGTGCATTGCCTGAACTTCAACATCTGCGGCAAGTGCCTTCTTAAGTTCTTCTTCAGTCTTCAACTGAACGCCGTGATTCTCAAGCTCAATAGGCGCATATTGGCTTTCGTTCATTATGCTCTCAAATAATTTATTATCCATTTTGTTCTCCTATTAGTCCTTTTTTGGGAAGAATGCACCGCAGCTTTTGCAGCCTTTGTACATCTTGCCGTCAAACTCTTTGTCGAAGAAATCGTTGCTGCCGCAGTTAGGACAAACATCAACTTCTTTGTTGTGAATTACTTTGTCAAACGCAGTCATTGATGCCCAGAGGTCAAGGTCTGCAACAGTGTAAGCATCAAGAGTATAATAGTTGTTATTGCTCTGACCGATTTTTTGGTCAAGAACGATAACTGTTTCTTCTGCATTGTCGTCAAGGAATTCATCAATGCTGCCATAGTCATCGTACTCAAGAACTTCGTCATCAACTTCCAACATATTACGAAGGTCTTTCATCTTACCAAAGCCGATAACAACAGCGTTTTCGTCTTCACCGAAAGGACCTGTGCTATGTGCCTCAACTTCAACACCTGCATCGAGCAAAGCTTGCAACTGCTCTTCTGTTTCAACCTGAGTCATACCATAATTTGACTCTCGATATACTGCTTCAAATAACTTCTTGTTCATTTCATTCTCCTATTTAGAATTTTCCAAAAGGCAAATGAACTTTTACGCAATCACCTTCGATTGTCATATTATGTTCAATGTCCTTATATTTATAACCGTAATCTTTTGGGACTGTGCGGCAAAAGTTTTTACGGAACTCTTCAGTGTCTTCAATTGGGTGCTCGAAAACAATTGTTATGTCTTCGTCACCGTTAGGTAAACAATCTACCATTTTATTGTCATTAAAACGATTGTATATTCTTTCCCAGTTTTTATAAAGATTGCGCATAAACTTGCTAACATCTTCATCTGTTCTGTCAGTTGCCTGTCTGTAATCGGCGTGCATCATTTCATTTTGTCCGTGCCAACTGATTGCAACAACTTTTCCGTATGGGAAGATTTCACATTTAAGATATATGTACTTTTTTAGATCTTTTACAGGAACACAAACAGAAAACAAATACAATTCTCCGCCTTCTTTGTTTCTGTTAGGCAATACACAGATTAAGTTCTTAGGCTCAAGAAACATATCAATAATCTTACAAGAAGTTTCTTTTGTCAAATGTTCATTGTGCATAAAATCGCGGTTCTTGTCTCTATCTGCAATTTCAAACCTATGAGCCTTTATTGCCTGTTTGATTTTTGCAACTGCATCAGCTGCTTCTTCGTGAGTATGGTGTCTTATTGCATTTGCTTTTGTTTCAAGCAATATTTCAAGAAAAACTTTATCGTTCATAACCTTTAAACTAAATTATATATTTAGTTGGAGGTTTGATATGAAGACAGAAGCAGAGTATTGTTCTGTTATTATGCACGCACTTAATGAAGCTGGGGTAGGATATAAAATCCCAGACCCTACTGGCCAATTTGCCGCAACAATCAAAAGATGCTTTGATATGATTGGTCGTATCGGAGATAGCCCCGTTTACCTTGAAGCAAAATTCAACAAAAAGATGATGGCTTGTTCAATGAAAAGAGTTGAAGAGCATCAGGCTTTTTATCTTGATGAGTTTTCAAAAGTAAAAGGAGCAAAGTGTTATCTTGCTTGGGGTATTCAGGTTGCAAGAGGTGATTGCCGTTCTTATATTTTCGATTGGTCGGCAGTATCTGAACTTTACAAAAAACAATTTTCATTTCACATTAAGCACTTAGAGAAGTTACCTTATAATGAGATACATAAAAGTACTTTTCAGTTTGTTAATATCATTACAAAAGACGATATAATTAAAGCCTGCGGAGATATTTATGATAAAGATTAAGTTTGTTTGTCCTGAATGTAAAAAGGAAGAAATAGTAAAAATAAAGGCAGGAGAAACTCCTGCCTGTCCGAAATGCTGTAATAAAGATATGATCCGTCAGTACGGAACAATTAAGTTAGGTGATACAGTTGATGAACAAATGATACACCTAGCTCAATCTATGTTGTACTCTTAACACAAACAATCGTTCTCTGCGTCGTAAACGAACTGCTGACCATCGTTAAGTGTGATACCAATTTTGCCATCACATTCGCAAGTGCTCTTAACATCTTCAGGTGTAACTTCCCAGTCCATCAAAATACAGAACTTTTCAATTGCTTCATCAGCATTGTACCCTGGGTTGAAGCTTTCTTTAAGGAAACTTTCTACAAGTTTGTTGTCTTCAACTTTCTTTGATTCTTTGAGTGGGTCAAGGATTGCATCAGGGTTGATGCTTAACTGACGAGCCATTTCAGATTGTGTAATACCGTGATCTTTCAAAATATCACCAATATCAAGTGCAGAGTAAAGTGTTGCTTTTGTCACACCAAGTTCATCTGCAATCTGTGGAACTGTCTTGTCACCTTTTAATACTTTTGCAATAACAACTTTTCTTGGAGTTGAGATTTTCTTTGAAAGAGGTTCGTTCATTCTTGGGTCGCGGCAGAATTCATTCCAATCTTCAAGGAAGTCTGCATCGTGTGTATCTTCAGCACCGCCAACCATTGAATCCCAAGCGTTGCCTGTACCTGCGCCTTTGCTTTCTGTTTCAGAAGTCATACCGTCAGGATTTACTGCGCCTTTTGTTGGGTCATCATCTTCTTTGTTGTTGTATGAAATTGCTTCAGCCTTCAAATAACGACCAAGATAGTACTGGAAGTTTCCAATCTTCATATCCTGATATTCGTCTGGGTTGAATGCTTTGATAGCTTTTTCAAATGCGATATAAACCAAAGACAAGAAATCACCAAACTCACCGTTTGCAATTCTCATTCTGATAACTTTCTTTGAAGCTTCCTTTCCGATGAAGTTTGTCCAGAAAGTATAGAAAATCATTTTCTTACATTTGTTCAAAAGGAAAATTTCAGCATCGTCGTCACCTTCTTTTGCATCGAAGATTGCGCCGATAAGGTCGTCCTCATATTCGCGAGCTTTATCAGTCATAGCGAAAAGTTCGTCAAACTGAGAATTCAAAGCACCGTAATTATCTTCCTTTGCTTCTTTTATCTGTTCAGCCATTATAGTCTCCACTAATAAATATTTAGTGGAACTTATTTTATCTTTCGAGGGTTGTTGTAAACAATTATCTTGTGAGGTTTATTTTTCTTATGACAGTGTTCAATATCGTTCTTTGTTCCGAGTGATGTACCGTCCCATAAGATAAGACAATAATCACATTTATCAACCATTATTTCATTGCGAATATGTCCTGCTGCTTTTCCGTATTTATCCCATTCTGCAGGAAAATCCCAAGTACCAAGATTATGATTATCAGCGAAGTTTTTTGCAATCATATCAACACCTTTGGCAAGGCCTTGTATAATTATAAAGTCTCTATCGCTAGAACCAAACTTTTTCTGATGTTCAGCATCAATCTCTTTGAGATAATCTATAATCTGTTTCTCAACCCAAGGAACATCAGTAATTGTTCTTGAGCCGCATACCATTACACCTATCATATTCCATCTTCAAAAAGTATTTTGTCTTTATAAACAATTTGAGTTGATGGCTCGTTAAAAGCAGGATGCAATTCAATAATAGCACATTCTAAAATGTTGTCAAAGCCTGTTGCCTTTACATCAAATGCCCAATCATCGTTCATATAAACAATCACTTCGTAAGTATCTACTATTCTGCCTTTATGCTTATGTACTTCAGTTTTCGTAATACGATTGTTTTCGAGCTTTTCTCTTCTTATATAAGCGGCGACTTCTTCATTCAATAAATAACCGTTCATCGCAAGCCAACCAAGAACGTTACGAAGAACATTATCATTTTCAGAATCGCGTATACTTTCTTTTAAACTCATATTACTTTTTCATATGTTCGAGAATATGGTCAGTAGGCTGCAATTCACAAGCCTTAATAACCAAACCATCAGCAGGACATCCTGCTCTTTCAACTCTTACTTTTGAGCTATCTGCAAAAACGTAATCTTTATTATCAACATCATCGTGAACTCTGATTGCTTTCATTCCAATTGAACCTACGAATGTACCAAAACCTGTCATCGAGTGCAAGTCAGATGTATCTGAACCGTCACGATATACCGAATAAAGAACTGGGTCAGGTTTAGCTTTTTGTCCTTCAGGTGAGTCAAATGTTGCATCAGGACATTCATTAAGAAATGTATCAATTGAAGCAAGTCGTGCTTGAAGTGAAGCAAAGTCACAGGTCAACAAAAAGTATCCTCTCTGTCCGCCTTCACGACAATTTTCTTTTTTCTTTATAAACATATATTCTCCCTAGCACCGAAATGTGCCATAATCTTATATTTTATATTAACTAAATTTTATGTTAAAAATTGTAAAAGCAAATAACAACTTCTATTTATACAATGACTATGACTTCTTTGGTCCTTATCATTCAATTGCTGATGCAACTTTTGCAAGTCATTCACTCTCAAGACAACATAAAATAGCTATCGAAGAATCCGCTCAACTTTTAGGCTATAAGTTTATCACGATTGTGTAAAGCACCTATAAGATATTTTGAAAGTCGCATCCCAATCAAAAACTCCTGGGTCGTGAACTTTTAAGACAATCTCTTTATCGTTTTCTTCTAAACTAAAGTCCGCATCTTGCTTTGCTTTCAACCAAGATAATGTTGAATAGTTTTGAATTGCCCAAACTTCATCATTCATATAAATTGTTGCATAGCCTGCAACATAATTTATTGGCTTTACCCAGTTTGAAACATAATCATAATTTTGGTCAAGGTGAAACTCTAATTCCTCAGTTTCTAAATTATCAGAAAAGTCCATCCCAAGCATTATCTAGCTCCGTGTCAAAACGATACACCAACTTTACATCCTTATAAATATATTCTTTTCGAGGCGCGGTTATTATAAGGCAATCATCAAACTCTTCAATCGTAAATGAGTCAAAATATTCTTTTGAAAAATCCCAAGGATTGTCATCGTATTTACTTTGTATTGCAACATAATCATCACCACATTTGAGCATTGAATATCCTGTGATATAATTTTCAGGCTTCACAAATGTTGCAACCCATTTACCTAAAATATTTTCTTCAAAAGCGAGATGTACTTCTTTAAGTTCATCCATATATCTGCCTCTTGTGACTTCTTTCAAACTCATATTGTAAACGGCTCATTTCTCCAATCTCTTGGAGGTATTTTCTTTTCAAGCTTGTCCATTCTTTCAAGAAGTTTTGCAATAACTTCAAGCTCAAACCAATCGGGATTCATATTACCGGTAGGATGCGCATTTCTTGCATCATCAATAATCTGTTGAGCTTCATTCAACTTTTCTTGATGATATGCTTCTTCCGCAGCTTTCTTTTCTGCTGCTCTCAATTCTTTAATTTTTGGCTCAACATATTGTTCCCAATTCTTACCATCAACTTCAGAGCTTACTCGAGGTCTTCCCATATAGTCACGATTAGTTAAAGCTTCTTTTGCAAATTCAAGAGCGTCTTCTTCAGTAAAATTGTCATTAAGTTTTCGAAGATAACAATGGCGACAAAGTCCTTTGAAGCGGTCATTCATTTCCCAAACAAAAGTTTGTCCTTCTGCTTTGTAAAGGTCACCGCATTTTTCGCATCTGATTGTTTTATCTTTTTCCTGAAAAAGACCAAAGAGATATTTGTCAACTCCATCAACATTTATTTTATAAGCCATTACTGTTCCTCTTTTTCTTCAGAAGATTCTTCTTCCTCGTCATCCTCTTCAAGTGGGGTCATTTTCATAATATCTGGGTCAAACAAATATTTTCCTAAACGACCAATCTTACCCTGATTCTGTTTAAGCATATGCATTTCACAATAATCTGGTAAGTCTTCCCAAAGTTCTTTGTCTTCGATATAAAGTTCAGCATAATACTTTGGTCTGAACAAACCTACAGCCCAACGAACACGCTCAAGGAAGGCACCCGCATTTTTGATTTGATTTCTTACAGGACGGAACTTATTCAAATCATCAAGGTCATCAATGTGTTGTGCTTCACCTTCACCTTTACGATTCATCTGAAGAACAGCGATATAATGGAAACCTAGTTCCTTTGCCATTGCATTAAGGACGTTGATTGCAACTTCAATACCCTGTGCAAAGTTCATACCCTTTTCATCAGTAATCATAAACTCTTTAATCATCGAAAGCAAGTCGAACACAACAACCATATATTCTTGTCCGATGTCCTGCTGGAATTTTTTGATGTCCTGCTTAACTTGAGTTAAAGAAATCGAAGCACATTCACTGAAACGGAAATTCGGGTTTTGTTTCAATATTGCGAACTGATTTTTGATTTCTTTCTTAACCATTTCAAACATTTCTTTGTCAGGAGGATTGACGATTGTGTCCATATCAATTCCTGTGTTCAAAGCAATGTCACGGTCGAATGTGTCCATAAGTCCCATTTCCAAAGAATAATACATAAGAGGAACTCTTGACACCATCATTCTGTTAATCAAGTTCAAACACCAAGCAGACTTACCCATACCTGTCGCTGCAGCAATCAAACCACCACACCCAGGCGCTGGGCCGTACTTTACATACTTATCAAGGATTGGGTCGCCGAACATATACTGCTTACCGTTCTTACGATCTTCGAAGTTTTCCATATATGTTTTTTCAACATCTTCGAGAGTCATAATACGCTGCTTTCTTGTTATCGGCATCAAGTCACTTTCGCTTTCATACAAAAGTTTTTTGATTTTTTCATTTACTTCATCGCTACGAATTGGGTTTTCTGAAACAAGTTTTCTTACTTCATCAAGACGCTTAAGAGCATTGACAGACATCTTTGTGTCCTGCAACATTTCAACTGCGTCTTTAATAACAACATCAGGATTTGTGTTGATACCTGCAATAGCTTTAATAACATCAAATGTGACATTGATGTTTCTTGCTGATGCATCCTGAAATAATGCTTGAGTTGTTAAAGGGATGTTGTTGTTTGTAAGTTTTTCGATTGAGTCGAATATGTCTTTATAAGTCTCGTGAACGAATAAATCTTTTTCAACGCCTGTGACTTGAAAGTTGTCTTTGTTTACATAAAGGGCGTTAAGCAATCTCATTTCCGCAACATTTACGGAAGTCTGCTCATCTAAGTTTTCAACCTTATTGTTCATATATTTAAATTAACCTCAAATTAGAATAAGCTGCCCGTAAACTCGACAGTTGTAGACTGCAAATAATTGTCCAAGAACTGAAGATAACAATTATGCAACTTAACTTCTCTTTCAACGAAATCCTGAATTGAATGAGAAAGTCCGTTCGACTCAATATCTTCAATCTTTACATTACTTACAAATAAAATACCCTTATTGAGCTGACCTGTTCTTTTACGAATCCAAGAGTCAAGGAAGGATAACATAAAACCACTTTTGTAAAGCTTCATCTTCTCTTTGTCAAAAGACTCATCAACAATTACAAGGTCTGTGTTTTCAAGCTTTTCAATTTTTGCTTTGGCTTTTTCTTTTCGTTCTTCGTTGAAGTCTTCAGCGTCCATAAGTGTATGTATCAAATCGTTCATCAATACATATCTTACTGAAAAGCCTTTTGACAATAAAGACTTACCTACCCAAGAGGCAAGTGTTGACTTTTGTGTACCGTTTGGTCCATACATATAAACCATCAACTTTCTTACTTCAGGATTGAGTTCAAACTGCTTTACATAATTTACTAAACGGTCTTTATCCGCTGCGGACTTTGTACCCGCATAAGAACGAGGTGAATAGTTGAAGTGGCGCATATCAAATCCGTTATGTTTGAACTGTCTCTCTAACTGATTTTCTGCAACCCACTTCTTGTGGCAATCACACTCCGTAGCGACCTGAAAGAAACCTGTCGGGTCAGTTTTGTATATGTACCCGTCTTTGCATTTACCACAAGATTTAAATTCCATAACTAATCATTCCACCAATTTTGTCTTTTTGCTTCAGAGAAAGCGGTTCTCTCTTCAAAAAGTTTTTTAAGGTCGTCATAATGACGGTCATAAATGTGCATTGAATCTGATGTCCAAATAATTGTACCAGCTTCAAGGTCAGGATATGTTTCCTTCAAGTCTTCGTACATATTTTGATAAACGAAACAATTCCAAGCAAGGTCAGAACAAATGAAGCCATAACGAACATCGTTACTTCTCATATTGTGAACCATAAATAATTTGTTATCACGAATGAAGAAATGTGAATACATTGTGCAAATCATATCGTGCATTCCGTCTCTTTTGTAATCTTTGTAGATTTCAGGACGGTTGTAAACAATAATTGCATTACGAGTTGTCTTGTCTTTTTTCAAAACATTCAAACACTCATCATACTGACTTCCGTTTTCTTCACTGAAAACACACCAACCATAATTTGAATTGACAAGCTTTTTCTCATCTTGTGTGCAGCACGACTGCCAAGTTGGATTGCTTTCAATTCCCTCGTGTCCTATGATTGACAAGTCCATAGACTTGTACCAATCAAGTTCCGACTTTACATACTTCTTTGGTGTCTGAAACATTTTGTCGATATAAACATAAGGTGAATATGGGTCAAGCTGAACAGTCTTTGCAAGAATTTCGGCATAAGAAGATTGTCCTTCAACTTGTGAAGCATTTGCGCCTGTCTTTACGACATCATCATTCAAAATTTTTCCATATAAAGGCCAAAGAAGTTCTTCTCTGATAACTTCGTCGTTATGACGATTAAGTTCAATAGGCTCTTCTACTTTAAATTTTCTCATATTGTTATATTAACATAAAAAAGGGGAGCGGCGTTCGTTTTCAATTGCCGCTCCCGATAAGGAGTATGATAAGTTTAATTGATTTGCTTAGTAGTAGTTTACAAGTTCGCCTTTCAAGTATCTGACGTGGCGGCCTTGAATTGTTCTTGGCTCGCAAGTCATATATGCTTCAGTAAAGGTAAACTTTCCGACGTTTTCTTTGCCGTGATCTTTTGCAAGCTGAGTAAAATACTGTGCAAACTTGTCATTTACAACATAGTTATTACCAACTTCAAAATCTTTGTCGCCATCTTTGTTGTAATAAGCAGCGACTTTATCTTTTCCTTTGAAAAGGAATGAGTCCTGTCCGAAACATTCAACATCAGTTGGGTCGCCTACGAACTCTCCTGCATCATTTTGCTGAACAGGGTCGAACTGAATAAGCTGCAAACCAAAGTTGAACAATTCATCTTCAGACTTTATATCTTTATCTCTTCCGACTGGGAAGATTATCAAAGAATCTTCGTAAACCTGTTTAGGTGCATCAGTATCAGCACCTTCAATATATCCGCCTTTTACTGGGATAAAGCTAAACCCGTTCTTTTTTACAATATCTTTGAGCTTTGCAAATCTTGCTCTGTTCTCTTCTTCAGAACATTCGTTTCTGCTTGATGAAACAATCACATAAGGAAACTTTTCAAGATTGTTGAAGACACGGTTAAGAGAACGGCGAGATGCTTCTTTGAAAGAAGTATAACCATCAAGGTTCCCACTGTAAATTGGCTCTCTTCGAACATCTTCAAACTCTTCAAGTATCTTTTCCATATTTGACTCCTTTTAGTTAGTCAATATCACCCCATAATTCAGGATGCTGCTTCATCATCTCTTTTGCTCTAGGACCCAAACTCCAAAGATGGGTTTTTTCACTGTACTGCAAAACGCCGAGAGCTCTAAGATGGGCAAGCTGACAATTATTCTGTCCATTGACACGACGTCGGTCAACAGGTTTTCCCTTTGAATAATTCCAATCTCTTATCTTTATGTAAGGCTGTACACCCATCTCTTCATTTATCTGGGCTCGGTTTTGTGGACCGAGAACATAAATCATATTAACAATTCTGAACGTAAGCGATGTGCTTTTAATTCTTGGACAAATCATATCTTAACTCCTTACTGTATATTTCCGTCTGTCTTGCTGAACTTATTGAAGACACGAGCAACTTTATTAAGAGCTGCATCAACATCATCGTTGTAAACTCTTACCTGAAGAATTGCGCCTGTGTTTACGAAGCAAATATCAATTGCATCAAACTTTTCCCACTTTTCTTCTGGGATATATCTTCCGTATTCGTCTGAAGTCAAAAACTCAAACTCAATGTGAATGTTAGGGAATCTTGGGTCAATATAAGTATAACCTTCTTTGCGATTTTCAAGATATTTCTTAAGCATTCTTCCTGTCATAATTTACTCCTTGTTTTCGATTTACAATAATAATATAAAAGAAAAAGGACGGAAGTTTAATTCCGTCCTCAATATTTTTAAATTATTTTGTAATCAAATTACGCAAAATGCTTTCCGCAGCAAGGGCAAACCTTGAATGAGTTTGGCGAAAGCTGTCCACAACCGCCATCTGATGAAGGACAATCGAGCAATGCAGGAGCATTGTCAGTCCATTCAACGTGGTCAAGTGAACCGTCAGCCTTAAGTACTACATCTTTGATGTAAGATTTTTCTTCATCAGTAAGTTCAGCATATCCCTTAAGAACTGCAATCTTTTCAGCGCTCAAACCTGATGTTGCTGCAACTCTTCTTACAGGAGCAGCTTCCTGTGCAGGAGCACTTTCCTGTACTGTTTCCATCTTATCGAAAGAAGGAGCATCAGCAGGATTGTCTACTGGGATGTCAGTTGCTTCAACTTCAACCTTTGCAGATTCTGCAACAGTTGACTCTTCAGCTTTTTCATTCTTCTTAGGATGTTCAGCCTTCCACTTTGCTGACTCTTCTTCAACAAGTTTTTCCAACTGCTTTGCATAGTCTGTGTCGAAAGCAAGGTCAATCTTCTGAATTGATTTGAACAAGTGCTTCTTGATTGTGTAATAAGAAGTTGGCTGGAAGTTCTTGTCGAGATCATAACGCTGGTATGACAACTCTTCATCAGTCAAATCATTTTCAAAAGAAATGTATTTATATTCCGATGCATCAATACCCATTGACTTATCGAAGCCGGCTTTGATTGCTTCAGGTGTTGCAGACACTGTACCATTGAAGAGGTTGTTTACTGTATCAGTACCGTCACCTGTTCTTGTGATAACAACATCGAAGTGTTCCCAACCTACCTTGAAGTTCTTACGAAGCTGTGTAAGTGGGCCGAAGAAACCGTAAGCAGGTACACCCTTTTCACAGAACTCTGTTGGCTTACCGTCTTTTGTCACTCCCGGCTTTACCGACTTTGAAAGAAGCTTTGTGTGTTTGTTTGTTTTACACCAATCGTCGCGGCGGTCAATACAGTTGATAAGCAACATCTCAGGAGCTTTCCAACCACGAGCACACTTGTAAGGCCATTCACCATCTGCAGGAGTATAACCACCCTTCTTAATCATTTCATAGATTTCAGGCTGGTCTTCTGCGTGGATTTCAACGCCCTTCTTCTTTCCTGTCTTAGGGTCCTTAATCCATTCTTTCTCAAGAACCTTATCAACGATACGCCAAATCAAATGGTCCTGCTCTGGGTCGTCACCACGAAGTGGGAGATAAAGATAGAAAGGTTTATTGTCATCACCTTTGATTTTTGAGATGTGCATAAACTTCATATCTGTTGGATTTTTGCGGTGGGCGAGAGGATCTTCCTCAACGAAGTTTCCTACGAAACGAACGATTGTTGGATGTTCCTTTGAAAGGCCGACATACTTGATGTCATCATAATCGTTGCTGTAATTTTCAGCAGCTTCTTTTGCAGCTTTCTTATCAGCGGCTTTCTTTTCTTCGCTGCTAAGCCATTCATTGAATGCGTCATCGTCTTCTGATGATGCTCTTGAGTACACTACTTCATCACTCATTTGTTTTTCTCCTATAGCTCTTTGAGCTCTTAATTTATTTTAAACCTCATTGAGGTTATTTACTTAAATAATATTAACACTTTGTGCTGTTGCATAATTAGTGGAATATTAAATTTTGTAAACCTCAATACCGAAATCCTGCAAGTTCTTTGCACCGTCTGGCATTCGGTCATAAGCTTCGGCGTAAAAAACTTTCTTTATACCTGATTGTGCAATCATCTTTGCGCACCCTGGGCAAGGACAAGTTGAACAATAAAGTTCCAAATTTTCATAACTGTCGATTGATGTGTTGCGGCCAAGTTCAAGTACAGCATTCATCTCGGCGTGAACTTCATAAGCTTCAGAGAACTGATGATGTCTTGTACTATAATCTTTTGTAAGACGATCTTTTACTGTGAATACTTCATCACAATTCTTGAAACCTTTAGGCGTACCATTTACACCCGTTGAAATTATACGGTTATTTTTTACAATAAGACAACATACCTTAAGGCGAGTACAATGTGACATAGCTTTCAAAGATTGTGTTGTATCAATAAAAGCTTTCTTAATTCGCCAATCGAAAGAAGCCTGCTGAATACCCTGTTCATTAAGATGAACACAAGTAATTGCTGCTTCTGGGTAATCTTTTGAAATATTGATTAAGAAGGGATTTTGAAAGTCGACTGGAAAGTCTGACTTTACCTGATAAGTGAAGGCAACTGGGTTATCTTTAATCGACTGATTTCCCAAAAGCTCTTCAGTTCCATCTGCATAAGTGACATAGAGATTTTTCTCCACCATTGAATGTCTCCTATTTTATATCTTTAAGTTTTGTTGTTTTTATATTAACAAGTCCTGCAAGTCCAGCAAGCGACTTTCTTGTCCAAAACTTGCCTTTTTTATCCTGTGCAGCGTAATATGTTGAACCCAAAACAGTGAACTTAAATAAAGTTGGATAATCTTCATTTCCGTCCATCTGTTTGAAGTTTGTCCACGCTTTTGAAATTTCTTCTGGCTTAAGCATTTACAAGTGCCTCTTGAATACCCTGTGAACCGATGATACGACCTACAATCTCTTCGTACCCGTCTTTTGTTCCGTCATAAACATCATATTCATAACGGCGGTCATCAAGGAACTTTTTGATATTTACATCAACATCTTTTGCTTCGTCTTCTGTTTGGAAACGGCCATTTGCATTGTAAGGCTTAATTCTCTTTAAGAAGATATTTACATTCGAGTCACCATATTTGTCAAACTCTTCCATAATTGCTTCTTTCAATTTAGGAGAAGCATCAGGCGCATACAAAGCTCCGAGCAAAATTGGTGAGTCGGTAATAATTACATCAACTTTGCCAAAACAGCGGCTGATTTTGAATGCCTGCTTACCTGTGACATAAAACTGATTTTTGAATACTTCGGAGTTGTCTTCCCAAACTTTGTCTTTTGCAAACTCAGAAACATATTCACAGTCAATTCCTGCAAGCTTCAACTGTGAAAATATATAAGCTGCTCCTGTTGACTTTCCTGTCCCTGGGCCACCAAAAAGATTTATAATGATTGTGTTTTTCATATAATTAAATTAACATAAATTTATTTCAAGGCGAATTTTTGAACTATAATGGAGGGAATAATAAGGAGATTAAGAGGTAAATTTATTTGCTAAATTTGTATGAAAATCTTTTTGAAAAACTTTATTATTTTTTGTGTAGGGTTTACTCTTTATCAATGTATTGAAGGCATTTGGAAAACAATCGGCCCAGGGATGGGGGGAGTTGAATGCTTTTTGATGGGAGTACTTGGCGGTCTTTCATTATTACTGGTCGGCGGCCTTAATAAGAAGTTGACTTGGGAAATGCCTTTTTGGTTGCAATCAATTATTGGCGGATTCATAATTGTTTCACTTGAATTTGTGACTGGGTTGATTGTAAATAAATGGGCTTGTCCTGCACTCGGAAGACCTATCGTTTGGGACTATTCAAATATCCCAGGGAATATCTTAGGTCAAATATGTCCTCAATTTTTTGCAGCTTGGGTTGTACTTGCAGCCATTTGCATTTTAGTTGACGACTACTTAAGATTCAAAATCTACGGTGAGGACAAACCTCATTACGTTTGGTGGTGGAAAAAATAATTACTTAGGCAATATCAATCTTGAATCCCAGCCAAAACGGAATCCTTTTTCTGATGAGCTTGCGTGTTTCTTGATATATTCCATTAGGAACTGATGGCACCTTGTGTTGCCTTCAGCTTCCTTTCGCCACTGTTCAGCTTTTTCAAACATATCTTTTTCAAGTTCGACTCCAATGTAATTGCGGTCACAAAGATACGCAGCAATTCCTGAAGAACCTGAACCCATAAACGGGTCAAGAACTGTTTGTCCTTTAAGAGACGAAACCATAATCAATTCAGTAAACAATAAGACAGGCTTTTGGCAGCTGTGTATTTGTTTTTCACCGACATTATTATATGCAGGCGGAGTAAAGAATGAAACATTACCAAGTCCTGTCCATCTTACTCTCATTCCTGTCGATTGGTCGAGCGCCCAACCTCTTGGCTTACCATCCTTTACATAAGGAACAATAACTTCTCGCAAATATTCAACTGCATTCCAAGTATATTTTGTTGGGTCTTTTGTCAAATGCATAATCTCTTCGCGTTGTGACTTAAGTTTATGTGTTGCTCCTCTTCCTTTAGGTCGACAATAAACCATCGCATTTTCCCAATGATTGAATAAGCCGCTGCGGTTAACACATTTTATAACTGTTTCAATTTTTGTTATGCCGTAAAACATCCACATTGAACCCGTAGGCTTCAACACTCTTTTGCATTCCGCCAGGAATTTGTCTAGGAAACCCTCGTACTCTTCATCAGACATTTTATCCCAGTCAGAGTTTTGCATATGATTTGAACCATCAAACGAAATCCCGTAAGGCGGATCACACACTATTAAATCAATAGAGGCATCCTCAAGGGATGCCATAACCTCAAAGCAATCTTTATTTATATACATCCTATCAAATTAGTTTAAACATTAAATATTCTCTTTGATAGTGACGTCACGGAATTTGATATGTTGGTCATATCTTACGCCGATACGAATATATAAAATGCCTTCAATAGGTTTTGGTCCGAAAGTACAATAAATCTTACCTTCTTTTGAGTCCTGAACTGCAAGACAACCTTGCATCCATTTGTCATTGATACCAATGCCGTCATAAGGCTCTTTCGCATCAAGCCAATCAGTTGCACCTAAAACTTTAATATACATTGAGTCAACATTGAAAGCTTTTGTGTCTTTGTCTTGTGTAATACCTTCAGCATCTTCGAAGTTGATGAAAATACCGTTTGCAATTTTCATATCATATTTCAAAGTCACATAACGCTTTCCCATTTTAGGACATTCGCTATAATTAAGACCTGTCTTTATCCAAGATACATCAGAGAACACACCCGAAGTAATATACCCAGTTCCGTTGATTGAGAAGTCAAGCTCAGGCCACTGATACTTACCTGCGAGCATTTGCAATTCATTGTATTCTCTTAAGTCTGTTTGTGGGTCCCATTCGCCGCAACTATTTACAATCATTTGGTCCTGAACTTCGCCTGAATAAACACGACGACTTTCATCAGAGATTGTATCAATGCGGAAATTATAATCAGCGTGGTGTTCACCGTTTACATCACCAAAAATGTTGTAAGTCTCTGCATCAATTGTTGTGACTTCTTGATAAATACCTTCTGGGATAACCAAGTCTTCTTTTATTTCAAGAGGTGGGTTGTAAGCATCATAAGTAAGTTCTGGGAATCTTTCATAATCAATTCCGAAAGCAGACATCTTTGAAATATGAGTTCCTTTTGTAAACTTCTTTAATGTTCTATAATTAAGATGTGATGCTGTAATAATATCGCCTGTTCTTGGTGTTAAAATACCTGAAACATATCTGTACCCGAATGTTGCTGGTCTTGTTGATAAAACAATTCTTTCATTTAATAAAGTATCTTTATCTTGTTGCAACTCTTCACATACAATCAATTCATTAGAGAAGAAGATTGTTGAATTGTAAGTGTATGACACTTTGAATATCATAGGATAAACGTGGGAAGATATAACGCCCGACATTTCTCTTAATGAAGATGTAAAATGACACTTAATCTTTTTGAAGAATCCTCTTGCTGACAAAGAGTCAGGATATGCTTCTCCTGCATAGTCGATTGTCAAGTTCTGAGCAACTGGGTTATTCAAGTCTAATTCAATTCTTCCTACTTCCTGCCAAACGCCGTTGATACTTACAAGCAATTTTACAGTACCATACCCAGGGTTATAAAATTCTGGGACATCAATTGTAAACTCGTAATCGTCAAGAATAATGTGGTCGAAGTGTTCGTTTGTTTTTATATCTGTTGCATCAAACTCTTTATCACAAATAAATGTCAAGTCCTTACTATCAAATGTATCAGGCTCAGGAGGCAACATCTTGTTTACATCAACACCAATTTTAATAAGCTCTTGGTCAACATAAGCTTTTGTTGCAACTTGCTGATCTTTCTCAGGTGTATAATCGGGCAACATTTCCTGACGACCATCTGTCGTAATCATATGCTCAGGAAGCTTGCGTCCGCAATAACGATAGCCTGTGATATAGAATGGCATATCATATTCAGGCATACCATCTGTGAATGAAAGATAGCCTACACCTATATCAATTGTCCACTTTTTGAGACCGAAAGGAATTACGTCGCCGTTTGCGTCTTCAATTGTCAAATGCCATTCTTCGTTCTGAATAACATCAATAAGTTTTTCTGAAAAGAAAACGGCGCGGTCATTTACTTTGTCAACTTTGATATGTGTAAATTTTTCAACAACTGGGACTGAACTTCCGCCGATTGTTGCATAATACAAATCTCCGCGCCAAATAAGACCTTCAGGAGAAGCAGGAATGAATTCAGAGTCAAGCCATATTGATTTTGCATCAACCTTAGGTGATACTGTTTCAGGCTCCTCAAACCAAGCAAGATTGTTATCAGTGTTTGATTTGTTCTTGATAACATTCTTGTATGAGGCTTCTGCAATATGTTTTGTATATTTATCTACGCTCATTGATTGACTCCTCTATCGACTTGACAAGAGCTCTTAAATTAACAGGCTTGCTTATCAATAATTTTATGTATAAATAACCTTCATCAACAATTGGGTCTTTACCGAAAGTCACCCATCTTCTTTCTTGTGTACTTCTGAATAAGTCAAGACCGCTGAAGTTATCTCTGTTTTCCCAATGTCCGAAACCTGCATAAGGTACATTACAATTTACCCAACGAGTAAGAACATTTGAAGGAGCAACTGATGCATAAATTTCAATACCTTTTAATGTTCCATTTTTGTTTACAGGATAAGGTTGGTCTTCATCATCAACAATGTCCATATAAAAGTTGTTCATTCTAGGACAAGGGAATCTTAAAGTTATTACTTGTGTTGCAGGCTTATCGCTGTAATCAGGTCCAATACCGAATTGTGTATAATCAGTTTTACCTACAATTGCACTATGATCTTTTACCTGTGCCTCATCAAAAGGAAGCACATCAGTAGGTACATATTTTTGAACTGCTTCAATAACTCCATTCTCAGGAGCATAAGGAGAAAGACCTACATAACGGTATTCTTCTTCGTCTGAGTAATCAATATTTATAAAGTCAGTTTCTTGTTCGATTGTTGTACTTCTTGTAAGACTTTTAACCTCAGCAGTAAACTTAATCTTACCAAAGTAATCGTCTAAAGAGATTTCTTTTAATTCATAAACAAGTTGATTGCCGCTATACTCTTCAGCCTTACAAGGAATTATATAACCCACATCAACATTGATTGGGTCAATAGGCGCATATTGATTTTTGAAGTTCTTAACGATAAGTCTGAATGAAATATCAATATCACCATTAGATGCTTTAACGCCTGAGACATAATTGTTATAAGTAGGCTGCTTTACAATCTCAATTCTTCCTGAAGGCTCAAAGTCATTGTAAACATTTACATAAACTGTATTTGATTTCCAGAAAATATCTGGGTCATTTACACTTCTTTGAATAAAATAAACTTTGTGAGTACCTTCTTCAATTTCAGTTTCATAATCGAAAGAGAAGCCTTTATAATAACCGTGAAATGATTTGAATTTAGGATAAGCTTCACCATAATAAGTTATGTTAAACTTACCTCTTCTGCCTTCTGCAAAAGTTGTATTCTCATCGTCATAACAATTCAATGTTTCAACAAGAACATCATCAATGTAAGCTTCAACACGGCAGCCATTATAGAAAATGATACCGTCAGTACCTACAAAGATTTTATTTGCAGCCCAAGTATTTTTCAATGTGTTTACATCAAGAACTTCAATCTCTTCTGCTTTGTTTTTAATATCAATTAAGTCAAGACATTCAGGCTCTGTAGGCTCGATTGTTCCAACTCTGTCGTCTATGTTGTCAATTGCATCTTTATAGTCTTTTAAGAGTTGGTTGAAAGCAATAAGTACTTCACCTACTGTCAATGACGACATCATAACCGCGCCGCTATTAAAGTCTTGATTTTCGTTGCTCTTATGAAGTCTTTGATTAGTTGCCCAAACGTTCGCAATGTCCTGATTAAGGTCAGTGATGTCGTCCATCTTATGTTGATGTTTTTGGACGTGAGTTGCAATCGCTTCAAGTTGGCCGTTGTTATTTATAATGATTGTTTCTTCATCAACGAGATTGCTTAAGTTCTGAACCAAAGTTTGATAAAGAGATACGTTATTGATTATGTTCTTTATATATTGTTCAAGGTCTTTGATTTGGTCTGCAGTATGTTGGTGATTTGCACAATCTCCACCACCTTCGTTTAAGTAATCAGTAAGAATGTCTGGGTTTACACACAAACGACCTTCTCTGTCGAAAGACAAAGAATCTTCATCAATATCAACTGAAATTACTGTACCGCCTCTTGTGACTTCAACTTTGATACCGTCACCTGGGAGTGGCTTAATCTTTACAAGGGATTCTTCAACACTATTAAGTCTGTTCTTTAATTGTGTAATCTCTGATGTGACAGCAGACAAATCAACATTTACGATAGGTGTTGTTGAACCGCCACCAACTTCCGCGCCTTCAGGAAGACCTACAGCGCAAAGTTGTCCAAACTCATTGATGCCAATTGTTTCTTCGTCAAGTTTTAAGTTTGCAGAAATTTTTCCTGTAGCTTGGTCAAACTTAAATTGAATTGGGTTGAGTGTATTATTTGTAAAGATTGTGCTGAGCTGTTTAGCAATCAGCTTATTAAGATTGTCGTCAGTTATTGCTTCGAGTTTTTGATAAACTTCTTGAGGCAAATCATCATATTCAATGTCGCCTCCTGCAACAATATTTCCTGCGTTATCAAGTCGAACTTTTGTATACCAACCTGCGTCTGGGACGTTTGTATGTCTATCAGGATTAAAGCAAACTATACCATCAGTGATACGCCAATAAGAGCGTTCTGAAAGAGTACCTCTTGACTCGCAAATGTAAACAAGCCATTTATCTTTTGTATATTGGGTACCGTTAAGCGCTCCACTTTCTGTTATGTAATATGCGGCAAAATCTAAATCTGTAACTGAAGGTAAGACACCTAAAGCAGGCGACCAAACACCATAGAAAGTATTCATATAAAATTAGTCGCCTGCTTTGTATTTATTTGATTTTGAAATCTGTTGAAACGAAACGAAGTGTTACTTTTGGATTGTTATATGTTTCAAGTTCCTTCATCAAGTTTGTAAACTTTTCAAACTGGCTATCAATTACTTCAGAAGGAACATTGCTGCGGTCAACACCATTTGCGATGTCGTCAGCAACACGGTCAGCACAAAGCTGTTTGTCAAAAGCATCTTCCATAACAAAAACTACAATGTCGTTGTGAGGGAAGCGTCTTGCAAGGTCCTTGATTGAACCTAAACGCAAGTTTGTATTTGAAAGAAAAACGTTAAAGCCACCTGCGAGTTCAGCAATCATACGGTTGTCAGCCATTTTGAAAACTTTATCGTTCTGTGACTGGTCTGAAACATTACCAAGTTCTTTTCTTATATTGTCAAGATTGATTTCAGTTGCCTGTACTCCTTTTAAGAAGTAATTTGCAAACTTTGATTTTCCTGAACCTGAAATACCAACAGTTAAGTAAATTATAGGTCCCACTTTATTCCTCCAATAATTTAGTTTAAAAATTCTTTAGGGAACTCTTTGTCATCGAAAAGAGCCCAACCTTTAATGTAATCTTCTAAAACGATATTTCCGTTTTCATCTTTTTTGTAAAGAAGATTGCCCAGAAAGTCAACAGTTGCAAAAGTTTTCTGAGGATAAGCTTTTATGACATAAATCTGGTCAAAATCAGTAAGGTCTTTTTGAGTCACAACATTACCTTTATGCCAATCAACTGGTGTGTTAACTTTGATTTCTTCCATAACCTGCCTGTGCCATTTTCTGTTTGTCAAAAACTGATTTACCGTACCAAGATTCTTCTTTCCAAGTAATAAGATTGAAGTTCTTATGGTAATCATCCCAAACAAACACAAGATAATTCCATTCATCTTGTGCAACATTGATTGAACCGTCTGTATTAAAATACGCAACCAAAGGGTCTTTCAATAACGCTTTGATGTCAACATTGCCGCGGTCGCGTAAACGTTCTGCGGCGTGTTTTGAGATATGAAAATTGTTAGCAATCTCCTGTCTTTCGGCAGGAGTCAATTCTTCACCACGATACTTAATCTGCATCAACTTCCTTCCAAGCTTTCCAAATCTTGGGTCCCTGACGAGCAAACCAATCAACCATTTCCTCGTTTGTTGCCCAAGCATCAGCAGGCAAAGAGCTTTCATCAAGTCCACTTTCCATTAAGAAAGCGTGGACAATTTCGTGCCTAACAACACGACGCATATCAATGTATTCATCTTTTAAAGAGAATGCGAGGTTGTCAATTGCAACAACTTTAGGATTTGCGATAACAATTTCCCGAGCAGGTCCATTTGCATATCCCTTTGCATCTTCAAAAGCAGGGTCCTCGTCGCGGTAAATGATTTTCCATTCACTGCCGAGGATGTTCACTTTTCTGATAATTTCGCCGTTTTCCATTTCGGTCGCTTTCTTCTTAGGCATTCTTAATCCACCTTACTGCTGTATAAATATCTTCAATACTGTAATCACCGTTTGAATCTTCAATCGTTCCAAGACGGCTTGCAACATATTCTGCTGCCTTACTGATTGAACCATTCACGAACGCAGCATCACCTGCGTATCGTTCAAGTATGATTTCGTAAACAACGTTTGCATCAGACATATTCAACGTCTCCTCTTTCGATTGCTTCGCGGATATAGTCTTCAGTTTTTGCTGCTTCGTCCATATCTTCTGCTAAGCCGTAATAAGCTTTCTTTTCAACATCGTATACGATACCATAGCGGTCTTCAAGTCCAGCTTTTTCAACTTCAGTAAAAACATACATCCCTTTCAACATTTTATTCCTCCTTTACATTCTTACCCATTTAGCTTTTGCTCCTGAGTACTTTGCCCATTCTTTGCAAAACTTCTTAAACTCAACAGTTTCCTCAACTGTGAACTCATCAACAATTCTGCTCTGCCAAATCGGAGTTTCTCCGTCTTCGCCATAAACTGTATACTGAACTTTGTCGCCTTCGTGCTCCATTTGCAAAGCAAACTGGGCTGTCATTTTAATCAAAGTATCTGCAATGGCAATTCCGCCGATAATTGCAAAAATATAAATTATGAACATTATTTCTATACCCCTATAGCAACAACTTGAATACTCTCAACATCTCTAAGGTCGATGTCTCTTTCATTGATGCCTAACTTTTTCCAAAACTCTTTTGGAACACAACGATTTCCGTCCACTGGAATCATAGGTGCATCTGTATGCATACCTTCACCTAGGCCATTTTTGTATTTAAGAAGTATTCTTGTCATTACCAAGACTCCTTTGCAATTTCGTCAGCAAGTTTCTGGTCATATTCACGGTCACCCTTGAGATACTGTTTGAAGTAATCTTTTGCAAGGCTGATTGGACCAGCAGGAATAAACCAATCCTGTCCGAAGTCAATATAAAGGCCTGGGACATTTTCGTCACTTGTATATTTTGTTTCACTTTCAAGAAGTGTTGAAACATACCACCCAGGTGTCCACTGCCACCAATGTGTTCCGTTCTTGCGTTCAACTCTGATAAGGAAGTGAACTGAAGGTTCATTCTGAGGCAATCCCTGCCAATCTGTTTCAAATATAGCAAGAGCATATTTTCCGTCAATGTTCTTAACTGCTGTAGCCTTTCTAATATCCATAAGTTCCTCCTTTTGAACTGTTTACAATAATAATATAAAGAAGTCTGTTGGGAAGTTTAATTTTTCACTAAATTTTTATTAAAGTTAATATATTTTTAGAGGTTATTTATGGGTAGAAAAGCCAAGTTGATACGAGTAAACTTTACTCCTGTCGAAAACGCCGCTGCATTTATTGTAGCTTTTGTCGATAACGAAGATGACGGATTTAAGAAAATTGTCAAAGAAGCTTATTCAAATTGGTCAACTGACAACAATATCAACTGGGAAGAAAAACAGCTTAAAATCGTAACTGAACTTTCTTCTTATTCGTTTGTTGCAAATGTCGATCTTGACGAAAAGTATTCTGACTGGGAAGATTTTTATATTCTTCATTTTCAAAAGACATCTGACTACAAGGTCCGTTAATATTTATTTATGTTAATACTAAAGTCTCTTCATCTTGAACATTTTATGTGTATCACTGAAGCCGATTTGAATTTTGATGCAAACTGCATTATTATTGAAGGTGATAACGGTCAGGGAAAATCGGCAGTTATGGAAGCAATTGCAATTTGTCTTTCCGAAAGAAAACGCTCCGACTCTGTAAAAGAGTTTATTCAAAAGCCACACGACCACGCAAAAATTATTCTTGATTTAATTTATAACGATGAACAAATTATCTTTGATGTAAACCTCAATCATAAAGGCGGTACACCTCTTGAAAGAGATGTGTTGTATAAAGACCGTCACTATATCAATTCTGAAGTAACCGAGCTTATCAAAGAACTCGACTTTACTTTCTATTCTGACATCATTATGCAAATGCAAGGACAGGACGACATTGCAACAATGACACCTGTTATGCGATTGAACTTGTTGCAGCGACTTTTCCAATTTGACTTTACTGAAGAGATTGGCCCAATTCAGGAAAAGCTTGAAGAGTTTGTAAAGAACAAGGAACTCGATATTGATAAGATTGACTTCTTAGAGAAAGCAAATAAACAAAAAGACACAACATTGAAATCTTTGAAAGAAAAAGATTTTTCTTTCTCAAAAGAAGATTACGATAATTATAAAAATGAACTTGAGGACAAAAAAGCTCAGGTTGAAAAGTTGAGCAACGACTTGGATAAAACATTTGAAATCTTGCAAAAGAAAACAGACATCCAAGGAATGATTGATACAATTGAAAATCAGAAATCAAGTATCTCACAAAAACTTCTTGACAATAAGAAGGCTAATGAAGCATTAAAGAAAGCTGACTACCCATCGCAGGTCGCTACTTTATCAAGAGAAGTCGCTAATGCTATAGTGAATAAAGCTGTTGCTGAAGATGTTATCAAAGATAAGAAAAATACAATTGCCCAATTGGAAACTTCAATCTCAAGTATCAATGTTCAGATAGGTGAGCTTAATGCTGCAAAAAAGAATTGCGACCACAAACTTGAATTAGCAAAGAAAGGTATTTGTCCTGAGTGTGGAAAGCCTACTGATGATATTGATAATGAAAAGATTATCAAGGAAAAAGAAGAATACGATGATAAGATTGGTGGTGAAATCGAAAAGAAAGACAATCTTATTATTGAAATGAATAAATATAAAGATGAGGTTGCAGCCCAGCGTAAAGAAATATCTGCTATTGAGACAAACATTTCAAGACTTGATACTGAAGCAAAAATGTTGGGACAGCAAGAAGCTGCTGAAAAAGCAAAACTTATTCCTGAAGAAAAGATTAAAGAGTTTGAGGATAAGCTTAAAGAACTTGATGATAAGGCAAAACCTTTATATGATTTAATACACGACTATGATGACCAATTGAGTGAAAGAGATAAAAAGACACTTGAGAGGTCTAAGTTGAAAACTGAAATCGCTGACCTTGAGGAAAAGATTAAAGGCTCTGATGAAATTGCAGACCATAACAAAGTTGTTGAGCTTCAGAGAATGTCAATCAAAAATGAAATACTTGAAAACGAAAAGAACATTGAAGTTTTCAGAAACTTGATTTCAGATATTGATTTGAATGTTCAAACTTACAATGAAGTATTAAGAGTTCTTGATAAAGAATTGCCTAATTACCTTGTAGTAAAAACTTGTGCAAAGCTTGAAGCTGAAATGAACAACTTCGTAAATATTGTTTTCCCGAATTTCCGTTTGAGATTGTTGCAATCAAGAAGAGGTGTTGAATTCTTCTACACAACAGACCCAAATGTTGATATGACTGACATAAAGAAACTTATCAATTCAAAGATGGCTTCAGGTTATGAAAAGTCTGTATTGGGGCTTGCTTTCAAAGTTGCATTGTGTAAGGCTTACAACCTTTCGTTTATTGCTCTTGATGAAATTGACGCTGCTGCATCTGAAGGCAATTCAGTTCTTACAATGGAATCTTTGATAAGTTCAAACATTTTCAATCAGATATTTTTTATTACTCATAAAGAGGCAACTCGTGACATTATCAAGTCTTTGAGTAATTCAGTTATCTGTTATCATACAGAAAAAGGTGTATTCACAAATGAAGACGCAGATTAAGTTGTGGTTTAAATTCAACAAGTACTCTTTTATCGAACTCGGTTGGACTCTTGGTTCTTTGATTTGTGATATACTTGTCGCACATCATTGGTGGGGTAATTTGTTTACTCCACTTCATATCGTATGGTGGGTGATTGCTGTTCCTTGGACTTTCTTTGGCTTTTATCGAGTTTGGGAATCTTTCCGTTCTTACAAGTATCGTATTGATGATTATCTTAGGGTCACTGAAATGTTCCAAAAATACGGCGTAAAGAAAAGCGTATTATACAACTTACAGCAAATACCTTGCTCTGCAACTGTTGCAGAGCAGCTTGTAAAAGATTGGGATGTAAAAGACGTTCACCTTTATACTGACGACTTATAAACCTGAGAAAGATTTTGTCATATCATTCCAAGCGTTGCTTACATCTGTACCCGCTTGATTAACGCTACTTATATAAGCTTGATGTCTATCTTTTGCCCACTTCTCTGCTCTCTTCATTGTTGTTTGTTTTCCTAAAGCATAATCAATTGCGGCATCAATAAACATTGACATTTGTGATGTCACCCAAGTACCTGCTTCATCATAGGTATCAAGTTTATAAAATCTTTTGTAAATAAAGTCATAAGTAAAATCAACAGGGCCTGCATTCTCTCTTTCAAATTTGATTGAGTCTGAAGTACCAAGTATCTTTACATCTTCGAAAATAAAGCGTTCATCAATTTTATCAGTAAGCTTTGTTCTAAACTTAAAAGAAGGTGTTGTTCTTTTTACAATTATATCAAGTCTTTTTGTTGTTTTCAAAACATTAAACAAATCGTCCTTCTTTGCAGGTGTTGATATGATTGAAATGTTTTTGCTTAAAGCTTCAGTGATATAATTAAATCCTTCTTTATCAAAATGAAGGTTCTTGAGGTCCTTTTTTCTTTTTGTTTCAAGTTCTTCTTTTTCTTTGTCAAGTTCTTCCAACTGTGTAAGATAATATTGAGCGCATTCTCTACGCTTGTTCCAATGGTCATAAATATAAAGCTTTTCAAGGTCCTCTTTATATTCATCAATCTCTTTCTGAATCTTTTTCTGTTGTTCGCGCTTTTCTTTTAAGTTTGCAAAGAAACCTTCAGCTTTTTCTTTACCTGAAGACTCTTTATTCTTTTTGCTCTTTGTATCTTCAATATATCTTTCAGTATCAAATTGCATTTGACTTCTTAAGTGTGTATAGAAACCGCTGAGGTCAGTATGCTCTTTCAAATACTTTTCTTTTTGTTCTTCAACATACTTTTCGTATTTGTCTGAATCTTCATCAGAGAACTTTGCTTTTTTGCCGTCAATGAAATCTTCTATGATTGATTGACAATCTTGCTCAAGAGCAGTTTTCCATTCTGTTTGATATTCATCATCAATCTTTTTGTACTCTTTAAGAATCTCATCAAGTCTTGTTTCAAAGTCATCTTGTATTTTTGCAGCTGCAGAGTTCTCCAATCCTTTAGTAATTGCTGAACCCTTACCAAACAAGTTTGACATACCAGTGCCTGCAAGTTCATTGAATGCTGAAATGTATGCAAGTTTTGTATCGCCTCTTATTGAGAATGAAGAACGGCCGGGAGTGTCAATACTATCAAGAGGTCTTTCAACAACACCACTTGCATAATTGATTGTACCCGACTTTCTTTGAAAAGCTGGAATGTCAATTGAACTTATACGAGCAGACAACAATGTTGATGAGAATAAAGCTTTAATGAAAGCCTGTCCTTTGCCAAGTAATCTTGAGTCGTGTGTATCGTCATCTCTAATTCTAAAATAAACATCATACATATTTGACATTGCGTCAGGATATGTTAAGACTTCCATTTCAGTCATAGGCTGATTGCCAAACTTTGTATCTATAACTGGGTCAACACCATAGTCAACTGTATCTGAAATTGATGTTGTGAACACATCGTTAGTACTTGAATAATCTGTAGGAGAAGGATTGTTCAATTCACTTACAGGTGTTTCCATTACAGGCGTTGGGTTGCTTGGGTCAAGTGGGTTTGGGTTTAATATTGGGAGTGGCATATTGATACCAATTCCTGTACCGAATGTGCCATCAGAAGAACCGCCTGTGACTGCGCCTTTTGTATTTTCAGCGTAAGAATTGCTATCGCCGTCATTACCGTTTCCGTTGCCACCACCTGAAGAACTGTTATTACGATTAGCGCTTAAGTCTTCAACAACACCTTTCAAAACTCCGTATAAGAATTGAGCCGCGCCATCAGATGCATTCTGTTTTACATTACCAACTTTACCGTAATTACTTACATCTTCAGAGAACATTCCTGTCTCAAAACCGTCAGCAATAACATTTACAATTTTTCCGTATGGGTCACCTTCAGGTCCTGTGATATTGATTTCGTTATCAATATTATCACCTTTATAGCCGCCGGCATTTCTTTCAGTAAAGATGTCACTGTTGTTTACAACAAGATTGCCCTCACCGCCATAAGCACCTGCAGGTTTTGCACCTGTGTTGCTGTTCAAGCCAATAGTTGAGGAACCGTCATCTTTTGAGGATGTCTGACCATATCCACTTTTTGGGTTTGGGAATTGATGATTGCCGTTTACACCTTTATTTGCAAGTTTTTCATTTGCTGAGTCAGGAATATCATCAGGTCCTGATTGGTCAAATATACTTAATCTGTAAGAATCTGCCATATTGAAAATTAGTCATAAAAAATGGCGGTCATAAGAGACCGCCATAAAATAGATAATTACTTATCTAGGAAATTACAAGTTTGTGTTTCCGTCACCTGGGTTTCCTGCAGAGAAGCCTGGGTACTTAACCTTACCGAACTTGAAGTCAACTGTGAATTTGATAACGTCTGCGCCGTCAGTTGAGAACTTAGGCATAGTAACTTTTGTTACGAAACAGTTTTCAAATACCCACTGAAGACCGTCTTTGATAAGTCCTTCACCTGGGCCTGCATTTGGATTTGAGTAATCCTCAAGTGCTTTTGGTGAGCCTGCCAATGAACCTGCTGCTGAGCTTCCTGCTGCAACAATAGCAGAGTCAATTGTTTTTACAGTGACTTTACCAACTTTGTCAATGTTTGCGTTTGATACACCACCTGTGTTAGGGTCAACGTGCCAAGAAAGCAAAGAAGTAAATGCCTGATAAAGTCCATATTTTGCATCCATTCTGAACTCGAGTGAGAATGCTCTTTCAAAGTTCTGTTCTGTCTTTACACGAGGATATTTAACACCGTGATATGCGTTTTCATATGTAGGAGCTTCAACATCAGGAATTTCAAAACCTGAAGCACGAACAGTTGCGTTCCAGTTAGCAAACTCTAACTGAACATCGTACATATTTGTCTGTGCATCAGCGCCTGCTTCTATCAATGCTTGAAGTCCGCTGTTTACTACATCACTCATTTCAATCTCCTATGATATTTATTTAGTATCCAAGATGAAGTCTTCGTTCAGCCATTTTTGAAATAACAGCCAAAGTATTAGGACTTAAATCGTGGTTGTATAGTGTCGTATTATATTTTGATTTTATAATCATCGCACCGCCAAATGTTCCTAACGCCTCTGTGACCTGTAAGCAAAGAATGCAAGGATGGTCAGGTGTATCTTGTGGGTCCAACATAATCCTTACAATAATATCATCGGGCACCAAATAAACATTATGAGGTACTGTAATTTGATACTTTTCTTTGTTTTCTTCTGCAGCTGCGTTAACCAAAGAATTGACAGTATAGCCACTTTCAACGTTGCCACCTATACGACGATAAGGTACATCTTCCATAGGTGGGAAAACAACAGGAATAACATCAGCCATCTCAATAGTTTGCATCTTTGGGTCGCCTTCATCATTTCTTGTAAGACGAAGTCTGATACAATCAGTTGGGTCACCTTCGTGCTCAATCTGCAAATCGAGAAGCTTTCTTCTTATGTTATCTTGTTTCATCGCAAGTCTACGCTGCCAAGTTTTCATATATATTTAGTTGACTAAATTGTTATGGTGAGTTGCAGAAAATGCAGCTATGGAGAATGTTATGGGCAATAAGTTTCACAGAAACCCTATGCAAATGCCTTCAACAACAGAAGCAAAATTTGATGATGCATTTGCTGAATTGAAGCAGCGCGAGCTTCTTTACAATCGCGATAAGAAAGAACTTGGTATTAAAATTGGAGATACATTGATTATCCCAAAGCCAAGAGTTGATGAATTTAACGTCACATTTAATGAAGATGACGAAATTGCGTTGAAGGACGACATCACTGTCGATTCTGTTACCGCACGAGCAGACCGTCAAGGTGTTGATTGGAAATCACAAACAGTATTAGCAGAAACATCAGAAGAAAGAACAATTATTCTTATATGTGTTAAAGACAACGATAGAGAGACAGGAATGGTTGGCTTTTTCGGTGGTGAAATTGTTGAACTTGGAGAAGATGTTGAAAGTCATTATCAAGTATCTTTAACTTCAACAGGTTCCCGTCTTATAAAGGGCGCAACAACAAATAAAAAGAAAGCCAAGCCTTGCTTTGTAAAATATAATGGAGACTATTATTACGGTATTCATTTTAAGGAATCTAGCCCTGCAAAAATATATCACGCAGGTTGGTCAAATATCCCAGGGCCTCTTGCAGCGCCTTCATACACGACTTACACAGATGGAGACTTCTCAGAAATCGTCGACCTCGACGATGATTCTGAGACAGGGACGGAAGTAATTGAATTTAACTTCTCTTCTATTGATGATTATTCTTGGGAGTTTATTGAAAGAAAGTCAAGAATAAGTCCAAACTTTAGCAACTCGTGGTCTTGGCGCGGAAGTGGTACAAATAGAAGAATTGAGTTTGATAGTCACTTAATCTTATATCAGAACAGATTTAATAACAATAATGTGAACTTTGTCGAACTTCATCCTGAGTGGAGTTCTTTTATGCTCGCAGGTAAAGATGTCACATTGATGAGATTTGATATTACTGATGAACAAGGTTATATCAGCATCACAGCAAAGAACTGGGCAGGACAGAATCGCAACAACGTATACTTTGATAACCAAGGTGTAAACATTGTAGTTTATGGCTCTAACGCAAGTGGCGAGCCTATTTATACAACACTTCAAAATCATTACTTCCCAGCAGGAACAAGTTCATACGAGTTTGGCCCATTCCCAAGAGGAACTTATTGGTTAAGACAAGGTTCCGGCGGATATACAACAGGTATGGAATACTATGTTGTTCAAGTTGATAGCTATGGTGCTCCTGACGGTCTTGATAGTGAAGATCTTTACAATTATGACTTAGGCAATAATCTCAGAATTAAAACACATAGTGAAATTCAATACATCGATTCTTTGAACAACAACTTAGGTGTTCTTCAATGTACTGAGGCAACAAATCAAATCGAGTCTGAAGGATTGGCACAGGTTGATGTCTTTGGTCCTTGTACATTTAGGGTAGGCTTCTCAAGAGTTGAAGATGACGAGGCGCCTTCTGTTTCTGTTTTAATATCTGAATCTCTTGAAACAGGCGACCCAGCTTGGGCAAGGGCAGTACAGGCTCAATCATATGACTCTGATGTTATTACAACTTTGTCATATACTTATAATGGCGCTTGGGGTAAAAGACAAACACTTTATATTGCGACAGATAGGCCTGTAAATTGGTATAACGCAAGTGTTGATTACCCAGCTTATAATAGCGGTCAGATAATTGCAGATATTATCCAAGGACTTGACGAAACAGGTGAAGACGGCTCACCTCATATTATCAGACCTTCAGGTACTATCAATAAAGCATCTTTAATGACAATTGCAAGCGTATGTCTTAATTCAGAAAAACAGTTGGTAATTGATTTAAGTAATTGTACCGCAGCTGCAGACGCACAAGATTGGTCAGGCGATGATGACTTGTCAAAATTGTTCCAAGGCTCTTCTTCAATAAATAAGTTTATTTATCCTAAAGGCGTTTTAACTGCAGGTAATGCGCCGTTCTTGAACTGTTCATTCTTGCGTGATATTGAGTTCAACGATGAAATGTATCAGCTCGGCTATTCTGTATGGGTTAACAGAAACCAAGGATTCTTCTCAGGTGCTCGTATTAAAGAAGTATGGTTGCCAAAACAATTAGGTCAAAGAACAGGTGTTGCCGCTTGGGGCGGATATTTTATGGCACAGAACAACGTTATTGGGTTGTACATCAGACCTGATTCTTATTATGCTCAGAACGTTGTGAATATTGTTGATATGTTTACAAATCAAGACTGGTCTAATGTCGCACATATGTATTGGTCAACTTGGAACTATTCTCGTGGAGATTTCAAAATATATCTCCCTTGTAAACGTATTGGGTCGCCTGAAGACAACAACTGGGAAACAGGAGATCAGTGGCTTTACAATCGTTGGAGAAATCAAATAGGAAATACAACTTTTGCATCAGTAATGAACGAGTATTTGTCAAGCGTTACGAATAACGTTCCTTCTTTGGAAAGAACAGATCTTGTAAGAAACTTCTTGGCTCCTTACGATGTAAATGAAATGTGGTATGAGCCTAGAGGATTAGACCCAGTATAATAGCACAGCTTTCAAAAAATGATATACTAACTAATTACTAAAACAATTTGTGTAGTGCTTAATATATGCAGATAAGCGGGAAGTATATACCGCAACGAGTAGAGTTTTATATATCTAAATATATCGTTCAAGTACACCACATTCTTGTTTTAAAAAAATAAGGAAAGGTGAAAAAGATGAGTATGACATCACAGGTTGCAGGTCAGAAGGACGCTGCAGCATTGCGCGAGGCAACAAGAAAGACACTCGCAAAAACAGAAAGAGAATTCCGTGGAGCTAAGTTCGTAGAATCTTGGTCTCGTATTCCAAAAATCGGTGCAGGTTTGAATAAGCTTCCTGAAGCAGTAGCTCGTAACACAGCTATCAACCTTCAGACACAGGCTGCTTCAATGGCAAAGATGACTGAAGCACAGCTTTCAACTTCATTCCAAGGTTTCACACCTGAGAATATGTTGAGACTTGTTCGTCTTGCAATGCCTAACACTTGCCGCAACAAGGTATTCACAGAGTTCGCTATGGAATCTGCAAAAGATTCTATTAAGTACATCAAACCTGTTTATTCAAAAACAGTTCACGATGGTGACCTCCACGACAAGCACACTTCAAACACTCCTGGTGCTTACGGTGATGCTTCACAGTACAAAGACGTTTACAATGACATCAACGAAGACGATTTCCAGAGAGCTCTCTATGAGAACACTGAAGATCGTTTCACACAGGAATTGATTAACATTCCTGCTGGTGAAGCTGCTGGTGAATTCGTAATCCCTGCTCAGGCAGATCCAAACGGCAACCCTTATGTAAAGGTTGACAAGTTCCTCCCAGGCTATATGAAAGTATATCTTGGCGATGAAACACATCCAATCGCTGAAGAGAACAAGAGAACAGGACACTTCTTCGTTAACACAGAAGAGTTCCCTGGTGCAACAGTTGCTTACGAAAAAGATGCAAACGGTAACATCGTAGTTACAGTTGGCGGTGTTTCTGGCGACGTAAAAGTATTTGCTCGCTTCGACGTTGAAGACGACTTCCTTGGTACAAACCTTGGTGAGATCGAACTCGTAATGAGCGACTACAAGTTTGAACCACGCCCAACAACAATTGGTGTAACTTGGTCACAGCTTGCTGAAATCACTCTTGACGCTTCATTCGGTCTTTCAGCACAGGATATGTTGGTACAGTACGCAGGTGATGCAATTCGTATCAACCTCGACCTCCGTTCATTCAAGCTCGCTTACGGTGTAGCTCGTTCAAACAAGGACTATATCGTTGAGTTCGATGCTGCTTATGGCAACGGTGAAAACATCGAAGGTTACTTCCACACAGCTCAGACATTCCCATCTGCAGTTGATACAGTAACTGACGTTATGGTAAACGACATCAACCGTGGTGGCGTTTCAAGAATGGTTGCAGGTTTCTCTGCAGGTTCTTACCTCAAACTCGTTAAGGGTACATTCTCTGACAAAGGCCGTCAGGCTGCAAAGGGTATTTACCAGATTGGTGAGTTCGGTGGAATCCCAACATTCAAGGCTCCTTCAAGCATCATCCCAACAAATGAGATTATGTGTGTATGGAAGGACGACGAAAACGAAGGCGACGTTGCAATCGCATTCGGTACATTGGTTCCATTCTTCAACACTGGTATCATCCAGAGAAAGAACTTCTACAAAGAAGCTGGTCTTGCAACATACGGTGACTGGGCTGTACTTAACAGACGTTATCTCGCTCTTATCCGTATCAAGGGTCTTAAGGACACAACAGACGGCCGCGTAGGCGGAATGTTGAAGTACTCAAACCCTAACGCAACAGCAGCAACTCCTGCTGCAGCTGGCGGAAACGGTGGAAGCACAGGAAGCGGAGACTAATCCGTTACGGGCATAAAGCCCGTTTGAAATAAAAAAAGGCAACCCTTCGGGGTTGCCTTGTTTGTTTTAAATTTTCAACTAAAGGATGTACTGCCAAACAATAACAGGAACTCGCATTCCATTCTGAACTTCATATCCCCACTTTTTGATTGTTTTCATATTGCTCAATGATCTTATCAAACTAAGAACAAGTTCAATGTATTCTTTTGCATTGTCTGTGAGCTTATAGTGTCCGCGATTTTTCTTGTAATCTGAAGCCCATTCAAAAACATTTTTATTTGCACGAAGCGGCTCCAAGTTGGTAGGATTTGGATAGAAATCGTGAAGCTGCTTGTAAGTAACTTCACCGTCATTTTGATAAACAAAGAGCAAGGCCTTAAACCACTGCGTAACGATAACATCACCTTCTTCGTCAATTTTGAACGGATATGTGCAACGGATTGCTGCCCAGAAACGGTATCTTGGGTTTGTTGGGAGAGAGATAAAATTGTCCGAGTGAATTCCGTATTTGTAGGAAAGATTCTTAAGTACCTTCTTGTATGAAATGCTCATAATTTGCTCCTTTTATTGTTGATTACAATAATAATATAAAGAAGCAAAGTCAGAAGTTTAAATTACATAGAGATTTTGTGCAATTTGTTTGATATATGAGTCGATTTCGTTTACGACTTGAGAAAGGTGTTTTGTCAAGTGAATCTCTTGATTTTGCAAACCGCCTGATGCAGCGTGTTTTTCGTCCCAAACACCTTTTCCTTTTTCGCCTGTAAACTTGTAAATTGATAAGTCGTGTTTTGCAAGTCCTTCCCAACAACCTTGCCAATAGAACGATGGGTCATCAGAATAAAACTTTACATCACAACTGTGAATTGCTTTTTTGAGTGCCTGCTCAAGTTGTCCGTATCCCATATTCTTTTCATCTTTGAGATATTGTCCAACTTTATAGAAGCGGAGACACAATGTGTATTGTCCGTTCTTTCCTTGAGGTAAATTAGTTGAAGCGATGTACCCAGTTGCCCCGTAAGTTGAGTTGGCAAAAAATATCAACTCAAGAAAGTCTTGTTTTCTATAATAGGCAGCTTGGCCCAAGTCAATATTGAAATCGTTTTGATAACGCAAATCAAGATGATGTTGTGTCAAGCCTGAAACTGAATTACCTGCTAATGAATCTATTGTTGCCTCAAGAAATAACTCCATTTTATTCTCCTATTCCACCTGTAAGAATATCTGTCGCAATTTGTTCTTCAACTCTTCTGCGTCTTTCGGCTTCTTCTTCAGTTGTGAATGAGTCCTTAACTTCCTGCATCTTATCGCCTACAGTCTGTTCAGAAAGACGATTGTTATTTGCAGGAACACCTGTTCTCAATTCATTTAGTATTTTTACAGAGTCAAAGAGAACATCATTTTCGCCGATCTTTGGCATTACATATTTGTGAGATACTGTACCGCCCTCTCCATTATAGTTTGGAATCCAGTCGTTTCCTGCCCATTCAGTAAGGTGTTGACTTTCAACAAACTTTATGAACAAGCCATCTTTTGCTTCCTTATATCTGTTTGATACTTCACGGAGTCTCTTTTGCTGCAATTCTGTAATACGAGCTTTTCTTTCACGAAGATGTTTCTTAACTTCAGCTGCTTTGAGTTTAGCAGATTCCATAACAGTATCATCTCCGCCACCCATATCGTCACCGCCCATATCGTCTCCGCCGAAATCGAAATCGTCACCGCCTTCATCTCCGCCTTCGTCATCGTCTCCGCCACCTACAGGCTTTAAGAATGAAGACAAACGCATCCACTTCTGAACATCTGTTGGGTCAAGGAATGAATACTTTGAAAGAATATCAGTCACAACATCTTCAGGAAGAGGTTCACCTTCTTCAAGTCCCAAAGCTGATGTAATCAATTCCATAATTTGCTGAGTCATTTCAAGAGTTGCCATACGAGCTTCGCGTTTTTCCTGTCCCATCTCTTCAGCAGGGAAACGCATTGACAATACGAAAGGTGTATTGTAATCAAACTCGCCTGTGATTGCAAAATGCAATCTTATGAGCTCACCAATACCATCAAGACAAGCTGATTGAATTGTATAAACGTGGCGAGCGAATGGCTTATACTGTTCTGTCAATGAAATACCTGAATTGCCGAAGCCACCGAACTCTTGGTCAAGATATGCCTTAGGTACACCTGATGCACGAGCAACACGGTCTTGATACAATTCAATATCTCCTACGAAGTCGATGTCACACTTTGACTCTTTTACTTCAACATCAATCAAATCCTTAGGGGCCCAGATTTTTGTATTTACAGTATAAACTTCGTTTCC
>Ga0265299_10000121_pt1 | contig 106715 bp, 76 predicted proteins | sample AusTroGonzalo_MG_4_FD_193485 | JGI IMG/M metagenome (GOLD analysis project Ga0265299, IMG submission 193485) | Bovine rumen microbial communities from tropical cattle in Woodstock, Queensland, Australia - Gonzalo_02 | ecosystem: Host-associated > Mammals > Digestive system > Stomach > Rumen ... | reverse complement strand
ATTTGTAATAATTGAGAACCGCCCGGCTCCATTGTCCTTTGTTAAACTTTCTTTATCGGCATAAATTTACTATTTTTGTCATACAAACTTTGGAACAGAAAACTACGCTGCAAATCTAAGGTTTGTACTTATGAAACTCATCGACGGAAAACAAATATCGGCCTCCATCAAAGAGGAGCTGGCGGCACAGGTGGCCACTTTCCCGGAAAAGTACGGGCGGGTGCCGCACCTGGTGGTTGTGCGTGTGGGAGAAGACCCGGCCAGCGTGGTGTATGTGCGCAACAAGGCCAAGGCCTGCGAAGCCTGCGGTATCAAAAACACCACTCTGGTGCTTCCGGAAGAAACAACTCAGGAAGCGTTGCTGGCTACCATTAAAGAACTTAATGCCGATGACAGCGTGGATGGTCTGCTGGTGCAGTTGCCTCTCCCCCGTCACATTTCCGAGGCCAAGGTGATTGAAACCATTGACCAAAGCAAAGACGTAGATGGATTTCATCCGTACAACGTGGCCGGTCTATGGCAGAAGACGCCGCACATGAGCCCTTGCACACCGCAGGGCATCATGAAGTTGCTGGAAGCGGAAGGTGTGGACCCCAAAGGGAAACGCGCAGTGGTAATTGGCCGGAGCAATATTGTGGGCCTTCCCGTGGCCAAAATGCTGCTGGATGCCAACGCTACCGTTACACTGTGCCATACCCGCACGGTGGACCTGCCGTCCGTCACCCGTCAGGCAGATATCCTGGTTGTAGCAGCAGGCCGCGCCAAAATGGTCACCGGCGACATGGTCTCACCAGGCTGCATAGTTATCGACGTGGGCATGGACCGGGACCCGGAAACGGGTAAACTCTGCGGCGACGTGGACTTTGACACCGTTGCACCCAAGGCAGCAGCTATTACGCCCGTCCCAGGCGGTGTGGGACCCATGACCATTGCCTGCTTAATGGAAAACACCGTACAATGCTTCTTGAACAAACAAAACAATAAACAATAATCTATGAAAAGATTTCTAATTCCGCTTGCAGCCGTACTCCTGTTGGCCACCGGCTGCACCAAAGAGTACGTAACCAAGCAGTACGTCACCCAACAGGTCATCGGAGGCATGGACATGTCCCTGATTGACTTTGAGGTAAAAAGTGAGAACTGGACGCAGCGAACCGTCCAGAACGGCAACGATGACGAAGGCTACTTTGAAGCTATCCTGCAAGTGCCCGAAATCACGGATGAAGTGATTCAGCAAGGTTTGGTGCTGGTATATGAGCGCCTGGAAGGCGGTAACAATTCCATCTGGACTCCCCTCCCCGCCCAAAGCACGCAGAGGGACATCGTCGATAACCAGCCCTTCAACTACACCACCTTTACCGATTTCGAGTATCAGAAAGGCCAGGTGAACGTTTACGTAACCACCACGGACCTGTATGCCGGCATGAAGCCCGGTACCAAATACTTCCGTGTAGCGGTGCAGCTGTAAACTCTCAAAAAGATGTTAAAAAATTCCCCGACCGATTGGCCGGGGAATTTTCATTAAAGCTCGTTCATTGCCTCGATGGCGTCGGTCTTGGAACCTACCACAATATCCTGGTAGCGAGCCAAACCGGTACCGGCAGGAATGAGGTGACCGCAGATGACGTTCTCCTTCAGGCCCTCCAGGTGGTCCACACGGGCGCGGATAGCGGCCTCGGACAGCACCTTGGTGGTTTCCTGGAAGGAAGCGGCACTGATGAAGGAACCGGTCTTCAGGGCGGCGCGGGTGATACCCTGCAGCACCTGGGATGCGGTAGCGGGCTTGGCCGGACGGGCAACCACCAGCTTGGCACCCTGGCGTTCCAGAGAGGCGTTCTCGCTGCGCAGGTCGCGTGCGCTGATAATGTCGCCTTCCTCGAACTTGGTGCTGTCGCCACCATCTTCCACATAGAACTTGCCGAAGATGGCGTCGTTGCGATCCATGAAGTCCCACTTGTCCACCAGTTCCTCGGTGAGGAATTCGGTGTCGCCGGGATCGTCGATCTGGACCTTGCGCATCATCTGGCGGACGATGATCTCGAAGTGCTTGTCGTTGATCTTTACGCCCTGCAGACGGTACACAGCCTGAATCTCGTTCACAATGTATTCCTGTGCCTTCACCGGACCAAGGATGTTCAGGATGTCGGTAGGCGAAGTGCCGCCGTCGGACAGACGGGTACCGGCCTTCACATAGTCGTTCTCCTGGACCAGGATCTGCTTGGTCATGGGAACCTCGTAGTGGCATTCCTTGCCGCTGCGGTTCTTGATGATGATCTCACGTTTACCGCGTTTTACCTTGCCCATGAGAACCTCACCGTTGATTTCAGAGAGAATGGCCGGGTTGGAAGGAGTACGGGCCTCGAAGAGTTCCGTCACACGCGGCAGACCGCCGGTGATATCGGAAGCCTTGCCGATGGCACGAGGGATCTTGATGATGACATCGCCCACCTTCACGGTGTCGCCGTCGTTCATCATGATGTGAGCACCTACAGGCAGGTTGTACTGACGAAGGATGGTGCCCTTCTCGTCCACGATGAGCATGGAAGGACTCTTGGTCTTGTCCTTGCTCTCGATGATGACCTTGTCTGTGTTGGTGGCGAATTCATCGGCACTCTCCTCACGGTAAGTGACACCTTCGACCATGTTCTCGAAGCGTACGGTACCGGCGGCTTCCACGATGGTGGTGGCGTTGTAGGCATCCCATTCGCAGATGAGGTCGCCCTTCTTCACCTTGTCACCGTCCTTGAAGTACAGCGTGGAACCGTAAGGGATGTCGTACTGGGAGTACGTCATGCCGGTGCGCTCGTCCAGGATGCGGAGTTCCGTCATGCGGGACACCACCACCTGCTTCACGCTGCCGTCTTCCTCCTGGCGGTCGATGGTACGGAGTTCCTCGAAAGCGAGTTTACCTTCGTACTTGGACTCGATGGAGTTGTCGGCCACGGAACCGGAAGCAGTACCACCCACGTGGAAGGTACGCAGAGTCAGCTGAGTACCAGGCTCACCGATGGACTGGGCGGCGATAACGCCCACCACTTCACCGGTTTCCACCATACGGGAGGTAGCCAGGTTACGGCCATAGCACTTGGCGCACACGCCCTTGCGGGATTCGCAAGTGAGCACGCTGCGGATTTCCACCTGCTCGATAGGCAGGGAGTCGATGAGTTCGGCAGTATCCTCGCGGATTTCTTCACCTGCGGCGATAATCAGTTCACCGGTGAGCGGGTTGAAGATATCGTGCACGGAGGTACGGCCCAGGATGCGCTCGCCCAGGGATTCCACCACCTCGTCCTTGTTCTTGATGGCGGTGGCGATGAGGCCGCGGAGGGTACCGCAGTCTTCCTCGGTGATAATCACATCGTGGGAAACGTCAACCAGACGTCTGGTCAGGTAACCGGCGTCAGCGGTCTTAAGGGCGGTATCGGCCAGACCCTTACGGGCACCGTGCGTGGAGATGAAGTACTCCAACACCGTCATACCTTCCTTCAGGTTGGAAACGATCGGGTTCTCGATAATCTCAGCACCTGCAGCGCCGCTCTTCTGGGGCTTAGCCATAAGGCCACGCATACCGCAGAGCTGCTTGATCTGCTGGGTTGAACCACGAGCACCGGAATCCAGCATCATATATACCGGGTTGAAGCCCTGCTGGTCGGCAGAAATCTGCTTCTTCACGATACCGGTGAGCTGGTTGTCGATGGAGGTCCACAGGTCGATAACCTTGTTGTAACGCTCGTTGTTGGTGATGAAACCCATGGCGTAGTTGGCCTTGATGGATTCCACCTCGCCGTAACCCTTCTCGATGAGGGCCACCTTCTCCTCGGGGATGAGGACATCGCCCAGGTTGAAGGAGATACCGGCACGGAAAGCCTGGTCGTAACCCAGATTCTTGATATCGTCCAGGAACTGGGCGGTACGGGTTACACCGGTGTGCTTGATGACGTTGGTAATAACGGAACGCAGGGATTTCTTACCCAGTACTTCGTTCACGTATGGAACCTCTTCCGGCATGTTCTGGTTCACGATGATGCGGCCGGCGGTGGTTTTCACCATCTCGGTGCCCTTGCTCGGGTCCTGCTTGTCCTTGGGCAGGCGGACATAGATGGGGGCGTGCATATCGATCACCTTTTCATTATAGGCGATAATTACCTCTTCGGGGCCGTAGAACTTGAGACCGTCACCCTTGGCACCGGGACGCTCCTTGGTGATGTAGTACAGACCCAGCACCATATCCTGGGAAGGCACGGTAATAGGAGAACCGTTGGCCGGATTCAGGATGTTGTGCGAGCCCAGCATCAGGAGCTGTGCCTCCATGATGGCGGCATTGCCCAGCGGCAGGTGGATAGCCATCTGGTCACCGTCGAAGTCCGCGTTGAAAGCGGTACAAGCAAGCGGATGCAGCTGGATGGCCTTACCTTCGATCATACGGGGCTGGAAGGCCTGGATACCCAGACGGTGCAGGGTAGGAGCACGGTTCAGGAGCACCGGATGACCCTTCATCACGTTCTCCAGGATGTCCCAGATAACGGGATCGCGACGATCCACGATCTTCTTGGCGCTCTTTACGGTCTTGACGATACCGCGCTCGATGAGCTTGCGGATCACAAACGGCTTGTAAAGCTCGGCGGCCATGAACTTAGGCAGACCGCACTCGTGCATGTTGAGTTCCGGACCCACGACGATAACCGAACGGGCGGAATAGTCGACACGCTTACCCAGGAGGTTCTGACGGAAGCGGCCCTGCTTACCCTTGAGGGAATCGGACAGGGACTTGAGGGCACGGTTGCTCTCGCTCTTGACGGCGGAACTCTTCTTGGAGTTGTCGAACAGGCTGTCCACAGCTTCCTGCAGCATACGTTTTTCGTTGCGCAGGATCACTTCCGGAGCCTGGATCTGGATGAGCTTCTTAAGACGGTTGTTGCGGATGATGACGCGACGATAGAGGTCGTTCAGGTCCGAGGTGGCGAAACGGCCGCCATCCAGCGGAACCAGCGGACGCAGGTCCGGAGGGGTGACGGGAATCACCTTCATGATCATCCATTCGGGACGGTTCACGTCCTTGGACTCCTGGAACCACTTTACGACGCTCAGGCGCTTGAGAACATCCGCCTTGCGCTGCTGGGAGCCTTCCGTACGCATCTGGCGACGGAGTTCGCGGCCCAGCTGGTCCACGTCGATTTCCTTGAGCAGGTCGTAGATGCCCTCGGCGCCCATCTTGGCCACCAGGTTCATCTCGTCTTCCCAAACCAGGCCTTCTTCCGTCTTCTTGCGGCGAAGTTCCGCCAGACGGTCCTGTGCGGTGAAGTACTCGTCCTCCGAGAGGAGGTCCATCTTGTTCAAACGGAACTCGTCGGCAACCTCGTCCGTACCCAGCAGACCCGGGTTCACCACGATGTATTTCTCGTAGTAGATGACGGACTCCAGTTTCTTGGACGGAACACCGAGCAGGGCGCTGATTTTGTTGGGAGCGCTCTTGAAGTACCAGATATGGGCCACCGGAACGGTAAGGGTGATATGACCCATCCGTTCGCGGCGTACCTTCTTCTCCGTCACTTCCACACCGCAGCGGTCGCAAACGATACCGCGGTAGCGGATGCGTTTGTACTTGCCGCAATAGCACTCGTAATCTTTGGTGGGACCGAAGATTTTCTCGCAGAACAGGCCTTCACGCTCCGGTTTGTAGGTCCTGTAGTTCACCGTTTCCGGCTTCAGGACCTCGCCGCAGGAACGCTCGGTGATGTCTTCCGGAGAAGCGAGCGAAATGGCAATGCTGGAGAAATTGCTCTTTTGCTTATTATCCTTATTGTTAAAAGCAGGCATATTCAATACTTTTATTTGTCCACGATTAGACCAATGTGACCTTAAGGCCGAGGCCGCGGAGTTCGTGCAGGAGCACGTTCAGGGACTCGGGGATGCCAGGAGTGGGCATCGGGTCGCCCTTGACAATGGCTTCGTAGGTCTTGGACCGGCCGTTGACATCGTCGGACTTCACGGTAAGAATCTCCTGGAGGGCGTTGGCGGCGCCGTAGGCCTCGAGGGCCCAGACTTCCATTTCACCGAAACGCTGACCACCGAACTGTGCCTTACCACCGAGCGGCTGCTGGGTAATGAGGGAGTACGGGCCAATGGAACGGGCATGCATCTTGTCGTCCACCATGTGCCCCAGTTTAATCATGTAAATCACACCCACGGTAGCAGGCTGGTCGAACCAGTCGCCGGTACCGCCGTCGCGCAGGTTCGTCTTACCGAACTTGGGCACACCGGCCTTGTCCGTGTAGGCGCAGATCTCGTCGATGGAAGCACCGTCGAAGATGGGCGTGGAGAACTTGAGGCCCAGTTCACGGCCGGCCCAACCGAGCACGGTCTCGTAAATCTGCCCCAGGTTCATACGGGAAGGCACACCCAGCGGGTTCAGGACGATATCCACCGGCGTACCATCCTCCAGGAACGGCATGTCTTCGCGGCGGACGATCTTGGCCACGATACCCTTGTTACCGTGACGGCCGGCCATCTTATCACCCACGGTGATCTTACGCTTCTTGGCGATGTACACCTTGGCGATTTGCATGACACCGTTCGGGAGTTCGTCACCCACCTTGATCTTATCCAGTTCGCGGCGGGCACGGGTCTCCGCTTCCTTGCTGGCGATGCAGTAACCGGAGATGAGCTCGCGCACCATCTGGGAGGTCTTGGCATCGTTGCACCACTTGGCGGTGGAGATGTTCTGATAGTCTGCGTCACGCAGGCCCTGCAGGGTGAATTCCTTGCCCTTAGGGAAGATTTCCACACCGTAGAGGTCGCTCACGCCGGCGCTCTTCTTGCCGCTGACCAGGCTCCACAGTTTCTCGATAAAGCCGGCACGGAGTTTCTCCGCGGCCTTTTCGAATTCCTGCTGCTTGATCTCGATGCGGGTCTTCTGCTCGCTCTTGGCGCCGCGCTTGCCGGTTTCCTTGGAAACTTTGGCATACAGGGCGGTCTTGATAACGGTACCGCTCAGGGACGGGTTGGCCTTGAGGGAAGCATCCTTCACATCACCGGCCTTGTCACCGAAGATGGCCTTGAGGAGTTTCTCTTCCGGAGAAGGATCGCTCTCACCCTTCGGGGTGATCTTACCGATCATGATATCACCGGGCTCGATATGGGCACCGATGCGCACGATACCGTCCTTGTCCAGGTCCTTGGTGGCATCCTCGCTCACGTTGGGGATATCGGAGGTGAGTTCCTCCATACCACGCTTGGTCTCGCGGACCTCCGTGAGGTATTCGTCCACATGGATGGAAGTGAGGACATCCCACTTCACCATTTCCTCGCTAAGTACGATAGCGTCTTCGTAGTTGTAACCCTTCCAAGGCATGAAGGCAACCATGAGGTTGCGGCCCAGGGCGAGTTCGCCGTTCTGGGTGGCGTAACCTTCGGTGAGCACTTCCCCGCCCTTCACACGGTCGCCCTTGCGGACGATGGGCTTGAGCATGATGGTGGTACTCTGGTTGGTTCTGCGGTAGATGGGCAGTTTGTACACCGTCTCTTCCGGCTGGAAGCTGACGAACTTCTCGTCGTCGGTACGGTCGTACTTCACGTGAATTTCGTTGGCATCGACATAAGTGACGATACCTTCACGCTCTGCGATAACCTGGGTGCGGGAGTCGATGCAGACGCGTTCCTCCAGACCGGTACCCACGATGGGGCTCTCCGGGCTCAGGAGCGGAACGGCCTGACGCATCATGTTGGCACCCATCAGGGCGCGGTGGGCATCGTCGTGCTCCAGGAAGGGAATCAGAGAAGCAGCCACGGAAGCCATCTGGTTGGGGGCCACGTCCATGAAGTTCACCTCTTCCTTGGAAACCAGCGGGAAGTCGGCTTCCAGACGGCACTGGATGCGCTCGTCCTGCAGCATGCCGTCCTCGGCCATGTTCACGTTGGCCAGGGCTACGTGCTGGTTCTCTTCTTCCTCGGCGCTCATGTACTTCCAACCGGTGTTGCTCAGGTCCACTTTACCGTCATGCACCTCACGGTACGGGGTTTCGATGAAGCCCAGGCCGTTGATACGGGCATAAACGCACAGGGAGCTGATAAGACCGATGTTCGGACCTTCCGGGGACTCGATCGGGCACAGGCGGCCGTAGTGCGTATAGTGCACGTCACGGACTTCGAAGCCGGCACGGTCACGGGAAAGACCACCAGGGCCGAGAGCACTCAGACGACGCTTGTGCGTAATTTCAGCAAGCGGGTTGGTCTGGTCCATGAACTGGGACAGCTGGCTGGTGCCGAAGAAGGAGTTGATAACGGAAGAGAGCGTCTTCGCGTTGATGAGGTCGATGGGGTTGAACTGTTCGCTGTCGCGGACATTCATGCGTTCGCGGATGGTGCGGGCCATACGGCTGAGGCCTACAGAGAACTGGTTGGCCAGCTGCTCGCCCACGGTGCGGACGCGACGGTTGCTCAGGTGGTCGATATCGTCTACCGTGGCCCGGCTGTTGATGAGCTGGATCAGGTACTTGATAATCTCCACGATATCGGTGTTGGTGAGCACACGTACACCCGGATCGGTATCCAGGTTCAGTTTCTTGTTCAGACGATAGCGGCCCACGCTGCCAAGGTCATAGCGCTTCTCGGAGAAGAAGAGCTTGTCGATGACGTCACGGGCGGTCGTCTCATCCGGCGGTTCGGAATTGCGGAGCTGCTTGTAGATGTAGTTCACAGCCTCGATTTCCGTGTTGGTCGGATCCTTCTGCAGGGTATTGTAGATGATGCTGTTCTCGGCGGAGACGGCCTCGTCCTTCTGGAGGAGGATGGTCTTCACTTCCGTATCGGCAATCTTGGCGATGGTATCCTCGTTCAGGATTTCGCCGCGTTCTACGATGGCGAGGGTACGCTCGATGGGGATGACCTCACCGGTATCCTCATCCTCGAAGTCCTCGAACCAGGTTTTGAGCACGTTGGCAGCCAGTTTGCGGCCTTCGTTCTCCTTAAGGGTGGCCTCGTCGGAGGGCACCTCATCGGCCAGACCGAAGCGGTCCAGGATATCTTTATCCGAGCTATAGCCGATAGCACGCAGAAGGGTGGTGACAGGCAGCTTCTTCTTACGGTCGATGTAGGCGTACATCACATTGTTGATGTCCGTGGCGAACTCGATCCAGGAACCCTTGAACGGGATGATGCGGGCGCTGTAGAGCTTGGTGCCGTTGGCATGCATGCTCTGGTCGAAGAATACGCCCGGGGAGCGGTGAAGCTGCGAAACGATAATTCTCTCGGAGCCGTTGATGATGAACGTACCGGCAGGGGTCATGTAAGGGATGTTGCCGAGATATACGTCCTGCACGCGGGTGTCAAAGTCCTCGTGCTCCGGGTCCGTGCATGAAAGGCGGAGTTTTGCCTTCAGAGGAACGTTGTAGGTGAGTCCTCTCTCAAGACACTCCTCGATCGAATACTGGGGCGGATCGATAAAATAATCGATGAAGGTGAGTTCATAGTTGTTCCGCGTATCTTCGATCGGGAAAATTTCCTGGAACACCTGATACAGCCCTTCGCTCTTGCGGCTGTCCGGTGTGGTCTCCAGCTGGAAGAAATCCTTGAAGGACTTCAGCTGAACCTCCAGAAGGTCAGGATATTCCAGAATTTTGGATGTTGCGAAATTAATTCGCGGTTTTCTAGTCTCAGTAGACATGTTCTGCCTTCGTTAAGGGGAAAATTTTTAAGACGGAAAAAAGGTTTAGAGCCTACTTTGGGCTCTAAACCTGTGTTGTGCCTCCCATCTAGGGGAGCGGGCGAAGTTACTTAACCTCAACCTCGGCGCCGGCTTCCTCGAGGGCAGCCTTCAGGGCCTCAGCCTCTGCCTTGGAGACTTTCTCCTTCACGGCAACGGGGGCCTTGTCTACCAGCTCCTTGGCCTCTTTCAGACCAAGACCGGCATTCTCCTTAACAGCCTTGATGACCTGGAGCTTAGCCTGGCCAGCGCTGGTGAGAATCACATCGAATTCGGTCTGCTCGGCAGCAGCACCGGCGGCTTCGCCAGCGGCGGCGGGAGCGGCTACTGCAACAGCTGCAGCTGCGGGCTCAATACCATATTCTTCCTTCAGGATCTTAGCGAGTTCCTGGACATCTTTGACGGTGAGGTTCACGAGTTCCTCTGCGAGTTTTTTAACGTCTGCCATAATTGTAAAATATTAAATTGTTTATTATTTGTTTGCTTTTTCTTCGAGGGTCTTGACGAGGCCGGCGATCTTCTGGCCACCACCGTTCTGGAGAGCGGAGATGACGTTCTGCATAGGAGACTGCAGCATACCGATGATCTGACCGATGAGTTCCTCGCGGGACTTGATGTTGACGAGCTCTTCCAGCTTGTCGGCGCCTACAAAGGCGCATTCCTGTACGTAAGCGGCCTTGAGGGCGGGCTTTTCGTTACCGGCCTTGTTGTACTTCTTGATGAGCTTTGCAGGAACTGCAGGAGCCTCGGTGTACATGAGGGCGGTGTTGCCTTCGAGGGCGGGAACCAGGAGTTCCATCTCCGGATTCTGGGCGTCCTTGATGACCTTGTGCAGGAGGGTGTTCTTGACAACGGTGAGCTTGATACCTTCGTTGAAGCAGTCGCGGCGCAGAGTAGCGGTGTCACCGGCATTCAGACCGGCGATGTCAACGATGTAGAAGTTAGGATACTGGGCGATGTTAGCCTTGATGGCTGCAATAACCTGCTCTTTCAATTCTTTCTTCATGACTATTCCTCCTACAGATTATTCAGCGGTGAAACCTTTGATGTCCAGCTTGATGGCAGGGCTCATGGTGGTGCACAGGGTGCATCCCTTGAAATAGGTGCCCTTCAGGGTCTGGGGTTTGAGCTTCAGGACGGCGCCGACGAAAGCGCGGGCGTTGGCTTCGATCTGCTCGGCAGTAAAGGAAGCCTTGCCGATAGCGGCATGGATAATACCGGTCTTGTCCACCTTGAAGTCAATCTTACCACCCTTCACATCCTTAACGGCGTTACCGATTTCCATGGTAACGGTGCCGGTCTTCGGGTTAGGCATGAGGCCGCGAGGACCCAGGATACGGCCGATCTGACCGACCTTGGCCATCACGGACGGGGTGCAGATGATCACGTCTACATCCGTCCAGCCTTCTTTGATCTTGGTGATGTATTCATCCAGACCTACGTAGTCTGCGCCAGCTTCCTTAGCCTCGGCCTCTTTGTCAGGGGTGCAGAGGACCAGCACGCGGGTAACTTTACCGGTACCGGCAGGCAGCGTGACAACGCCACGGATCATCTGGTTGGCCTTACGGGGATCCACACCCAGGTTGGTGGTGATTTCCACGGAGGCGTCGAACTTGGTGTAGGTAATCTCCTTCAGAAGCGCGCATGCCTCAGAGATGGAGTAAACCTTCGTCTTGTCATACTTGGCAAGGACGGCTTTCTGGTTCTTGGTTAACTTACTCATAATTCATGCGTGGTTTAGATGTTCTCGGGGAATTGGCCTTCCACCTTGATACCCATGGAACGGGCAGTACCGGCGACCATGCTCATGGCGCTACGCAGCGTGAAAGCATTGAGGTCCGGCATCTTGGACTGGGCGATTTCCTTTACCTGATCCCAGGTAACGGTAGCCACTTTCTTACGGTTAGGTTCGCCGGAAGCCTTGCTGATTTTGGCAGCTTCCTTGAGCGAAACGGCCACCGGGGGCTGTTTGACCTCGAACGAGAAGGACTTGTCGGAGAACACGGTGATCACCACAGGGAGAACCTTACCGGCCTGGTCCTGGGTGCGGGCGTTGAACTGCTTGCAGAAGTCCATGATGTTGAGGCCCTTGGAACCGAGTGCCGGTCCTACCGGGGGCGCAGGATTCGCTGCTCCGCCTTTGATCTGGAGCTTGATGAATCCAGTTACTTCTTTTGCCATAGTTTAATACTTACTCTTTAGTTACTTGTGTAAAGCTGAGTTCCAGAAGAGTCTTTCTTCCAAAGATCACAACTACTACCTTCAGTTTGCTTCTGTCTTGAAGGATTTCCTCTACGGTACCGTCGAAACCGCTGAAAGGACCGTCCGTAATGCGGACGCTCTCCCCTACGGTAAAGTTGACCTCCGTCTCGGCTGCGCTCACGGCGTTCTCGTCCTGGACACCAAGGATGCGCTGGGCTTCCTCTTCGCGGATGGGAACGGGAATACGGTCAGTGCCGTTACCGGTTTTCTCCGTAAGGAAGCCGGACATGCCAGGGATGCCGTTGCGAATCACATACTCAAGGTCCGGATTCAGTTCAGCATGAATGAGCACGTAGCCGGGGAAGAGCAGGCGCTCTACCTCTTTGCGTTTGCCATTCTTGGTGACGATCTCCTTCTTGACAGGCACAAGAACCTGATCCACAATAGCTTGCAGATCCGGGTGTCTTTCAATTTCCTTGACAAGGTATTCGGCGGCTTTCTTTTCCTTGGTTCCCGCGGTACGCAGAACGTACCATTTTTTGTCAGCCATAAAGGTATACTTCAGTTACAGTGCGTAAATAAACTCCATCAGATGCTGGAAAGCATAGTCGATAACCCAAACTACAGCAGCGAGGATGATGGTGGTTACCAGGACAAGCAGTGCAGAGCTCTGCAGCTTCTCCCAAGTGGGCCACGTCACCTTCTGTGTGAGTTCGGTGAACGACTCTTTCAGATAGTTAATGAACTTTCTCATCTTTGCTTACAATCGACTCCGGAAAAATTGGAAGCGGGAATCCGGCGTCTTCGTTAAACATTTACCAAATCGTAACCTTTGATATTTAGCAGGGGAAGCAGGATTCGAACCCACATCGACGGTTTTGGAGACCGCTGAACTACCCTTGTTCTATTCCCCTGTAGGAAGTGAGTGCCCACGTCTGGACACTCACTTTTGTAATGGCTCGAGAATTACTCGATGATGCCGATCACCTGGCCGGCGCCAACGGTACGGCCACCTTCGCGGATAGCGAACTGCAGACCGTTGTTCATAGCAACCGGAGTGATGAGCTTAACGGTGATTTCCACGTTATCGCCAGGCATAACCATCTCCACGCCGTCCGGGAGGAGGATTTCGCCAGTCACATCCAGGGTGCGGATGAAGAACTGAGGACGATAGTGATTGTGGAACGGGGTGTGACGACCACCTTCTTCTTTCTTCAGAACATAGATCTGAGCCTTGAATTCGGTGTGAGGAGTGATGGACTTGGGCTTGGCCACAACTTCACCACGCTTTACTTCCTTCTTGTCGACACCACGGAGGAGAAGACCTACGTTGTCACCAGCCTCACCCTGAGGGAGGAGCTTGCGGAACATCTCAACACCAGTCACAACGGAGGTGCGAGGTTCGTCACCGAAGCCAACCAGCTCAACGGGATCGTTCACGTGGATGGTACCGGACTCGATACGGCCAGTAACCACAGTACCACGACCAGTGATGGAGAAGATGTCCTCGATAGGCATCAGGAAGTCCTTGTCGACCAGACGCTCAGGCAGCGGGATGTACTCATCCACAGCGTTCATGAGCTCCATGACTTTGTCTTCCCATTCCTTCTCACCGTTCAGAGCACCAAGTGCGGAGCCACGGATGATAGGGCAATCCTCATCGAACTTGTAGAAGCCGAGGAGGTCACGGATCTCCATTTCTACGAGGTCGAGCATTTCTTCGTCGTCCACAAGGTCTACCTTGTTCATGAAGACGAGGATCTTAGGCACGTTAACCTGACGGGCGAGCAGGATGTGCTCACGGGTCTGAGGCATAGGACCATCGGTGGAAGCCACCACAAGGATAGCACCGTCCATCTGGGCAGCACCGGTAACCATGTTCTTCACATAGTCAGCGTGGCCAGGGCAGTCAACGTGAGCATAGTGACGTTTTTCAGTCTCGTACTCAACGTGAGCGGTGTTGATGGTGATACCGCGCTCTTTCTCTTCCGGGGCGTTGTCAATCTGGTCGAAGGACTTCACCTTGTCGGCGTTACCAGATACGCGCTCTGCGAGTACCTTGGTGATAGCGGCGGTGAGGGTGGTCTTACCGTGGTCAACGTGGCCGATAGTACCGATGTTGACATGCGGTTTGGTTCTCTGGAATGTTTCTTTTGCCATAGTAATATTATTGTTTAAACAATTGTTTGCTTGTTTACATTGGGCATAAACCCACAAAAAGAGCCGGTGATGGGAATTGAACTCATGACCTCATCCTTACCAAGGATGCGCTCTACCCCTGAGCTACACCGGCTTTTAAACCTGAGCGGAAAACGAGGTTCGAACTCGCGACCCTCAGCTTGGAAGGCTGATGCTCTACCAACTGAGCTACTTCCGCTTTTGCTTCGCAAAATCGGGTTTCTTGGCGGCGCCTCGGAAAAGAAAACAAGTTTTCTCTTCACTCGGCTTGCACAAGAACTCCGCGTTGGTGGGAGGTGGTGGACTCGAACCACCGAACCCTGAGGGAGCGGATTTACAGTCCGCCGCAATTGCCACTATGCGAACCTCCCAAAACAGCTTTTCAATATTTCAAAGCTCCTTTGAGCCGATAGAGGGATTCGAACCCACGACCCCGAGATTACAAATCACGTGCTCTGGCCAACTGAGCTATATCGGCGCTCAATGGAATCCTTCATCGCTGAAAGGATTGCAAAGGTAGGGACTTTTTTTGAAACCACCAAACTTTTTCAAAGATTTTTCATCATCCCGACCAAAAGTTCGTAGATGGATTCTTCGTCCAAGCCGCAGGCTGCCCACTGTGCCTTTTGCGTATCCTGGCCGATGAAGCGGTCCGGAATGCCCATACCTTTAATAATAGGGGCGTCCGGACGGCCGGCGAAGTATTCACTCACCGCGCCGAACAGGCCACCCTTGAGGGCACCGTCTTCCACCGTGATGATGGCCTTGTAACGGGAGACCTCCTCCAAAATGCCGGGGTCCAGGGGTTTGAGGAAACGCATGTCGTATACCGACGGCCCTACCCTGAAGTCTGTCTTATAGCGCTTGGCTGCTGCCAGGGCGCGGTTTACCACCGGGCCCAGCCCCAGGATGGCCACGTCTTTCCCCTCCATCAGTTTTTCTCCCTGTCCTACAGGAACGGCCTTGTACATGGGCTTGCGCCAGGCGATGCCCTCCCCTATTCCGCGCGGATAACGGATGATGAGCGGGCCATTCTTGAGGTTGAGCCCCGTGAACATAAGCTGCTTGAGCTCCAGTTCATTGCGGGGAGCGGCCACTATAGCCCCGGGAATGCTGCGGTAGGCGGCTAAGTCGAAGCACCCGTGGTGCGTTGCACCATCCTCCCCTACCAAGCCGGCCCGGTCGAAACAGAAGACCACCGGGAGGTTTTGCAAGGCCACGTCGTGTATAATATTATCGTACGCGCGTTGCGAGAAACTGGAGTAGATGTTGCAGAAGGGCTTCATGCCCGCGGCGGCCAGGCCGGCGGCAAACGTTACGGCGTGGCCTTCTTCGATGCCAACATCAAAGAAGCGGTCCGGGAAGGCGGCCTGCAGGCGGTTCATGCCGCAGCCGGTGGCCATGGCGGGAGTAATGCCCACCACTTTGTCGTCCCGGCGGGCCAGGTCTGTGATAACCTCGCCAAAGACATCCTGGTAGCGGTCGGCCGGGTACACCGTTTTGATGCGCTCTCCGGTGACCGGATCAAAGCGGCCGGGCGCGTGCCAGGTAGTGGGGTCCGCCTCCGCCGGAGCATATCCGTAGCCTTTGCGAGTGTGAATATGTAACAGACGCGGTCCACGCAGGTTTTTCAGGCGCTCCAGCGTATCGATAAGCTGTCCTAAATCGTTCCCGTCGATAGGGCCGAAATAACGGAAGCCCAACGACTCGAAAAGGGCACCGCCACTCCCCCTCACCAGGTTGGATTTGGTGTCGATCACACGCTTCTGTACCCAGTCACGCGTTTTGCCCTCTCCCAACGAGTTCCAGACGGTATTCTTTAGCTTGTTATAGAACGGATGCGTGGTCACCTGCAGCAGGTAATTGTGCAGGCCGCCAATGTTCTTGTCGATGGAAATATTGTTGTCGTTCAGAACGATGAGGATGTCCGCCTTGGAAGAGCCGGCGTTGTTCAGGCCTTCCCAGGCCAGGCCACCGGTGAGGGCGCCGTCGCCGATGACGGCAATGGCCTTTTCACCGCTGCCGGTAAGGCGCGCTGCCTCTGCAAAACCCAGCGCTGCCGAAATGGAAGTGGAAGAATGCCCGGCGCCAAAGGCATCGTAAGGGCTTTCGTCCCGCTTGGGGAAGCCGCTGATGCCGTCTCGGGTGCGGTTTTTCCGGAAAATCTCCCGCCTGCCGGTAAGAATCTTGTGGGCATAGGCCTGATGGCCTACGTCATAGACGATTTTATCCTTAGGGGTATTGAAAACGGTGTGCAACGCCACGATGAGCTCCACGGCGCCCAGGCTGCTGCCCAAATGGCCGGGATTCACGGCGCAACACTCCACCATGTACTGCCGAACCTCCTCACACAGCTTCACACGCTGCTCCGGGGACAGTTTTTTAACGTCCTCCGGCGAATTGACGGTATTGAGCAGTTCGAACATAGCCCACAAAGATACTACCTTTTTAGCGGTTGGGCAAATCGAGTTTGAGTTCGGGATGCAGGGTCGATGTGCGGCGGAACACCAGCGCAACCACCAGGGCGGCGACACAGAGGCCCACAAACATCAGTTCCACGGCGACGGGGCCGTTGCCCTCCTTGCCCAGGATGACACCTGCTACCCACTTGAAACTCAGAAGGCCCAGGTTCTGCACCCAGTAGATGAGGGCGAAGGTGGTGCCCAGCACTTTATCCGGTACAATCTTGGGGACGGACGGCCACAGGGCAGCCGGTACCAGCGAGTAACCAAATCCCAGGAAAACCATGGCCAGATAGCCCCAGAACGGCACACCGGCGGGGGCGAAGGCCAGCAGCAGATGGGCGATGAGCGCCAGGACGGCGCCGATGACCATCCAACGCGTTCCCTTGCCGGCTTTGTCCACCAGCATACCAAACAGCGGCGCAAAAATCACCGTGGAGAACGGCAGCATGGAGACCATCCAGCCGGCCGTTTGCGCCGGAATATCGAAGCGGGGTATGAGGATGGCCCCGGCAAATTTCTTGAAGGCGATGATGCTGCTGTAAAAGAGCACGCACAATAGGCCCAGGAGCCAGAAGTTCTTGTTGCCCAGCACGCCCAAGACATCCTTAAAACGGAAGGCTTCGTCGTCGGTCTGTCCTTCGTCATGGCCGACTTGATTACCGTCATGGCCGACCTGATCGGCCATCTCAGGAGATTCCCGGTCGAGCCGGGAATGACGATCGGCACGGGAATGACGGTCTGCACGGGCATCCAGGGCCACAAAGACAGCCCAGAGAAGGAGGCCCAGGGCCATCAGACCCATGCCCACCATTGCCGGACGGGCGGTTTCCGCGAGGGTGTACACGTGACCGGCCTGCTCTTTCACCAGCATGGGCGAAAGCACCAGGGCGAAAGCGGTGCCCAGACGGGCAATGGCCAGCTGGAGGCCCATGGCGAGTGCCATCGGCCCGCCTTTGAACCATTTGGCGATGCTGCGGGTGACGGCCGTGCCGGCAATTTCACTGCCCAGGCCGAAGAACATGACGCCCACGTAGGCCGCCTGAAGGGACCAGGAAGCGCCGCTGAGCAAGGCCCAGAGCACCAGGCCTGCACCGGCCGCCATCATGCCCACAAATACGGAGCCGCTCACGCGGACACCCCATTTGTCCAGGAGGATGCCGCCTACTACCAGGCCGCCAAATACGCACAGCACGCTGTAGCCGCTGGCATAGAGGCCATATCCGGCCGCATCCCAGCCCAGCTGCGTGAGAGAAGCATTCTCGAACAGGTACGAGATGCTGGAGAACATATCGTCGAAGTAGTACGATGCGAACATCGGCACTACCAAACAGGCCAGCGCTATCCAAGCCGCTGACCTGTAGAAACCATTCTTGGAAGGAGCCGCCATTATTCAGCCTTAATGTTGGGCAATTCCAGACCCAGTCCTTTCTTCTTGTCCACCACTTTGAGAAGCAGGCCCAGCAACAGGGCGGCGAGGCCGAGGCCGGCCAGCATCACCAGCGGGGCGGTATAATTGAAGGCAGTAGGATCCGTCACGCCCGGATTGGTCTTGTCCAGCACCTTGCCGATCAGAAGCGGGAACAGCCACAGGCCGATGTTCTGGATCCAGAAAATGAGCGCATAGGCGCTGCCGATCACCTTGGCGTCCACCAGCTTGGGAACGGACGGCCACAGGGCGGCGGGAACCAGCGAGAAGCTGGCACCCAGCACCAGGATGGTAACATAGGCCACGATGACACCGCCCAGGTCGTTGCCCTTGAAGGCGGGCAGTACGAAGGCAAAGGTCAGGTGGCAGGCGATCAGGAGGATGGAGCCCAGCACCAGCATAGAGGCGCCCTTACCCTTGTGATCCAGATAGTTGCCCAGGATGGGGGTAATAAGCACGGCCAACAGCGGGAACACGGCGAAGATGGACTCCGCGCTCTGCCGCATATAACCCATATAGCAGTACACGATGAGGGCGATCACGGAGACGCACAGCAGCATGTACTGGTTGCTCTTTTTCTTCTGGAAGTTGCTGGCAAAACCGGCAGCGGCCACCAGCAGCATGATGAAGTACTGGATAAGGGTCACGTTGGACCCGGCCCAGAAGGAACCGGCCTCCGGCAGTGTCAGGGAGAGGTTGCACTGCAGCATGTTCACCGCATACTTCTGGAACGGGAAGATGGCGGAATAGTACAGCACGCACAGCAGGGCCACAATCCAGAAGCCGCCGTCGGAAAGGATTTTGCCGATATCGCTCACCTTGAAAGGCTCGTCCTTTTCCTCTGCCTCACCGGTTTGCTCATCCAGTTTCTTATCCATGAAGAAATAGACGATGGTCATGATGAGGGCGATGCACAGGAGCACCACACCGAAGGCGACGCTGCGGGAGACATCCACCTTGCCGCCCAGCTTGGCGAAGAAGGGGCTGAAAATCATGCAGGTAGCCACGCCCAGACGGGCCAGGGCCATCTCTGAGCCCATCGCCAGGGCCATCTCACGGCCCTTGAACCACTTGACGATACCGCGGCTGACCGTAATGCCGGCCATCTCGCAGCCGCAACCGAAGATCATAAAGCCGCAGGCGGCCAGCTTGGCCGATGCAGGCATTCCCCGGTAGAAGGGCGAAACGCCCAGCTCGTCAAAACCCGGTATATAATTGAGGTTATTGGTAAACCAAGCTTCCAGGCCGCTGCCCATGAAGGATTCGGAAACGGCGTACCACTTGATGCAGGCGCCCACCAGCATGACGGCGGCGGAAAGCACGGCGGTGAAACGCACGCCCATCTTGTCCAGGATGATACCGGCAAAGATGAGGAAGAACACGAATACGTTCAGGAACACCTCCGAGCCCTGCATAGTACCGAAAGCGGTGGAATCCCAGCCGCGGGTCTCCTGCATCAGGTCCTTGATGGGAGACAAGATGTCCATGAAGATGTAACTGCAGAACATCGCCAGGGCCAGCAACAGGAGGGCTGACCAGCGGGCCACCGGGTTGTCGTTCAGGAATTTGTACACTTTTTCTGCCATGTCGATTTATTTTAGCTCGTAAATATACGTATTTTTTTAGTTTTTACGCACCATTGAATGGCGGCGCGAAGATTCTCCCGGGCGACGGAGGAGGTCAGGGCCTCGCTCAAGGGAATGTCTCGCGGGGAGACTTCTATGAGTTCAGCAAAACCGGCGGCCTGCAGGGCAGGAGCGTCGTCTATACGGCCGGAGACCAGCGCTACAGGCACGTTATCGACACATTGCAGAACGCCCAGCGGTACTTTCCCCTGCAGGGTTTGACGGTCCGAGCGGCCTTCGCCGGTGATGACAAGCGTGGCTCCGGAAAGGGTCTGGTCGAAATGGCATAGGTCCAATATACGTTGGATGCCGGGATATACGGCGGGCCGGGCATAGGCCATAAAGGCCGCCCCCAGTCCACCAGCGGCGCCTGCGCCGGGCATCTCCCCTACCTCCACGCCGGTTTCGACCCGTATCTGTTCCGCCCAGGAAAGCATGCCCGCCTCCAGGACTTCTACATCGGCCGGCGTGGCCCCTTTTTGCGGGCTGAAGAGACGGATGGTACCCGTGGGACCGGTCAGGGGGACCAGCACATCGCAGAGGAGTTCCACCTCCGCCTCCTGCAGCAATTCCCGTACACCGGGGATGGATAGCAGGCCGCGGCCGCCGTCGCAGGTCACCGTACCGCCCAGGCCCACGATAAAACGACGACAGCCCCGTTCCCATGCAGCCAGGAGGAGTTCGCCCACACCGCGGGTATCGGCTTTGAAAGGATTGCGCTCCTGCGGCCTAACCAGATGGATGCCACAGGCCTGCGCCACTTCGATGATGGCGGTTGTGCCGACTATGCCATATTCTGCCTGGACCGGCCGGCCCAGCGGATCATGCACCGCGGCCCGGGTAATGGTAGCGCCTGTCACGCCTGCAAGCACTTCCAGCGTACCCTCGCCGCCATCGGCCAGGGGGATTTGTACCACTTCCGCTGAGGGGAAAAGCGCCTGCACGGCCTCCCCCATCACCTGTGCGACCTCGGGTGCGGTCAGGCACTCCTTGTACGAATCTGGTGCTACTATAATCTTCATTTTTACAAAATTACCCAAAATGTTAGTAGCTTTGCACAAAAATTGCAAAAAAATTTGGCGGTTTAAAAATAAGCCCCTATCTTTGCAGTGTAATAGCATACTAATACAGCAGAAACAATGGCGCTCATCGAACTAAGCCATATCAACAAAACCTATAACAACGGACAGCCCCTGCACGTCCTCAAGGGCATCGACCTGCATATCGAGCGGGGGGAATTCGTGTCCATCATGGGCGCCTCCGGCTCCGGAAAGAGTACCCTCCTGAACATCCTGGGCATCCTGGACAACTACGATACCGGCACCTACCTCCTGGACGGCAAGCTCATCAAGGATTTGAGCGAGAAACAGGCGGCGGACTACCGCAACCGCATGATCGGGTTCATCTTCCAGAGTTTCAACCTCATCGGCTTCAAAACAGCCGTGGAGAATGTCGAGCTGCCGCTTTATTATCAAGGTGTGCCGCGCAAGAAACGCCACGACATGGCCATGGAATACCTGGACAAGATGGGCCTCGTTCCCTGGGCAAACCACTTCCCCAACGAGATGTCCGGCGGCCAGAAGCAACGCGTAGCCATCGCCCGCGCCCTCATTACACAACCGCAGATTATCTTGGCGGACGAACCCACCGGCGCCCTGGATTCCAAAACCAGCGTAGAAGTGATGCAACTCCTCAAGCAGTTGAACAAGCAGGACGGTATTACTATTATAGTGGTTACGCATGAAGGCGGTGTGGCCAACGAAACCGATAAAATCATCCACATCAAGGATGGTATCATCGGCAATATTGAAGAAAATACAAGGCACAGCGCCTGGGGCGGAAGCATGATCAAGTAATGCGCGAACTTTTTCACGAAATAGGCAGTTCCCTGCGGCAGAACAAGCTCCGTACGGCCCTCACGGGCTTTGCGGTGAGCTGGGGCATTTTCCTGCTCATTACGCTGTTGGGAGCCGGCAACGGCCTCATGAACTCCTTCAAGGGGAACGTGGATCAGTATGTGAGCCAAGGTATTACGGTTGAAGGCTGGCGCACCTCCAAGGCCTATGCCGGCTACAAGGAAAACCGTCGTATTCAGCTGGACACCAAAGACTTGGACTATACCCAAGGCAAAGACTGGGAAGGGCGCATCCAAAACGTCATCTCTTCCACCAGTGGCTCAAGCGTCGTTCTCACGCTGGACAGTCACACCGTGGACGGCTGGATGGAAGGAAAAATGCCGCAGCACCTGGAGCAGGATAAGTTGCAAATGGCTGCAGGTCGATACATCAACCAGGGCGATATGGACGACTTCCGCAAAGTAATGGTGCTTAGCCTGGCGCAAGCCAAAGAGTTGAGCCCGGAGGACCCGGAAGCCATCATCGGCAAATGGGTCGGCGCCGGAAAACTCGCCTTCCAGGTAATCGGCATTTATCACACCGACGAGCAAAGCTGGCGCCGCAGCAGCCCTATCCCCTATTCTACTTACAAACGCATTTTCGACCCTTCCGATAAAATCGCATCCATCACCTTTACTGTGGATGGCCCGCGTACCCTGCAGGAGCATCAGGCCTTCCAGGAGGAATATGTCGGCGCCCTCAAACGCCGGCACAGCATTGCCCCGGACGACGAGCGCGGCCTCTGGGTCGGGAACGGCTACACGGATAACCTGCAAATGTCCAACGCCAGCCACATCCTCAACGTCGCCCTGTGGATCCTGGGCCTGCTTACGCTGGTAAGCGGCATCGTAGGCATCTCCAACATCATGCTCATCACCGTGAAAGAACGGACGCACGAGTTCGGCATCCGCAAAGCCATCGGCGCAAAACCTGGCGATATCCTCAAACTCATCATCGCTGAGAGTGTGAGCATTACGGCCCTCTTTGGTTACATAGGCATGCTTTTGGGCATGATCGCGTGCGAAATTCTGGACCAGACGGTGGCCAAGCGGGGTGTGGACATCGGCTTCGAGGAAATCAAAATGCTGGTGAACCCTTCCGTAGGCCTGGATGTGGCGCTGGAAGCTACCCTGCTGCTTATTATTGCCGGTACCCTGGCCGGGATCATTCCCGCCTGGAAAGCGGCGCGTGTAAAACCGATTGAAGCCCTGCGAGCAGAATGAAATGGTTTGATACAGATACTTTCCGGGAGATTCTGGACAGCATCCTGCGCAACCGCAGCAGGAGCCTCCTGACCGGCTTCGGCGTGTTCTGGGGCATCTTCATGCTCATGCTGCTGATTGGCGGCGGACAGGGCCTGAAGCAAATCCTCATGAACGAGTTCGACGGCTTTGCACAAAACACCTGTATCGTCTTTGCCGGCAATACCACTAAGCCGTACAAAGGCTTCAAGAAGGGCCGCAGCTGGAACATGACCTATGCCGATGTCGAGCGACTCAAAAACCTGATACCGGAGCTGGAAACCGTGACGCCTTCCGTGAGCCTGTGGGGCAAAAGCGTCGCCCGCGGGGAAAGTGTATCGGCCTCTGCCGTGGTAAAAGGCAACCGGTCCGACTACGCCCGCATCGAAACGCCCCAGCTCAGATATGGCCGCTATATCAACGACGCCGACATCGCCCAAGAACGCAAAGTCTGCGTGATCGGCAAAAAAGTATATAACGAGCTATTCCCGGAAGGCGGCGACCCCTGCGGACAGCGTGTCAAAGTCGATGGATCCTATTACAACGTGATAGGCGTGGACTGGCACGATGGCGATGGCATCAACATCAACGGCCGCGCCTCGGAAACGGTGACCATTCCCATCAGCCTGGCCAAGAAGGCCTATAACATGGGCAATATCGTGCACATGATCTGCTTCACCGCCAAGGAGGGCATCGTCATGGACGATATTACGCCGCGGGTGCGGGAAGTGCTTGCCCGGGCGCATTATATCCACCCGGAGGACGAGCAGGCTATGTTCTTGCTGAATACGCAGCTGATTTTCGGCATTATCGACAATCTGTTCAACGGCGTGAATTTCCTCATTTGGCTTATTGGCCTGGGAACGCTCCTGGCAGGTGTGATCGGCGTATCCAATATCATGATGGTGAGCGTGAAGGAACGCACGACGGAGATTGGTATCCGGCGGGCCATCGGCGCTACGCCTGTGCAGATTCTAGGGCAAATCATTGCGGAGAGCACCGTGCTCACGCTGGTGGCCGGTATGGGAGGCATCGTGTTCAGCGTGCTCATCTTGTACGGAGTGGAACTGGGCATGACCACGGACGGCATCCTCAAAGCACCGTTCCAGGTGCCCTTTAGCGTGGCGGTGGTGGCGGCGTCGCTGCTCACTTTCCTGGGCGTGGTGGCCGGCCTGATGCCCGCCTCCCGCGCCATGCAAATCAAACCCGTGGATGCCATGCGAGATGAATAGCCCTGTCATACCCAAGATGATTAGTCCTGTCATACCGAGCGAAGCGAGTGTATCTCATGAAAGAATATAAAAGTAAATGCTATATGAAAAAATTCGGTAAAATCTTACTCATCGTCCTGGTGGCCCTCCTGTTCGCAGGGACTTTCGGCTACCTGTTCAAGCGCTCACAGCCTAAGGAGATCCGCTACCAGGAACTTACTCCCGCCATGGGCGACATTTCCAAAAGCACCGTGGTAACCGGCAAAATCCAGCCCCGGGACGAGGTTAACGTGAAACCGCAGATCAGCGGCATCGTGGCCGAGGTTTACAAACAGGCCGGCCAGACCGTGCAGCTGAACGAAGTCATCGCCAAGCTCAAGGTGATTCCGGACATGAACCAGCTGGCCAGCGCCCAGAGCCGCGTACGCCTGAGCGAGGTGAACCTGGAGCAGGCGCAAGTGAATTACGACCGCGAGAAAGCGCTGTACGACAAGCAGTTGGTAAGTGCCGATGAGTTTGAAAAGATACGGCAGACGCTCAAACAGGCGAAGGAAGAGCATGCCATCGCCCAGGAAGCCCTGGAAATTATCCGCGACGGTGTGTCCTCGAGCAACAAAACGGGGAGCACCACGCTCATCCGTTCCACCATCTCGGGCCTGATCCTGGACGTGCCGGTGAAGGTGGGTAACTCCGTCATCAACTCCAATACCTTCAACGACGGTACCACCATCGCCACGGTGGCCAACATGAACGACCTCATTTTCGATGGCAACATCGACGAGACGGAAGTGGGTCGCCTGCACCTGGGACTGCCGGTGCGCATCTCCGTGGGTGCGTTGCAGGACCTGAAATTTGAGGCGGCGCTGGAATACATCGCCCCGAAAGCTACCGAGAACAACGGCACCAACCTCTTCGAGATCAAGGCGTCCGTGAAAGTTCCTGCCGACGTCACCATCCGCAGCGGTTACAGCGCCAATGCCGAAATCGTGCTCCAGGAGGTGAAAGACGTGATTACCCTGCCGGAAAGCGCCATCCAGTATGAGGGCGAGCAAACCTTCGTGTACGTGAAAAACGGCGAGGAATACGAGCGCCGGGAGGTGGAGACAGGCCTCTCCAACGGTGTGAACATTGAAATCAAGCACGGCCTGGCCCTGGACGATGTGGTCCGTGGTCCGCAAATCATCACTAACAAGTAAGCCATGAAAATCTTGCTTCTTACCCTGGCCCTGCTTGCGCAGGCTCCGACGGATTCCATTCCGGACCTCTCCCACCCCTGGACGCTGAAGGAGTGCACGGACTGGGCGCTGGAACACAACCTTACCATCGCCTCGCAAACCATTACCCGGGAGAAGAGTGCCGTGGAGAAAAACACGGCTGAATGGTCCTGGGTACCCAATTTGAACGGTTCGGTGAGCCAGAACTGGAACTTTGGACGCAGCATCGGCGGAAACAACACCTATGAGCGAGGCAACACCGCCAACACCAGTTTCAGCCTGAACAGCAGCATGCCACTGTTCGACGGTCTGGCCACGCCCCGCCGCATCCAACTTACCCGCCTGAACCTGGAGGCCGCCACCAAGGACCTGGAAAAGGCCCGTGACGATATCCGCGTGTCCGTAGCCAAGGCCTATGTGCAGGTGCTGTACAATTATGAGATCGAGGGCGTCGCCCGCAGGCAGTTGCAGATTGACTCCATGCAGGTGGCACGCCTCCAAGGCCGCTTCGAGAACGGGAAAGCATCGGCAGCGGACGTGGCGCAGCAAAAGGCTTCGCAGGCCTCCAGCCACCTTACCTGGGTGCAGGCGCAGAACAACGTGCGAAGCGCCCTGCTGGATCTGGCACAACTGCTGGAACTCCATGTTTGGGAAGGCTTCCACATCGAACGGCCGGCCGTCGATATGGAATTCGTGCTGCTGAGCAGTCCTGACGATATTTTTGCCGATGCCCTTGGCATCCGGCCGGCTATCCGGGCGGAAGAACTGCGACTGGAGGGGACCTACCGCTCCATTCAAGTTGCCCATGCCCAGCACCTCCCTACCCTGAACTTATCGGCCGGACTGGGAACCAATTATTATAGTTCGTTTGCCGCCACACAGGGATTCTGGAACCAGATGAGCAACAACTTCAGCCAGTTCGTGGGACTTACGCTCAACATTCCTCTTTTCACGCGCTTCAGCGCCCGGAACCAGTTGCGGACCGCCCGATTGAACCGCACCAATCAGGCCATTCAGTTGCAGCGGGTGAAAAACACCCTGTACAAAGAGATTGTGCAGGCGTGGAACGGCGCCGTTGCCGCCCAGGCCAAGTGGGAAAGCGCCCAGAAAGCTCAGGAAGCCGCCCAGGCCGCCTTTGAACTGAAGGAAGCCCAGTATGAGAACGGGAAAGCAACGATCACCGAATTCAACGAAGCCCGTAACCGTCTGGTCAAAAGCCAGTCCGACGCGGCCCAGGCCACTTACGAGTACCTGTTCCAAACCCACCTGGTAGAATTCTACCGCGGCGGAGAACTTACGCTGTAGCCTGGGCCGCGTGGCGACAACTCGCTGATTAATAAAACCTTACGCAAAGTACCTTATCTTATTTGGGACAAGGTACTTTATGTATATTCCTATGAATCAAACAATTAACTCCACACACAAAAAGATTTGCACAATTGAAACATTATGATTACATTTGCAAAAATAATAACAGACATGGAAACGATTACAAAAATTCAGACCGTTATCAGGTTTAGGGAGGATATCCTGAACCGGGCCCGGTATAAGGCCAAGCAACAAAATATGTCCTTGAATGCGTACCTGGAGCATGTGGTTGTGGAGGCGGTGAAGCCGCAGATTCCCAAACTCCCCAAGGATTTTACAATTACTCCTGCCGTAGAGCGGCTTTCCGGCATTATGCCCGCACCTACACAAGAGCAACTGGCTGCAGATGATCGCCTGGCATACATCTATAATAAAGGGCTTGCTGTATGAAGATTTTTTTGGACACCAACATCATCATGGATTGGTGCGAGAAAACGCGCCCGGGGAACCCTTTCGCCAAGACAATCCTGTCATCGGCCGGACCGGACACCTATGAACTATACGTCAGTACACAAAGTATTATAGACTGTGCCTATTCATTGAGAAAACTCGGCGTCCATTATGAAGAGTTCAGTGAACTGTTCCGCGTTCTGCGCACGATTACCCACATCGTGGGAATAGATGAACTGGATTTGCTTTGGGCCCTGGAGCACTATTCCGGAGATTTTGAGGATGACATGCAGTATGCCAGCGCCTACAGCAATGTTTGCGACTTTTTTATAACCCGTGACAAGGCGCTCTTCTCCCTGAACGACAAATACTGCCCCATGACCGTTATCACGCCCGAGGACTTTGTGGCGGCAATGGCGGAAGATTAGAAACTGCGGCCCACCAGAGCGTGGGCAAAGGTTTTCAGGGCATCATGGGCATAGGGCGGAATGCCGGCGTCCGTGCCCTTGAAGACCGCCCGGGTGCTCAGGTCGGAAATGGCCTTTTTGGCGGCGTCGGCCACTCCTACGCTATCATAGATGCCCTTTACGCGGGCAATTTTGTCGGCCTTTTCCTCCGGGGTAACCGCAGGGGCATTCAGGGCCTCCTCCAGGCCCTCTGCGCCCAGATCCAGGGCTTTTAACGTGAGCCAGGACTTCTTGCAGTTCAGGATATCCCCGCCAATGGGCTTGCCAAATACCTTTTCGTTTCCATACGCATCCAGGTAATCGTCAGCTACTTGGAACGCCAGACCCAGATAGTAGCCATAATCGTACAGGCACTCCTGACTGGGCAGGTTGGCGCCGCCGATGAGGGCGCCCAGCTGGGACGCACAGGCAATGAGGACGCCGGTCTTGAGGCCGATCATCTGCATGTACTCCGCCATGGTAACGTCGTTCCGCTTTTCGAAGTCCATGTCCATTTGCTGGCCGTCACATACCTGGGAGGCCGTGCGGGAGAATAGCTCCAGCGCCTCCGGCAAAACGGCCGCCGGAGCCTTGGCGATGCGCTTGTAGGCATCGATGCACATCACGTCGCCACTGAGGATAGCGGTGTCCTCGTTCCACTTTTTCCAAACCGTCTCGTGCCCGCGGCGGAGCGGGCTACGGTCCATGATATCGTCGTGGATGAGGGTGAAGGTATGGAACACCTCCAGACCGGCCGCAGGTTCCAAGATTTGCGGCGTAAGGGTATCGGCAAAGAAGCTGTAAGTAAGGAGGCACAGACGGGGCCGGATGCGCTTGCCGCCAATGGCAATCATGTAGCGGAGCGGATCATACAGTCCGGCAGGTTCTGCCTGAAATTCTATCTTGCCGAAAAGGTCCTTCAGGGCCTGGTCGATGGAGCTCTCTGGAATCATGGGTAGTATTTTTTGCAAATATAACAAAAATAGCAGAAATGTCCTTGAGCAATCCCTGTTCGGGAATGGGGGCATCTGCAATGTTTCGTGTTAAATATTTGGAAAGTAAAAATAATATTCGTAAACTTGCTAGCGAAAAGTGAAGCGCAATTATTTTAATAATTTCTAATTTAAACTTGAAGATTATGGCTAACTACAATTTCAATGACAATCTGTTTGAGATTAGGAAATCTCCTGAAAGCATCATTGCCGCACAGGCGCTGACCTTCGACGATTTTGTATATAAAACTGATACTGATTTCCATGACAAGTGCGCGACGGGTAGATGACAAGAATATTCTTTGCATTTCTAATAAGTAAAGATTGAATACTGTTTCCGAAGAAGGAATAGCGGAAATCAACACCCTATCAAAACTGGTGTTAAGGAAAAGAGGCGATTCGGCGGTAGAGTTTTACAATACCGCCAATCGTCTTTATGTGCTTCGTTTTATTGAGGTAGCAGAGATGGGGGGGCATCGTGTGCTTTACTTCTATCTCAATCTTGCCGAAGGGAAACGTGGCGGTGCGCCCGACAAGGAGGTGGGGCGCATGATTGTGGCCGTGATTACCCAATATCTGGAAGAGCATCCTGACGATCTGGTTTGCTACTGCCATTACGACAACGTTTTGTCTGACGCGCTTAACAGGATATTCCATCTGTGGGCGCGTTCTTATCAGGATGTGATAGGGGGAAAAGTCACTTGTTTCGACGGCACCGGTCATAACCACGAAGGGCGTGGACTGCATTTCATGGTGATACATCATTTACGGTGTAAGGACATCGCCGGACTGAAGACCTACATTCTGGAAAACAGCGACGCGTTTGCCACCACTGTCAAAGAGCAGATTCTTCTTCTCTTAGACATCAAGGAGCAAATGCTCCAATCAGACAATGCGGTGTGTTAAGCTACATAACGACAGCTTGCAAGGACTGAGTGGCGGACTGGTACCTGAAGGCATGAAAGTATGTCTGGTGTTAGGTGCCAAACTGCGTCCCGACAACTCGCTGTCGCCTATCCTGCAGCTGCGGGTGAGGCTGGTGAGCATTCTTGCCAATGCCTACCCCGACTGGCTGTTCTACATCTCCGGTTGTCGTGCCGACACTTCCGTCCTCTATCGCACACTGGTAGAGGAATACCATATCGCCGAAGAGCGCTTTGTGCTGGATTCCTGTGGCTATAATACCTTTCGCTCGTTATGGAACATGGATCAGTATTTCCAGCAGACCCGATTCTACATCCTGACCAGCAGCTTCCACATCACCCGTTCACTGCGTATTGCCCGATGGCTGGGTTATGATGCCTGGGGCATTGACATCAGCGACTATGAAAAGGTGAAGGCGAATCCCTACTTCTGGCGCGAACAGGTGGCATCGCTGCGCTCGCTGTGGCTGGTCTTCTGCGTCAGGACGCCCCTCGCCCGTGTTACAAGATATTTTTATTGGAAAAGACAGCTCCGCCGCCTGCGATGCAACGAGCAGCTGTTTCACGCACAAAACGAGCAGATACTGCAGCGTGCGATGAAAAATGTGGATAAGTCGATGCCGCTGACCGAATACTTCTTCCGCCAACTGATGAAGGGCGGGGTTATTACCTCAATGACACAGTCTATGGAGGAAGAGCACCTGATAGTGAGCCTGAGTCATGTGGACTGTACCACCGTGATAGAGGATGTGCTGTCACTGGCGCTATGTTACAGAGACGGGCGCACCACACTGGATGACTTAAAGGACTACTACCGGCGGATGCACTATCAGGACGGCGTCATCTCGTTTGCCACCCGTAACCATTATTTTACCTGGATCATGCAGTCGGCCATCAAGGAGGGCTTTGTGGAGCTTGTCAGTCCCGAAGAACCCGCCTTTCCCTTTACGGAGAAGGCAGACCTGCAGCTGAGCTATATGACCCAAAACAAGCATCTGTTCCGCCCCCAGATGGATGACGAGGAAAACTACAAGGCTATCGCCCTTCGCCAGCAGCAGCGCGTGCGCTTTACCTATATCCCCCGTGAACTGCTGGGCATGCCGCAGGATTCGGAATTGGGCGTGATTCGCGACGGCGACATCATGGCCGTGGTGTGTGACCAGCATAGCTGGATACGAGGTGTGGATATCAAACACCTGCTGATAGCCAAATGGATTGACGGCAGACTGCATTTCTATCATGCCAGCGAAAGTGGATTCGGACTTGCAGACATGGATGCCTACACTTATATGAAGGATAAGTTCACAATGATAGGGGTGGCGGTATATAGATTGAAATATTATGATGCAGCATAATGAATATGTGTTGAAAAACATGTTCGGGTCGTTCTTTCTGGCGACCGTCATGTCAGCGCTGATGAGCCAGTTGGGTGGTTTCACCGATTCCATCGTGGTAACTCATCTGGTGTCGCCCGATGCGCTGTCGGTTGTCCGTATCTGTACGCCCTTTGAGAGCTTCATATTCATCATCATCGGCATGATGAGTGCCGGTGCCCGTTTCCTGAGCGCACGAAGCATCGGTGCCCAGAACTACGACAAGGTGAACCGGGTGTTCAATAATCACCTGTACTATGTCATCTTCTCCACACTACTGGTCATCGCTCTTGTATTGCCTTTCCTCGACGTGTTGGCAGGCCTCATAACAACCGATGAGCGGTTGTTGCCCATGCTGAAGCCCTATATCCACGCCGAAATGTTCGCTGTCTTTGTCGTTTCCGTCTTTGGCGTACCTATCTCTTACGTCATCACCAACGGCAATCCGAGCCTCATAACCCGACGCATCATCATCTCACAGATACTCAATGTCGGGTTCGACCTGCTATTCTGCGGTGTGTTCGACATGGGCATGGCCGGTGCATCGCTTGCAACAGCGCTGAGCAACCTGCTCGCCTTCACCTCGTTGGTGGGCTATATGCGCAAGAACAGTAAAATATTCCGTCTCAGGCGCCCGGAGAAGATATGCAGCATCCAGATGTATCGTGAATGCTTTACCATCGGCCTCCCCATGCTGATATCGGCCTTGTTAGCTCCGGCCATAGCCTTCACCATGAACTCGCTGGTTATCGGGAAACTCGGTGCCGACGCCATGTATTTCTTTACCATCTATTTTCAGATCAATGGTATCTGTATGCTGGCACTATCAGGCTCCAATACTGCCATCACCAATATCGGCGGCATTCTGCTAGGCGAAGAAGACTACGACAGTTTCCGATTGCTCACGCGACGCATCTTCCGTATGCTGATACTGATAATGGTGGCGGCGAGCCTGCTGATATTCCTCTTCCCCGCCTTGATTGCAAGAATCTATGGAGCCGACGACAGCCTGATAGCACAGTGCTATACGCCGTTGCGCCTGATGAGCATCGCCTTCCTGCCCAATGCCATTTCCGAGACATTGAGCGTGCTATACTTCGTGCAGGGGCATCAGAAGCTATGCCGGTGGATAGAGATTGTAACCAACTTGGGAAGTATCGGCATTATTGTCATTATGGCGCTCTACAACCCCGAACTTATCTGGTACATCCTGCCCTTCACCGCTTGGCTCCTGCTACTGGTGATGGTTGCCATGGCCTATGTAGTACACCGCAAGAATCCTCTTTATGCCTGGCCGACACTGGAGAATACGGTGCCGTCGAACCCGGCCGTCACTTTCTCCATACCTTATACCAAAGAGGGTGTCGAGGCATTCCTGACTCAGGTGCATCCCTTTGTGGAAGCATGCGAGCTTCCTGACGGTTTTGCCGTGGACATTGCGCTGGAGGAACTACTCTATGAAATTGTGGAGACGCATGAACCGCTTTCCTCCAAGGAGATTGAAACCTTCGATGTGCGTATCATCGACAAGGAAAAAGAACTCACGGTGGTTGTTAAGAGTAAGGGCCCTCTGAGAAATCCGATTTATAAATATTCGGATGAGGAATTGGCGGATATCGATGAGAACAATCTGCGACGAGCCATCTTGTCGCGCGTCTGCAAGAATATCCATCACAAGTACATGAATGGTATTAACTGCATCTATCTGAATTATAGCCGAACCGTAGCATGACCTTTATCCGGCCACTATACACCTGTGGCGCCTTTAACCGCCAGGCACAGAGAGCTGTGATGTACAATACGGCCCATGGCACTTGCTACACTTTTGACGGTGTATCGGCCCTGCTGGTCAATGAGGTGCTGAAAGGCAAGAGAGAATGTCCTATCGACACAGGGCATATCGCCGAGGTGACAGGCGCTACAGAAGAACAGGTCGCCAAGTTCTGTCAAGCGTCGCTGATGCCTATAGGACTTGTCCACGACCATGTGTTCAGTGACGAGGAGTGGCGGCAGTACCGAAAGGATAATCCTCCCTGCATAGCCACAAAGGGTTATGAGCCTTTAAACGATTATAAGGACTCCTTCCCCGAGGAACTTCGGGTTTCCCTGACTTTTGAGCTTACCTACGCCTGTTGTGAGCGTTGTTTGCACTGTTATAACGAAGGCGCTGCCCGCAGCGACCTGCAAGAAGAACACCGCCTGCGTCCAAATATGCTAAGACTGGCCGATTACAAGCGTATCATCGATGAAGCCGCAGCATTAGGAATACCCGAGGTGATCGTCACGGGCGGTGATCCGTTCAGCTATCCCCACTGCTGGGACATCCTTGAGTATATGCACGAGCGCAATCTGGCTGTGAGCCTGTACACCAACGCCCTCGCGCTCAACAATAGCGAAAAGATAAGACGCATCGCCCGTATGGGTCTCCGACAGCTGAGCGTATCAATCTATAGCACCGATGCCGAGGTCCATGACCGGATAACACGTAGGCGCGGCTCGTGGGAGCAGTCGATGAAGGTGCTGAGGGAACTGGCAGCATGGCCTGTGCCCCTGAACCTTAAGACGCCCGTGTTCCGTCTGAACACCCGAACCTATTATGGGGTGCGCGAAATAGCCCGCCAATTGGGTGCAGAAAATGAGGTCTCGTGCCTGCTGTTACCCGGTGCCGATGGCGATATATCTTTGATCGAACATCTGCAGACACGTCCTGAAGCACTGCGTGTCATTTTGACGGATCCACTGGTGAAAAATCATGTGCCAGCCGATGGAAAAGTCAACGGCTACCAGTTTGGCAGCGAGCGTGGGTTCCCCTGCTCTTCCAATGGGTTAATCACCATTTCTCCCAGTGGGGTGGTCAGTGCGTGCAGTTCTATCCCCATCACCTTTGGCGATGTGCATCATGTATCGCTCAGTAAGGCCATCATGAGCCTACAGCGCCAGCAGATGCGTCAAGCCGATCAGAAGCAGGCGTTTCCCGTCTGCGGCCAGCACGACTATTGTCAGTATTGCCGCGTGCCCTGTTATGCCGGTGAGCAATTGGAAAAGCATGCCGACGGCACTTTCGTGCTCAGAGAGATAAAAGGCGACGCTTGCCTGACAGCCCAAATAAGCATGGAACTATGTCGGCAAATTGAACAGGGAGTGGACCCGCTTGGCGGCAAGAGCATCGAGGAATGTCTGGCCGCCCAGCCTGTAGAAGAGGTGCCTGAGTTCCGTAAGAAGCTCAGCCTAAATTCCGTAGCACGTTAGTCCTCCCCCTTTTCAATTACAGCTCAAACACCACGGAGGAGTTGGCTCCCAACTTGAGGGCGGTCTGGTTGACGGTGGCGGCGCCGAGGACAGCCACGGGGTGGGACATGTCGTCGGTCACGGTCACCTGCTTCTCGGAGGAGGCTACGTTGTGGATGACCAGCAGCTTCTCATCACCGGCCGTCATGTACCAGGAGGCGATGGAAGAACCGGTCAGCTTGGCATCGGTCATGGTGCCGGAAGCCAGGGCTTCGTAGGTGTTGCGCAGGCGGCTCCAGGTTTCATACACCTGCAGGATGGAACCTTCCGTTGCGGACTGGGCCTCCACGGATATATCGGCCTTGAGCATGCTGTTGTCCACTTTGTTCTCCACGCCCTTCTTGGCGCAATCCTTGCCGGCCTTGTCCCACATCATAGGAGTACGGACATATTCGTCGCCGCTGCCCTTGGTGCCGTAATAACCCAGTTCCTCACCCTGATAGATGAAGGGTTTACCGCCACCGGAAAGGAGGATGGCACCCGCCTGTTTCATGCGGTTGATATTCTTGTTCACGTTGGAGCCAAAGCGGTCCTGGTCGTGGTTGGACAGGAAGAAGGAAGTGGTGGCATCGGAGCGTTGGGCCGTGTGGTCATTAATAAAACCGGCCACCGTGGACACGAAGCCCGAAGCGTTTCCGTTGTTTAGTATGTCACGCACTTTGTAACCATAATCAAACTCGAAGCACGAGGTGAGGCCCTTGTAATAGGTCTTTTCGATATTGTGACCATCCCAGGCTTCGGCCACCATAAAGATGTCCGTCGTCTGTCCCAGGGAATTGCCAGCTGCCTTGTAGGTAGCGTTGCAGTGGTCGTACCACTTGCCCAGCAGCGTAATATTGGAGGTATTGTTGTACGAGTTGATACCGCCGCAGATGTGTTTCACGGCATCGAGACGAAGACCGTCCACACCCAAATTGATCCATTTGTCGGCCGATGCAGCCAAATCCTGGAAGCAGGCGTTGGTTTCCGCCACGGAGACATCACCGTAGTTCAGGTCCGGCATCCAGTCGGAGAAGCAGCCCATGTAGAACAGGGTTTCGGTGGAGACGTTGGTAAGTTCGATCTTGTAGCGGCCGCTTCCGGTGAACCACATGTCGGCACCGTCGCCCACCAGGTCCACGGGCGTGTCCAGAGAGATGGTAGTGGCAGACTTGGCGCCGAACTTGGAGCCGGCGTCCCAGTTGTTGTACTTGCGCACCAGGATACCCCACTTGCCGCTGATATCCATTACCAGATAGTAGGTACCATCGCCCTTATCGACAAATTTCACCACTTTCCCTTCGCCGCCGTCCTGCCAGGTCCACAGGTTCCAGCTGGCGCTGCCGTTGGTCACGGCCTCGGTGGTGCTGGAGATGGTGAGCTTGGGGGAACCGCTGGTTACCTGCTTCCACTCGCCGGACTGGTAGGAAGTACCCTTCAGCATGGGGAACTTGCTGTAATCGGCCGAAGGATTGGCGCTGAAGAAATAGTAGTCCCTGTACTTGCTCTCCGGATCGGCAATGGCTTCCTGGAACCAGGGGTTGTTCTTACCGCTGTGGTTCAGGACGTAGTCCATGTAAATGGCGATGCCTTTCTCGTGCGCGGCGGCCAGAAGGTCCTTGAAGTCGGCTTCGGCCTTTGCAGTAGTGTGCTCCCCTACTGCATAGAGCGGATTCAAGGCGTAGTAGTCGTTTACGTCATAGGCGTGGTAGGAGCTGGTAGGATGCGCCGGGCTCAGCCACAGGGCCGTAATACCCATCTTATCCAGATAATCCAACTTGTTCTGGATACCCTTGAAGTCACCGATGCCGTCGCCGTCGGAATCGGCGAAGGAATAGATGAGAAGCTGGTAAGCCGTGTTGGAACGCTTGATACCGTCGAAACTGTCAGGATTAGCGACCAGGGTGACCCAATTGGAACCGGATTGCGCTACGCTCACCGAAGCTTTGAGGCTGCCGGCGGCAAAGTCCACTGAACCTGTGCGGGCGCCACCTTCATTCGCAGCCACGGACACGCTCAGCGAACCGCTGCCACTGCCGGAAGTAGTGCTCAATTTGATCCAGTCGGCCGAGGGAGTGGCCGTCCAGTTCCCGGAGGTATTCACCTGCACGAACTTGGTGGATGAGTCGGACTCCGTGAATGACAGCGAAGTAGGGCTTACCGTAAGTTCCGACGTAGGGTCAGAAGGCGTTTCCTTGTTGCCGCAAGCCACCATGGCTATTGCAGCGGCCAGTATCCAAAGGTATCTTTTCATATTTGTTTGTAATTACACCGAAAACAATTATCTTTGCAATACATTCTAAGAATGAATAAGATTCTGTGTTGGACTGTTTCCTTCGGCGAGGACTTATTCATTCTTTTATTTTATCCACTATCGAGTAGAAATCCACCATACCTGTAATCCAATTCTCGCGAATTACCAAGAAGGAGTCTTCTCTATCAATTTCTGTACGATAGTAACGATAACTATAATCCGGCCTTTCCGGATCAAACATCTCACAGACAAAATCAGAAAGTGGGAAGCGCCACAGTATTTCAGTAATCGCCTCATTCTTTCTTAAGTAATGGGTATGTGGCTGATTAATTGCCTCCTTAATACCCTTCCCAGTAAAAAGAATCTGCTTCCCTGTCTGCAGTTCCAACATTGTCTTACCTTGCAAATTCTGTTTTGCCCACTCCAACGTCAATTTCCTGGAGGCTTTCAATTCACTCTCACAATCCATCGCATTCCATTTTGACAAATGTAAAGATTTGTCTCATAAAACGCAACAGAATTTGAAGGAAATAGTGGCAAGCGGGCGTCCGGTCAGGGGCGCCCGCCTGAAAAATTAAAGGACAAGGGTAGTAATTACCACTTCCTCGGTAGCAGGAGTGTACTGAACGGTGTACACGCCCGGAGTAGGAGTCTTGATATTCTTACCAGGACCTGCCACTGTGAACGGAGTTCCGGAGGTGAAGGTGAAGCCTTCTTCCGTAGCGCCACGGGTGTCGGCATCGTCCCAGGATGCGTTCCGGCGAATCTTGAACTCTCCATCCAACTGAACGGAAAGATTGATGTACACACCGGCGGCCAGTTCCACCATATGGAAGTCCTTACTCCAGACGGTTCCGTTGACCTCGCCAATCAAGGCCCATTCGGCACGGTACACCGTCACTTCCTCCTTGTCTGCGTCATAGGCAACGACATAGTAGCCCTCTTCGGGAACACCGATGTTCTTACCGGGAGATGCTACGGAGAATGCGGTGAGCGGCTCAAACTTGAATCCGTCTTCGGTAGCTCCGCGCGTATCGGGATCGGCCCAGGAAGAATTCTTGCGAAGCTTGAATTCGCCACTGATTTTCACGACATCACTCCACCAGCGGCCGTCAGGACCTACCTGCATCATGAAATCCTTACTCCAGGAAGTACCCGAGATACCACCAATGAGGGCCCAGCCCTGCAGGAAAACGAGATTCGTATTGGTATCGTAAACCACATGGTACTTACCGGCATTCTTCACCTTCAGGTTCTTACCGGGATGTGCAGGCTCAATGGCCAGACCGGGTTCAAGGGCAATGCCATCTTCAGAGCCACCGATGCAGTCTGCATCGGCCCAGCTGTTATTGAAGCGGAGCTTGAATTCGGAGGAGGCCTCAAACTCGAGTTCCTCACTCACCCACACGCCATCGGTATTGGTCATGTAGAAGTCCTTGTTCCAAGTGGTACCGTTCACAGAACCGATCACAGACCACTGGTTGGAAGGAAGAGCGTTCTCGACTTTGATCTTCAGGTTGTTCTTGTCGAAGGTTACTACATATTCGGCATCGGCGGGAACAATGATATTGGGGCCGTCATCGCTAATGGCATCAAATTCAACACCAAGTTCCGTAAGTGCACCGCCATAGCTGAGTGTCCAGTCATGGCCGCTGCGAATCTTGAAGCCACCGGTAGTGAGTGCTGTAGCGGGGCTCACCCAGATGCCGGATTCGGTTTCGGTCATATCCACATCACCACCCCAACCATTGAAGTCGCCGATGAGTGAGTAGATTTCGAAGTCGCTGATGACATTGATGGTGGGAGCTTCGGCATCGCTCAGATCCAGGACAACCTTATAGAAGCCCTTCTCCACAGGGATGTTGGCACCACCTGCCACGGCCGGGAATGCAGTACCCACAGTGTAGGTGTAACCTTCATCCTTGGACATACCGTAATCGGATTCCCACTTGCCATCCTTGCGCCACTTGAACTCGGTAGCATCGGCGGCAGTGATGTAAGCGGTCCATACGCCGTCCTTTTCGGTGGCCAGGATGTCCTCGCCATCACCCCACTTGCCATTGAGGCCGATGATGTTCCAGCCCTTCACCTCTACCGGTTCCGGTTCGGGTTCATCGCCACCAATCAGCGGGCTCTTGCCGCCCAGCGACTCAACCACCATGAAGGAGTTGGTTGCAGGGTTGCACAGAAGGTCATAGGCACCGTCGACGGCAACCGCCAGGTTCTTACCACCGGCTGCGCCACTGTACTCCTCACCCAAGGTAACCACAAACGGCTCGGTATCACCTGCGGCACCAATATTGGTATCCCACTTCTGATCCATACGGAACTTGAACTGGTCAAACGGGGTCAGGACGACACCTTCGGCCACATGCCATTCACCGTCCGTGATCATCTGGATGTCCTTGTTCCACTCCATCTCGAAGCTGGCGATAGCGCCAATCACGCTCCAGTTACTGATGTCGTCAAAACCAGGATAGGTCTCGAAAGCAGCATACAGGGTAAGCGTACCGGCTTCCTCGTCCAGGAGCAGGTCATAATTACCTTCAGCAGGGACGCCAAGGTTCTTACCACCGGCCGTTGCTTCGATTGCCTCACCAACAGTCATAACATAAGGTTCAGTGTCTCCAGGGGCGCCGAAATTGGTATCCCAGCCACCATCTTTACGGACCTTGAACTGATCATCCGGGGTGAGCTTCACATTGCGGGCAACGTGTTTATTACCGTCGGGAGTCATGTACATCGGGCCGTCAGCATTCCAGCTGTTGCCGGTGCTGGCGATAGAGCCGATCAAGCCCCAAGGGCTGGCCTCAGTGAAGTCGGCCCAAGGATTTCCAGGCTGTTCTTTTTCCTCAGGCATGATCCAGGTGAATTCATACTTCTCCTTGGAATCCACATACCCGTTGGTGATGCCTTTGGCGGGATCCTGGACGGAAGCACGGACCACAATGGCAACGGACACCTCTTCCAGCGGCTGGCAGCCACGGTTCTTGAGGGCGTTGGTGAGGTTCTTGCCGGTAAGGGTAAGGGTGTTATCTTCCTTTTTGGTAGAGAAGGTTACGTTGGTAGCGGTGCCTTTTACGGAAACCAAAGCCAGCGTATGATAGGTACCCATCTTCTGGTTGAAATCCATCTTGAAGACGGCGGGAGTGAACTGCACGGTCACATTATCGTCGACTGTTGCGCTCACCAGTGCAGGAGGAGTGGCGGTGGAAGTATCGACCACAGCCTTTACCTCCTCTTTGACGCAGGACAAGGCCATAAGGGCCAGGCAACCTGCAGCTATGATAGAAAGAATTCTTTTCATGTCTATTCCTTATTTTTTATATCCGTCGTTCTGTTTCAAATTGGGATTCACCATCATGTCAGAGACGGGGATGGGATAGAGGTTCTTGTAGTCTTCCACGGCCTTTCCGTCGTGAACGCCACCCTTCCACTGCCAAACATATTTGTCGGTGGTGAAGTAGTCGTAGCGGACCAGGTCCTGACGGCGCCAGAGTTCCAGATAGAGTTCACGGGCACGCTCGTCCAGGAGGCTGTTTTTATCCAAACCGTTTGCGTCGGGAACACCGGCGCGGGCGCGTACCTGGTTGAAGTAACCGAGGCCCTCGTTGAGGGAAATGACGCTGGAGCCATTCATGGCGCACTCGGCAGCCATCAGCAGCACGTCGGCATAACGGAATACCGGGAAGTCGGTGTCCGGGAAACCGTCAGCCTTACCGGGATTGCCGGCCGAAGTGATGTTCTTATACTTCTGGAAGCCGATACCATTGCTGAACTCACCCATGTCGGTCACATCCACGGTCTGGCCGTCTTCCCAGAAAATCTTACGATCATCGTTAGCGGTGAACTTGTTGTAGAATTCAGGGGTCATGCGGCAGCCGGCCCAACCAGAGGAGATGCCCAAGTCTTCGGGTTCCATGGAACCACCGGTGAAGGCGAAGATGAGGTAGGTAGTTACACCCCAGCTCTGGGTATCGGTACCATCCTGCTCAACAGCGAAGATGATTTCGTCGGTGCGCTGGTCGTTATCGGCCAGGAACAGTTCCTGATAAGGGCTGTATACGCCGCCTACGGAAGTAGTGTGCAGGCTGTAGCCATCGTCCATGATGTCTTTGAGGACGGTGGCGCACTTGTCCCACTGAGCAGTGCCGGTGTACACCTGGGCGTTCAGATAGAGCTTGGCCAGGATCATCTTAGCAGCGGTCTTGTTGATGCGGCCATACTCGGTGGCGGCGCGCTCCGCAAGGGCGCTGTTGTCGATGATGTCCTTCAGTTCAGTCTCCAGCCAGTTGTACAGGTCGGCACGGGTAATGCGCTGAGGGATCTGGCCCACCACGGAATTCTCATCGGCAAAAGGCACATTGCCAAAGTTGTCGATGGCGTGGTAGTAGCTGAGGGCGCGGAGGGCGCGGGCCTCAGCAATCCATTGCTCCTTCTTAGGCATAGCCAGGTTGGAGGCGTTTGCCTGACGGATGAACTCGTTGCACTGGGCAATCTGGAAGAACATACGGGAGTAGATGGAATAAATAAGACCGGTGGAAGGATCCCACTGCATCTTACATACATCCGGAACACCTTCATCGTTCCAGCCGCACACATACACGTCGGTGGAGAGTTCGCACAGGTGGAACAGACCACGGATATACTGGCTCATACCGCCGTCCAGACCGGAGATGGAAGGGTCTCCGTTGGGGCCGTTAAAGCCGGAAGTAGCATAGCCCGTATAAATACCGGCCAGGAAGGCGTTGAAATCGTCCGCGGTGCGGAACGCTTTATCGGCCGTGTTCTTATTGGGGTCGATGGGCGTAACGGTCAGATCCTTCACACAGGAGGCGGCCATCACGGTAATTGCAAGCGAAGCAAGGATATATTTGATGGTTTTCATATTCGTATCCTCCTTTTTTAGAATTTGAATTTAAGACCAAGGACGAAGGTACGAGGACGCGGGTAAACCGTTCCGTCGATACCGCCATAGACCTCGGGGTCGAGACCGGAGTACTTGGTAAGGGTGCAGATGTTCTGGACCGTACCAAAGATGTTCAGGGAAGCAGGACGTCCGGGAACCATCTCGAAGAGTTTCGGGAAGGTGTAGCCGATGGTGAAGTTGTCCAGCTTGAGGAAGGAACCGTTCTCAATGTAATAGTCGGAGATGTACATGGCGTCGTCGAAGTTGGACTTCAGGGCGCTGGCGTTGCGGTTGGACACAAAGTTGTTCACCCACAGGTCCTTGTACATTTCGTTGTTGGAAGCCACGTTGTTGTAAACGTAGTTGCCCAGGGAAGCGTGTCCGCTGAGGGCGGCCGTCAAATTCTTGTAGCTGAAGTTGATGTTGAAACCGAAGTTGAAGTCGGCCCAGGGGCTATGGAAGAAGTAACGGTCGCTTTCGTTGATGACACCGTCGTTGTTACGGTCTACATACTGGCCGAAGACAGGGGCACCGTTCTGGTCATAGACCTGCTGGTACACATAGAAGGAGTTCATGGGATAACCCACGTCGTGCTTCTGGACCCAGTTGTCGGTACCGCCGGAAATACCACCGGTACGCACACCTTCCTTGTTCTCGGAGGAAGCGTTCAGCTTGGTGATGCGGTTCTGGTTGTAGGCCACGTTGAAACCGGCAGACAGGTTGATGTCACGGGTTTCCACGATAATACCGTTCAGTTCCAGTTCCACACCCTTGTTGGTGAGGGAGGCGATGTTGGTGTTCAGGTAATTGGTGAGGTTGGACAGGGCTGCCACCTGGATGTAGGAGAGCAGGTCCTTGGTGTCACGCTGATAAACCTCCACGGTACCGGTGAAACGCTCGTTCCAGAAACCGAAGTCCACACCGATATTATAGGTAGTGGTGGTTTCCCACTTGAGGTCTGCGTTGTAACCCAGGGCCGTGATGGGCTTGATGGTCTGGCCGTTAATCTGGTAGAAGGAACCCATCTGGTTGGAGTAGAAGGTAGCGAAGGTGTCGTAGTAGCCACCTACGCCCTGCTGACCGGTCTGGCCCCAGGAAGCGCGAAGCTTCAAGGTGGACACGGCGCTGGCGTTCTTCATGAAGGGCTCATTCTTGATATTCCAACCCAGAGCCACGGAGGGGAACAGACCCCACTTGTTGTTCTGGAAGCGGGAAGTACCGTCACGACGGATGGTAGCGGTGATGAGGTAGCGGTCTCCGTAGCTGTAATTGGCACGGCCGAAGAAGGAAACCAGGAAGTACTCACCCTTGAAGGAGGAATCGCCGATGACGGTCTTGTCGGTGAGCTTGTAGGTCTTGGAGTCGTTATCGTTATAGAAACGCTGCCAAGAATAACCGGCCATCACGTCCATGAAGTGCTTCTTGTTAAAGGTATGGCTGTAGTCGGCATAGGCCTCCAGAGTGGTGTCCATACGGCCGTAGTGGTAATCGGTATGGGAACCGCTGCCGCTCTGCTGGGTGTTGTGATAGGAAGCCTCGGACCCCTTGGCCAGTTCGGTAACGCCGGAGCTCTTGGCCCAGTCCATACCCAGGTTCAGGTTCAGGCGCAGATCTTCCAGGCCGTGGATCTTATAGTCGAACTGAGCGTTGCCGATGAAACGGTTGGCAGCGGCATAGTCGTACTTTTCGTTGAGCTGGGCAACCGGGTTGAGGGTGGCCATGGTGTTGGGATTGCCGTCGGTTCCACGCCAGATGCGGTAGCCGTTAAGACCACCCTGGGCGTCCGTTGCATAAATGGGCTGGGTGGGGTCGTAACGCAGTGCGCTGCCGATAGCACCCTGGTCGGCATACCAGTTCTGTGCATAGGTATACTTTCCGTTGAGTCCCACGGTGAGGTGCTTGTCGAAGAAAGTAGGCGACAGGTTCAGGGAAGCCGTAGCACGGTTCATCTTGGAACCCTTCAGGGTACCGTTCTGGGTGATATAACCACCGGAAACACGGTAAGGGAGGGTCACGGAACCAAAGTTCGCATTACCGTTCACGCTCAGGTTGGCGTCTACGGTAGCAGCTGCACGGTAGATTTGCTTCTGCCAGTCGGTGTTCTCCTTTCCAAGGGCGGCCAGGGCGGCGGCGTTGATCTTGCCGTTGGCCACGCGCTGGGCGATGAGGGAGCGCACCTGATCACCAGTGAGCACATCCTGATACTTGGCGATGGTGTTCAGGGAACCGGTGACGTCAATGGCGATCTGAGGCACATTGCTGGTGGTCTTGGAACCCTTCTTGGTGGTGATCACGATAACACCGTTGGATGCGCGGGAACCGTAGATAGCGGTAGCGGATGCATCCTTAAGGACGGTGAAGCTCTCGATGTCTTCGGGGTTGATGGAAGACAGAGGGTCGCTCATGCCGGAAATGCCGTCGTTGGAAACAGGCAGACCGTCGATGATCACGAGCGGGCTCTGCTCGGCGTTCAGGGACGCGGTACCACGGATACGGATGGTAGCGCCGGAACCGGGCATACCGCTACCCGAGGTAACCACCACACCGGCGCTCTTGCCACGCAGGAGGTCGGCGGGGGTGGTGACAACGCCCTTGTTCACTTCGTCGGCCTTCACAGTGGAGACCGAACCGGTGAGGTCGCTCTTCTTCACGGTACCGTAACCGATCACCACAACCTCATCCAGGAAATGAGTGTCCTCGGCGAGGGTGATGGTGGCGGGCACGGCGGAAGCCGGGAACGTCTGGGTTGCATAGCCGATGCAACTCACCTCAATGATTGCATTGGCACTGGAGACGGTGAGGGCGAAGTCGCCATCCAGACCGGTGGAAACGCCATTGGACGTTCCCTGCTCGATCACCGAGGCTCCGATAACGGGGCCGATGGCGTCTACCACCACACCTTTAACCTGGTATCCGCCCTGGGCGAATACGGTAACGCAGGCTGCCAGCAGCACTGCGAATGCGGTTAAAATCCTTTTCATTAGTGTGTAGTTAATTGTTAGTAGTTATTTGGTTTTGATGAATCTTACGCTTACTGCGCCCAGTACCAGGAAAATGCCTGCGGCCAGGAACATGGCCGGCTGGCTCCCCCCTACCAAGGACAGGACCAGGCCGCCCGTTGCCGCTGCGACAATCTGCGGCAGGCAGATGGTGCAGTTGAACAGGCCCAGGTAGCTACCCATGTACGGGCTCCCCTCCAGCGCATTGGTGAGGAGGGTGAACGGCAGGGCCAGCATGGCTGCCCAGGCGAAGCCGATGAGGAAATAGCTGACAAACAGCAGATACTGGTTGCCAATGACGAACACCGAGGCAAAGCCCACAGCGCCTATCAGCAGGCTCACCACATAGGCCAGCTTGAGGTTTTTGAAGCGCGGCAGGGCGGCGGCCCACACCAGCGAGCCAACGGCCTGCACGGCGAAGAGCACACCTACCCAGTTACCGGCGGCCTGGTAAGCCTCGGAGGCCACCTCACCGGTGTGCCACACGTTATGGGCGATGGCACCGTTGGTATAGGTCCACATGTACAGGAAGGCGGCCCAGCAGAAGAACTGCACCAGACCCACCGTCCAGAACGTAGCCGGAGCCTTCACCAACAGCTTCAGCAGGCCTTCGCTCTTTTCCTGCTGCTTGGCCTGGAGGTCGATGCCGTGGAAATCAGCATACTCCTTAGGCGGCATTTCCTTCACACGCAGGAAGGTGTACAGCACGCACAGGATGAGGATGGCGGCACCTACATAGAAGCTGTAGATGACGCTGTCCGGAACCACGCCCTTGGGGGCCGTGTTGGCAATGCCGATCCAAGTGAACAGAATGGGGAAAATGTAGCCCACCAGGGATCCGGCATTGCACAGGAAACTCTGGATAGAGTAGGCGGTGGCTTTTTGCTTCTCATTCACCATGTCCCCCACCATCATCTTGAACGGCTGCATGGCCATGTTGATGGAGGTATCCAGGAAAATGAGGGAGAACAGGCCGAACCACATGGCCATATTGAGACCCAGGAACAGTCGGGTGCCGAAATGGAGGCTGCCGGAATTCGGAAGGAAAATCATCACCAGTACGGCAATGAGGGCACCTACCAGCAGGTAGGGCTTGCGGCGGCCCATCTTGCACCAGGTGCGGTCGCTGTATTTACCTACAAGCGGCTGCACGATCATGCCCATAAGCGGGGGCAGGATCCAGAAGAAACTGAGTTGATGCGGGTCTGCGCCAAGGGTGGCGAAGATACGGCTGATGTTGGCGCTTTGCAGAGCGTAGGCAATCTGCACGCCGAAAAAGCCGAAGCTTAGATCCACCAGCTGGCGGAAGGTTAAGTCACGTTTTGTGGACATGGTGTTATTAGTTTTAGCCTGTATGGCATCGGCAAAAGTACAAAATGCTTCGCAAACCTTTTAATATACGCGCGTGTAAAGGGTACGAATGGATATTTTTTTGCGACGAACGGAATAATTTGTATTTTTGTTCCATGCATCGGAAAGGAACATCCCTTCTTATCCACGGCTTCGCGCTCCTGCACGTAGCCGTCACCATGGTGTGCACCCAGCTGGATATTCGGGACAGCCTGCTCCTGACAACCCTTACCATGACGCTGGCCGGCATCATCTGCTTCCGGGAAAACCTGACGGTGGAAATTACCGTCACGGCGCTCATCCTGGTGAATGTGATTGGCTTCCTGATGGGCAATGTGGGCGCCATACTGCTGGAAGACGTCCTCCCTCCCCTGTGGCACCATGCCATCTCCACCCTGGTGGTGACGGAAGCCATCGGCTGGGGGATGTACGTGTTCGCGCACCGCTTCTCCCCTTACGGTCCCGCCGGCTATGAACGGGAGCAGTCCTGGTACAAGAACGCCGGCTGGCTGGTGTTTTCCATCGCCATCATCTTCGGCGTACGCGTTTACACGGACCTCAGCTATTCCGGCAATATCGTCCTGGACAATTCCGGTGCGGTGGTCCTGATTGTCGTCACCATCGTGATTTCCCTGCTGTTCATGGTAAACTTTGCCATCAACATGCAGCGGGAGGCTTCCAAGCAGCGTACGCGCCGCCATCAGGCGGAATTCCGCTACATGAACCTCAAGAACCAGGTGAGCCCCCATTTCCTGTTCAACTGCCTGAACGTACTGGACTCCATCGTGCACGAGGGTACCCGGGACGAAGCCAGTGAATATATCCAGAAAATGGCGGCCCTGTACCGCTATCTCATGAATCAGGAAGGCAAGCGACTGGTCCCCCTGTCGGAGGAAATAGCCTTCGCCAGTACGTATCTGGAACTGATGCATATCCGCTATCCGGAAGGGCTCATTTCCCGGAACGACATGAACCCGGCCGACGTTATCGATGGCTACACGGTCCCCTGCACCCTTCAGTTGCTGGTAGAAAACGCCATCAAGCACAACGCTATCTCGACCGAAAAGCCCCTGGTGATCACCTCTACCAGCGACGGCCAATCCATCACCGTCACCAACAACCGCATCCCCAAGGTAACGCCGGTGCGCAATACCGGCATTGGCCTGCAGTACATCCGCAATCAGTTCCGGGATATCGCCGGAAAAGAAATATCCATCACAGATACCGAAGATTCCTTTGTCGTAACCATCCCCATCCTGCGGGAAGTACACACCATTTCGTATGAAGACACTGATTATTGAAGACGAACTCCGAGCCCGGGAGCACATGATTCATCTGCTGTTGGACAACTTCCCCTCCGTGGAGGTTGTGGGTGCCGTGGGCTCCGTAAAAGATTCCATCGCCTGGCTGGGCTCTCATGAGGCACCGGACGTCATCTTTATGGACGTGGAGCTGTCCGATGGCTCCAGTTTCGATATCTTTACCCAGATAGACGTTCCCTCCCCCGTGGTGATGACCACCGCATACGACCAGTATGCCGTACAGGCGTTCGAAGTGAATGCCGTGGACTACCTCCTCAAGCCCATCAACCTCAAGGACCTTCAGCGTGCCATCGCCCGTATCACTTCCGGAGAAGCCGTCAAGCCCTCCAACGAGGTGGTCCGCAACCTCATCAACCAGGTTCGCAAGGAAAAATTCCTCATCCGCCTGAACGACCGCATCGTCCCGGTGCGCACCTCCGACATCGCCTATTTCTACTCCGAAGACAAGAACTCCTATATCGTCACGCGCAGCGGTTCCTCCTACGTACTGGACGAATCCCTGGACGCCCTGGCCGGCAGCCTGGACCCTGCCGAGTTCTTCCGCATCTCCCGCAGCTGCATCATCTCCGAGAGCGTGATCGACTCCATCTCCAAACTCATGGGCGGCCGCCTGCGCATCTCCGTAAGGCGCGACATCCCTGCCAACACGGATTTCACAGTCTCACGCGCCCGCGTGGACGATTTCCTCTCCTGGTTGGAAAAATAAGCCCATGCGGGCCTGTTTTGATTATCGCTGCAAAAGGTTGGTTTGCCACGTGTCAATGGTTGGTCAATCATCTGTCAATGGTTGGTAGCCCATCTGTCAATGGTTGGATTTTACGGCGCCAACCATTGACACTGAAACGCCCTCTGACACATCTCTGGGGCCGTTTGTCTGCAAATGGTTGGTAGCACAAAAACCAACCATTGACAAGAGAAGACCAGTCGGGGGGGGTAATCGAGTTTGAGCACGCCCAAGAGGGCACTTGGCGGTTTGCGCAAATTGCGTTATCTTTGCAGACTATGAAGAATATCCGCAACTTTTGCATCATCGCCCATATCGACCATGGAAAAAGCACGCTGGCAGACCGGCTGCTGGAACTTACGCGTACGCTGAGCGAACGTGAGATGGAGAACCAGGTGCTGGACGACATGGACCTGGAGAAGGAGAAGGGCATCACCATCAAGAGCCACGCTATCCAGATGGATTACGTGCGGGACGGGGAGACTTACCGGCTCAACCTTATCGACACGCCCGGTCACGTGGACTTCAGTTATGAGGTATCCCGTTCCATTGCCTCCTGCGAGGGGGCGCTGCTGGTTGTGGATGCTTCGCAAGGTATTCAGGCACAGACTATTAGCAACCTGTACCAGGCCATCGACCACGGACTGGAAATTATTCCCGTACTCAATAAGATCGACATGGACAGCGCCCAGCCTGAGCTGGTGCAGGACCAGGTGTGCGACCTTCTGGGCTGTGAGCCGGAAGATGTGTTGCGCGTGAGTGCCCGCACCGGAGAAGGCGTGCAGGCGGTGCTGGATGCCATCGTGGACAAAGTGCCCTCGCCCAAAGGGGACCCGGACGGTCCGCTGCAGGCCCTGATCTTCGACTCCGTGTTCAACTCATTCCGCGGCATCATTGCATACTTTAAGGTGGTGAACGGCACCATCCGCAAGGGAGACAAGGTGAAATTCTTCTCCACCGGCAACGAATATGAGGCCGAGGAAATCGGCAACCTGAAACTTAAACTCAACCCCACCGGAGAGGTCCGTGCCGGGGATGTGGGCTATATCATTACCGGCATCAAGGCGGCCGTGGAGGTAAAGGTGGGCGACACCATCACGCATGTGGAACGTCCTTGTAAAGAGGCCATTGCGGGCTTCGAGGAAGTCAAGCCCATGGTGTTTGCCGGCTTGTATCCTGTCGATGCTTCCAAGTTCGAGGAACTGCGCGCCACGCTGGAAAAGTTCCAGCTCAATGATGCCTCGTTCACATACGAGCCTGAAAGTTCGCTGGCCCTGGGTTTCGGTTTCCGCTGCGGCTTCCTGGGGTTGCTGCACCTGGAAATCGTGCAGGAACGCCTGTTCCGCGAGTTCAACATGGACGTCATCACCACCGTGCCCAACGTCTCGTACAAGGTGTACACCACCAAGGGGGAGGTCATCGACGTGCACAACCCTTCCGGTCTTCCGGCACCTTCCGTCATCGACCATATTGAGGAACCCTATATCCGCGCCCAGATTATCTCCAAGGCCGATTTTTACGGTCCCATCATGAAGCTGTGCATGGACAAGCGCGGCACGCTGATCGGTCAGCATTACATTACCACGGACCGCGTGGAACTCAACTACGACCTGCCGCTGTCAGAGGTGGTCTTTGACTTTTACGATAAGCTCAAGAGCATCTCCAAGGGCTATGCGTCCTTCGACTATCATGTGACGGATTTCCGCCCGGCGCGACTGGTGAAGCTGGATATTCTTCTCAACGGAGACCCGGCCGATGCGCTCAGCACCCTCATCCACGAGGACCATGCCTATGACTTTGGCCGCAAGATCTGCCTCAAGCTCAAGGACCTCATTCCCCGCCAGCAGTTCGATATTGCCGTTCAGGCGGCCATCGGCGCAAAAATCATCGCTCGCGAAACGGTGCGCCAGGTGCGTAAGGACGTGACTGCCAAGTGCTACGGCGGCGACGTCACCCGTAAGCGTAAGCTGCTGGAAAAGCAGAAGGAAGGCAAGAAGCGCATGCGTCAGATCGGCACTGTCCAGGTCCCGCAAAGCGCCTTCATGGCTGTGCTTAAGTTGGATTAGCTTTCCCCGATCGGTTCTCTCTTGTCAATGGTTGGTTTTTGTGCTACCAACCATTTGCAAACAAACGGCCCCAGAGATGTGTCAGAGGGCGTTTCAGTGTCAATGGTTGGCGCCGTAAAATCCAACCATTGACAGATGGGCTACCAACCATTGACAGATGATTGACCAACCATTGACAGCGGTTGGCAAAAACAGGCCCTAGATCAGATAAACGCAGAAGCCGACGCCCAGAAGGAGGCACAGTAGGAAGGTGGAGATTACCAGCAGCGGCAGGGCGGGGTCCAGTGCGCGGTCCTCGCGGGTCCATACAAGCTGCAAGTGCTTGATATACAGCGGAAGAGTTGCCACCCACATCCAATGCCACCAGGAGGGCCAACACAACAGGCAATAGGCCGCCAGGCAAGCCCAGCCAAGGACGATGAGCGCCGTCTGGTAGATGCGTGCGCGTTTCACACCCAGCTTCAGCGCAACGGTGGTGCGCGTGGCGGCATCCGTCTTCATGTCGCGGATGTTGTTCACATTGAGCACGCCCACGGAGAAAAAGCCCACGGCCGCTCCGGGCAGCAGCAACTTCCAATGCAGGCCTAACCCTTTGGTACACACGAAGTAAGCGCCCAACACGGACACCAGACCAAAGAAAATAAACACGTAAATATCCCCTTTGGCCCTGTAACCGTACGGATTGGGTCCCAGCGTGTATTTCATGGCCGCGACGATGGCAGCCCCTCCCAGCATGAGCACCATAATGGGCGTCAGGTCCAGCAGGGTACCGAACGCACGCCAGGTCATGGCCGTACCAAACAATATACACATCCCCACGAACGTGCCGATCAGCCGCTTCATATCAAGAATGGTGAGTCCTCCACCGTTCAGGCCATACTGCGGCCCCTGACGCTCGGCGGTATCGGTGCCCTGCAGCACGTCCCCCAACTCGTTGGACAGGTTGGAGAGAATCTGTAAACTAATGGTAGTAAGGACGATAAGCACCGCTACCCACGGATCCACTTTCCAGTCGGCCACGGCCAGCAGAATGCCCAGCAGCACGCCGGCCGTCGAGAGCGGCAGGGTGCGCAAACGCATCGATTGAAGAGCAGCTTTTCCTTTCATGCCGCAAAATTAGCAATTTTCCCCCGAAGCGCCACGGGGAGGGACGATTTTGTGGCGCCGGGGAGGATTTTCAGGAAATTTCGTAAATTTGTGAATCGACACGCTAAAACCGATAACCCTGTTATGAGAAATATCGTCCTTACGCTTGCAGCAATGCTTCTCCCCCTGGCCGGATGGGCACAGGACCACCAGCTGGACATCAACCTGAAAAAGGCGGGGGCGCCCATTCCTTCCACCCTGTACGGAATCTTCTTCGAGGACATCAATTATGCCGCCGACGGTGGCCTGTATGCAGAGCTGGTGAAAAACCGCTCTTTCGAGTTTCCGAACGATGCCCTGCAAGGTTGGAAGGCTTTTGGTAAAGTAGAAGTCAGAAACGACGGCCCCTTTGAACGCAATCCGCACTATGTCCGCCTGCAAGAGCCCGGCCACCCGCAAAGATGGACCGGTTTGGACAACGAAGGGTTCTTTGGAATCGGCGTAGAAGAAGGCAAAGCGTACCGATTCAGCGTGTGGGCCCGCGTCCCGGACGGCGGAGCATCGACCCTCCGCGTAGAACTGGCCAACACGGCCTCCATGGGTGAAAACCACTTCCTGTGCCAGGAAAACCTTACCGTTACCGGCAAGGAGTGGAAAAAATACCAGCTCATCCTCCATCCTGCACAGACGCTGGACAAGAGCATTCTGCGCATTTTCCTGGTCGGGGAACGCAACACGGTGGACCTGGAGCACGTTTCCCTTTTCCCTGTCGATACCTGGATGGGCCACGAGAACGGCCTCCGGAAAGACCTTGCCCAAGCCCTGGCAGACCTTAAGCCCGGCATTTTCCGCTTCCCCGGCGGCTGTATCGTGGAAGGAACGGACCTGGCCACCCGCTACAATTGGAAAAACTCCGTGGGACCGGTAGAGAACCGCCCCCTCAACGAAAACCGCTGGGAATTCTCCTTTCCCAGCCGATTTTATCCCGACTACTACCAGAGCTACGGCCTGGGATTCTACGAATTCTTCCTGTTAAGCGAAGAAATCGGCTCCGAGCCGCTTCCCATCCTGAGCTGCGGCCTGGCCTGCCAGTTCCAGAACGAGGAAGAGAAAGCCCACTGCCCGGTGGATGAACTGCAGCCCTTCATCCAGGACGCCCTGGACCTGATTGAGTTCGCCAACGGTGACGTAACCACTCCCTGGGGCAAGGTCCGCGCAGATATGGGTCACCCAGCCCCGTTCAACATGAAATATATCGGCATCGGCAACGAGCAGTGGGACGCCGTGTATCCGGAGCACCTGGAGCCCTTCGTCAAAGCCATCCGCGCCGCCCATCCGGAAATCAAGATCGTGGGCAGCAGCGGCCCGAATTCCGAAGGAGAGCAGTTCGACTACCTGTGGCAGGAAATGAGACGGCTCAAGGCCGACCTGGTGGACGAGCATTTCTATCGACCTTATGAATGGTTCCTCGCCCAGGGCGCCCGCTACGACAATTACGACCGCAAAGGTCCCAAGGTGTTCGCCGGAGAATACGCATGCCATGCCAATGGAAAAAAGTGGAACCACTTCTACGCCTCCCTGCTGGAGGCCGCCTTCATGACCGGCATAGAGCGCAATGCCGATCTGGTGGAGATGGCCACCTACGCTCCCCTCTTCGCCCATGTGGAAGGCTGGCAGTGGCGCCCGGACCTGATCTGGTTTGACAACCTGCGCAGTTTCCGTACCGTGAGCTGGCACGTGCAGCAGCTCTATGGCAAGTATCGCGGCTCCAACTGCCTCAGTCTCACAATGAACGGCGCCAACGTTACCGGCGCAGAAGGCCAGAACGGTCTGTTTGCCAGCGCGGTACTTGATGGCGAGAAAGTTTACGTTAAAGTAGTCAATACCACCGGCAAAGACCAGGATATCACTTTCAACTTCACCGGCCTCAAGAAAAAAGCCCTTGTGAATGCCGGGGAAGGGATTCGTCTGAGTGCCGGCGAGAGCGAACTGTATAAAGACAACAGCCTGGACGCACCGGCCCTGTTCCAGCCCGTGCCTTTCACATTCGAGGGCGAGGGAAAGAGCATCGGCGCCACGGCCCCGTCCTATTCCTTCAGTATTTTTACTTTTGTCGTAAAATAATTATCTTTGTACATCTACATACATAATAACATGGCTAAAACAAACGAAGAACTCAAGCAAATCGCCACACAGATACGCAGAGACATCCTGCGCATGGTGTGCATGGCCAAAAGCGGACATCCGGGCGGTTCCATGGGCAGCACGGATATCCTCACCACCCTGTATTTCAACCAGATGAACCAGAACCCCGCTACCTGGACAAGGGATGGCAAGGGCCAGGACATGTTCATCTTGAGCGCCGGTCACATGACCCCCGTCTATTATTCCATCCTCGCCCGCGCCGGTTATTTCCCGGCCAATGAGCTGGGCAGCTTCCGCCAGATGGGCACCCGCCTGCAGGGCCACCCGTCCGTGCGCAAGAACCTCCCCGGTGTTTTCCAGGCCTCCGGTTCCCTGGGTCAGGGCCTGAGCGCAGCCTGCGGTCTGGCACTGGGCAAAAAGATGGATAAGGACGATAATTTTGTCTACTGCCTCTGCGGAGACGGTGAGTCCGAGGAAGGCCAGATCTGGGAAGCCGGCATGTTCGCCGTATTCCACAAGCTGGACAACCTTATCGCCATGACGGACTGGAACGGCCAGCAGATCGATGGCCCCGTGCAGCAGGTAGCCGGCGAAGGAGACCTGGCCGCCAAATGGGAAGCCTGGGGCTGGAACGTGATTGTGGCCGATGGTCACGACTACGACTCCATCCAGAAAGCCTTTGAGCTGGCCAAGGCCGGCAAGGGCAGCGGCAAGCCCAGCATGATTCTGTTCAAGACCGAGATGGGTCACGGCGTAAGTTTCATGGCCGGCACCCACAAATGGCACGGCTCCGTTCCCAAGCCCGAACAGCTGGAGCAAGCCCTCAACGAATTAGGTGAAACCCCGCTGGGTGATTTTTAATCTCCCCTGTCATCCCGAGCAAAGTCTTTGTCATCCCGAGCGTAGCCGAGGGATCTCATAAAAAACGAAAAAGATATGAAAAAGTATACAGATACAGGTAAAAAAGACACCCGCAGCGGTTTTGGTGTAGGTCTTCTCAAGGCCGGACAGGCCAATCCCAACGTAGTGGCCATGACGGCGGACCTCAAGGGCTCCCTGAAAATGGATGCCTTCGCCGCTGAATTTCCGGAGCGTTTCGTCCAGTGCGGTATTGCCGAAGCCAACATGGTGGGCGCCGCCGCCGGTCTTGCCATCACCGGCAAGATTCCTTTCATCGGCTCCTTCGCCGAGTTTGTAACCGGCCGCGTATACGACCAAATCCGTCAGGAAGTAGCCTACGGCTGCACCAACGTGAAAATCGCCTCCTCCCACGCCGGTATCACCCTGGGTGAGGACGGTGCCACGCACCAGACCATGGAAGACCTCGCCCTGATGCGTGCCCTTCCCGGCATGGTGGTACTGAACCCCTGCGACTTTAACCAGACCGTGCAGGCTACCATCGCCGCCGCTAAATACAACGGCCCCGTGTACCTGCGCTTCGGACGTCCCAGCGTGCCCAACTTTACGGACGAAAACGAGCCTTTCGTGATTGGCAAAGCCATCGTCCTCAATGAAGGTACGGACGTCACCCTCATCGCCACCGGACACACCGTGTGGGAGAGCCTGCTGGCCGCAGAGGCCCTGGAGGCGGAGGGCATCAAGGCAGAGGTCATCAACATGGCCACCATCAAGCCCCTGGACGAGAAAGCCATCATCGCATCGGCCAAGAAGACCGGCGCCGTGGTTGTGGCCGAAGAGCACAACATGGCCGGCGGCCTGGGTGAGGCTGTTGCCGGCGTCCTGGCCCGCGAACTGCCCACGCCTGTTGTCTTTGTCAACGGCGAGGACAAATTCGGTCAGTCTGGCACGCCTTCTGCATTAATGGCCGCGTACGGCCTGGACGCCCCGCACATCGCGGAGGCCGCCAAGAAGGCCATCGCCAAAAAGTAAACTATTATTACGAGGGCTAAAAACATAGCCCTCGTTTTACTTATTCGATTGTATGAAGAACCGTAGTTTTTTCCTCTTTTTTTTATTATTCTTTATTCTTATTTCCTGTCGCAAGAATGAAGACGGCAATTATTCGTTCTGGATTGAGCGATGGACTGTTGCATCAGATGTTGTTTTAGGTACAGGAGAAGGGCCCATTGAGTGTTACTGGATAAAAAAAGATAATAGCTCAATCTGGGTAATGCAAGAAGCGAATATTGAGGGCTTTAACTATGAAGTAGGCTATGAATATGTGATCGATGTTCTTGTATCAAGAATATCCAATCCACCTCAGGACGCCTCATCCTTAACATGGAAACTACAATCTCTTATTTCAAAAATACAGAAACAATCAGAGAATCTACCTCACATCTATCGGAATCAAGAGGATTTCCTCTCCCACTCCAAATCCCATGTTTCTGAAATCAATAAAGATGGTCAGTTTTTTGAAGGGGATATCTTAATAAACAATGACAGTCTCGAAACCAAATCTGCATGTATTATACCCCGTACAAAATATTGGAACAATAATACCGTATATTATACATTTCATCCCGACTTCACATATCAATCTTACGTTTCCCAAGCCATCGCAGAGTGGGAGAGCAAAACCAGTCTTAACTTTATAGAAGGGACTGGACAAGGGAATTATATTGAATTCTTTCATGGGGATGGCAATTACTCTACAGTGGGGAAAAAAGGAGGAAAACAACAACTAAGTCTAAAATTCGGCTATAGTAACTACGGAACGGCCATACATGAAATAGGGCATGCAGTTGGGCTCTATCACGAGCACTGCCGTAACGATCGTGATAATTATGTCACAATTTATCCCCTCAATATTATCTCGGGGAAGGAGCACAATTTTAATAAATATGCCTGGGGGGCCGGAGCGGATATCGGAATCTTTGATTTTGACTCCGTCATGCTATATAGTTCAGATGCATTCTCTTCCAATGGCAATCCGACTATGCTAACCGTGGGAGGCTATTATTTTGTCGGACAAAGAACCCATCTTTCAACAGGCGATGTGCTAGGTGTTCAAGCAATTTATGGCCCACCTTTTCACAAACTAACCTGTAGCACTCAAGTCATTGATGAATATGTATCTGGGATGGATGATTATTATGAGTATACAGCTTATTATACTATCAATATTTATTCTGACAAAACATTTACACAATCAGCGACTCTTACGTCGCCACGCACCATATCGGTGACACGAATGAATAGTCATTACAACACCGCTACTGGGCGCATCGTCTCTACTCAGGAAACATATGATATTACTATTCCTGCTGGCGTATCAACATTCTTTATCGGTCAAGAACATAACTGCGAGCATTATTACATGAGTAATCCGGTTGAATTAGATGTTACAACATACGCTATTTCTCCAACTCATACTCTCCTGAATTAATTCAGTCTGGCACGCCTTCTGCATTAATGGCCGCGTACGGCCTGGACGCCCCGCACATTGCGGAGGCCGCCAAGAAGGCCATCGCCAAAAAGTAAATGGAAAACCTTGAGCAGGTATTTAACCAAATCGTAAAAGATTACAGCGAGCGCCTGTACTGGCACGTCCGCCGCATGGTGGGCACCCACGAGGACGCCGACGACCTGCTCCAGGACATTTTCCTCAAAATCTGGACTGCGCTTCCCTCTTTCCGGGGGGAGGCGCAGCTTTATACCTGGGTATGGCGCATCGCCACCAACGAAACCCTCAACTGGCTGCGTCGGGAGCGGGTGCGCGCCGCCCTGCGTTTCCAAAGCATCGACGAGGAAATGGAGCGCCGCATCCTGGCAGACCCTTATTTCAATGGTACGCAGGCACAGCGGGAGCTGTTCAAAGCCCTGGCCCGCCTGCCGGAAAAACAGCGCCAGGTGTTTGTGATGCGCTGGTGGGACGAACTCCCGTACGAGGAGATATCGGCCATAACGGGAACCTCCGTCGGGGCGCTTAAGGCGTCTTATCATATCGCCCAGGAAAAATTAAAATTAAACCTTTCGCAAGCGGAGGTGTCAAAGTAAGCAGTGATGACAAAGAAAACAGGCATATCGGTCCCCGAAGGATACTTCAGCAAGCTGGAAACCCGCTTGCAAAGCATCCCCAGCCAGGAGGTTAATAAGCCCACGGTGATACAGAAAGTGTCGCCCTGGCTCGCGTACGCTGCCTCCCTGGCCATTCTGGCGGCCCTCGGCAACTTCATCTTCGGCCGTGCTGCAGCTACTGAAGATGACGCGTGGGATTATTACTCCTATCTGTCCCAGTCACTGGATCCGGACGGGCAGATCGAGCTCATGGAGTCCCCCACCCTCACCGAGGAAGACGATATCCGCAGTTTCCTTATTGCCAGCAACATCCCCGTTGAACATTTAGAAGAACTTGATTATGAAGAAGATTATTAGTGTATTCATTGCCCTGGCATTGGTTAGTGCCATGGCTTATGCCCAAAAACCGGAAAAGAAGGGGGACAAAGAGCAGTGGAGAGAAAAAGCCCGCGCAGAGCAGGTGGCCCTCATCACCGAAGAACTCAACCTCACGGAGGCGGAAGCCCAGTCTTTCTGGCCCGTATACAACGAGGTGCAGCAGCAGCGCCGCGAGGCTTTCAAAGTAGCGGCCGACGCCATGAAGGCCCTGAAAAAGGGCATTGAAGTGGGCGACAACACCAGCGACCTGCTGGATGCCTATCTGAAAGCCAAGGAAGCGTGCTACAATGTAGACGTCCAGGCCGTCAAGCGCTACAAGAAAGTTCTTTCCGATGAGAAAATCGCCAAGCTGCTGCTGGCAGAAGAGAAGTTCCGTCATCGCCAGATTGGCAAGCTGGGCGGCGGACGTCCCGGCCCCGGTGGCCCCAGAGGCGGCCAACACCCTATGCCAGAGATGCCTGTGAAGGAATAATCACAGCCACGCTCCGTCCTGCAAAGTGCAGGTACGATCACAAAGTTGGGCCAGACCATTGTCATGCGTAACGATGACGATGGTCTGGTTTAGTTTTTCCCGGAGCTGGAAGAAGAGCGCATGAATCTCCTCCTTGGTGCGGGTGTCCAGGTTGCCGGTGGGCTCATCGGCAAAAAGAATGGCGGGCGCATTCACCAGGGCGCGGGCGATGGCTACACGCTGCTGCTCACCGCCGGAGAGTTCCGAGGGTTTGTGCTGCAGGCGTTCTGCCAGACCAACGGTACAGAGCAGTTCTTCCGCCCGTTCACGGGCTTCCCGGTCCTTTTTCCCGCCGATAAGGGCAGGAATCGACACGTTTTCCAATGCGGTGAATTCCGGCAGCAGATGGTGTGCCTGGAAGACGAAGCCAATTTGGCGGTTGCGGAAGGCCGACAGTTCCTTCTGCGAGAGGCGGAGCACCTCCGTACCGCCGATGTGCAGCGAGCCGGCGTCCGGCGTAAGCAGCGTCCCCAGGATTTGCAGGAGGGTCGATTTCCCCGCCCCGGAGGCACCTACGATAGCCACCACCTCCCCTTTATCGGCACAAAAATCTACGCCTTTGAGGACCGGCAGCGCGCCGAAAGACTTTTGAATATTCTTGGCTTCGATAATCATTTTCACTATCTTTGCATGCTATTTTACAAAGATAGGAACATTCTTGCAAACGCGCAACCTCATACTGCTTCCGCTCATATTCCTGTGCATCACGCTGCGGGCGCAGGTGGGGGCTCCCGTCGGCGGTAACGACTTCTGGATGACCAAAAACGGCGAGGAATACCTCAACCGCCTGCTGGAGGACCTCGACCAGGCCCAAAGCACCATCGAAATGGAATATTATTGGTTCGATGCCGATAAAGCCGGTAACCTGGTGCGGGACGCCATCGTCCGTAAAGCGCGGGAAGGCGTGCAGGTCCGTATTCTGGTGGACAACCTTGTTACGCCCGGTTCGCCGGAGTTCTTTTTTGAACGGATGCGCAAGGCCGGAGCGGATGTCCAGTACGTGCACGACTTTGATAAACTGTGCCTGGGGCAGTCTGTAGCCAGTTTCTTCGGCTTCCGGGACCATCGGAAACTTGTGATTGTCGACGGCAGTATCGCCTACACCGGCGGCATCAATTTCAACAACCAGACCATCTACGTGTGGAAGGATACGCAGGTGCGCATCGAAGGCCCCGCCGCCGCTCAGGTGCGGGCCATCTTCGAGCAAGCCTGGGGCCATTTCACGGGAGGGACAGCCGCACCCGCCATCCAGGCAAAAAAGGCTGGAAACGCGGTGGTACAGGCCTGGAGCACGGTGAGCAGGGACACTACCCTCACCCACCTGTATGTGGAGAAGCTGAATGAAGCCAAGGACTATTTTTACCTGCAATCCCCTTATTTCGGGCCGCCGCAGCCGGTGCTTAAGGCGCTTAAAGACGCCGCTGCCCGCGGGGTGGATGTCCGGCTGCTTTTCCCCACGGAGTGCGACTGGGGCTTCATGAATTCGCTTACGCAGGACTACATTCCCGAGCTCGCCGCTGCCGGCATCCGCGTGTTTTTGTATGACGGTGTTTATGACCATTCCAAGCTTTTTGTCACGGATGACCGGCTGGCCAGTTGCGGAACGGTGAACATGGACGGGCGCAGCTTCCACACCAACTGGGAGGACACCCTGCTGTTCTATGACAAGGAGAGTGTCCTGTTGGTAAAAGAGTCTTATCTACGTGTGGAAGCGGAGTGTGCAGAGATGGATGCCACCTATCCGCAAGCCAAGGGGCTCAGCAAGGCGTGGCGCAAGTTCCTTCGGAAAATCTACCGGATTTTGTAATTTTTTCGTACCTTTGTTTTTATCGGGGTGTGGCGCAGTTGGCTAGCGCATCTGCTTTGGGAGCAGAGGGTCGTGTGTTCGAGTCACATCACCCCGACATTAATACAGGGGGCGCTGCCCCCTCATACACCCCCGCGGCCTTAAACCCTTTCCGTATTTTGCCACGGCAAAATACCCAGGCCGGCCGGTCGCCTGCAGGCGACTTATAATCGCGCTAAGATATGTACTTACTGGGCTATGATGTAGGAAGTTCCTCAGTGAAGGCTTCGCTGGTGAACGCGGAAAACGGGAAATGTGTTGCCACGGCCTTCTATCCCAAGACCGAGGCGCCCATCATTTCCAAACAGGCCGGCTGGGCGGAACAGGATCCCGCCATGTGGCTGGGCAATCTCAGACTGGCCACGGCCGATGTCCTCTCGCAGGTATCGGAAATCAGCCCCAAAGACATCAAGGCCATCGGCATCTCCTATCAGATGCATGGGCTCGTGTGCGTGGACAAGGACCTCAACGTGCTGCGTCCGTCCATCATCTGGTGCGATTCCCGGGCCGTTCCCTATGGCCAGCAGGCCTGGGAGCAGCTTGGCAAGGACTACTGCCTCCCCCATCTGCTCAACTCCCCCGGCAACTTCACCGCCGCCAAACTGGCCTGGGTGAAGGAACATGAGCCGGAGGTGTACAAGCGCATCTGGAAGGTGATGCTGCCCGGCGACTACATTGCCATGCGGCTCACCGGCGTCGCCTGCACCACCGTCAGCGGCCTGTCGGAGGGCATTTTCTGGGACTTCACCGCCAATCGACCCTCAGCGGAATTACTGGACTATTTTGGCTTTGACGATACCATCCTGGCACCGGTAAAGCCCACCTTCGGCATCCAGGGAACGCTTACGCCGGACGCAGCCGCCGCATTGGGGCTCGCCGCCGGTACGCCCGTGACCTACCGCGCCGGCGACCAACCCAATAACGCATTGAGCCTCAACGTGTTCAATCCCGGAGAAATTGCCTCTACCGCAGGTACTTCGGGGGTGGTATATGGCGTTATCGGCCAGGTAAAATATGATCCGCTTTCCCGCGTGAATACCTTCGCGCATGTAAACCATAAGGCGGCAGACCCGCGACTGGGCGTGCTGCTGTGCATCAACGGAACGGGCATCCTCAACTCCTGGATGCGCCGCAACGTGGCACCGGAGCTCAATTATCCGCAGATGAACGAAATAGCCTCCAAGGTGCCCATCGGCTGCGAAGGCGTGAGCATCCTGCCCTTTGGCAACGGAGCGGAGCGCATGCTGGAGAACCGGGAAACCGGCTGCAGCATCCACGGGCTCAATTTCAACCGGCACAGCCAGGCGCACCTGTTGCGGGCCGCGCAGGAAGGTATCGTCTTTTCCTTCCAATACGGCATCGAGATTATGGAGCAGATGGGCCTGAAGGTCGATAAAATCCATGCGGGCATGGCCAACATGTTCCAGAGCGGCGTGTTCCGCGAAACGCTGGCGGGTGTCTCCGGAGCCACCATCGAACTGTACAATACGGATGGTTCCGTGGGCGCGGCCAAGGGAGCGGGTATCGGCGCAGGCATTTATCGCAACCCGCAGGAGGCCTTTGCCACGCTGGAACGCCTGGACGTGGTCCTTCCGCACCATGTGGCCGCTTACCGCGCCGCCTACGAAGCCTGGAAAGAGCGGCTTACTGCCTCTGTCATTTCGAGCGAACCTTAATCTGTCATTTCGAGCGAAGTCGAGAAATCTAAAACCCTATAATTTATGGCACAAGAATACTTCCCTACTATCGGGAAAATCCCCTTCGAGGGCACCGGAAGCAAGAATCCCCTCGCCTTCCATTACTATGAGCCGGAGCGCATCGTCTGCGGCAAACCCATGAAAGACTGGCTCAAGTTTGCCATGGCATGGTGGCACACGCTGGGACAGGCCTCCGGAGACCCGTTCGGCGGCCAGACTCGTAGCTACGCCTGGGATAAAGGCGAAACGCCTTACGCCCGTGCACGCGCCAAGGCGGACGCCGGTTTTGAGCTCATGCAAAAGCTGGGCATCGGGTACTTCTGCTTCCACGACATCGACCTGGTAGAAGATTGTGACGATATCGCCGAGTACGAAGCCCGCATGAAGGACATCACGGACTACCTCCTGGTGAAGATGAAGGAAACCGGCATCAAGAACCTCTGGGGTACGGCCAATGTATTCGGCCATAAGCGCTACATGAATGGCGCCGGCACCAATCCGCAGTTCGACGTAGTGGCCCGTGCCGCCGTTCAAATCAAGAACGCGCTGGATGCCACCATCAAGCTGGGCGGTGCCAACTACGTGTTCTGGGGCGGCCGTGAGGGCTATTACAGCCTCCTGAACACCCAGATGCAGCGGGAGAAGGACCACCTGGCACAATTGCTGAAGGCCGCCCGCGACTATGCCCGCGCCAATGGCTTCAAGGGCACGTTCCTGATCGAGCCCAAGCCTATGGAGCCCACCAAGCACCAGTACGACGTGGATACCGAGACGGTGCTGGGCTTCCTCCGCGCCAACGGCCTGGACAAGGACTTCAAGGTGAACATCGAGGTGAACCACGCTACTCTGGCCGGCCACACCTTCGAGCACGAGCTCACCGTAGCCCGCGAGAATGGGGTTCTTGGGTCGATTGACGCCAACCGCGGCGACGCCCAGAACGGCTGGGATACGGACCAGTTCCCTGTCGACGCGTACGAACTCACCCAGGCCATGATGCAGATCATCCTGAACGGTGGTTTCGGCAATGGCGGCACCAACTTCGACGCCAAGCTGCGCCGTTCCTCCACGGATCCGGAGGACATCTTTATCGCCCATATCAGCGCGATGGATGCCATGGCTCACGCCCTGCTGAATGCCGCCGCCGTGCTGCAGGAAAGCCCGCTGTGCCAGATGGTCAAGGAGCGTTATGCCAGCTTCGACAGTGGCCTGGGCAAAAAGTTCGAGGAAGGAGAAGCCACCCTCCTGGACCTCTACGACTATGCCAAGACGGCCGGTGAGCCCGTGGTCTCCTCCGGCAAGCAGGAACTCTACGAAACTTTCCTGAACCTCTATGCAAAGTAGTCCTTACAGACAAACAGGCAGCCCGCTGTACCTGATCAGCATCGTGCTGGTGGCCGTTATCGGCGGGCTGCTGTTCGGATACGACACGGCGGTCATTTCCGGAGCCGAGAAAGGCCTGCAGCACTTCTTCCAGAGTGCCGGGGACTTTGTCTACACGGATGGCTGGCATGGGTTTACCACTTCCAGCGCGCTTATCGGCTGTGTCATCGGCGCCCTGATTTCCGGCCGGCTGGCCCATCGCTTCGGCCGTAAGAAATCACTGTTTGTGGCAGGTGTGCTGTTCCTGCTGAGCGCCCTGGGCTCCTATTATCCGGAATTCCTCTTCTTCCAGAAGGGCGTTCCCACCAAGGGTTTGCTGATGGCTTTTAACGGTTACCGTATCCTGGGCGGCGTTGGCGTGGGCCTGGCATCGGCCATCTGCCCCATGTATATCGCCGAGATCGCCCCGGCCCGCAAGCGCGGACGCCTGGTCTCCTGGAACCAGTTCGCCATTATTTTCGGCCAGCTGGTGGTGTATTTCGTGAATTACCTCATTATCCAGAGCCATGCCTCCGACCCTAACGTGGTGGCTTGGACCAATGCTATCGGCTGGCGCGTGATGTTCGTCTCCGAGGCCGTTCCGGCCGGGCTCTTCGCCCTCCTGATCCTGCTGGTGCCGGAGACGCCGCGTTATCTGGTGCTGCGCAAACAGAACGAGAAAGCCCTTGAAATCCTATCCAATATCAATGGTGAGGGCCGGGCACGCAAGATCTTGCTGGATATCATCGAAACTGTAAAGGAAGAACGGGAGAGCCTCTTCTCCTACGGCGTACTGGTGATTTTTATCGGCTGTATGCTGTCCGTGTTCCAGCAGATTATCGGCATCAATGCCGTGCTGTACTTTGCACCCCGTATCTTTGAATCCATGGGCGTGAGCAACAACATGCTGTTCACGGTGATCATGGGTATCATCAATATCTCCTTCACCCTGGTGGCCGTTTTCACGGTGGAGAAACTGGGCCGCAAGCCGCTTCTGATTACCGGGTCCCTGGGTATGGCCGTGGGTGCCCTGGGCGTGGCTTTGAGCAACGTGGTTTCCATGCCGGCCGTGGTGCCCGTAATCAGCATCATGCTGTACAGCGCGTGCTTCATGTTCAGCTGGGGTCCCATCTGCTGGGTGTATATCGCCGAGCTGTTCCCCAACACCATCCGCAGCCAGGCCACGGCCATTGCCGTAGCGTTCCAGTGGATTTTCAACTTCATCGTTTCCAGCACCTTCGTGCCCATGTACAACATGAAGTTGGGGGCTATGGGAGAGAGCTTCGGCCACTTCTTCGCCTATGCCTTGTATGGGCTGATCAGCGTTGTGGCTGCCGTCTTTGTCTGGCGCCTGGTGCCCGAAACCAAAGGCAAAACCCTGGAAGAAATGACCGCCCTGTGGCGGAAATCCATCCCTACCGAGGAAGCCTCGCCAGAAGCGGAGTAGTAATAGCACAAAAAGACCGGCTCACGAAGAGTCGGTCTTTTTGTACGGGTTTGCTCCTGCTGGTCAGTAACATCCTGATAATCACCACATTGCTAATAATCCTCGGCTCTTTTTGCGCCGAGGATTTTCCTTAAAATATTGATTCATAATCACTTACTGACCAGCCCCTATTTACCCCGAGGGCGGTTAAAGCACAGCATGCCGCACCAGAGATGGCTCTGGAGGGGTTCGGTGTGCTTTAATAGGGTCCCAGGAGGGTGGTTAAAGCACAGCATGCCGCACCAGAGATGGCTCTGGAGGGGTTCGGTGTGCTTTAGTTGGGTCCCAGGAGGGTGGTTAAAGCACGGCATGCCGCACCAGAGATGGTTCTAGAAGGGATGGGTGTGCTTTAACGGGAGCTGGCGCGAAAGCTAGTCCAAGTCCAGAATCCCTTCGGGGATGGACATGGTGATGGTTTGGGTCGATTCCTCCATGGAGAGAATCAAATCTTCGTGGAAGGGAAGCAGGACTTGTTCGCCGTCCGGGCGTTCTACCCACAGGCAGAGATTGCCGGGAATGTCTTCGTAGTCCACTACGGTACCGACAGCCTGACCCTCTGCGTTGCAGACTTTCCAGCCCACCAGATCTTCTTCCTCCTCTTCCTCAAAGTAGTCTGCATAGACCGCTTGTCCGGCCAGTTCGTCGGCATCTTTGAGCGAACGGACACCGGTCAGGCGTACCAGGGCGCGGTTGTTTCCCCTCGGCGTAAACGATTCAAAATAAAAAGGAACCGGCAGTCCATCGAATTCGATGAATACCGGTTCCTGGAGGTCCATATCTTCCGGGGCGATGTCGAGAAAGCTCAGGAGCAACTCGCCATTGGTCCCGTTGGATTTGAGTACCTGGGCTACTCGCAGCATTATTCTGCCGGAGCTTCCACGGGTTCTGCGGCGGGAGCCTCTGCAGCGGCTTCTTCAGCGGCCTTGGCGGCAGCAGCTTCGGCTTCTGCTTTCTTGGCGGCGATAGCCTTTGCGCGAGCCTCGTTCACCTCGGTCTCGTGCTTCTTGGCAGCCTGAGCCTTGGAGATGGCCTCGTTCTTGAGACCGCTCTTCTTGGCGGCGATCTTTTCGTCACGCTGGGCTTTCCAGGCGGCGAACTTAGCGTCGGCCTGGGCCTCGGTGAGAGCACCCTTGGCAACGCCTTCTGCCAGGTGTTTGCGCAGCAGGACACCCTCATAGGAGAGGATGCGGCGTGCGACGAGCGTGGGCTGAGCACCTACGTTGAGCCAAGCCAGGGCCTTGTCGTTGTTCAGAACGATGGTGGCAGGGTTGGTGTTAGGGTTGTAGGAGCCAAGTTGCTCGATGAATTTACCATCGCGCGGGGCGCGAGAGTCGGCCACAACAATGTGGAAGAATGCGAAATTCTTCTTTCCGTGGCGCTGGAGTCTGATTTTAACAGCCATTGTGAATCTGTTTTAAATTTGTTAAACGTATTGCCCCAACTCGTGGGAGCCTGCAAAGATAGCAATTTTTAGAATTATAGCCAAAAAAGTGTCAAAAAGTTTTGGGAATTCAAAAATGCTCATTATCTTTGCAGTCCCAAATCAAGCGGGTGTGGTGAAATGGTAGACACGCCACTTTGAGGGGGTGGTGGGCATTAGCCCGTGGAAGTTCGACTCTTCTCACCCGCACAAAAACGACCGACTCACAAAGAGCCGGTCGTTTTTTGTTAGCGGGCGCCGCCGCCGAAGCCGCCGCCGGAGAAGCCGCCACCGCCGCCGAAGGAGGTGTGGCCACCCATGCCGGAGATGCTGCCGGCCCGGTTGGCTGCATTGTTGAACGCACGCGTGCTCATGCTGTTGGTCCAGTTCATGGTGTACAGCATGGTGGTGACGTCCATGCCGGAGGACTCTGCCAGGCGGGCGAATTCTGCCGGATACAGCTTCTTGAACTGCGTCGCCACCTTGTCGGCGATGCCGTAGAGCTGGGCATAGACCATGTACTCTTTCCACAGCTTCACCTCCTCCGCCCCACGCTGGTCGCTCAGGGTGAAGTCCTTCAGGAAGTTCTGGAATTCAATGACGTGACAGGCCTCCACGGCTCCCTGCGGCTTGCACACATCGTCCTTGATAAAGTATCCCTTTTTACTGAACCAGGTTTTCCCTCTGGCTACAGCACGGTCCGGCCAGGCGGCCATCTTGGATGCGTTTTTCCTGCTCCATCTCTCGAACTCGTTCTTTTCCAGCAAGAGGTTGTCGCCGGCGGCACTGCGCGCCCAGTCGTACAGGTCCTGCTCCACGTCATCGGCCGAAACAGTAACGCTCTTGAACAGCAGGTTCACCCGCTTGTTGTTCCTGGGATCCGGCTGGACCAGCAGGTCTCCGTTCATGATCCAGCGGAGGAAGAGCGCACCGATGATATTCTGTGCCGGGGCCGTAAAGACAAAGCGATGACCTTTTGCCAGCACGTATTCCGCCGCCAGGAGATTCCCCTCCAGCGGGATGTCACGGTACCAGCCGTCAATCTTGCTTTTGCCGAAGAGCTTTCTCTTCCATTTGTAACCCAGGATTATCGCCACCAGCATGTATACCAGATAACCGAAAGTAAAGATGAGAACCAGGGCTATCAGGATGCCGAACCAGATGGGCATGCCGTCATCTTCCCCATAGGAACTGCCGTCCAGGGCGCGGTCCAGCATATCCTGGAACGGGCCGCCGGCCACAACGGCAGGCTGGAACATCCCCTTTTCGAACTTCACCAGGCCGATGACAGCGCTGGAGGAGCTCAGAGACTCGGACGATTCTTCCACCACGGCGCCGTTCTCCACGTTGATATCGCCATAGAAGCCAAAGCCCCAGACACGCGTGTTGTCGGTGGTCCATTCCGGGCACTCGAAAGCCGGGACGATGGTAACCCGCACATGCTCCGGTGCCGGCCTCATTCCCCGGTTCACGAACATGAAATTGAAGGCGTCGGCATCGTCATAGGCCTGTACCAGACCAGTCACGTAAAAACGCGCCTTCCACAGGTGCCAGCCTTCCGCACCCAGCCCCCAACACAGCTCTACGCCATTTCTTTTAGGGACGATGCCACATTTTCCCTCCTTCCAGCTGCGGGAACGGTCGATATCCCACTCCTCCCCCAGCGCCTGGTACGGCGTGCCGTTTTCCGACACCTGCAAGTCGCTCACCGTCATGGCGCCGAGATTGCTCACGGGCATATACCACTCCGTGCCGGAGTCGTTCACCTTTACGTCCCACTGCTGGGTGATCCAGGCGGAACCATCCGAGAGCAGTTCCACTCGGATGTCTACGTCACGGATGCGGTCTACGCTTTGCGCCGCCGCCCCGAATCCCAGGACAGCGGCCACTAAAAAGGCTAACAGGCGCCTCATATCAGATAGTAGGATAGTCTTTCTTGGAAGTGTCCTCTGCCAGATAGTCGCGCTTGGCAAAGCCCAGCATGCCGGCCACAACAGAAGCCGGGAAGGAACGCACCTGCTGGTTGAAGCGGGTAACGCTATCGTTGTAGGTCATACGGGACAGACGGACGTTCTCCTCGTACTTTTCGATGCTCTGCATGGTTTGCTGGTAGTTCTGGTTGGCCTTGAGGTCCGGATAGGCCTCGGCCACGGCAATGAGCTTGGCGCTGATTTCCTTGAGGGCCTGCTCATTGGCGTTGATCTGCTCCGCCGTAGGAGCGGGAGAAGACGTGATTTTACGGGCATCGACAATCTTCTGAAGGGTCTCGGCCTCATAGGAGGCATACTCACGGGTGAGCTTGATAAGAGCCTGAAGGGCATCGAAGCGGCTGATTTGCTGCACATTGATTTGCTTCAAGGCATTGTTGCAGAATTCGTCGCTTTTAACGAGCTTGTTCTGAACAGAAATGACCCACAGTACCAGTACTGCGACAACGGCGATGATAATCCAAAGCATAGTTTAAAAGTTTTTGTCATACAAATATCTAAAAAATGCGTAAATTTGTCAAGAGAAAACAATACTTTACGATGAAAACGAACCATTTTTTCAAGAATGAAGCCCTGGAAGCCCTCCGTGGAAACTGGGGAAAAGCCGTTATCCTTACTCTCGCCTATATTCTGCTGGCCGCAGCCATTACCTCCCCTACGGCCTATAGCACCGTAAAAGTGTCGCAATATACGCAGGAGAACATGGGTAACGCACGTACCGTCTCCCAGATGGCTTCCTTCATCCAGAGCCCGGAATACTTGGCCCTCCAGCGCCGCGCCAGCGGCACTTCCGGCACCACTACCCTGCTGCAGATTTTCCTGCTCTCCCCCATTGCGCTTGGCTTTGTCAACGCCTTCCGCCGCCTGGTGGTGGCCAAGGAGAACAACCTGCTGTACAACACCATCCACATCGGTTTCTCCAACTACTGGCACAAAGTATGGGGCTTGCTGTTAACGAGCATCTTCATCGTCCTGTGGAGCTTCCTGTTCATCATTCCCGGCATCGTCAAGGCCTATGCCTATTCCATGACGCCGTATATTCTGGAAGAGAATCCGGAACTGAGCGCCAGCGAGGCCATCGACCGCAGCCGTTTCATGATGCGCGGTCACAAGTTCGACCTGTTCTGGCTGCAGCTCAGTTTCTTGGGATGGTTTATCCTGAGTATCCTCACCTTCGGTCTCGGCTTCCTTTGGATGGGGCCTTATTACTACAGCGCCAAAGCTGCTTTCTATGAGGAAGTAAAGGCCGACTACGCCCTGAACGGCGGCCTGGCCTAAGAGAGTTTAATACAGAGCATGGTGAGGTCATCGCTGGCTTCCGCGGAACCCACATGCGACGCCACCTTGGCGTGAACCTTTTCTATGACGCCCTGCGCACTTTCGGTTTCCGGAAGACTGGCCAGGGCGTCCATCATACGCTCGTTGCCGAATTCCTCGTGCACCAGGTTCTCGGCCTCATTCAGGCCATCCGTGTACAGGAAGATACGGACGCCCCGCATATTCTCCATGCTCTGGCCTTCAAATGCATAGCCGGACATAATGCCGATAGGCGTGTTGGGCAGGCAAGTCATGAAATGCGGCTCCGGGGTGAAGAGGACGGGCGGGTTATGGCCGCAGTTGCAGAAGTCCAGGCGGCCGGTTTTGAGATCCAGGCGGCCGATGAACAGCGTCACGAACATGAGCTGCTCATTGTGCTGCGACATCTCGTTGTTGATTTGGCGCGCCACTTCCTCCGGCGGATTTCCCTGCCAGGACAGTACGCGGAACAGGTTGCAGGCCACGGCCATGAACAGGCTGGCCGGCACACCCTTGCCGCTTACGTCGCCCACGCAGAAGTACAATTGTTCGTCGCGGATAAAGTAATCGTACAGGTCTCCCCCAACCTCCTTTGCAGGAGACATAAACGCATACAAATCCACGTCTTTGTGATCCGGGAACGGCGGGAACACGCGCGGCAACATATCCATCTGGATGAAACGGGCGATGTGCAGTTCTCCCTCGATGCGCTCCTTCTTGGCCGTGGTGGTAGTGAGCTCGTCGATGTATTTCACCAGGGACGTCTGCATCTCCGAGAAGGAGCGGCTCAGGACGCCGACTTCGTCGTTACGCTTAATCTGGGGAAGCGCCGTATCAAAGTTACCGGAGGCGATGGTTTCGGCCTGTACGGCCAATGCGCGGAGGGGCTGCAGTTGTTTACGGATAACCCGGAAGAATACCAAGTACATGAGCAGCAATCCCACCAGCACAATGGTAAGGACGATATTCCGGAGCCGATGGAACCCGCCAAAGACATCGCTTTCCGGGCACACGATGGCCACACTCCAACCGGTGGTCATCATGGGTTTGTAGAAAACGAAACAGTCTTCCTCGCCGAAGTATAGCTCCTGCATGCCATCCTTCCACTCCTGCATGACCTCTCCCAACTCACGCACGCCCGCATTGGGACTTACCAGGTCCTCCGTGAAGATGCTTTGATAGAAGAGTTTCTGGGGATCCGGGTGTACCAGGAAGGTACCGCCGCGGCCGACCAATATGGAATAGGAATGCGGATACGGTTTAACCGACGAGATGGTCTTGGAAAGCCATTCCAGGGAGATATCCAGGGAAAGCGTACCTACAAAACTGCCATCGTTCCCGATAAGAGGCTTGCAATAGGACACCATCATCTTGGAGTCCATGGTGCTGTCGTCAAACTCCTCCTGATCCGTGTAGGGTTCCGTCCAGCACGGCTGGTTCATGAGTTTGGGCAGCAAGTACCAGTCCAGGAAGAAATACTGGTAACTGTCCTTGCCCTCCTGCTGGGTATAGACACTTTTTCCGTTGTTATTGGAATAGGCCGAAAAATATTTGCCCTTGCTCTCAAAGAAATAGGGCTCGAAAGAAATGGAGCAACCGTTCAGGAAAGAGTTGGTAAGGACAACCTCGCGGGAGAGGTCGAACATGGCGTCCGGATTGTCCAGGTTCTGGTAAATACGGCCTTCCAGGTTGTCGGCCACCAGTTGTACGTCTTCCAGGATACCGTTCACCCGGAGCACCGTATTGTCCAGCACGCGTCTGGCGCCCTGGATGGCCTCCCGGCGCACGGCGCGACGCGCGACCACTGTTACATAGCCCAGCGCAGCCACAAAGATTGCCGCCGCAAAAAACACAATCCACATGCTTAGACGCGTGGACAGGGAGTAGCGTATTTCCTTTAGCTTACTCATCGGCTTAACTCCTCCATGGCTACGGGGCGCTGGATAAGACCGCCTTTCAACATAACCTCATTGGCCAGTTGCAACATATCCTCACGAATCCGATACTCCCGTTCATGGGAATCCGGATCCAGCTGCAGGGCCAGGATTTCTTCGAGCATCAGGTGCTGGAGGATACGGTTGGTGGCGATATGGTTCCTTTCCACATAGCGCATCACGATGTCCAGGGTTTCCTCCGGATGAGCGGCGGCATAGTCCCAGCCACGGCGGCTGGCGCGGGCGAATTTCTCCGCCTGCTCCTTGTGCTTCTCATAATAGTCACGGGACATGTACACGCCGTCCTCCTGGATGTTGTAGCCGTGGTCCGACAGACGGTAAACACAGTTTTCCGGAATGTTGAACCCAGCCTGACGCACCTGGAAGAACTCATTGTAGGACATGGCCGCGATGGCATCTACCGCACCGGCAATATACAGGTTGACCATGTTGGCCGCGCGAATCCACTCAAAGTTCAGATTGGCCTGCACTGCAACGCTCTCCAGAAGCTGTGTAAAACCACCGGCCCAGATGCCCACCTTGGCATTTTGCTGTTTCATGGGGTCCTTTCCCCGACGGGAAATCACCACCATGCCATTGTTCATGGAGGTTTGCAGGATGTTCACCAGAGGAATACCATTGGCAGCGAATTCAACAGCCTGGGCCAGTTGCAATGTAGTAGCCTGGCTCAGATTGGATTTGAAGCGACTCTCTGCGCTCTGGGTAACGTTGGGGTGCGTAATGGAGACCTTTATGCCCTCCGCCTCATAGAAACCCAGCTCCTGCGCCACATAATAGCCGGCAAATTGTGCCTGCGCCGTCCACTGCGGGGTAAACACAATGAAATCTTCCTTCGGCTTTTTTTTCTGTGCCGATACCGAAAGCGCCAGCAATGCAGCTAACAATATGAGAATAATGCGTTTCATCTAACTTGCAAATATACAAAAAATTTTTTCCATTGTGCATTTCCTTATGCCTGTCTGTATGGAAAGCATGTCGCTCCGCTGGGCGTTTTTTCGCCAGGGGGCTCGGCTGATCGCTAACTCCCTCTCTTACAGCCACTTTCCGGATAATCCTCGTTCGGTTTTTGAACGAGGATTATCACGCGAGTTATTGTGAATCAAGTGATTAGCTGTCACTGGATAGGGAGCCGCCGCACGCAACCAGGTGCGGCGGCAGGATGGACACGGAACCGCCGCCTTGCAATACGCGGCAAAGCGGCTAGCGGAAACCCTCTCGGGCTCCATCAAAGGGCCCAAGAGGGTTCCGCTTTCCTTCCGGGATGTGCCCCGAAGGTCCAACCCATGGACCTTCGCGCAAAAAAAGGGGTGGAAAAGTGTACGGAAGGTCCAAAGTGTGGACCTTCGCGCAAAGAATCCCGGGAAAAACTGTACTGAAGGTCCAATTCATGGACCTTCGCGCAAGGAATGGTGAGGGGAACGGAACAGTCTGACTAAAGTGACGGCCCCCTGCAGGTCTTAGGGACCTCCTCCGTCAAAATCGGCCCTTAATGACGGAACTCTGTGGACGCGTTGGACCTCTTCCATCATACTGGGAGTAGGCTGCTGCCATTCGCAGCCACACAGGCTTTTGCCGTGTGAACGACCTAGGACGACACAAGCGGGCTGGTCGCTAACTCCCTGTCACACAATACCATACGCATAGTCCTCGGTTCCAAAAGCGCCGAGGATTATCAGCATCTTGCTGAGAATCCGCAGCTTAGCGACCAGGCAATATACCCAGCACACAAGTCGATAGAATAATTTTTGTTGTTTCACTATAATCGGTAGAAAAGTTCCCGAAAAAATTCACGTTTCTACCTGCCATGTCCCCATTGTTTGTATATTTTTGCAGATGACCATTTTTAAACCTGTCATCTATGAAACACAAAACGTACAAACTGGACCCGGCAATAGAAAAACAACTCTTTGCCACCCCCTCCGAACTGGATGCCCGCGTGCAGGAACTCCTGGACAACCCCAGCCAGATTGCCCCCTTCATGGACTTCCGCGTGGACTGGAGCTTCAAGTACATTCTGGGGCACGAAGAAGCCATGATTAAACTCCTCAACGACATCCTTCCCGTGCACGTGGACACCCTTGAGTATCTGCCGAATGAAATCCCCGTCCGCAGCGAGAAAGAAAAGCGCGCGGTCTTCGATGTCATCTGCACCAACAAAACCACCAAGGAAAAGTTCCTCTGCGAGATGCAGCGACTCCCGGAGTCGGACATGGACGACCGCCTGCTCTTCTACGGCTGCTCCCTCATCCAGAAACAGATCAAGCGGAAGGACAAAAAGTACATTCTGAACACGGTGTACGTCATTTGCGTTGCCGATTACGAACGGGCTCATCCTACGCCAGTCCCGGCCGATGATTTCCTGTTCAAGTATCGCCTCAGGGATGAGCGGTGGCCGGAGGATGTCATGACCACCAAGCTCCAATTCTACTACCTGGAACTGCCCCGCTTCCAAAAAGGCTGGGAGGCGGCGCAAACAAATGCGGAACGATGGTGCTATCTTTTCAGAAATTTGTATAAATTTGCAGGAGTCCCCCGTGATGCATCCGATTTTGAGCCCATCTTCGAGATTGCACGCACGGAACAATTTGAGGAGGAACAACTAAAAGTATATCTCAACGCCATGGTTACAGACTACGAAAAACTGGTCATCGGTGAATACCACGAGCAAAAAGGCTTCAAGGAAGGCCTGGAGCAAGGACGTGCGGAGGGACGTGAGCAAGGTCGTGCGGAAGGGGGCAAAGAAAGGGCATTGAATAGTGCCAGAAATATGCTCGCACGGGGGTATGAGGTGTCGGAGATCGCAGAAGTGACAGAGCTAACCCCGGAAGAAATCAACGCATTGCAACAGTAAACGCATGCATGTCACACATTTAAGCCCGAGGCTCCGCCGAGTCCCGGGCTATTTTCGCACTTAGCTCCTCTCGTCCTTGTTTGGGACCGATTTTAAGGACGAGGCGCGACGCCCTGCAACTGTGGGGCAGAGTGAGGCTGGCCAGGTCCAATAAGGCAAACCACCAGCACAAACGTGAACCGCCAGCCCGGGATGGGCCAGCGGTTGGGAAAAAGGGAGGGGTTCCGCGCTGGAACCCCTGTTCCCTGGGAAATGTTCTTAAGGGCCTATTCCGTATCTTTTACCAGACGGACGGAGAAGCCATATTTTCTGCTGCCGCCGTACTGAATACTCATATAATCCGACTCAAAATATAGGCCAAATGCAGAAGTGGCATAACTGGAACTACTTGACCAGTATCCCCCACCAATACCAGCATCGGTGACGTTTGATGCTTCACGATATCCTGCAGCAGGCAGGAAGACACAACCTGCGGCCTCAAGGGCTGTCCAGCCCGCAGAGGTACACGTGGTGGTGAAGTCACTTTTTTCGTTAATGGTTCCCCAAGTGACGCCTGCAGGCGTGCCTCCTACATAGCCGTCAGGGAAAATGATGAGACCCTTCACTGCTGTTCCATCCGTGTTGATAACTGCATGGGTACGGCGCGCATGACCGGTACTGTTTACAGTGACACCCGTTTCACGTGTGCTCAGCAAGTACAGCCATTCGGGACTGGTGAGCGTGCGCCACCCTGCGCCCACGGTGGCACCCCAGCCAACCTTTTGGGCTTCGCCCCCGACATTGCCGTAACCATCTACGTTATTAGTGGCAGTCGAATTGCTGATGCCATACTGAGCTGCTCCCGTCCAGGTACTGGAAGCACCCACCCAGCCAAAAAGATCCACAGTGCCATTAGCCGACACAGTTCCGTTGCCGTTGATGCTGGTATTACCGGCGGCATTGCCGATATAATCCCACTGGTGTTCGGCAAAGCCCCAAATCCAGCTGGAACCGTTGTACGTGGCCCGCAGGTTGCCCGGGGAGAAGTTCACCGTAGAGCTTTCGCCCACGCTGAACACACCTGAAAGCGGGCTGGGATCCGGGCTGGGACCTGGGTCCGGAGTTACCGGACCGGAGGGGACGGTATTATAATCGATGGAAACAGGGACGGTGTACTCGCCGCCTTGCGCAAGGGCCAGAGCCTCGGAGTTGGTCCACTGGAAGTCCTTGCCGTTTACGGTGAAGTAGAGCGACAGGGCGCCAGCGGGCAGGGTTTCGGGGGCCAGGACGGCTTCATAGGTGGCGACAGACGCAGCGGTGTCATAGGCGCTCATGAAGGGGATGACCGAACCCTTGGGGGCTCCCAAGGGGATGGTGACCTCGCCGGTGAGCGGCTTGAAACTGAACGTGGTGTGCATACCGATGATGGCCAGGTCCACAATGGGGTTCGCTTCCAGGCCGATACCGTTCTCCTTATACTCCGGGGCCAGGGTGAGCTTGATGTTCAACTTGGCAAGGCCGTGCTTGAGGGTAATGGGCACGAGGCCCTTGTTGGAAGCCGCAAACGTAAGGGGGGTGGAGGCCATGGTGAGCAGGTCGGCCGCCAGGAGCCGTGCCTGGGTGCTCTGATTGGTCAGGAGACCCATCGACGCGCCATTGACAAAGAGGTCGTCGGTAACTGTAGCGTTGAAGTACTCCTTGCCCAGTGCGCCATAACTGGCGGCGGCATAGGTGATGGCCGATTCTTCGTCCTTCCAGAGGATGGGCTGGGAGGCCTTCCAGTTGCCCTGATCATCCTTGACGATGGACTCGAAATAACTGAAGGCATTGTTGGGACCGGTCACCTTGAGGTAGAACTGCTTAAGGTCTGCGCTGGTCACGCTGGCCTTGGTGGTACCTTCCACCGTCACGGCAAAGCGCATCGGCGTGTCCAGCGCGGGCGCCGGGCTCTTCTCCTTGGAGCAGGAGAAGAGAACCAGGGCCGATGCAAGGACATAAAATATCTTATTCTTCATAGGTCATCTTTAATTATTATCGAACGTAAATACAGGGCGGAGATAGTGCTGCTCCGATGCCGTGGCGGTATACCAACTATTTAAGCCCTTACCCCAGTAACTGTAGTCGAAAGTCATATTTTTTGCTCCATAATAACGGGTTTCGCTCATGGGGTCGCATCCGGCTCCAGTGAGAAGGGTGTTCAACGCACTGAGTCCACTGTTGCTGACTCCATACATATCATATTGGAAGTCCTGGACAGTTCCCCACGTCATTGCCTGTGTCGAGGTCAGGTTATCCAGATAGATGTTGCCGGCAGATGAACTGTAGTTTACAAGGTTTTGCATTTGCATCTGCCCCGTATCGCTTTTACTCATAACTGCAGTGTAATAGGCGTTCTTGAATACCACTGCGCCAATGAGGGTGACGCCGGTAGGCAAGGCGGTTCCAGGAGCATAGGCCTTACCGTTGCTGCCAATCTTGTAACCCGGAGCCACACTCGTATTTCTCAGATACGTACCCGGGTCGGCGGAGGTCAGGCTTACCGTAATCTGCTTGTTGGCAGGGGCGGAATAGTTGGTTCCGGCAGCGGCCGACACCGTGATGGTAACCGATCCGCCGTCCACGCTCTTACGGGTAAGGGTGATGGTCTTATTAGCAAGGGTTGCCGTCACCTTGGCGGTGTTGTTGGAGCTGACAGAGAGTGCTCCGTCACCGTCGTAGGTGATGGTCACCGTCTTGGTGGCGTCCACATTGTCTGTGCCGCTAAAGGAGACATTGCTGGAGCTCAGGCTAAAGCTGGGGGCCTTCTTGGCGATGGTAGCCACAATCTTGGTGGAAGCCACGCCCTCATAATTGCCGCCCGCCTGGAGGCGCCAGTACACATCGTAGTTACCGGCATTCTTGCCCGTAGGGATGGTGGAACTCCAGGACGTCTGGTTCAGAGAATACTGCATCACCGGGCCCTCGGAGGTAACGCTACCGGCATTGAGCAGGGCCAGATTCGTGTTGTTGTACACCAGGCCGAGTTTTGCCGTAGGGGCCGTATAGACAGGGGCAAATCCGTTGACCGTCAGGGTAAACTGGGCCGTAAGGCCGGAGCAGGTGCACTCGATGACCGCCTCGCCACGGGCGATGGCCGTTACAAGCCCCTTCTCGTCTACCGTTGCTATGCTGGTGTCCAGGGACTTCCAGGTGCAGTTGACATCCGTTGCTCCCTGAGGTGCAAACACAGGCGTAAGCTGGAAGGTCTCGCCAATCTCCACTGCAGCTGCGGTTCCCTCCTTAAAGCTGATTCCCGTGATGGGAATAAGGGCCTCGCCGCCCGCGATAGGATCTTTTTCGACCCAAGGGGCTACGGTAGCCGATCCCAGTTCAATCTTGTCCTTACCCACGAAGAGATTCAGGGTGGTAATCTTGCCGCTTTCCAGCGCAATGGGCTCTGCAGCGATAAAGATGAACGATTGCGAGTCGATGACAATGGTCAGCTTTGTCACGCCCTCCTGAGGCACCTGGAGGCCGCTGTAACTCCGGTCGTGACCGCTTACCGCCGTCTCGAGGGGACTGACAGCAACCTGTGCGGCATTACCGGTCGCGGTGATGGCCTTGGTGAGATAATTCACCGTGTAGCCGTTCTTGGCGGTAGTAGCCACCGACGTTACCGTAGGGATTTCGGCCCACTGGTTGCGGAACTTGAGGTTCACGTCCAGTCTGGCCATGGCGTGCGTAAAAGTGAGCGCCACAGGCTCGGCATTTTCCTGGAAAGGAATGCCGTCCAGCTCGGTGGCAATCATCAGGTCTGCGCCCAGGGTGTAGGCATCGGCCGTAAAATTGGTGATGCTCTTAACGGGATACACGCCCAGGAAGTAGTGATTTTCCTTGACCGGGCTCCAGAGCATCTGGGAGGCGGGGATCCAGGCGGTGCCGTTGAAGGTGTTCACTACGCCGTCCACGATTTTCTTGGCGGGGATTTCCGTTGCCGATCCCATCCAGGCGTACAGGGAGACTTGGTCGCCGGCGGCAAAGCTGGCGGCGTCGCCGTTGTAGATCACCTTGGTGGGCGTGCCGATGGATGCCTCGATGGTGATGGCACTGCGAGCCGCAGGCTCTGTACCACCCTTCTCCTTGGCGCACCCGGCGAGGAGGACGCTCGCGACAAACAGGGCTCCTGCAAGGGTATATATTGACTTACTTTTCATCATATTCAATGGACTTTATGCAAATTATCATTGAAGGTTTAAATCTCTCTCCGCTGCTTTGTAGTTGGTCGTTTCTGCACAATTATAGGTAATAATTGTGTAAGACGATGGCCCGGCGGCATTCATAGTAACAGAGTAGGAGGGAGGCGTAGTGTTGTTCGAGTTAATGATCAACGACTTGGCGCCATTACTCATAACACTTCCCGTAAGTGTTCCACTGGCATAAACCGTGTCTTGATAACCACCAAAGACATTGGGCGTCCAGCTGGTATTCGTCGGTTCTATCCATCCGTTTGCTTTGGCAATGGTAACCTGAATGGAGCCCTCGGCGGAATCCGCATAGTTCGAGTTGCTGCCGGCAGCCTTGTAATAAACGGTATATGTACCGGCATTGGTTGCAGAAGGAAGGCTTTCACTCCAACTTCCATTACCTACTTTATACCTCATGGTACCGCCACTGGCAGAGCCTGCATTGACGAGGACCTGGGAAGAGCCATTATAATTGCTCCTGCTACCGTTGAAGGTAAGACTCTTTGCCGTGGGGGCAGAGACTATGGAACACGGCACCTTGTTGATGGTGAAGTTCTTTGTACCACTCACTTGGTAGTTACCGCCCGTCTTGTCCGAGATGGTAACCGTTGCAGTACCGGCATTGGTATTATTGCTGTAGCTTACCGTATATTCACCGGAAGGGATGGTAGTGCTTCCGTCTTTTACGCTGGAAACAGCGGGTGTCTTGGCCGAACCGTCATAGGTATAAACAGTGGTAGCCAGGGTGATGGTGGGACTGGTCACCGTCTTGGGCGCAATGGTGACCGGAATGGCTGCGGAGGTCACGCCGCCACTCTGTACCCGGCAATAGACATTGTAGTTGCCGGCATTGGTGCCGGTGGGAACGGTGGTTGACCATGCGTTTCCGTCGGTGCTGTATTCCAGCACAACGCCGTCCTTATGGGCCGTACCGGCGTTGATGAGCGTCTGCGCGGCAGTATTGTAGGTGAGGGCGTTGGCGAGGGCCGTCGGAGTGGTATAGACTGCTTCCGGACCACTCTCTCCCTGGGTATAAACCGTAGCGCCCCAAGGGAGGGTGTCACCCATTTTCCACTGCAACGGATTGGGCGTAACCAGCTCGAAACCGGTGCCGGGGACACCATCCAGCCATTCGGTCAGGCAATCGGTTGCACTGATGGTGGTGGCATCCACAATTACTTTCGAGAAAGCGGTGCAGCCCTTGAACAGGCCTCTGTAACAGCCATTCGTAAGCGTGGTAGCAGGAAGTATTAATCCCTCCTCCGCACTGTTCACCAGGTGCGTCTGCTCATCGAACAGATACGCAAAGGTATTGGCTGCGGGAAGCGTGGTAGCCGTAGCGAAGTCTTTGTCAAGGAGACTCATGATGTTACCATACACCTCGCAGTCTTTGGTCATGCCGATGCGGCTGGAAAGAGCCGATGTATTGGCGCCGAAGGCATTGTTGGCACCCGTTCCCAGGAACCAGACACGCTGGCCGGCCGAGAGAGAGATGTAGCCGACAACACTGACGGAACCCGTACGGCCGTCGCTGGTAACCCAGTTGACGACATCCGAAGATTTGTTGAGGAAAGACACCGTGGTGCCGTCCTCCTTAGCCTTGAGGGTGAGCGGACGACTGGTATTGGCCAAAACGGCAGAGCCGGGCTCCATGTTGGGATTCACCTCACCCTCGTCCCAATCGGAAACGGTATTGGCTTCCAGGGAAAGTTTGTCCTTACCTACCAGAACCGACAAAGTGGTCACCTTGCCTGCTTCCAGCTGGATATCCGCGTCATGCGTATAAACCAGGGTTTGTCCGGCAATGGTGAATTCGAGCGTGCGGAACGCCTGAGGAATGCAAAGGGAGGAGTAAGTGGCATCGTACCCCGTTGCAGCCGTAAAGGACGAAAGGGTCTGTGTGCTCACCGTTCCGGGCGTGATGGCTTTGGTAAGGAAGTCGATGGTTCCCGCAGGGGCCGCCACGGCCTTTACTACGGCCTCCGGCACGCCTCCCCACTGGTTCCTATACTTCACATTGACCTTGAGCACGGCCATCACATGGCTGAACTCCAGGTTCACCGGCGATGCCGTAACAGTCTGGGGAGCCACAAGGCCATCGCCCAGGATGGTAGCCACCAGCAGGTCTTCCGCCGAAGTAACGGGATAGGTTGTAAAGTTGGTTACCGTGCGGGCGGGAGAAATGCCCAGGAAATAATGGGCGTCCTGGACGTTTTTCCAGAGCATGGTGCTCGCGGGCGTCCACGTGGTGCCATCGTAGGTGTTCACAACACCGTTTACCACCTTCTTGTCAGGAACTGCAGTATTACTGCCGGTCCAGGCATAAAGGGTCAGTTGGTCATCGGCCACAAAGGAGGTTTGTGTGCCTTCCGTGACGGCCTTGGTGAGCCCGCTCACGCTGGCCTCGACGCTTATGGCGACCTTTGGCAAGGATGTCTCCTTCTGACTGCTTTCCTTTGCACAGGAAGCTGCCAGCAGTGCCGCAAGCGCCATAAGGCTTGTTGCTATTCTTGCTTTCATAAGCTTTCCTGCTTTAAAGTTACTCTTCAGGAATCTGGGCTTCGCCATTGTCGATAACCTCACCAGCGGCCCAATCGGTAATGGTGATACCTTCCTTGTCCAGGGTAATCTGGTCGCGGCCTACGATGAGGTTCACAGTGGTGTATTTGCCACTTACCAGCGGGATATCGGCGCTATGGGTAAATACATAAGTGCCGTCCTTGCCCAGCCACTCATCGTTGCCTTTGAGCTTGATGGTGATGGTGCGGAAGCCCTCCTGGGGAACCATGAGGGTGGTCCAGGTGGCATTGGTAAGCCGGTTCATGGCCACCAGAGCCGCATCGCCCGTAGCGGTGACAGCCTTGTTGATATAGTCGATGGTGGCCGCCATCTTAGCCGTGGCGAACACGGAGTCCACTTTGGCCTCTACGTTGGTCTCGGCAGGAAGATCCGCCTGCGGGGTCCACTGGTTGCGGAAACTCAGGTTCACGTTGAGCTTGGCCATAGCATGGTCGAAATTCAGCGCAACAGGATTGTTGGTGGCCACAAGGCCCTCCACATTGGTGGCGATGAGCAGGTCGCTCTCCTGGAACTTGTCCACGGCGGGATCCAGGATATAAGGATCCGCGGTGAAGGACACCACCTTGCGGGCCGGAGCAACGGCCATGAAGTAATGCGGGGTGGTCATATCGTCCCAGAGCATCTGGATGGCCGGTTTCCACAGGCCGCTTTCACCGTCCAGGGTATTCACCACGTTGTTTACAACCAAAGAAGCGGGAATGGCGGTTTTTTCTCCCATCCACGCAAAGAGGGCAAGGGAGTCACCGGCTGCAAAGGCCGACTTGTCCCCGGTATAGGTCACCTTGGTCATGGAGCCGATAGAGGCCTTCACCGTGATGTCCCTGGAGTCAAGGGTGGTGTTTCCCTTGTTGCAGCCTGCAAGTACGAAGGCAGCTGCGATGGTCACAAATAAGGTAATATACTTTTTCATGATGCTTCCGTATTAGTTCAGTTCGGGTTTAAACACTTCACCGTCAAAGGCGTCGCCCTGGGAGGCCCAGTCGGTAATGACGATGCCGTCTTTGTCCAGGGTAATCTGGTCGCGGCCGATGATGAGGTTCACCGTGGTGACCTTACCGCTTTCCAGCTGGATATCCTCGGGTGCGTTGAACACATAGGTTCCGTTGCCGCCCAGCCACTCATCGTTGCCTTTGAGCTTGATGGTGATGATACGGAAATCGGCCTGAGGAACCATGAGGGTGGTCCAGGAGGCGTTCTTCATTTTGTTCATAGCCACCTGCGCATTCTCGCCGGTAGCAGTGACCGCCTTATGGATATAGTCGATGGTGGCGTGCTCCTTGGCCGTCACCAATACAGAATCGATCAAGGCCTCGGTAATCTCCGTCTGGGAAGGCGGGTTGCCTTCCGTCCACTGGTTGTGGAACTTGAGGTTCACGTTAAGCGTGGCCATGGCGTGGTCGAAGGTAAGCTGCACCGGATTGTCATTGGCCTTGAGACCGGCGTCGTTCACGGCAATGAGCAGGTCGCTGTCTTCATAACTTTCCGCAGCCGAATCCAGGGTGTAAGGGTCCGCCGTGAAAGAAGCCACCTCGCGGGCCGGCGAAACGGCCATGAAGTAATGGTCCGTCACCATGTCGTACCAAAGCATCTGGGTTACGGGAGCCCAGAGGCCATCGGTGCCCAGGATATTGGTGACATTGTTCACTACCAGTTGGGCCGGAATGGCGGTTTTGTCCCCAATCCATGCAAAGAGGGAGAGGTTGTCGGTGGCCTCGAAGCTGGCCTTGTTGCCATCGTACACCACTTTGGTCTCACGGATGCCGGCATTCACGGTAATGGTGCCGGAAACTTCCTTGTTGTTTCCCGCTTTGTTGCAGGCCGCTGCGCACACAAGCGCAAGGGTAATAAATACGAGTTTTTTCATATCCTTGTTTTTTACTTATTATTCTGTTTCGGGGTTCAGGATTTCACCATCATAGACCCAGGATTCGGTCCAGTCGTTGATGGAAGCGCCTGCGGTGATGAGCATGAAAGGAGTGAGTTTGGTATAATCCAGCTCCAGGATGTATTTCTTGCCATTCTCCATCAGGGGCGCCTGGCCTATGTAGTCCAGGTCAAGGCCCTTGTTGGTCTTGATATGGAATAACAGGATGGTACCCATCAGGCCCTTGGCCGTGGGGAACACCTTGAACTCATTGATGCCGGTGAGCGCATTGGAAGCGGTGAGCGTACCCAGGGTGATGTCGTCGCTGGTCGCTGTGCTGGGCTCTCCCCAGTGGCCGGCCGTGCGCTCCTGCGTGAGCGTGACGTAGCTGGCGGCATTGCGCATGGTTACGTCAATGGTGGTCCCTTCGGGGACGTTGGTGAGTTTGAGGGTGAACAGGGCCAGCAGGCGGTCCAGGTCCAGGTGCACCGTGGCCATTTTGTTATTCTCCACCTTCACATGGGCAATGCCGTTCCAGGCCTGCTTGGGATTGGAGGAGGCATTGGTGAGTTTGGTGTAGGTGGCCGGAAGGGTGTGACTGGCCTTGGTGGGGAGCGTCTCGCCCAGTTCAAAGCCGTTGGCCTTGTCCATATTGGCCGCAACCAATACGTCGTACTCCCCTACCGGCAGAGGAATCATCCATTCGCTGGCCTCTGAGGGCGTGTTGAACTCATGGACTTCCTTGACGCCGTTGGCGCCGGTCACCGTGTACTTCAGGTGGGTGATATCGCTTTTGACATCGGCAATATCTTCCCATTCCAAGTCGTTGCCCAAATAGCCCAGGCCGTCCGGAGCGGGATACTTGTCCGTCTGCTCGTCCTGCGGCATGTCTTCCGGGAAGTGGGTCTTGTACTGGCAGGAGCCAACGCTGAGCGCGGCTGCCGCCATCAATAATATGTAAGTCTTTTTCATACGCGTTTACTTTTCTACAACGACAATTTCCACACGACGGGCATCCTTGTTCCTTTTAGCATCGTAATCCACGCCCTTGCCCTCGATCGGGTCGATGCGGGAAACGTCTATGCCCTTCTCCACCAGATAGGCCTTCACCTTATACACACGCTTCTGACTGATGCGCAGGTTGTAGTCTTCTTCGCCGCTCTTGGAGGCGTAACCATACAGGGAAATCACCGTATTGGGGTACTGCTCCAGCAGGCGGGCAACCTCGTCCAGGTTCTCCGCGCCCTCAATGGCCGTGCTGTTGTCCGCAAAATAGATATTCGGGAAGGTGCCGTGATAGTACTTGGCGGCCTCGGCAGCGGCAGCGGCTTCCGCGGCTTCCTTGGCGGCCTTTTCCTGAGCGGCCTTAGCAGCGGCTTCCTGGGCGGCCTTCTCCTTGGCAGCCTTCTCTGCAGCTTCCTTGGCGGCCTTTTCCTTGGCAGCCTTCTCGGCGGCTATACGGGCGGCTTCCGCAGCGGCGGCAGCCTCAGCAGCAGCAACAGCGGCAGCTTCCTTCTTCTTGTTCTTCCCGAAGGAGAACGTGAGCTTGAGACCGGCATCCCAGATGAGGTTGGTCTTGTGTACCTTGTTGGGAATCATGTCGAAACGCTTGCCGGTGAGGGCGGTAACGCCGCCGTAGATGCCCAGCTTCACCAGGTCGTTGAAGGCATAGGCAAAGCCCAGCTGGCCGCCAAGGCCCAAGTGCCAGTTGGCCGCCTGTACCTCCTCATGATACCCCTGGCCATGGGAAAGGTTGCCCTGCCAGGTGGACTTGGTGTTCACCGCAGAGATTTGCGGGGACAGGTCCAGGAACCAGTGGTTGTTGCTCTTGATGAACGATAGCAGGTTGAAGTTGGCCTGGAGCGCAATCTTGAACCAGCGGGTAGGGACCGTGAGGTCCTCGAAGTACCAGCCGTCTTTGTCCAGGACCTGCGTAGCTTTCCACTGGCCATCCGTAGACAGCCAGTAAGGGCAGCAGGTCAGGTTGTACTGCTTTTGCTGGCCATACTGGAAGCCCGCTTCCAGAGAAATGAGGCGGCTGAACTTGTACCCGCCGAAGAGCCCGCCTTGCAGGCCCCAGCTGCGCACGCCGCTCTCTGTGATGCTGGAGAAGGTGGCCTGCCCGAAGGACGTGCCGCCGCCCAGCCCCACGTACCAGGGATTCTCCTGGCCGCGGGCACCCCATACCAGCCCCAAAAGGGCCACAAGGGAAAGGAAGATTCTGCGTTTTGACATATGGTTGTGATTAAAGATTAAGCATTGATACATCGCGAATTATACAAATGTATAAAAAAACAACTTGCCCAGGCAAGTCGCCCGGGCAGAATTTTACGCAGAATGTCTTTTTTGGCGTAATTTTTTACGCAGGATTACATTTTTTAAACCATTCGCGGGGCGAAACGCCTTCCTCGCGGGTGAAGACATTGGAGAAAACCGTGCGGGAAGAGAAGCCGCAGCGCGCGGCGATCTCGTCCATTTTCAGATTCGGTTGCTCCAATTTCAGGCGCTTGGCCTCTGCCACGCGATACCGGCTCACAAACTGGTAAAACGTGCAGCCGTATTCCGCCTTGATAAACTGGGAAAGATAAGTACGGTTCATGGGCAACACAGCGCTCAAATCGGCCAGCTGGAAATCCGGATTGACAAAAGGCTTTTCGCTTTCCATCCATTCGTCCAGACTCTGGCGAAGGGCGGCGCTTTTCTCCAGTGAAGGGTCCGGGGCCGACTCCAGCTCCTTGTGTGCAATAGGATGCGCCATGGCCCAAGGGTCCTTGCGGAAGAGGATCTGCTCCGTGCTGTACACAAACATGAAGATGGTAAACCAGAGTTGCGTAAAACCGCGGGTAGGGCTTTGGGTATTGCAGATGTACATATATACGACTCCTACCAGGACCACCATCCACAGGTATTTGACAATCCAGCGGACATCGATATCGTCCAGGGTGGAGAAGTTTTCTTCACACCAGTTATGATACGCGCGGGCGTGCGTAATAAGAAGTGGTATTAGCGCGAAAGGATATAGCGAGATGAGGGGCCTCAGGTTGAGGGGGAACACGTAGTCCAGGGCCACCAGCACCAACATGGGAAGCAGTTGCCACATGGCGTGCCGGAAGTTCATCCATCCGGGGCGGACGGCCTCCGTGGGGTAAAGCAGCAGCACCCAACCCAGCAGGTTGCCCAGAAGCAGTTCATGGGTGGTAAGATGCTGGGCGCCCATATCCATCACCTCCGTAGGGGCGACAATCGAGCTCACAATATAAACGGTGTCTACGAGTCCCCAGAACAGAAGGGCAAAGCCCCATGCTTTGCGGACACGCAGGCCATCGGCATGTTTGAACATCAGGAAAGCACAGGCATAAGCGACGACGACCGTGCTTGTGAACAGTAGCGGAGAAATAATCTTGTCGAAGGTTTCGGCAGGAATATAGTGAGAAAGCCACAAACTGAGCAGCACGCTAATGGTGCTGACTATGATAAACCCATATTGTTTCACACAACAAAATTACGGAATTCGCAGCAAAAAGAAAAGGCTTCGGCCCAATCTTTACCGAATTTCGTTGGCGTTGTAAATATAAGTATAGTCTTGATTCCGGCTAAAAATCCAACTGTTTGCGGCTACGGTGGTATATGTATTCCAGCCCACAATGTTCTCCGGACGGGCCGAAGCCTGCACCGGCAAGACAAAGTGCCCCTCCTCCCGGAAGACGCTGAAGGGGCGGGAGGCATAGCTGCCGTCGGAGCGGATACCACCGCTGAGCTCGATATAGGGCAACGCGCGTCCCGGGGCGTAAACCACATCCTCCACAGACTCTACACCCACGCCTCCGGCGGTGATGTAGAACGTATCGCCGGCCGTAACCCCTGCCTGATAGGTGAGCGTGGGGGTATCCCCTATCCAGCGTACCTTGAACACGCTGTTATTCTCTTCTACGCCCAGCCCGCAGGCCATCTTCACCTTCCCTTCATAGATGGGATAGCACACCCAAAGGTCGTGCCCGTCAATTTGCTCGTGGCAGACGGTGGCGACATAGCGGCCGCCGCTTTCAATGTTCACCACCTGCGGAGTGTCATCGGCATCGACCCGTGTAAAGGTTTCCCAAGTGGCCGTGTCCTTTCTCCACTGGCAGGAGGCCGAAGGATAACGGATGGGGAAAGCGGCATTAAAGAAGTTGGCGTCCCCGAGCAGCTTTTGCATGAGGGCGGCATCCTGGGTGATGGCGGCCTTGATGCGCATGGCCTGCCACTTGTCCACCACAGCGGCAAACTCCCAGATGGGAATTACCTCCATATCAATGAGTTCCACGTTGGAATTGAGCTCGTCCGCCGGATTATAGACCAGCGACCTTCTCCAGGCCGATATCCCATCCAGCGAAAACGTGCGCGTGCCGTCCGGCTTGTGCTCCCCCAGGAGGCCGGTCAGGAAGCTTTGGTCCCCTCCCCAGGCCTGGAGCTTGAGGCGGCAGTCTTTCAGCCATACAAACTCTTCCTCCACGCGGGACTTCTGCTTGTTTTCCACTGCCTTCAAGAATTCCTGGGTGCTCCATGCTTCTTCGCTGGAGCGGTCGCTGTAGCGCCACATGCTGTTCATCAGGTCCACCCGGAGACGGCCGCCCAGGCTGGCGCCTACAATGACGTGGGTGCCCCACACTTTAATCATGGAGTCCACCGCAGCCACATTGTCGTCGGGGGTAAGGCGCAGGTGCTCCACGGCATTGCGGAAACTCTGGGTGAACAAATCCCGGTTCCGGGAATACCGCGCCAGCACGCTGGCGTAGCTGATGTAGCTGTCCACCATGAGTTCTTTTTCCTCCAGGGTGTAGTAAAAGGATTCCTGGATGCCATTTTCCAGGAAATACTGCCGATTGCGTTTCTCGTGCTCGTACAGGCCCAAATCTACCTTCTGCTTGGTTTCGACGGCCACGTTGGCTACATAGTCCCGGAGGGAATAGTTGAACTCAGAGGCTACGAAGGATTCCCTGGCGGTGTTCTCCATAATCAGTTTCTCGCCGCTGGCCTCCTGCAGATTCTCCAGGAAATAGCGGTTGAGAACCTGGCAGCGGATGTCTTTCCAGTTGCAGTAGTCCCCGCGTACGGCATTGTACGAGTACCCCAGCCCGTAGTTCCGGCGGAACAGCTCGCGGGTTTCCACATCTTCGGCCTTTACCCAGTTGTAGCCCCCTTCCGGCATCCATTCGGGGGCCTGGTTCTCTGCGGAAGAGGGGGGCATCTCAAGGCCCCGGCAGCTCCATACAAGAGCGGCCAGGCCCAGGAGGCAGGTCATATGAAGGAACCTTTTCACGCACTAAATATTGACAAGGGTAAAGCCCTGAGGCACTTTATCCGTAAAATGCACGCTGTTCATGGTATAAACAAAGCATTCGTTCAGGAAATCGTAGAGATTGTCCTTCCCACCGCTTCCGTAGTAGCCTTTATCGTCATAGTAATACCCGTTGTTATTGATGCACTGCGGAGCAATTCGGACATACTGGCAATAGCGCTTTTTGCCTTTGAAGAGTTTGTACGAACCGTGCTCGGCCCCCAGTACCATGATTACCTTTTTGTATCGGTCCAACGAATAGTCGCTCCAGTGGCTATAGTCGTCTTTATTTGTTGCGAACCCATCCTTGCCCAAAGTGGGAAAATCTTGATTTTCGGCGTCCCTGGAATAGCAGGCAAAAGGGAACACCTCACCGGGGAACCGATCCACAATCTTCTGCTTCTTGCGGGCGTAGATTCTACTGTCTGAGCACAGCAGAAGGTAGTCGCCGATGTCATTGATGCGGCAGCTTTTGTCGTGGCCGCTACCATGCTTGGGATCCCACAGTTCGCTCCATCTGTTGTTGAATAACCGGCCTTTTCCGGCACCCATGTTAACCAGCGTTCCCGGACTGCTGGTACTCCGGCTTTCCTTTACGCACACCCAGTACACGCCCTCGCCAAAATACACGTCTCCCCGGCGACAGGGGGAAGAAAAGCTGTTGGTACCCCACTGGTCTGCCGTACGGTAGATGATTTTGGTAAGATGGGGGACGCAGGGAATCTCCACGCTGACATAGCCGGAGTTGTTCCCCTCCCCTTGGCGGTGGAAAGTGAGTTTTCCCAGTTTGAGGTGCGTAAGGTCTATCACCAGCCCATCCGCCGTCTCCGAGACGAAGCGGTTGTCTCCTACCAGTGAACGGAAATACGGTTCACTCAGAGAAGCTTCTTCTACGAATACGCTTCTCTCGGAGGGTGCATTCGCATCCAGGACTTCGCCAATGGTGGGCTCGAAGGTTTTCCCTTCGAACACAAAGTCAGTCTCCTCATCGTTGTCAAAGACTACGTCGGTCAGCGCTTCCAGTACATTCTGGATCGCGAGCGCTTCGCGTTCCTTCTGCTCTTCGGCCGCTTCCGTCTCTTCCGCATTGTCCTTCCGGCAGCCCGCGACTACGGACAGCCCCAGAGCGGCCATCAGGCAAAACAGGATGCATTTCGTACTAGTCCACATAACGTTTAATTACCTCCAACTTAGGATATTCGAACTTGTAGTTACGCACAGGACGTACGGGATAATAGTCCTCGTGCCAGTCGCCCAATACGTCGTAACGAATGAGACGATAGTTGTTGTCCAGCACCAGCAGCTGGGGGTCGTCGCCGCCGTTGTCCATCACGGAGAACAGGTGGAGCTGCCCTTTGTAGCGGAGCGCCAGGCGGTTGTCCGGGAAGGTGGCACGTCCGTTCAGCACGTCGCTGATGCCCCAATAGCCATTGAAGCGGGCGTCGAAGCCGGAAAGCTGCCCCGGGAACAGGGCCTTGGGATTGAAGCCCAGGAAGGCTTCCAGGCCCCTCACCTCGTCCGATGTAGGCATGTACCAGCGCCGCTCATTGCCCCAGATCCAGTCATTGTCTTCCATGATGATGTCGTTAATCTGGAAGTCGAAGCGGGTGTAAAGGACGCCCTCCTCCACCTGCTCGTCAAAGTACAGGTAGCCGGAATGCGGGTCTTCGCAGAAGCCCATGGGGTGGTCGATATCGGCCCGCGTCCAGAAATTGCTCCCCACTTTCACAATGGGGTGGCTGTAGGTTTTGCGCGGGTCCAGGAAATAGAACGCATCGTCCCGCACCTCCCGGCCTTTCTGGCCGTAAGAAGGAAGGTCCACCGGACTTTCCGGCATCAGGTTGCCGTTCACATACCAGAAACGGGTGAGCACGGAGTCCGGGGCCATGTCCGGGAAGGGATTCACGTAACAGTCTCCTCCGCTAAAGGCCACAAAGGCAGGCCGATGGGTGCCGTCGCCCGGGAAAAGGCCCTGATTCAGGCGGATGCCTTTCTGGTAGATGGGATAGGCAATGGTCACGCGCTTGTCGGAGCGGATGGCGGGCACATACTCGGAGCACACCTCCAAAATGGGTTCTCCCGACATGTACAGGATGCGGCACAGGCTGCCCTTCCCTTCCTCGGGGAAAGTAAAGAGTGCCTTGTCTTCGCCCTGCGGGTCTATCGGGTAGATATCCATTCCGGTGAAGCTGTCCTCGAGGACATTGTCCGAGCGCTGGCTCAGGGCAAACGTCACGCGTATAAAGTCCTCACGGACGTCTTCCGTCACCAGGTCCCACAAGGGAATGAGCTCGAAATGAATCACGTCCAGCGAAGGGTCTCCCTGGAAATGCGGGCTGTAATTAATGGAGGCCAGCCAGTCAGTAATACGGGCCGGGTCGATTTGTCCGTTGGCGGACAGTTCGCTTATCTCCTTCTCCAGCGCCTGCACCTGGGCCGCACCGCCGCCGCGCACCTCAATGGCGCTTATGGCCTCCCCCTGCGAGGTAACCACAGGCGACTTGGGCGTGGACGGTTCGCGGTTCATGCCCGTACGGTCCCCGTCGGCAATCTGCCCCAGCGTGAAGTTCACCTCCTGCTCGATCTCTTCCCGGGAGTTGAAGCTGGCCGATTTACGCATGGTGAAGGAATAGTCTATCCGGCCGCCCAGGTCCACCTGCAGAATCACATGCGTGCCAAACTCCGTAAGCACGGATTCGATGCGTTGCCTGCGGGTTTCCCCACTGACCCGGCGGCATTCGAGAAGGCGCATGGAAAACTCATTCGAATAGGGCACTCTCCCCTCCCGCTTCAGGTCCAGGAGGGCGGCCCGGTCAATGATGCGCGACGCAACGGCCTTTTCCAGGGAGCCATGGCCATAATTGTGCTGGTCCAGTCCCTCGCTGGTAGATTTCAGCAATTTCACAAGCGTGTTGCAGTTGTCCAGGCAGCCTTCAAAGATATTGTCTTTGTCTTCCGTCTGCAGCTGGCTCAGGCCCTGTCCATAGGCATGGATATTCCCGGCGTTCACGTGGTTGACATCCAGACGGCTCAGGTGGCAGTCCTGGACGAGCTGGTATTTTTCGGCCAGGTTGAGCTGCTGGACCATGAAGGGATAGTTCAGCACGGGCATGCGCACGCGCACGGCCATAGGGCTTTCCAGGGCCTTGTAGATGTCGTACCCATACCCCACATACAACTGCTCCCGGGCGGCGTCGGCATTTTGGTCCAAATCGCTGGAGGAAAGCTGCACCAGGCGCAGCTGCGCCGTGCGCGTGGGATTGGCGGCATCCGTAAAAGTAAGGATGGCTTCCCGCCGCTGCTCGCTCAGGTTGGCCTGGGTCTTGAGGGACACCATGCCATCCGCAGCCAGGGTTCCGGTCGATACTACCAGCCAGCGGACATTACTCCGCACATAGATTTCTCCCGCGGAGGCATCCTGGCCGCTCAGAGCCACCTTCAACGACTCATAGCTGGCCCGGTAAGGCAGGAGCGGGACGCCGTTTTCCTGAGCGGGAGAACCGCCCAGGAAAACCACGTCCAGCTTGTTCTCCTCCACGGCAGAAGGATCCTTCCGGCAGCACAGGCACAGGCCTGCCACCAGAAGAAGTCCTGCAAGGGCGATATGCCGGGGAGCCCGCATGGCGGATTACTCGTCCCAATAATTCTTGTAAAGGTTCATGAAATTCTCTGCACCCGGATTATCGGAACCCTCCATGATGCCAAAGTAGTTGCCAATGCCACGTTCTTTGTAGGCCGCCATGAAGTAGTCTTTTACGTACTTTTGGATTTCGGCCTCGCGGATGAAGGTCCAGATGGGCGTAACGGTAAAGGAGATGGGCACGGCCTTGCTCACGTTGGGCTCGCCGCTGAAAGGTTGGTCGGGGCTGCCGCCGGAATACATGGACTGCACCCATTCCATCAGGAGCTGCTGCCACTTGCCCAGGTCCGTGGCATTGCCGCTGGTAATGCAATCCAGCATCTTATCGGCCGTCTCATTGGCACTGCCGCCCAGAATCTGGATATCCGTATTGGAGTCGCGAAGCAGGTTGTAACCGTCTTCCGTGTATTTCAATTCGCCTGTAAAATTGCCAATCCCGGCAAATTCGGCAGACATCTGTGCTGTAAAATCAGCGTTACCGACCATCTTCATGGTATCAATCTCGCAGTGGAGGAACATGGATCCGCCGTAGTCGCCGCCCGCAATGATAAACGGACCAAACTCGCTGTCCAGCGCACCCAGGATGGACTCCAGCTCTTCCAGGTTCACTTCCTTACCCTGGTTTTTGCGGCGGACAATGGCGTTGTAAAGTTCGTTGTATCGCTCGTTAAAGGCAGTGGAATAGACGCCGGCATGGTCGTAGCGGAGGTTGATGGCCGCCTCCATGTTGCTCACCTCAATCTCCTGGTCCTCGGTAAGGCCGCGGTAGTTGAGGTTGGTTTTCTTGGTGCGCTGGTTGTAGCGCTGGTACCGCAAGATGGTCTCGTCAATCTGGGCAAAGGCGGCATCATCGGCATCGAAGTCCACCTTGTTGTAACGGGCGTCGCTTGCGAAGGCCGAGAGCTCTGCGGGAGAGAGATACACGTTGTACATGGGTGCGCGCCGGATGATGGAGTAGTCCACATGGGCGCGCGATTCATCTTTGGCGGAATTATACGTGCCGTGTCCCTTTACGGCAAGCGGACCGAATTCGACACCCAGGTCCATGCCCACACTCAGAGACTTGGTCTGCACCAGGCAACTGTCAAGGAGTACGGCCTTCAGATTGGACACCGGGATAGGGGCCTCCACGTAGGTGGACTTTTGCATAATACCTCTGTTCATCCAGTCTTCAATGCGGGCAAAATTGAGCACGTTGTTCAGCAGATGCACCTTGGACGCCTGGTATTCATTGGGATTCATGGTGACCATCTGCTTAAGGTTCAGGGCATAGTCGTAGGCAAGGGCGGTGCCCAGACCTTTGTCGGCGAAGGCCTGGCCGCTACCGTTGGTAGGTGCCTCTCCCTTGTAATTGTAGAACTGGGTAACCGGGATGGCCTGTACCAGTTCACCCACATTGTTGGTAATCCGGAGCATGGCACTGCGGTCCACCTTGGAGAGGTTCTCGTCAATAATGAGCGTAAGGGTGGCATTGCCGTTGTACACGACTTGCCAGCCCTCGATGCGCAGCCAGTGGGGCTTACTCTGGGTAACGGTGACATGCCACTCTCCGTCGCACTTGACGGGGACCTCTTTCACTGCGCTCTGCATGTCGGTCTCGACGCCATGGGCGGCGAGCTCCTTGTCCACATTCACCGTGCTGGGGGTGTCCTCCTTCTGGCAGGAGAACAGGACGGCGGCTGCCGTCAGCATAGCCGCAGCGGCGAGCGTTTTGTTCAAATAATTCATAATTATCATTTTTTAGTATTATTTATCTTCTCCATACTGCTCTCCAATCCGGAATCAGATACTGTTCGCCATCCAGATGGGTAGTTCCGGCTTTTCGATCCCTCATGTTGAGCTCTTCGAAGGAATACAATGCATTTATGGCGTCCTGTTCAAATTCCTTGCGTTCTTGCTCCGTTTGAACGTCCACAACCACTAACGGGAATTCTGCTTTCAGCGTGAGCTTGCGTCCGTTCAGTGTAACATCAGCATACTCGTTTCCTCTGTCATAAACGGCATCTATATAGAACATCAGTACGGGCTCGTTCCACATATCGGTGGGATAGTCGTAGACATTCCATCTATTGTAGTCGTAGAGATAGTTCTCGGGGTTCGTGGCCTTGAGTTCTATTGTACTACGGATACTTCTGGGATCTGTCGTCTGTCCGTTGGTGGCTTGTTTTTCATGGAATCCCTTGGTCGCATAGATATCGGGGGCATATTTTGCCACCATGGACGCATTGGCTACATCCTGAAGGACAATGGGCTCACTGCTGTAGGAGTCGTATGTCTGGGATGTAACATCGGGATGGCTGGGATAATGCTTCCAGAAGTAGAACGGCGGTTTTGCATTATCGAGGTCAATCGGATACAGGAAACGGCCAAGAGGCTGAGCCTCTCCATTGATAGCAGGATCACTATAGGCGAAGCCGCACATATGCGTGTAGTTGCGAGGATAACCGCTGACCGGTGCCACAAGCTGGAATAAACGCAGAATATCCACCTTTGCTTCCTGAGCCACAAAACGGACCAGCCGCGAGCAGGTTTTGAGATCCTTTACATCAATGTCGAGATCATACGCATCCGGGAAAGCGTTGGAAAAGAGGTTATTCAGCATGGTCAACGCCCGCGCAGCCTGGTCGTACGTGGGCAGGCCGCTCATGGACGGAGAGTGAAATGGCCGGAGCAGCCCGGTAAAGCAGACAAGTTCCGAGTAGGGACTCTTCTCGCAATCGCTGTCGGGATCATTGTTTGCCCCCGACATATGCACCACAAACCAGTAATTGTTGTTGGCATCTGTATAAACATCCCCGAGCTTATAATGGGCGGTCCCGCTAAAATTGGAAATATCCTGCTGCTGGGGATTGTTCACCACTTTGAAGGAGGTAATCTCCGGCTCGTGGCTGGCCAAATCTTCATCTTCCACAGGCAACACATCCCTGTAATAACGATAGATCTCCCATACCCCGGGAATGGGCTCGTGCACGTCGGAATACTTGCCGGTTTCGGACAGTTCGGAGCCTGTGGCATAGCGGAGGATGTAACGGGGGCTGGAATCGCCGAAGAAAGGCAGATTGATTACAGATTTCTTGTTTCTTACATCAAAATCTACATCCTTCTGCGGCTGCTTCGGGTAAATCATCTGCACCTTCTGGTCCGTGTAAGGATTTTTCGTCTGCATATTGGCTTGTTTTTCCACACCGTTCACGAACTTGCCCTGATAAACTGTGGCAAAATTGGACGTACCCGTCCACCAGCTATACCCATTATACAGGAAATGAAGTCCGCTACTCTCTATGTCCTGGGCAATATTGTCCAGGCTCCTGCCAAACAGAGTCTGGTCGATACCTTGCTGGCGCCAGGCGGCAGCCACATTGTTCCAGAAATTGGCGTTGTGGTATTTGATATTGTCCTTGTGGAAATCGTGGAAGATAGGCAGGCCGCCGGGACCAAACAGGCCTTCGGTACTGTAGTACGTAATGTTCTCCTGCCACTGAGTGGGGTAGCAAAGGGCATAGAGCAGTTCTGCCAGATTCTGCATATGCTCCTTACTATACTTGAGATTGGTGGGGAAGTAATATTTCTTTTTGTTACTGCCCTCGTAGAACCAGATGTTCTCCTCCGGCAAATTGCCGATGCTCATCCAGTGTGTCTCTCCCTTCCCTTCCGGGCTGAAGGCCGGGCGCACGCACACCCAGTATTCCATCTTGTTATCATCCTTGTTGATGCCAATCACATCGCCAAAACGGTAGTAGGCACTGCCTCTGAAGGACGCATTGGTGTCCCCCTGCTCCGCCGAGCGATAGATGATTTTGGACAGGTGCGGGACGGAGGGAATCTCCACCTTCACCTCTGCCCAGGCCGTACTGCCGTCCAACTTGGTATAGGTGAGCTTACCTATTTCGTCGTGGTCCCAGAGGTAAGTTGTGGTGTTCTCGTCAATGGTATCTACGCCAATCAGGTTGGCAAAGCTTTTGGCGGCTGCCGCAGCGGAGTTGGTGGCTACGATACGCACCTGCGGGTTGGAAGCATCCGCAACGCCAATCACCGGCTCAAAGGTTTTGCCCTTGTAGTCGTCCGTGAAATCGGACGCCGCTACAAGTTGGCCCACCACATCCCAGAATTGGATTACCTTTTCTTCTTGGGGGGTCTGCCCCTGGGAATTCTGTTCCGGCGAAGCAGGCCCTTTCTGGCACGCACCCATGATCATTGCCACGGAAGCGAGCACCATCATATGAAGGAATGCTTTTTTCATAACTGCTTACTTATTATGTAGATTGTTTATTTATTCCACGCTTTTCTCCAGTTGGGGATGACATAGTCAACCCCGTCCAGCTTAATGGTATTGCCGTACCAGTCCTGCTCGTTGTTGTGTTTGCTGGAATACACATATACATAGGCGTCTGCCTTAGTATCTTCTGCCACTTCCGAGGTGAAATCTTTCATTTCCGCCACCAGCGTAAGCTTGTGACCGCCCAGCGTTGTGGTTGCATACTCGGTGCCTCTGTCATAAACGGCATCCATACGGAAGAACAGAATGGGTTCGTTCCACATATCCGTATGGTCATTCCATTGGGATGTACCATAAAAATACGGCTGGGGGTTTTTTGCGGCAGGATCCGTCTGGCTACGGATACTTCTTCCGGCCTGTTCGTGCTCGAGCGGCTGCTTGGCATAGAAATCCGGGGCATATTTGGCTACCTTTTCTGCACTTGCAATATCCTGAAGCGTAATGCTTACCCGACTGAAGTCCGTGTATTCCGTCGATACCTGGTCCGGTTTAGCAGGGTAATGCTTCCATAAGAAATAAGGCGGGCATGCATTATTCAGACTAATGGGGTACAGGAAACGGAAGAGGTGTTGAGCACCGGATGACAGGGCCTCCTCGGGCTCGTAATAGGCAACGCTGAACATTTGGGTCAGGTTGCGTTCGTCCCCCCATCCCTTGGTTACCTGAAGCAAATCCAGCAGGTTTAGCTGAATGGTCTCATTGTATCTCAGGTGTCTTGTCATCCGTTGAGCGAAGGTCATATCGTTTACTACCTTTTCATCGTTTGATGCAAAGGCGCCCCGCCCCTTTGCAGCATAGTGACGAATAAAAGTGGCTCCACGGACAGCCTGTCCAAAATTGGGCAGATTGGTTGCATAGGCCTCGTTCGCCTCCAATCCCTGGAAAGAGATCAGTTCTGCCAGCGGAGCGGCCTCGCACTCCTTGCAGGGCTCCAGGGAAGGAAGATTCAAATCCTGTCCCTGGCCGGCGATATTCATGACCACCCAGTACTTGCCGTTCTCATCTTTATAAATGCTTCCCGGAGTATAATGACCGGTTCCCGAAAAGACATTGAAGTTTTGCTTCTGGGGGTCGTTGACAACCTTATCTGTGGTGATTTCCGGCGTATGTTCTTTTACATTCGCTACCGGCAGTATGTCGCTATAGTAACGGTACTCCTCCACAACTCCAGGAATGGCCTTGTCCACCGCCGGCATTTTTCCGTCGCTGGCAAGATCTGAGCCCTTGGCATACCGTACGATGTAACGGGGGCTGGCATCTCCGAAGAAATCCTGATAAATCACATACTTCTCCCCAGTGACATCAAACTCCTTGATATCCTTCGCCGGCTGGTTCTTGTAAATCATCTGCACCTTCTGGTCCGTGTAAGGTTTTTCCGTCTGCATATTGGCGTGCACTTCCTGGCCATTCACGAACTTGGCCTGATACACCGTGGCATAATTGGACGTACTCGTCCACCAGGAATAGCCTTTATAAAGGAAATGGATACCAGCGCCACTGACTTCCCTGGCAATATTGTCCAAGGTCGTGCCCATCACCTTGAAGTCGATGCCATTCTCCTTCCATTTGGACGCCACATTGTTCCAAAAGTTGGCATTGTTGTACTTGATGTTGTCCTTGTGGAAATCGTGGAAGATGGGCAGGCCGCCAGGGCCGAACAAGCCTTCGGTACTATAATACGTAATATTCTCCTGCCACTGCGTGGGGTAGCACAGGGCATAGAGCAGCTCTGCCAGATTCTGCATATGCTCCTTGCTATTTTTAAGGCCGGTGGGGAAAACGTAAGTTTTCTTGTTGCTCGCCGTATAGGACCAGAGGTTCTCCTGGGGAAGCGAGCCCACGCACATCCAGTGGGAATCCTCCTTACCCTCGGGACCAAACGCGGGGCGTACGCATACCCAGTATTCCTCGATATGGTCATCGTTTGTACGCTTGACCACATCGCCAAAACGGTAATAGGCGGCATGCGAGAAAGAGCCGTTTTCCCCGCTCTGTTCCACAGAACGGTAGATAATCTTGGAAAGGTGCGGGATGGCAGGAATGTTCACCTGTACCTCTGCCCAGGCCGTATTGCCGTCCAGTTTGGTATAAGTGAGCGTACCCACCTCTGCCTGGGTCCAGGTGTAGGTGGGGGTGCTCTCGCTAATGCTTACATCCACCAGGTCTCCAAAGCTGCGGGCGGCCGCAGCGGCGGAGTTGCTCTTCACGATGCGGGCATTCTCGTTGGAAGGATCCGCAATGCCAATCACCGGCTCAAAGGTTTTGCCTTTGTAGTCCGGGGTGTAGTCTGAGGCCGCAACCAGCTGGCCTACCACATCCCAGAATTGCTCCCTTTTTTCGGCCTTCTCCTGTTCTTCTTTTGCTTTCTGCTCTTCCGGAGTAAGCGTTTCTTTTTTGCAGGAGTCTGTAATCAGTCCGATGGCGCTCACCAGGGCTGCCATGAGGAAATACTTAAACACTTTTTTCATATTGTGAAACTTTTAGATTATTCGTCAGGAGTCGTAATTTCAGGGTCCGCATCCAAGTCCACAGGACCGTAGTAGTCGTTGTAGCGATACACTTCCTGAAATCCACTGATGGCGTATTTAACGTGATACCGGCCGTCGGAAGCCAGGTCCTGGCCGGAGGAGTGACGAATCACCCAGCGGTACGCACCATCGTTGTTAAAAAAGTTCATGTAATTGCCCGTATTGCCGCTCATGGTACGGCAGTCCAGAACCATGTTACTGACATCCTGCTTATGGGAAGGATATTCGGCATGATGCATATTGTGCTCCTTGTCACTGGTCCCTTCCGTATAAACAGCCTCATACAGGGTACAATTCCTGGTGGAATTATTCCACAGGTTTCCCCGGTAAAGCAGATGCACGCCATCGGTATCCAGGCGGCGAAGGAAGTCCGCCTCCTCTACCCCAAAGACGGTCCGGAAAATGCCTTTCTCTGTCCAGGCTTTATGAACCCTTTCCCAGAAATAGCGGTTGTGGTAGTCAAGATTGGTTTTGTTGAAATCCGTAAAGAACGGCATGCCTTTGTCGTAAAACGCCGCCGTATTTTTATTGTACGTATTGACGTTCTCCTCCCACTGGGCGGGATGCGCAATGGCGTAGAGCATTTCCGCCAGGTTTTGCATGTTCTCGCTATCCCGGCTGATGCCGCTGTTGGGCATATGCCACTGACGACCGTTTCCCGAGCGCTGTGCCACGTACTTGTCCGGGACCGTATTGACGCAAACCCAGCGAGAGATTTGCTTTTGCTCGGGGCCGAAAGCCGGACGTACGCAAATCCAATATTCCGTTTTTCCTTCCGGCAAGGAGCGGGAAATAACGTCGCCAAAGCGATAATAGGCTGTTCCGCGGAATGTATTGTCGTTGTAGCCCATTTGCTTGGCGGTCATGTAAACGATATTGCTCAAATGGGGCAGTTGCGGGATGGTCACTTTTACCGAAGCCAGGGAAGCATCGTCCTTGGACTTGGTATAAATGAGGGTTCCCACTGCAGGATGCGAGTACGTGTACTTGTCGGTTTCCGGATCGAAATTCTCCAGGCCCACCAGGTTGGCAAAGCGCAAGGCCGCGCTGGCAGGGTCATTGGTTTCCACGACACGGTCGTAGGAGCTCTCGTTTAGGGCAACGCCAATGGTAGGTTCAAAGGTTTTGTTCTGGTAATCCGGCGTATAGTTTTCCGGATTGGTGAGCTGGCCCACAATGCTCCAGAAAACTTGCTCATTATCTACCTCGTCCTGCCCCGGAGTAGGTGTAGGTTCCGGATCGGGGGTCTTGTTGCAGGAGACGGCTACGACTGCCATCGACAGCAAAAGGAGACTGATCACATGACAATTTTTTTTCATATCTCTTGGTCATTGCCGTCCACTAAATAGTGGTGGACGAAATTTATACTCTTTTTTAAATTTTCCCAATATAGGATAATCCCTGCTTCCAAACAATAAAGTAACGCAATAATTTACGCAGAGTTACCTTTTGGGCCCATTTTTTTACGCAAAATGTTTTTTTACTCTCTCCAAAGGAAATAATCCTCCATAGTTTCCGTGTACACGGAACCGTATTGCCCATGGTTGTAAATGGACACATGCGAGCCGTTGGTGGTTCTGGCCAGTTCCTTGTACAGGTCGTATATCGTAATCTGGTTGTCCGCCACAATGCAGTCGCGGAACGTACGTGCGAAGGCGTTGGAAAGGTACACGCCCAACTCGCGATTGTGCATGTCGGCCTTGCTGGTTTCGTACGGATTGGCGGCCGTAAGCACCAACACATCCGGAATGCCGCTTAACGCTTCTCCCCAGCGTCCGCTGTAGCAGGTCTCTATGGCGAAGAACATCCGCCGGTACATGTTCTGCTCCCGCATGGACGTGACGATATCCTTGATCCGCTGCTTGCCAAAATACGTGACTGCGTCTTCATCGCCCCAAAGCGGACCTTCCTTGTCTCCGCCATGGCCGCTCCAGAAGAAGAAGACATTGGCGTTGGCATCCGGGGTAATTACCTCCGGCAGGTGTTCGCTGCGCTTGCCCGTCATGATATCGGCCAGGTCATCCGGCTTCAGGTCCGTGAAATGGTAATCCACCACCGCACCCTTGCGGACATCCTCGTCCATGATTCCGCTTCCGCCATCCCGTTCCACGAAAATCTGGCCGGGATAAACGTTCCGCGGATTGTCGCTCAGGTTGTCTTCCACGACAAGGACGATATGGTTGTCGTCGTAGCCGCTGTGACGCAGCAGCTGGTACATGGCAAAAGCATCGGCCTGATGCCGGTAATTGCTCCATGTGGTGGATGGGCTCACCACAACCGCCCAGCGACTTTCAATAGGCCCAAGTTCGTGGTCCACAGGGGTATCGCTGAACACCTGTTCCCATTCCTTGTCCCGCTCCCACATGGAGGTGACGGAAGCTTCCGTATTACTGCCCGATGCGGAAAGATAGCAAACGGGCTCGACGATTTCCGTCCCCTCACCCATGGCCCAAAGCATGTAGGTGGTGTTCACGATGCTTGTATAGTTGTCCGGGGCGAAATTCAAATTGCTGCTGGCACCATTCAGGGACACCGGCTTTCCGGCCCGGATGCCGTTGAACGCCGTTGTCAGTCCGGCGGCATCCCATAGTGTGGACTCCCCTTCCCGGGAAGCCACAAGGGCACGCATGTGATCCGTAAGGCCGATGGTATAAGGGCTTTGCTTATACTCCACCTGCTTCCCGTCGATAAGGCAGCGGTCTCCATTGACCATCCGGTGCGTCTGGCCCAATGCCAAGAGACAAAGGGCGTCGTACACCTGGGCGTCTCCTCGGTAAGGCAAGCGGCCGTAGATTTCCTTATAACTTTGCGGATAACCCAAGCTCACCGACCCTACGGGGGTTATGCCCAGGTAGAAGGCTTGTTTATTCTTCCAGGAGTCGATAATCCGGGACTCGAAGCAGGCATCGGCACAGATGGGGAAAAGATGGGGGTAGGCCACCAGTTGGTTGCAGACTTCCTCGTACAGGCTGGCATCCAACAGGGCGATGAGCACAAATACTTTCTCCCCCTGGGCCGCGTCATTGGCTTCCTGCAGGAAAGCGCTGATATCTTGTCCTTTGGTGTAAGCCAGGGGCGCATCCACGGCCATGTGGATGTCTTGCTCAGTGGCATAATAACCAAACCAGTCCTTGAACGACTGCCCGTAGGTGTCGTTGCTGTAAATCATGGCCACGTCTGTGGCACCCACCGCACGGGCTGCGCCAATCATGATTTCACACTGGGTGATGTCACTTTCCGTAAAAAACCACGCATAGGTTTCCTTGGCGTAGATGCGCTGCAGTTCCACGCTGGTGCAAGTGGGCATCAGGACCGGGAGACGGTCCTCGCGCGCGTAGCGAAGAATGTGCTGCGCGTTGTAGGAATAATACGGGCCTATCACAGCATGGCAGGTATCGGCGCCTTCCTTGGGATGGGTGAGTTCGTATCCGAGGGCATCCAGATTTTCCGTTTCTTCATTGTGATAACGCAGGTTCAGCCTTACGGGGTTGTCCACGCGGTTCTGGGCCAGCGCAATGGCGTTCTGGGCCATTTCTATACTCCCCTCCCACTGCTCCTTGATTTCCTGGGGCAGAATGACATCGACATTCAAAACCACTTCTTTTGGGGTATTATCCGCGGGTAGCGGTTGATCCGGCGTCTTGTTGCAGGAAAAGGCCAGCAGGCTAATCGTCACAAAAAGCGATATGTCAATAAATCCCTGTCTCATATGTCATTAATTTTTAGGGATATTGTCTGTACAGTAACCGTCCCAGGTGCCGTGGACTTCCATGACCGGCATCTGCTTGCCCTGGACCCAGCGGACGCACCACTCCGAGAGGGCTTTTCCAAAGTCGCGGGTGATGATGAAACGGCTGGCCAGAGACATGGAGCGGGCATCCAGCATGAGGGAGGTGAAGGTATCCTCCGGAGCGTCCATCAGGAAATAGTCCCATCCGGAGTTGGCGGCACCCAGGTCCACCACCGCGAAGGAATTCGCTTCCATGTTGTACGCAAGCTGCATCATGTTGGCCCACTCGAAAGCGGACTCCAGCGCCGTGGCTTCGAAGGTCGAAGAGAAAATTCCTTCGCTGGCCTCCGTGGAAAGCGGGGTTACGTAAACGGCATCCTCGCTGCCCAGTTCCTGGGAGAAGACCTCGTACAGGCTGTCCCTGTAGGATACAATATCCTCTGAATAGAGCCGGAAGAAAGGAATGCTGGCCTCATCAGGTTTTGTCGCTTTCATATAGTCGCAGAAGGATTTTGCTGAGCCCGCTGCCGATATGTTCAGCCCGTGGACGCTGTCCCCAAAGTCGTAGTCCATCGCAAATTCCTGAACATCGTCCTCGTTCACCTTCAGCGCCAGGATTTCGTCGGTATCCTGGAACTGGTCATACAGTTCATCGAACCAATCCAGCATGTAAGGCTCCGTGATCACCACCAGGCGGCGCTCGTAGGGCTTCCCATAGAAAGGATTTCCGGTATCTTTAAGCCATGAAGCAAGCTGGTTATGGGTTTCCCGATAGGTATCGGCCGTGATGAAACGGACATCCGGAGCCTCTTTCTCGGAAAACGTTCCCGCCTTTTTAAGGGAGTACAAGCCGCCCATAACGGCGTCTGAGTAGCCATTGTCTCCCAGCTGTCCGGGGGCGAACAGGACCATCACCTGCGTGGTTGCGCCTGCCTTTTGCTCTGTCGCCGGTTGTTCTTCCGGCTGCTCCGCTTTCCTGCCGCAGGACAGGGCTAGAATAAGTAGAGCAGCGATATGTAGCGTCTTTCTCACTTCGATTCAGTTTTAAAATACTCCGCAAGAGTATTGTTGTTTACACTTCCGTACCAGTCGTAATTGTACATCATGGCATGGGAGGCGGTGGTGTGCCTGGCCAGTTCCGTGTATAGCTCGTAGATGGAGATATCCGGATTCTTCTCTATCTCTTCCCGGAATACGCGGGTGAAGGCGTTGGAAAGGTAAGTGGGGCCCTCCAGGACGTCTGCGTGCGACTTCTCGCCCGGGGAACAAGCCGTGAGGGTGAGCAGGCCGGGGAATCCGTAACAGTACTCCCCTACGGACCCGCTGTAGCAGGCCTCCATAACAAACAGGAGCTTGCGGTAATTCTCCTGGGCACCCTCCAGCATGGAACGGATTTGGCCCGATGTGACACTGTCATCGGCCCAGGCCATGAGGTAGTCGTCCAGCCCATGGCCGCTCCAGAAGAAGAGCACGTTGGTGTTTTTGCTGCCATGGACCACCTCCGGCGTGCGCTCTGTGACGGTGCCGGAGAGGATATTCCCCAGGTCCTCCGGGGTAAGCTGGCTTATTTTGTAGTCGTTCACCACACCCTGATACAGGTTTTCGCCGTCCGGAAGCACATGTACGACGCCCGGATGAGGATTTTCAGGGTTATGTGCCAGGTCGTCTTCCGTGATAAGGACGATATGGTCGTCCGGGTAGCCTGCCTTCTTGAGCATACGGTAAATGTCCAGGGCGTCCGCCTGGTGGCGGTAATTGTCCCAGCCCGTAGAGGTGGCCATTACCACGGCGTAGCGGTCCTGAAGAGGCTCATACTGAACGCCTTTATCCACTTGGGAGAGGGAAAAACCGATGTAGGTAATTTCTTTGTTCCACAACTGGTCCATGGACGATTTCTTGGCGTGGTCGCTCCGGGTAAGATACTCTACAAAATGGAAGGTGCCGTCAAAGTAACGCCAATGGCCATACCAGGTGCCCAGCTGGCTGATGTGGGTATTCCGGTCAAAGACCCAACTGCCGGAAGCGCCCGCCATATTGGGGAGCTCACCGGAGCGGATGCTGCGGAAGCCGCCGGCAAGGCCCTCCGCCGTCCAGGAGAGGTCGTTCCCCGTTCCGTCACAGGCATCCATCACGGCCACAATGGCCTCCCGGACCGTCTTCAGGCCGGCTTTCTCCTTGTGCGCCAGGGCGAGGGCTAAAAGAGTAAAACTATCGTACAGCTGGGCGGAGCCGCTATGAATCTCCCTGCCGGTGAGCCCCTTTTGAACCGCCGGGAAACCGCTTTCCGGACTGCCGGAGAGGGCAATGCCTTCATATTCGTTCTGCAGCACACCCTCCAGAGAGGAATCACAGGCCATTTCGGCGCAGTAAATGCGCGGGAAAATTCGAACTTCTACTTCTTCCATATCTGCTTCCGCCTGCATCTTGATCTCTTCCTCCGTAAGAATCTGGTCCAGCCACAGCATGTCCTCCGTAGTGGAAGGGACAAAGAAGATACTGCTGAACAAATTGCCCAAGTCGCTGTATCCTTTAATGATATGGATTTGCTCACGCATGCTTTCTTTGTCCGCATAGGGATAGAAGTACAATTCCCCCACCTTGAGCTCCATAGAGAGGAAAGGCAGATAACCGTTGAAGGTGGTTGCGTAGTCGTCGGAATCGTCGCGGCGCGAAAGGACATAGATGTAGGTAATCCCTAATTGCCGGGAAATAACCGTGAGGAGAGCCTGACACTGGACCATGTCGTTCTCCGACATAAAGAAAATGTTGGGATCCGTTTTGTTGCTGCCCGAATAAATGCGCTGGACCTCTGCCGATGTAACACTGGGCATGATGACGGGCATGCGCAGGGCCAGGCTTTCCTTGGCCACCATGCGGGCGTGGCGGCTATATTTGGGCCCCACCACGGCTGCATACGAGGTGTCATGCGTGACCCGGCGTACTTCTTCCTCCAAATTGGGAATGTCCTCGTCTATCCACTCCAGTTCCAGTTTGACGCGTTCCCCAAGCCTCTCCTGGGCCTTTTCCAGATTCTGGAGGGCCTGCTGGGCGATGGGCTTTTCAGTTGCCCAAATGCGCTGGGGCATAATCACCGCCACTTTATAGGTGGTGGTGCGTGCCTCCTGCGGCAGAACTTCTTTTCCGCTGCAGGAACACAGCAGCAGGGCGGCCGCCAGCGATATGAGCACATTGCTAATACGCATGGCTGGCCTCCTGTTCTAAAGCAATGGGTCTATACCGGGCCTCCCATTCCATGTACTGCTCCTGCGTGAACAGGCAGGAGCCACCCAGCAGAAAACCAATAGGATTAACATATCTAGGAATCCGTTCGAAATAACGTGGATTGTACTGAATGTACACATGACCCGTGGAAAGGCCAAAATCCTGATGAGCCGGCCAGGGTTCCCCATCCAGCCATTGGCCTATGTAGTCTTTGACAATGCCTCCCAAGTCATATACCAGCGAGAAGGGCAGCACTTTGGAGAAGATGCTGCAGTCTTCTCCGACGCCCATGGATAAAAAGTACATGTTGTTTGAGAACATGTAGGCTCCCATGCGGGATGCACCGCACACCGGCACCAGCATCGTGTCCCCATCTATGTCCATATCTGATCTGTATGTGTAGAGATGGGTAAATAGCTCGTCCGGCATATTGGTGCCCTTGTAGCTGTCCGAGAGGACCAGTACCTGCGCCACCTGGTTGGCGGTGGCCGAATAACCGTCCGCAATTCCACCCGATACGGTATCCATCATGCGGTCTCCATCCAGGGCTTTAAAAATCCACATTTTAGGAAAGTCCACACACATGGCTCCGGCCAGGTAAGCGCCGCCATAGCGCTTGAGTTGCAAGGTGGCAACGCCGTTTTCCAGGGTTTGACGGCTGTCCAGCAGCAGGACACGGCCCTTGCCCGGAGAAAGGGATGGAGCCAGGGCTTCGTACGGGACGCCGCAAAGCAGCAACATACTGCGCTCCCCTGCATTTTCCTGCCACTGCTGCGCCATACTGCGGGCCTGGTCCATGGTTTCCGGCCGAAGCAGGGAATGGCTTACCTGAGGATGCTCCGCCATGCTCTCCACCACAGCCTTGAGGATGGCATCATCGTAGCCGGCGCCGTTAAAGCTGACACCGGGCGAAAACAGTACGGTAAGACTCTGCTGCTCGGGCACTTGTGAACCAGGAGTATCTTTCTGACACCCCGTAACAATGCTCAAGAGCGTGAGCAGCGCTGCTATTTTTTTCAAAAAAAGCACCTCACGTGTACAATTAGCACGGCAATTTACAAATTTTTTGGGAAAAAACAATAAAAGGCCCGGTGTACCGCGGCATTAGAAGCGTCCGGGCGTGACAGCTAAAGTGTTGAGCCACCGTCAATTACAACATAATCCTCGTTCAAAAATTGAACGAGGATTGTTACGTAAACCAGTGTAAATCATACAGTTAGTTATCACTATTCCGGAGGCCGAAGGCCGACACCGCCAAGGTATTTATCCGACGTCGGATTCCGCTCCGCGGGGGCACTGTTCCGGAGGCCGAAGGCCGACACCGCCGTCTTCTGACGGCGAGCCCCTCCCCCGAGGGGAGGGGTTTGGGGTAGGGGTAACGTGAAGATAGGACTACCTAAACGAAAAAACAGGCAACCGCGAAGCGGACGCCTGTTTTGAGTGGAGGTAGTCGGATTCGAACCGGCGACCCCATGCTTGCAAAGCATGTGCTCTACCAGCTGAGCTATACCCCCGGAAAAGAAAAAATGCCGGTCTGGTGGCCGGCATTTTGGTAGGCCCTGGCAGAGTTGAACTGCCGACCTCTACATTATCAGTGTAGCGCTCTAACCAACTGAGCTAAGAGCCTGTATAATAATGAAAGACTAAAGTACAACCTTGTACTTACCGAGCGTTTTCAAGTCAAGAACGCGCTCCAAAAAGGAGGTGTTCCAGCCACACCTTCCGGTACGGCTACCTTGTTACGACTTAGCCCCAATTACCTGTTTCGCCCTAGGCCGCTCCTTTCGGTCACGGACTTCAGGCGCCCCAGACTTTCA